>Ga0116231_10000550_pt1 | contig 66959 bp, 60 predicted proteins | sample S1TSphgellanicum_2_FD_89695 | JGI IMG/M metagenome (GOLD analysis project Ga0116231, IMG submission 89695) | Host-associated microbial communities from peat moss isolated from Minnesota, USA - S1T2_Fd - Sphagnum magellanicum MG | ecosystem: Host-associated > Plants > Peat moss > Unclassified... | reverse complement strand
TTTTCACCTCTGACAATTGCCAGCACCAGGCTATCTTCCTGAGAGTCTTTCACATTGTATATGAGAGTAAAAGATGAGCCTTTGTTCAGCCAGAATCCATATCACTGCAGATAATTAAAAAGAACTACCACTTCAGATTCTGCTTAAAATTAGATGGATGGAAAGTGATTTCAATTGCCCACCATCATATAAGAAAACCAGGAGAGTCCAACACAAAATCCAAACAGAAACTATGGCAGAAAGATACGTGCCTGGTGGAACTGTGGATTGACTGTCACATTAAATTTTTCATCTGAAATGAATGGATGACCATAACCTGGATGCTTTGCAAATGAAGTCACAACTGGACCAGGCTCTCCAAGATTCTGAACCTGAACCCTCACACACAAAAAAGCACCATACTGATGATGATACTCAGCACGATGGTCCAACATTATGAACCCCCAGCAATTGAACCATTTCCAAACCACAACTCTGAGCACAAAATGGACGCAAACATGGCACATGTGCATTGGATTCATAAGCAATTAGCCAATGCTCACCAACCTTGATCTCCTTCACCAACAAAGGACTAGCCTTGAGGAAATGATAAGCATCCATAGCGACACTGCGGACTCACAGTGGGTGCAATATTCGTCAATAAAAATGGAGATCTACAAGCGGCTGAAAGAACAATGATATAACAACAGGACTGAAATGGATGATGATTCTGTGTGAAAGGTGTGGAAATTATCTTTCCCATTCTTTGAAGTACAAATTTCAGCTAACAAGCAAAAACAATCTGTGAACAGGTTTGAACCAGCATTGTGCAGTTCTTCCTTTTAAAGAGAACCTCTGGTCCCGGTTTCTCTGGGTGTGGGTTTGAATTTAGTTCTTTCAATTTCTAAACCCCATGGTCCTGGTTCTGGCACATTTTTTTACAAATTCAAGAAGCTCTAGGCCTGGTTCCATGCACATACTACACACTCCTGAATGCCAGATTTTATAAGTTTTACAACAAATTAAAAAAGGGGTCTGTAGAGGTACAGATTTCAACAACTACATGAAAGTTAATACTTCATTATAAGGTTCAGCCTATTGCCAACTTTTTCAAAAAAGAATCAACTTGCCCACCTAAACAACCTCAACATGTATTCAACAGCGGTTTCGTTCTCAGTTCCACATCTTGTAAAAATGCTAGTTCCTTGGTCCCATTCTTGTGCCAGTTCCAACAAAAGGGTTCCAGCTCCAGTCCAGGGCACAAGAACCTGAACCCCAGAATCTAACACTACAAACCGGGTACCCTCACAACACTGGTTTGAACCCCCAAATATTTGACCTAAAACGAAGCACCAAAACAAAAACAAAGAGGGAGAAGCTGAAGAGGAAAGAAAATCTGGCGTAACCACGATCACGAAGAAGCCAATAAACCAGTAGAAGTCAATGCCAGATTCAGCTACTTGCTGCTGTCCCTGAGATCCTCCACCTCCTTCTCGCCATGACCTTCCATAGCTAGAGTAGGACCGCGACCAGTATGAGTCAGATTGCTGTGAATCGTACCTCGAAGTTTGTTCTCGCCTTGATTGCAAATTAGAGACTGAGGGGCCGAAGGGTCGAGCGCTGCCGCCTGGCTATGTGCAGATATCGCTCCTCCATCGAATGCACCTCCACTTGACCTCCCCAATCCTCCACCACCACCTCCTCTGTACCTTACGTGATCCTCCAGCTTACCTTTCCTTTCTCGGACCCAAAAAAAAATCCAATCACAACCACCACGGGCCTTGCTTTCTTTTCCTTCAAGATCATCCGTTCTTCCTATTTTCTTTTTTCTTTTGCAATTCGCAACGAAAGACTAAATTAATTTACAGAAAATCCTTAGCACCATCAACCCCCGTACGCAACCGTCTTCTTCTTTCTTCTCGAAATCGAGGAAACTCTTTGGCAAGTTCCTTACGGATTGACGAAAGCTTCCGAAGGGGAATTTAAGGTAGATGTGGGAGAACAGACCGATTCAGAGGTGAAGAAGCAAAAGAAAAAACAATCGCAATTTTCTCTGCAACCGATCACTACAACAAACAAAACTTTCGGATCGATTACAAATGCTTATAGTTCTAAAATCGACGCGGACTCCGTCGTCCTCGCAAATTTTTGAATCGTCCACCACCTTCTCCAAACCCTAACCCTAATACTTCTTCTTCTGCTTCGGTTGCGTCCCACCAGTCTTCCTGGACTTGTGACAAGTGGCCTTCATCCGCATTGGCTAGTATTTGTCACCTATGGCATGGGATTCCCAAAATTAAGTGGCAACTTCTGTTCAGCTGCTAATTTTAAAGGGCCTTACAAAACTCTTCAGAATCTCGATGACACTCTCATTTGCTGTTCAGTGGAAAGTTACAACCCAGAACTTTTGGCCCCATTGCATTGCGACCGGTGCAAAAGTATGGCCTGATATGTTTTGTCCTCAGCCGTTCCTGTTACCCTTCCCTTCCCTGAAACCTGGTCCCCATGGCATCTTTTGTGTAACACGAATATGTTATGCCCATTTCGTAATGTGTGATGCCATCCCCATACTTATGAAATGCATGCAAACAACATGCCATGGGATGTCATTTTTTCCGATTAGGATTTATGTTTTGTAATAGCTTTGCTCGTGTGTTTCAGCATCACCATTTTGTGCTTTCTTTTTTGGTGTTGTTATAGCGCCTTGGATCCTCCAACTATTTGAGTACAATTTGCCACTATGAATTTCATGGTAAAGCAACTTCTTTACCTTGATTTTGTGCATTCTCTTGATTCACAAGGTTGACAAAGGAGTTTCAGTTTTGTTGTTAAGTTCATTCAACGTTGGTTATCATGGAACTACACCAAGGTTTAAGGTTTGTGTGTTTCCAGAAATGTTTGTAAATACACTATTATGAAGTTGACCAATAATGTATTTGGTAACATTTGTGAAAGCATTATTGCTTGGTGTCTAACTAGATCAGAAATATTTGATAAAAATCTAGTAATTTCCATTGAAGGGAACCATTAGGTTTCCATTTAAATTTTTTTTTTTTAGTTTGTTATAAATGCCCTAGAATTTTTGAATTCTTTTTCGTGAGCAAACCATGGTCGTGATTTGTGAAGGGTGCCACTCAAAATAAATCAATCCAAGTGTGCACATTCAAATGCAAGCAAAATCACTTCATATGAGTGTTTGCATCCAAGTATTCTCTTATTTTGAGCCTTGCAATGTAACATGGGGTGAAGTATAACATGGGAACTAATATTGTAACAACAGTTAGTAGGAAACATGTAATCATGACTTGGGTGTTAAACTATAATTTTGGTGTTGTGAACCTATGAGTCGTGAATTCATTGCAAAGGGTTGAAGCTTTATAAAAATCTAAAGCCTTCAAATGAACAAAAAAGAAATGTATAAGGTTTATGTTATTATGTTTCATTATTTATTTGCACAACTATGGGCACAATTAGTTGTGAAATGGTTTTTTTTAACATGGTGGTGGGTCTAGGTTGCCATAGGAAACAACACAAAGTCCAATGGGAGTTGGAAGAAGAGGAAAATATCAAAGGCCTGGACATTTTCTAACACATGCCACTCAATAGAAAATAAGTTTATTTCACTCCAACATGGGAAGGTGAGAATGAAAGTATTGAAATTCCTTCATAGCCCCATCCATCTCCATTGCATTGAGATGTTGTTCTATGGGAGTTGTACAATTTTAAAGACATTCAAGGTGCGTGAAACCTTTACTTAAAACTTGTAGAATCTGAAGCTAATGAACACATGACAGTCCCTTGGGAAGGGCTCATGCCTATGCGAATCAAGTTACAACATGGCTTGTTTCATTTGCTTCCATACATGTTGAGGAAGTTTGATTGGGAGAGTTTTTCCTTGGATGATTTCAAAGCCAAGCTTGCAAGGTATTAAGCTTGTCCAAAAGGATTGGATGAATGGGTTGATGTTGTGTTGTGGATTCACAAAAACTAAGTAAGCTAGTCATTGGTTTATGAAATTGATGGTTTAAGGTTCATTCGTTTTTGCCATGTCACATATCACTTGGTTGGATTAATTTGTAACATGCTACCTTGGTTTGATTCCTTTGTAAATAGATACCAATAATTTACAAGCAATCATAAAATCCAATTTTTAAATTTCATTCCATTTATTTTCGTGTGTAGCACTTTCTGCCATGTCACATGCTGGAACATGGTATTATGGTTAGATTCTATTATAAAACCCTATAACATATAGTCCATTTTATCCCCCTAAACCCAATTTTTAACTTTCATTTCATTTATTTTCATGTGCAACATTATTGTACTGAGTCCCAATGAAATGTAATGAGCATGATGTGAATAATGTGATAAACCCTGTAATTTCGGACAATGAATTCAAAACATTGGTTGAGTATGTTAAATACAAGCTACTCGAAAGATATAATAAGAAGTTTAAAGCCCAATGGTGAGACAAACGTGAAAAAATGACTGCTACATATGTTGAAAATAAAATGCAAGACTTTGATCAAGTTGTTGCTCCAGAAGTTGAATGAAGAAAATGGGGTTGGCACCCAATCTTTCACATTTTCATGACAATTCCATCATTACAGGTCCTCACCCACCTTTCCTTGGACACACAACAACGATGAAGCCATAACCATATGTGATGGAATTTGTAACATGGAAAGGGTTGGTATATTCTACTTAGTGCCATGATGTGCAAGGTTTCATAGGCTTTACACATTCTCAAAAGGGATAAACATTCCTCGAGTTCACCCATTGCATGGTGGTATTGAAATGAATTACAAATGAGGGCTTTCTAAAAGACTCAATAACATGCAATGGCAAACAATCTTGGCCATCATGTAAGAAGAGGGGACCGTGCTATTTGTAGGTGGGGTGGGGTCATTAACTCAAGAGGTTTGGCAAGCCCAAGTCTAAAAAGAATTTGAACACTTGACGGATTATTCAACATGGTGGCCAAACTTTTACACTTGGTCACAAAATGTCATATTGCGAGCCATCCAAGAATTTGTAGTTAGCAATAGGAAGGATTTCATCAATGGGCGGCAAATTCATGAATGGGGACTCTTTTGATTCCACACTCATGGTTGATGTGATAAGAATACATTGATTTTGGTTGGGTTATTGCTAGAACATGTTAGAACATTGCTTTTGAAGTTATTAACAATGTGTCATGTGTACCATCATCTACCATTCTACTCACTTGCTAAAACAAATTGTAACATGCAACGGCTAATTTTTGGGATGTGGTGTAACATGGCAACCTTTTAACATTATAACCCATTTCATTTGTAACTTGGGATTTATAATTATTACCAATATGTAATGTGTAGCATCATGCATATAAAGTCTAATCTTGCTATAACAAGATGGAGCATGTGGCTAATTTTTGGGTTGTAGTGTTACATGGCAATTTTTACCATTATCAATTATTTTTCCAGGTATTGGGTTAGGAGGCATTCTAAGTTTTGAATCAACGGAACATGAATCAAGGGTAGCAACATGGAGGAAGATGAGGGATTATCACATGTAAAAGTACCTAATTGGGGAATGGCTATTTGTGGGGCAAGATGTTGAAGTCACCAACAGTGATGACCATGCCTTTTGTGATGGCGTTTTGAATAGGATTGTGCACCACAAAACGTGTGATGACAAAGATGTGCACCCTTGTGTTACAACTGGGGAGGATGGTCAATTAGGAACCATTGCACTAGTAGACCACAATTCGATAGACTAGCAAATGAATGGTTACCCAAAATTATTAGAAGATGCTCAATTCCAATTGAGCCTAGCCTTTAGTAAGTTAGATAATCTCATGAAGTCTAAACCACATTTAAAATTCAACGAGCTAGATGTGTGTATGTGCTTTGCATTCCAAGGCCTTGACTATATAACTAATGTTGATTGGCCAACAAAAAATCTCAACACACAACTTGCATTAGTAGCGAAGTCAATATTTGCAAATTATACAACATCGAGTGAAATGCATGTTCTAGCCATCAATGATGTTTATAAATAATCAAAACAAACATTATTCATGATTACACCATAGTCACCTACTATGCCTAAGAAAGATGAAACACTACAATATTTGCAACAAACATTAAGGTAATTATAATTTGCCCTTATTGTTTGATAGTTGGATGTTAATATTCAATATTACTTGCTATATGTGCATCATGTTAATAATTTTTGGTCTATTGTTTTTTTTTTCCATTGTAAGGTTGACGAGTTGGTGGATGAATTGAGAAATTAAAAGTCTTTAGATGCATTTGACTACATCGTCTTTTTCTAGGGCCGAAAAAGCATGGAAATCAACATCTCCCTATTTGATCTTGACCATCTCATAGACTTTGAAGCATCCATGTCTGACAAGTGGTTGGATTTCATGCTTGTGCATACATTTACCCAAAATGTTGCCTCAAACAGGGGCATGTACCTTTTGTTAAATGCACAAGCTTCATGGTTACTAAAAAATGAAGCTTAGAATGGAAGAGGGACAATGCAATGGGGGAAAAAATACGTCAAACATAGCTCAACTTTCAACAACACTATGGTTGTGCCATGTTTGGACAAAGACCATTGGTCCCTATACATCCTTGAGGAAGAACAAACCATTCACTATGATTCTATATCAGGGTTCTAAAACAACACAACATCCAAGGAGTTTGCACATAATGTGCATATTGCATGGGCTTTATTTAGGGGCCTAAATGAAGATGACACAAAGTTTGTAACATTTATGTATTTGGATAAAATTGTTCTTAAAGTATTTGCTGAAAAGAACTCCTAGGAGTGTGGCCGCTAGGTTGTGTTCAATTTTGAAACCTACCTACAAGAAAGAGGGAGGTTGGCTTCCATACCAACCTATCATGTAAGTTGAATGGCACCTTGCCATTTCCCACAATTTATAAAATACATGTTACAATATAGGTAACATATACTCATTTAAATTTATGTATTGAATAACACATTTGGATGATATGAAGACACATGTAACTAATGAATATTTGCATCCATGTATAAACTATGTGTGTATTACTCACTTTACCATATAATTTGTGGGGTGTGATCATGGTGTAACATGGTAGCATGAATTGACTAGGAAAATCCAATGTTGTGTTATCCAAGTGCTAGTCAATGAATTGAAAGTCAAGGATGACAATAAGGGTATGCCCATCCCCCCTCCCCCCCCCCAACATCTTGCTTTCAAAGGACACACATGCACTTGATGAGGTGATTGTCCATGATTCCATAATAGCTTAGGCCATCGAGCTTGGTGCCCACAAAAATAATAACTTCGACATCCCCCGCCACAAAACAAGGTTTTTTCTCCTTCATACATTAGCTATTCCATTTACATGGGGCCTTATAAATGAGTTTTCCATTCATGGTGACACTAAGGGGGAGACAAATATGACAACCCACTCCCATTGCCCCTACCCAAAACCCCATATGTGCATCACAAAAGTGCGAATGGCAAGCCCTAGATAAATAACATAGAAACATAGATGCACAAGATAAGATTTGTAACATGTTCATTTAGTACTAGAAATCCTATTGTTTGCAACATGTCCTTGTGTGACTATGTGCAACCATGTGTCGCATGCGACTAGAAATGGTTGCCTATGTAATTATTTTTCAAAATTGGATGAAGTTTGATTTTTTTTTTAACTAGGTTGCGACTGTGACCTATTTCATCCTTAAATTGTGTTATTTTTTATAATGTTTTTGTATTTTTTACAACATTGTATATATATTTTGTTGCAAATGTAACCAAGATAATCACATGCTAGTTGTATAAGATATCTAGGCTACCTAACTAATAAGGACATACTTAAATATATATATACCAACCTACTTACTAGTACCTACCTACCTAAGCCACATGGTACTTAGCCTAGGCTTAGTGGCATGTGGCATTGCCTACATCTACATATAGGCCTAGACATGACATGTGGAACATAGGTTAGGCCTAGGCCATGCCAGATGGCATTTATGTTAGGCCTAAGCCATGTCACATGGCATTTATATTAGGCTTAGGCCATGCCACGTGGCACCTAGCTTAAGCTATGACATGCCACATGGCACATATATATGTTAGGCCATGCCATGTGGCATCTAAGCAAAACATAGGACATGCCACATATGTTAGGCCTAGGCCATGTCATGTGGCACATAAGCTAGGTTTAAGCCATCCCACATGGCACCTAAAGATGACATAGGACATGCCACATGACACATATGCTAAGCCTAAGCCACACCATGTGGCACTTAGGTTAGGCTAAAACATGCCACATGGCACCTAAGCTAGGCAAGGACATGCTATGTGGCATTAGGTTAGGTTAGAACATCATGTGGCACTTGGGCTAGGCCTATGCCATGCCATGTGGCATCGAGGCAAGATTTATCCATTCCATGTGGCACTTAGACTAGGCTTATGCCATGCCATATGGCACTTATGCTAAATTTAACCCTACCACATGGCACATCTGTTAAGTCTAAGACATGCCTTATGGCAACTAGGCAAAGCTTAGGCCATGCCATGTGGTAACTATATATGAAATGCCACCTGGCACCTAGGTTATGTTAAGGCATGCCACATAACACATAGGTTAAGCTTAGGCCATGCCATGTGGCACCTAATTAACCTTTTTTTCCATGGCACATGGTAACATGATTAGACTAGGTGCTACATCATAAAATGCGTTAATTAATAGGTTAGGTTAATAAGTTGTAAGTTAGGTTAGAAGCAGTAGGTTAAGCTAGGTAGTTACTAGTAACCCAAGTAGTTGCATAACTAGTTGTAATTAAGTTACAATTACAAAATTAATCCCATATGTTTTGTTTCCCATTTTAGTTTTGTTAACTACATAAAAAGGTGCCCTAGGAGCACAATGTACAAATTAAAATGCAATTGCATTTTGGGTTGAACCAATCAAAAAGGCTTAACCTTAATTAAACCCAAAAAGAAATATGATATTTTTAATAAATGCCATGTGGCTTAAGTTGAGGCCTAGCTTAAGTGGCATAGGTTTAGACCTAGCTTATGTGCCACATGGCCTACGTTTAGGCCTAGCTTAGGTGATCACCTAGGGTAGGCTTAAAAGTGGCACATGGCATTTGTTTACAACTAGGTGCCACATGGCATATGTGTAAACCTAAATAAGGTAAGTGCCATGTGGCACCTAAGTTTAAACATGTGCCACATGGCACCTAGGTCTAGACATATGCCATGTGGCATATGTCTAAACCTATGTGTCACATAAGCTATATAGGTGTCATGTGGTGTAGTAAACATGGGTGTCACATGGCAAAATGTAACTGGTCACCGATATAGTTGTAATTTTAATTGCAAGAATGTTTATGTATACATTATATGACGGCCATATACGTATTTGATGAAAAAATACGTCATCCATCTCATGTAATTGGTTTTTGCATGTAACTTGTCATTTGCTACTATAACCAATTTAGTCACAAATGTCGTTTGTGACTAAAAACTAGTTGCCAATGACAATCACATGCGATAGTATTTCTTCTAGTGATTATAGTTCATGATTAGAACTACCACATTGTATACATAAGCATATTTAATGTAGTTACTATGTCCATTGTGGAAATAGTCATCGCATTGAATTTTGTAACATATTTCTAGTTTGACCATTAATTCATCTAATAATGCAACGGATTGGAACTTTGTAGTTGTACCAAACCACATTTTGTTTTTGTGCATTGTCTTTAAAAACTTCTACTATTTGAGTGCATCTTCATTAAAATAATGCGATATTTAAATAAAACACGTTTGATAGGACTGATCATGGATATCCACTTGGTTTTTATATTTCGTAATATTTTACTACCCTTGGTTTTCATGATCTCAACACTTTTGTAAATTCCAGATGTTTCTTAGGGCTATGGTTGAAAAAAACATACAAAGATTGCAAAAGACCTTCAATGTGAGACACCAAAGAAAGGTATCATCAAATTTGTCTAGTGAACCATACAATGCACACTCATGATGAATGGAACATATTGACATTGGATTTGAAATGTAATCCCAGATCTGAGGCCTTGGAAGGTATTGACCCCATCAACACCAAAAGAGACCACCTTTGAACCATGCTCCTCTTCCTTCAAACCCCCTTATGTCATCAAATAATTCATGATCAACAAAGTTAAAATGTTAGTTCTAGATCTCGAAACCACATGTTGCACATTCAAGAACAAAGATATGTGACACCAATCCTACACAATATAACCATGCACATTTGCTCAACTTGCATTATCCATGGAAATGATTTCATCACAAATTAAAGATGTAAACTTGACATTTTGGATAACAATTTTAATGGCTTTTCATGGTTAATGTGTTTTGCCATTTCCCAATCAGTACCATCAAACCAATGTTTTTAAAGGATAGATCAAAGTTTCAATAACTAAAAAAAAAGGTAAGAAATCCTCATAATCTATCATGGGCTTACCTTTACTTAACAAGTTGAAAACAATGGCAAATTAGATATGTTTTCATTTGTTTTTCCACCTAATCAATATCAAGTTGTTGGAGGACAATTGTTGTAGATAGTTGAACGTGTGCAAATTCATTTTTTGCATGCTCACATTGGATCCATATACCACTTACCATTAGGCCTTTTCCTTTTCCCTGCATGCTTATCTATAGAATCCCATTTAGCCATTAAGACCTCCTAATTTCGAGCTCAATTCTACTACAAACCCAACATTTGATAAAAGTTACGAAACCAACATCATTCAATATGGCTCTGCCCATGGCATTTTCAAAGCCTAGACCTCCTGAAATTTCCGGTTCACATTAAAAGTTTCATATTTATTTTGTTTCTTGGGATTGGATGCATGCCCATCATTAACAATAGTAGAAGTTTCAAGGGGTTCAAGACCTTCAAGGTTTGCATCCAAAGTCAAAGGTGGACTAGGAGTTTGTAATTCAAAAAAAAACATGCAACTTCTTTCTACACCCATGCGACTGGATTTAGGTGCATCACAACAATGAGGTTCATCAATTGTTAAAACTTTTCCAAGGATTCGAGCATTGAAAAAATATTTGAACTTAAAATTGGTTGGAACTTACGTGAAGGCATGATTGAATGAAATCCAGAAACCTTAATCAAAAGCAGTAGAATTTCAAGAGAAGGTTCAAAGAGCCTACTTAAATTGCAGATGCGTAACAACACTCATTCATGGTGTGGATGTTCATCAAAGTCTAGAGTCCATATTGCAAACCTCACACATAGAAACTATAATAGATGTTGAACAATTGTTAGCAAGAAGTCAATGACTTCTAGAACATGCACACAAGTTGCATTAGTGTAATAGTTATGCAAAATCTAGCTACAACAAAAGTCACACACATAAGAAAAGTTGTGCACCAAAAAAATAATTTCATACAAAGAAGTTATAGTAGATGTTAAATAGTTGCTAACAAGATGTTGATGACTTCTAGAATACACACAAAAGAAGAGTCATTCACACATAATAGTTGTACATTATCAACAACCTCCAATTACACAATGCACATGTACACATACATAACCAAGATTGAAGAGCAAGATGAAAAAAAAACTTTGAAATATAAATTAAAAAAATTGTAACTCCCTAAAGTGTACAATGTGGACTTTGGAGTCTTCGAGAATTTATAGTCTAAAGTCCAAACTCTAGACCCTTGAGGCTCGAACAATGAAGAGTTGAACATTGAATTGTTGAAGCTTGAAGCATCATCTTGTGAGTCATGAGTTGCTGTTGTCTTGTTACAATAGCTTGATTTCAACAACTCTTGAAACTAAGATAATTGATGCACCATTGAGCATTAAAGAACAAGGGTCATCTACAAGTGGAACTTGGAACTCACAGGTCACAACTCACAACTACGTTGCTATGCCCCTACAGCCTCAATGCTCAATGCTTCACGGGTCACAACTCAAAACTACGTTGCTATGTCACTACAGCCTCAATGCTCAATGCTTCACGGGTCACAACTCAAAACTCCGTTGCTATGTCACTACAGCCTCAATGCTCAATGTCTCTTACTGCTACAGTATTCTGCATGAAAACGGGTTAGAGGGAAGTGACATGATGGTGAAAATGGGTTAGAGGGAAGGAGTTAGGGTTGCGAAATCAACGGTCATTAGGGCAAGGATCCAATGATTTGGATGTAAAGTGGGTTCGTCTTTGATGAATGACAATTTTCCCTTGACAAGGGGAAGGTGACCTGTGTCTTCCTGTTGTCTTCATGATGGCAACACTAAATTTTTTTGGATAACTTTTTTGCGATTAAGGGCAGATGTTTTTTTCAAAACGCCTTTTATGATTCGCTAGCCCATAATTTAGGTCGAAAAAAGCGAATTTTCGCTCCAAAAAAAACCACTGGTGGGAACTTGGAACAAGAGCGCAAAGCCGCTGAACCGCGCGGTGTTGCCGTGGCGGTGCACTCCGCGGTCAGAGGCATCGGATCCAGAGCGTGGAACACTGGAAGCGCGGCAAGCTCCCGACGCAGGTCTGGCGATGGCGGACAAGCTCGACCGCCTTTTGTTTCTCTCCTCTTCTTCCCTTCGTTGAAGACGCGGAGCTAGCTAGCTCGCTCGCTCGCTCGCTCGTTCGCACGAGAGAGAGGGAGAGAGAGAGTGTGTGTGCTCTGTGTATTTGTGTGTATGTGTCGTTGGAATTGCTGGGGAGAAGATATATTAGGGTAGACACGGAGAGACGGAGCTCCGATTGATGGCCATCACAGGAACGGGATCTGGAGTGATCAAGAGAAATACAATGTCAGGTTCTTCTACAGATGAGAATCCAGCAGTGAAGCCGCCGCCAAAGCGGCGTGTTGCAAAAATTCCTGAACCAACAGTAGCAGCAGCAGCAGCAGCACCACCACCACCAGCAGAAGCAGCAACGATAGTAGTATCAGCGGCTGCAGGCGCAGAAGCAGCAGCAGCAGGAGCAGTGCCGGTTGCGGGAGGGAGTGGAGCAGGAGGAGGAGGGGGAGGGGATTCGGAAGGATCGGACGAGGAAAACGTGGAGAGAGGGAGTGAGGTATGTCAAATAGGAGGAGACATGTGCGTGGTGCCTGCACAGTTGTTTGATCTACCGAGTCTTCAAGGAGTGCTGTCTCTCAACACATGGAACTATAGCTTAACGGAAGAGGAGAGGGAGAGACTGTTGCCTTTTCTTCCACCGTTTGATGAGGAAGATGTGTTCAAGGACACGATCCGAGAGCTTCTCGGTGGTGGGAATTTCCACTTCGGTAGTCCGATCACCACATTGTTCGATCGGTTGAAGAAGGGTTTGTGTCATCCCCGTGTCTCGCAGTACCGCGAGGGTTTGAAGTACTTGCAGAGGAAAGAACATTACCATCTGATCCGCCAGTATCATAACCAGATGGTCAATCTGTTTCTGGAAATGCAACAAACGTGGGAGAGTTTTCCAGAAGCGGACTTTGAGGAGAGACCTGAGATCTGGCACAAACGGCAGTCGCAACCTCAGCAGCTGGTGACGCCGCTGCCTGTGAAGCCCAAGCGTGTGATGCGGAAACCGGCAACAGCCAAGAGCGTGGTGGTCCAGGCAGCGGCGGCGGCAGCGGTTGTCGATGGCACAAACAACAAGAGACTCAATACCAACGAAGGAATAATAACAAAAAGGAAGGCACCTGAACTTCCTCCTAAGAAAGGGAAAGTTTCACTGCAAAGGAGTATCCCTATTGTAGTACCACCTGTCCTTGCTCCTGCAACAACAACGAAGAAAAAACCAGAAATGGTAATGCCAAAACACACAACAGTGGGATCCAAGGGGTTTCTGAAGATCAAGACAGTTCCCAGAGTAGGAGGAGGAGCTGCTGCAGAGGGTGGTCCATCCAAGAGGTTTCCAGAGATGGAGAAACCAGACAAAGGATATAATAGACCAAGACTTCACAAACCTGCACCCAAGGGTGTTTTGAAGGTGATATCCAAGGGCAAAGGTGTCATGAAGAAAACCGATGGTCTTGTGCCCAGAAGCAGAGGACCTCCACCTCTGGTAGATTTTGAGAGAGGAGGAGGAATAGTGGCAGAAGATTCAGGTGATGACTTTGATGACAATGATCAATCGGAGGACACAGACAATGGTGGATATAAACACAAACATCAGCTGTTTGATGAAGAGATGGACTGTGCCAGTGACCCATATGCACTAGAAGATGATGATGATCTAGAAGAAGAAGAAATAAGAGGAAGCTATTATACCATTCGCAGGTAAAGATAGTGGCTCCTCTTCTTCCTGCGGTTCCTCCTCTGGTTCCACTTGGTAGGGAGAAGAAACTGAGAAGGAAGCCTCCTGGGAGAGAGTGAAAATGCAGGCTGCTGGATGTAGTGGGGATTGGTTTCTGTGGAAGAGAAATCTGCCAAAAAAGAAACAGATGAGGGAGCTCAGTGTACTGATGATATAGCATCGCAGACAGAACTGAAGGAGATGCCAGAGAAAACAAAATTGGGGTTTAATGCTGTTCCAGAGAAACTCCATTGGAAGGAGACAGTTGAATGGAAGACACACTCTCCCAAGGAGATGGAAGTAGGTCAGCAGTGGATGAAGGAAGGACTCTTGAGGAGCTTGAGCAAACAGATGTAGAGGTACCGTTGAAGAGGACCATGGTAGCACGGGCAAGGGTGACAGTGATGCTACAGCACTCTATAATAAGACAGATGCGATAAAGTTCAAGTCATTCACTGTCAATTCGTTCCCTTGTGCAGGTTGGTGAAACTCTTGTCCATAAGCCTCACTGCACATGTCAAACCTGCTCACTATAAAAGTTCAAAGAGCCTTAGCATTGTCTTTGAACTGTTTAGGGTCACCAGGAGGAAAAGGGGTTGGGAATTGCTGTGTACTCTAAGTGCCACCTTGCTTGTCTCTTATGGAGAAGACCCAGCTGAGTTCAGAAATGATTTACCACAGGAGACCCTTGATCTTGAACGTCCTTATGGGATGTCACTGGATGGGAGTTTGCTTGCTTGAAGAGGGCAATTGTTGGGGTTTTATGCATGGTGAGACAGCTGGTGGCAACGAAACAGACGTGGAGCTGGAATTGAAAGCAACTTTTTCTGTGCCATTGGGTGAGGTAGTCATGTGAGTGCAAACCAATCCAGGAGACCCCCATTCTTGAGACAGCAAAGCCACTGCAGGTATATTCGTGTTTCTATATCTTATCCATGGACCTGGTACTGAGCTCCAATGTTTTGTGGTCATTGAGTAATGTAATTTGTTGATGCAGTTGTATTGGATTGTGTTGCTTATTGAATGATGGCAGGAACTTGTTTGAGTCATTGAGGATTATGGCCTCCAATTTGTCACCTTTAGGAGCTGAAGGCTGGAACCATTGGTAGTATTTTTCAAGGAAGCAATGGCATAGGCATGGATAGGATCACCACCTCCAGTCATTGCTTTTTCATCTGGCATAAGATTGCTCCACTCTAGACTACTCAATGTTATTCTATACTATGTTGCTTTTGAAAAATAGCAGATGTGGATAGTTTTTCTGTACAAAAGGAAAACTCCTTGCTTCAATAATTGGTTAATCCACAGGAAGCTGCAGCTGCATTGACAAACAGTAGAAACTGCACAAACTAGTGTCAGTCATGATAGTTGTGGGATTATCCATTAACAATTGTGAACCCAATCCTTCATCTCAAGAACTTATGGCACACAACTTCAGATTCTGTATTGTTGGTGTTGAAGGACTGTTGAACTGTCTTGTGTGTTCAGGTGAACGTAGTCAGTGGGGCATTAGATTGCTTGAAAGAGACTCCTGTATTGACCTGATGGAGATCACAAGCTTTGGGTGTATCTTCACACTGAGAGAATTGAAGAAGACTTTGAAGATGACTGCTGTTCCTGCACCAAGCAATGGAAGAAAGCAAAGAAAGAGAATGCATAGAACTCAGAGCCTGGTGCACAGCTAATGAGACTGGCTCCCTATGTGGATGTGACCAGGAAAGAACAGGTGTGGGCATGGGAATGGAAATGCAGTCTTGATGAAACATGTGGGCTTTCAGATGTCTCTGCCATGTGCTTGGTTGGATGATAACTTAATTACAATGGAAGCAAACTCCCTGACTGGTACACATGTAGAGTGTGGGCCTTCAAGAGGGGAGGGGGCAGTACTGTTCATTGAGCTTACCCCAGGGATGATGGGGGCCACCCAATAGGCTGGGAGGGTATTGGATCACAAGTCTCAGGGGATTGAGACTTACATTTGCATTCACAAGAGAGCATGGGTCCCAAGGATGATGGATATCATTTCCAATATGGTGCCATGAAAGCTGTCCTGGCTGCTTCCCCATGGGGCACAGATGCCATGGTTGTTGTTACTGAATGATAACCCTTCAATTGTTCAAAGGCCAATCAGCATCTAGTGCCTGTAGTTGATAGGGGAGTGTGTGGTTCTGTAGCTTTCTTCATGTGTTTTCAGCAGCATAGATGAATAGAGAAACTCTTCAGAATATATTGGTTAGGAAATGAAAGTGAAGCAATGGTGGCATCACACCAGATAATAGTTTTACACAAGGATAATAAGCAGAAGTCCTGTGCCATCAGTTCAAGATATTCTGCTGCAGTGGTACAATGCACCATCTTCAACTTGTGTCTTGCCTGGTCAAAAAATTATTTAGGGTGCACTGTCCAATCAAGTAGATGAATCATGATTGCTCAGGACAGTGTTAACGCACTCCTGATTATTGTTTCTGGGATGCTTATATTTGCGGAGATAATGCATTCTGACATGAATATAGTAAATCTGATTACAAGGTAAGAATCTTGTCTGTGTGGTAGGCAGGCCTTTTGAGCTTCACTGGAAGAAGTTTTGGGAGTGCTGGCACTTCTCATCTTGTTCTGGAAGGAAGCACTGGGTTCTATGGTGACTTCACTACAAAGCCGCATTGACAGGACTAGATTGCAATTTAACATGCTATTGGTTGTCTAAAAATCCTAGGAATCCTTTTTGCTTTAGTCAAGGTCCTGAGGGACTTGACAGTTGGTAATGATTGCTTCTGTGGTCAAGCAGTACTGATTCATCTGCCCAAAGTTTGAGCATTGTCCAGTTTTTACTGATGTAGTACTGGCAGCTTGGTTATGACTTGACTGTTGTAGGTGCTTGTTCAATTACCATGAAATGGGTTTGGAAAGAAAACACCCTGCAGATTGTTGCTTTTTTTTCTTGATGATGCTTGTATCTCACATCTTCTAGCCTCATTGTCTTTTCAAACCTCTTGGTCTTCATGTTGGAGGCTTATCAACCCTGACACAAAATGTCAAGCTTCAAATGCAAAGCTTCTACACTAGTCTTAGTCCTTTGAATGATTTGAGTTAGAACAATTGTAAGAGCATGTTTGCTCATGGAAGAGTTTTGAGTTGAGTGAGGGATTAGTGGCATCTGGCCCTTTTGGCATTATGTTATGGTGGTGTCTGTGTCAGACTCCTACAACTGAACAATGAAGCTCCGCAGTTTGTGTATGAGGATGTGAGAAGTAGAGGGCGGTCCAAGAGTTAGAGCACAGTCTGGTATGTGGAGGATATTGCAAAAGGGCATGAGTAAATAATGGAGGGAGAGAGAGGTGTGTTATGCTAGTGTAAAAGACAGCAGGCAATGGCTGGAGAAAGGAGAAAATGAGAGAGATGTTGGGGATGGTTAGGAGCTTGGTGTGGGTTGGGGGGCAGGGAGGAATGCAGGAGGAAGCATAGGATGCAGTTGTTTAACTGCATATACAGGGACATGCTAAAATGAAATAAAAGCTCTTTCCTTCAGAAGCTTGTTGCAGCTTGAATGAGGATACTATTGACTTTTTTGATTAGCAATGTCTTGAGTGCTAGCCAACATCATGTCTGAGTCTTCCCATTGCTTCCAGAAAGGCAACAGAAACTCAGGACGCAGATTGTGTATAATGGTTTGCCCAAGTTTTTGGGCAGATTATTATATGCTTATCTACACCCTCTGTTGGGACCTGATGAACTTGGTGGGTAGTCATGCCAGCTTGTCACTGCCGTTTGTGATGAAGGTGATGGTCTGTCACTTTGTGAGCGACTCTCATGAGGTTATGACTGCACTCATTGTTGTGTTACCTTTAATTGTTGTTGTGGAGATTTCTCTGCAACTTCATCAAGCTTGTTTAACTATATCTTGGAGATTTTGGAGCCCTTCTCCCCCTGCAAGTGACCCAGAACTTCTGGAGCTTGTTGTGAAGGCTGAGTGCAAGACTTGCAAAAGACACTGCCCCTTCCACCAATAAAAACACTTACTCTTTTCTTATGCCTCCCATTCGCAATGCTGGCTCTGTGATGAAGACAGCTTATTCCAGTTTCAGGCCATTGGTGTTTGATGCTGTTTAGTTTAATAGGTCAAGGAGGTGGAGAAGTTGCAGATGTTCAAGCTTTAGGCCATCAACCCAGTGCTGAAACTCTGGCCAATAAGCATGTAAGTTGATCCTTGATTCTTTTTGGTTGGCTGCACTTTGATTCAATGATCTAGTTTCAGTCCTTGAGCATGTGAAGATTCTAACTCTTTCAGCTATACATATGAAGGAGAAGAAAGAGCTTGCCTTGTTGCTGCATGTAAGCAAGTAGAGAGTGGAAGAAGAGAACCTCTGTGATCAAGAAGGCTCGGGATTTGTTAACTCTTTGGAACAGCAACAACAATGTTACCAGCTGTACAAGCTCTGACAACACTTGTTTTGCTGATCAAGGAGTGCATGATAGACCAGACCAAGGTGACAAGGAGATTGTTACTCTTTCCCATAAACATGAGAAAACAAAAACAAAGCAAGACTGTTGGAATATGGCTTTGCAGCAGAGGCTGTGTGAAGCCAATGGAATACCCATGTGCAATACTGGACCATCACCATTATCACAACTGTACAATAGCAGTTCTCACCAGTTCTGGCTCAAATCATGCACAACTCAAAGGAGCTCTGCAGTGTGATCATGGAGGGATCCAGAAGAGAGGAGAAGGCCAGGTTCACATCTACAACTTCGTGCTGTTTAGTGTGTTGGAGGATTGCACATTGTATTGTAGCACATTTGAATGGGATGCAGAATTGTTTACTCAGTTTTACACACATGGATGGTGCAGGTACTGTTATCTGCTTCAAGACTTTTCACCAGAGTCACTAGCTGAGAAGTGTTCCTCCCTTGAGAAGCTTGCTGTACCTTCGCTTCTGAGCTGGTGACGCTTACTTACAGAAAAATGGTATTTTTGAGCTCACACACATTTCACTCTGCTAAGAGCAAAAATTTCAATCTCTAACAAAGGACTACTGAGCCATTAAGTGTTGTTAATGCTCCCGACAGTATCCATAAAGTATGATGCTGTTGGAACACCTTCAAATTCTTACTCTTTTTTCTCTCTTTATCTTATATTATATGTGTAGGTATTCTTCAATCCCTGATCTTCTTCAACTGCTGTTACAATTCTTACAATTCCTTCTTTTGCAATTTCCTGAATCCAACTGGAAGTGCTGTTGCAATTCTTACAATTTTCTTACAAAAAGTTTTGTTTGGGGCAATCTTGAATGAATTTGCAACTGCTAATCAAACCTAAACCTGGTCACCCAATCTTCACCCACTTTTGAAACCTGCTTGCTTGTTCAAGCTCCAGCTCACAGAGCTAGCAAAATCAAACCCACCTTGGTATCAATAATCATCATACCCACTACCTCCTGCATTCCCTTGACTCTTATTTAAATGTTAAAAAAAAACTTATTATTTCTTCAGTTTTTCAAACTCTGAATTTAAAAAATAATAACAATCTTGGACAGTGCTGTCAAAAAACCCTGCTACTGTACTACTTGTTCAAATTAATAGCAAAAATCAACACCTAAAGATATGAAAAAGAAAAATCTGAGAAAAACTCCCTTAAAAACAAAACCACTAAGATGCAAAAACGAATTTACTTCTGTTCATTTTTTCCAACTCCGAAAAAAAATATATAATTTTTTTTAAAAAATAAAAGAAAATATCATGTACACCCTTTTCAAAGATGGATTCGTCAAAGGCACTATACAAAATAAGAATTAAAATATTTACACCAAAGATACTTCAACATCAAAGTCGTTGTAGTATAGTGGTAAGTATTCCCGCCTGTCACGCGGGTGACCCGGGTTCGATCCCCGGCAGCGGCGAATAATCCTTTTTTGGCCTTGTTTTCTCTTTTTCTGCTTGTTTGGGTTTTTTTTCGCAGAAAACGTGTTGTAATCAAGCAGCTCTGTTTTGCACAAGGGTTTTCTGGAAACTGATCTTATGAGAGCAAGAGAAGAGGGAGTCAAGCAAGCAAGCAAAGAATATTCTGTTGCAACAACCCACATACATACATTTCCTGAATTTTGAAATCTGAATTTGTGGAGAAGAAAAGGGGAAGGAGGAAAAAAAACAGATGTGAAATTAGAAACTATTGACAAACTTGTTGCTGCAGTACACAAAAAAATTGTAATGCATTTTTTTCATTTGATATTCAGCAAATTGAGCTTTGCACAAAGAAAAATAGCTTCAGATGTTGTCATGCAGCATCAGCTCCTGTAATACTTAGTCTGCAATATTTTTTTTGTAACCTAGAAGCTCTCTCAACATATTCTTTTGTTTATGTAAATAAGAGAAGATGAAGAACTGAACATTGCTTGTTTTGTGTGATGTGATTCTCATCAGGAATCTTTTGTTTATGGTGACAATCTTGAATCATTACATGTGTTCAAGGAGATTGTACATGTGTTGGAGATTGTTGATTTTTTGCTTAAGCTCCTGCCTGGCCCCCACTTGGAAATAGCCGCTTGCGAATCTGCGTAGAGAGGCAAAACAACAACATAGGTTTATGACAATTAGCAGTGTAGATTCATTGATTGATGGATGGATGGATTGATCAGGCATGTGAGGCTTGGAAATGGTTTTTGATGGGGTTGTTCTTGTGTCTCTTGATGTACCTAGTACATGCCAGTAAGTGTGAAGTCTCCAATACGTATGCAGTTCAGAAAATTGTTGAATAGATTAGTGTGGTGGTGGAGGAAACAATTTTGTGAATCAGTAGTAATGGTAGTAATTGTGCACACCTCAGGTAGCTGCTGCTTGAACACAACTTCCAGGCGTGCATCGAGCGTGTTCTCGAGCACGATACGCCCATCCTTTGTTGCCAGTACCACTCCCCCTGTACTGAAACCATAAGCAGTTCATAGGCAATTTATGAGAGTGTGCTAACCTTAGACAAAAAACAACACCCTTTTTTCTCATTTATCGATTTCTCACTCTCCATCCATTCAGCAATCTGATGGGTGTTAGAAAAACTGCTCAAAGAAACAGAAGTTATAATAATGGTCATGGGAAGCTCAAATTCTTTATGTTCAAGAAGAAAGAAAGAGTACCAAGACGACCCATTCTGTTCAGATTTGGGGCCACCAGGGAGAAAATGATTGTGGTCCACGGATACTTGAGGAGGATTCACCCCTTGTATTCTAGCATATGTATCCCGTGCAGACTGCACTGCTGATTGAACAATTTCAAGGTCTTCTTCACGACAACGCAATTGGACAACTGACTCATTCAGCCTCATCAGCCCCTGCCCACCCCATTCTCAAAAATTCCCACCACCACCCATTCGCACATCAAGCAGAATGAGTTCCATTGACTAACTAAATACCCACAAAGAAACAGGTCCTCCAAGCAAGAGCAGCATGAAAGGATGGCATTTCAAGGAGAATTTCTGCTGCAAATTTTCCTTCTGGAATCAACAAAGAAGAAGACTCGGTCATGATGTTTGGCTAGCATGCAAGAGTCATAGCAGCAGCAGAAGAACATCTACAATGCTACAAGCTCTGCTGTTCCTAGAAACTCATGTTCGATTTTCACCTGGACAATGAGACCTTCGAGTAACTTGCAATACTTCTCACCATTTGAGCTCACAGATTGCAGTTGCTTCTCAGCTCCCTCCTTCATCTTGCAAATGAGATCGTCTTGTGCTTGCAACAATCTCAAGCGTGATGCATTCAGCTGTGTGGAATACTCTCTGGAACCAACCAACAGAACAACAATGACAACGACAACAACAACAAAAATCTTCATTTTCCACCACCACTATGTATGTATGTATGTATGTATGTCAATGGCAGAAAAATAATGGAATTCTCGTGGCTGATGCTGATGGAATGAGTTCATTCTCAGCTCTTTCATTTCCCATCACCAGCAAGGTCCTCAATTGGAAGCCCTGTGAAGAAGAAGAGAAAACCGTGCAAACTAGTTTTCCAGGTACAACAAGAAATGCAGTCAGTCAGTCAGTCAGCCAGGAGACAACTACAACAACAAAAGAAGATGAGGTCTTGAGAGAGAGAGAGAGAGAGAGAGAGAGAGAGTTGTTTTTCACATTTTCTTGCGCACATCGACTTGCTTCTCTTGCGCTCAAACTCCTGGCGAATCTTCTTCTTCTCCGCTTCCACAATCTGCAACTTCTCGATGTTGAATTCCTGCAGCAGCAGCATCTTCTTTCAGTACTAAGTCAAATCATTGCCACAATGCTGCTGGCAAGAACCGTTTGATCACATTCTTGTAGAGATGTCTACAGCAGGAGAAATATTTGCACAGACAGGCGAGGAAATGCTCCTCCTCCCCCTCCTTCACCAAGCACTTCTTGAGGAGATCAAGCTTCCTGCGCTATGAAGTCACATCGAAGTGCAGCATCTTCCGATCAAGGTCGAAAAAGAAGAAGCTTCTGCTGCAGGAACCTTGATCCTCTTCAACCTTGATCTGAAGGGGAGGAGGAGGAGATCTTCTTCAACCACACGCAAATCATAACAGATTGCTGCGAAGAGAGAGAGAGAGAGAGAGAGAGAGAGAGAGAGAGTCATCAAGAGAAAAAAAAAAGGTGAGCAAAAGCAGATTGCCGCTAAAATCAAAACACTCTCCTTCTACCTCGTCAGCGGAGAGCGCGATCTCGTTGGCTTTGTCTGCTGCTTCCTGCGCTATGAAGTGCAGCATCTGTTGCACCTGCTGCGAGACTTCGGAGTCATTCATCGTGCCGTCTCCTCTTTTGTTTCCCCTCCTCCTCCTAGTCCCGTGCTCGTTGTGGACCGCAGTTCCTGCGTCGTGGATTGCACAGCTCCTCCTGTTGTGCAGTAGTCGTAGTAGCGTAGCTCGACGAGAAGCCAACAACAGTCGTAGCGGCGGGAGAAGAAGGACGATGATACTGCATAGAAGCCATTTGCAAGTCGCGCTGTGCACCGCGTCTCATGCATAGTACACGCATCGCCGCTTCACAATCTTTGCATTTGGATCTCACAAAGGCGAACTCGCTCCAAAGAAGTCGGAGAGAAGAAGAAAAAGAAGACTGGCCGTTTCTCTCAAAGCAAAGGAAAGATTCGAAGAATGGCATCTCTTTCTCAAAGCGAGCGATGAGATAACAACTACGGTGCGCCACAGCCGCGAAGCTAAATCAAAGCTTTTGATTCACCGAGAGCTGACTGCATCCCGGAAGCGCGGACAACGTTCCTTGCAAAGACAAGAACAAGAGCTGAACGGAAGTACTATTCTATTATTTTTCTCTGTTTGTATGCTCTTCTTGCAACTCTCCATCCTCGCTCCATTTCTCACGGCTTACTCTTCTTCTTTCTCTCTGTTTGCATGCTCTTCTTGCGATGTGCAGGGTTTTTTGTTTTTCCTTTTGGAGGTTCATAGCCAATGTATGATCCCTCTGTCTCTCTCCTGTCTGAAATGTTGTAAGGCATCAAGACTTGAGAGAGATTTGTTTTGCTTTTCTGTCTGAGATGTTGTAAGGCATCAAGACTTGGGAGAGATTGTTTTGCTTTCCTGTCTGAAGTGTTGTAAGCCATCCAGACTTGAGAGAGACATTGTTTTGCCTGTCCTGTCTGAAATGTTGTAATCCACCAAGACTCGAGAGAGCTTGTTTTGCTTTCCTGTCTGAACTGTTGTACCTAAGTCATCAAGACTCAAGAGAGATTTGTTTTGCTTTCCTCCCTGAATTTTGAAAGCCTTCAGCAAAACTTGCAACATTGTTTTGCTTTCTTCCTCTTTGAATTTTATAAGCAATTGAAACTTGAGAATAAGGTTTTGCTTTCCTCTTTGTCATGTATTACGCACCTTACTGGACAGACACCACAGTCAGTGGTGTCTCAAGAGTCTCACAGAACAGCACCTGATTCCAATGTAAGCAAGACCTGAGACATTTGTTTTGCTTCTTCTTTCTCATGATCACTCACCATATCAACACCATGATAATTCTTCCAGCAACTAATTCCTGTGTAATGTGCAGGGATTGCTTTTCTTGAGTTCCATAGCAACTGTATGATCCACCTGCTCTTCCTCCTCCTCCTCCCATCTGATTTGTAAGCCATCAAGACCCTGAGTCATTTGTTTTGCTTCTTCTTAGTCATGATCACACACCTTATTGACAGACATCAGGGATGCAATTCACTCAGTTAGCTGCCCAAGATGATGATACCATGTTGAGAGAGGTAAGCAATTCTTCACGGGTTTTGTTGTTTCAAACTTGTTTTCTCATGGCACTGCAATCTTCAGCTGTTGAGGCAAATGACTTGTTTCACAAAATGGGTAAGCAATTCATGGGTGTCACTTGTTCCCCCCCTTTTGTACCTCCTTGGACTGCAATCTTCAGCTTTTGATGCAACTGACCTGTTTCACAAAGAGGTTAAACCAATTCATGGGTCTTGTTTTTCGTGTGTTTTTTCCAGGCACTGCAATCTTCAGCTGCTGATGTAAATCAATTGTTTCACAAAAGAGGTAAGCAATTCATGGGTATTGATTCAATGGGTTTTCTCCAGATACTACAATCTTCAGCTGTTGATGCAAATCATTTGGTTCACAAAAAGAGGTAAGCAATTCAGGGTTTTTCAAAAGAAGTTTCTATCGCTCTAAGGAACATGCTCATAATTTTAGTTGAGAATCCTCTACTTAGTTATTGCACAATGCCCCTTATTTCCCTTCCAATGCTGATTCCCTTTATTGAATTTGGCTTGGTTGCACCCTTTTTCAACTACAAAGCCATTGCCTCCTTAAGACATGGAGCTTTTGCACCATGACTCTCCCATCTTTATCACCACTCGTAATTCCTCCAAATCCTTCATGCTTACTTCTAGGTTTTCACTAATGCCTCACCCATGAATCACCCATTGTTTGCTCATCAATCAAATTCTTGCAACAACATTAACTTTGAAACTTCCACCTCTCGAACTCTTGATTTGGAAAGGATATTTCTAAAGAAACCTTTTGCTCCTCTCAGATATGCCTACCAAATCTCCAATTCCTCACACATCATCCACACTACTATCAAAATCTCTCACTTGGAAACCACACCTTGTCTACAAGAAGCAAAGACTAAAATTGAAAACAACACCTTGGAAATCATAACGCATGGATGATTATATGTGATGAATTTAAAAATCCCAGCCAAAAACTTTGGACAACAATGTGAGTAAAGAGAAAGCCTACTACACTCTACAACCACAGACACGGAAATTGATGTAGCACAACTATCAAGTAAATATTTGTGTCACACCAACCTTCAATGATCAATGAAGTATAAGAAAAAAGGAAAAAGTGGTGTGCCATTGCCAAACTTTTCATTCATGATTACAAGAACTCAACCTCAAAAAAAGATTAGCTACTTTTCTTGAAAACCCCAACCAAAGTTTAGAAATCCTACAACTATTCCAAGCCAACAATTCTTTAAAGTGTGAGGTTTGCTCGATGCTTGATATTAGGAGGTTCTTAAAACCTTTGATTAAATTTTTTTTTGACCTCCAACATATAAATAAATAAATATTCAAGTTGATAACCATGCAAGGTCTATCCCTACTTTTAAGAACCACACAACACTAATCAATGATGCCACCATGCTCAGCCTTTGTGATACCTATTGGAATGGGCCAAATAGCTAAAGACAAGGGTTGAGCTTGGTAGGGTATTTGGTCTCAACAAGGAGTTGAGCTCGGGAAAAAGCACACAATGGAATGGTCGAGCTCCTACCCCTTATGTTGGGTAAGGCACTGGGCAAGCCCATTAGAACAAGCCTAGCAAGACACACAAAACACATGGGCAATTAAGGCAAGACCACTCCATAACATTATACAATATGGTCCGGAGATTCAACAATTTTTTCCTACCCATGTTCAGCACACACCTTTTGCTCATATGAGTATAAATGCTATCATGATGAGAAGATTATATCCCATAATGTGATCAAGAAAATGACGTAATCGGCCACCCCAGACCTTAATAGGTCAAGACTAGAGACAGGAGACCTAGTGTCCTACCAGGCTCAGCTGTTAACTTGGCTGCTAGAATTGGCTACCAGGTTCAACCCATTGTCCGAACTGGTGGAATGACCCAGTGGAATCGGATTCCAGGAACACATTATAGGCCAGAATGAACCAACAGCCACTAACACATCAAGAGAGGATGGATACTATCAATTGTTGTAAAGGGCAATTTTCATTATAGAAAGGAAACTGTACTTAGCAGCTTCCTTAAAACTGGGGACGGAACTGGGCATGGGTTCATGGGCCAGACTGACATCGTCATCTACTGGTGCTATTGTCGCTGCTATCTTTTACAAATCCGAGAACAAAAGATGGCCTTTTGGAGGAGGAAGAATTTTCACTATCACATTCATCCATTTGGTCGTTCATAATTACAGTTCCATCCCCACTTTTTAGGAGGCAAGAATTGGGCTTTTCTGGGCATGGCTTCTTAGGCCATGAAGAAGCAGATATTGCCATCATCATCACCATCATCATCATCTGTTGCTACTATCTTTTACAAATCCAAAAACAAAACATGGGTTTTGGAAGAGGAAGAATTTCCATCATCAATTTCCCATCATCATTTGCATTATCCTTTTTGCTCATTCATAACTGCAGTTCCATCCCCACTTTTTTAGGAAGCAAAGATTGGGGTACTTTTTCTGGGCATGGCCTTCATGAGCCTTGAAGAAGCAGAGATTATTGTCATCATCATCATCATCATCATCTGCTGCATACTATCTTTTCCGAATCCAAAAACAAAACATGGATTTTGGAAGAGGAAGAATTTCCATCATCATTTGCATCATCCATTTTGTCCCTTCATAACTGCAGTTCCATTCCCATTTTTTAGGATGCAAAAATTGGCTCTTTCTCTCTCTCTCTCAGAGAATTTTGGCTCTTTCTCTCTCAGAATCAAACCCTCAAAAGTGGGCACTAGTTTAATAATAGATGCAGAATCTCTGGATGGTTTTGCTGTTGCGGAGAAAGAAGTAAAGGCTGTGCACCGCACTCGGCGTTTGTGGTTGCGTGCTATCATCATTACCATCTTCATCATCTTCATCATCGTCACCATTCTTCTTCCAGAGACGTTTTGCAGTCGTAGTCGATAACATGTCTCTTTTGTGAGAAATATAAATTCATTCATATATATACACCGAGGAGGAGTTTTGGGTGTTCGAGAGTTTCAGCAATTTCTGGATCTTTTTTTGGTTTTTTCTCTCTTTCACGAGAGATTTGCAAACATGGGTTTGAGGAATGAGCAGCAACAGCAGCGGGTGTGGAGGCCTATGGGCTTGCTGCTGTTTCTCTCCTTTCTGTTGCTCTTGTTTGTTTCGGTTCAAGGCTTCGAGGTGAAACCAGCCGGTATGGAAAACCTCCTCGTCTTCTTCTCCTTCGTCTGTTTTTCTCTCCTCACTTTTGTTTTCATTTCATTTTCATTTTTATTTTTGTGGGTTTGATCTTCTCAGTGTTCTGTTGGGTTTTCGGGGAGGGTTTTTCGGGGATCTATTGTTTAGGTTTTTCTTGTGGGTTTGTTTTTTGTGATGGGTTTAGGCGAAGGATTTATAGGGGGGTGGTTCTTTTGGGGGTGATGGGTTTTGGTGAAGGATTTTTGGGTTTGTTTTTTGTGATGGGTTTTGGTGAGGGATTTGTGGGTTTTTTTTTTGTGATGGGTTTTGGTGACTGATTTTTGGGTTTTTTTTTAGGTGATGGTTTTGGTGATGGATTGTTGATGGCAAGGGGAAATAGTTGAGTATGCTTTTGTGTTGTGTCGCTTGTTGTTTTCTTTTTGTTTCTAGTCAAGTTTTGTTTTGGTTGTGTGTGTGTGTGGGCGCGCGCGCGCGCGCGCGTTTTGCTTTGGCAAACTTTGATAGCTTTGTGGATGGAAGAGGGGTTGAGCCAGGGTTTGAGAGTTGGAGTATACGTTGATTTTGGAAGCTTGGGGAGGATGATCACTGACTTTTAGTTTCATTTTGTTTTGGGTTTGTTTTTTTCAAGGCATAGTATCTAGCTTGAGGAGATCCAAGGGCAATGGATTCGGTTTTGCAACCGAACGTCATGTGAAGAACTATGTATGTGACACATGCCTGCGCATCTCACAGAAGGCAGAGTTGTTACTGGGCAACCCTGACACAGTAAAGGAGACAATCAGGGTTATTGAGGAGCATTTCTGTAGCATCCTTCAACCAGGCCTGAAGACCAAAGTAAGTGCCAACTAGGTTTCACCACCCAGCCCATGCCTTTGAAAGGGAGAAAGGATCTGGACTTAGTTGTGTTATGTGTTCTTGTTAGTGCCTTTGCATGAAGACTTGGATCCTCAGCAGTTTTTTTGTCTTTTGGTCTCTTGTGTCATTGCAGTGTGAGAAATTTATTGAGGCCTATGTGCCTGAAATATTCTTGGAGCTAGAGACAGAATTGGAATCCGACAATCTTTGCTTTCAATCAGGCCTTTGCACTGCCACTGCTGTGGAAGCTGCTCTGGCCAATAAAAGAGCTTGTAAAGTATGCCAACATTTCGCACAAGATGCACTGACCTTCTTGGAGAAGAATAAAACACGTGAGGAGATTATCATTGCTCTTCATCTTGCATGCTCTCACCTTCAAGATCTCAGCAAGCAGGTGTGTTACTTCTCTGGATTTGTCAATTCGCATGAGAGTTTTATCCTTTCTAGTTCCCATTTTATGAGATTTAGGATAGGGAATTTATGATGATTTGAAGCAGATCATGCACATGAACTCTCAATGACTGAGTTTTGGGGATTGGATGCAGTGCGATCTCCTTGTGGACCTTTATACCCCACAGATGATCCAAGAGCTGGACAACCTCACACCCCAGGAGTTTTGTGAGCTGACCAAACTCTGCAAACTGCCACAGTTGTCATGGAAACGTAACGACTGCGCAACCTGCCAGTTTGTTGTCCTAGAAGTCAAGCTCAAACTTCAGGATCCCAAACTACAGGTTTGTGTTCTTGACAAATCTGTAAACCCCCTTTTAGACCAATAGATTCATTGCTTGTGGCTTTCATCTGGTAATCAATTACTGTGCATCCTTTTCACGCCTATGAAAAACAGTTGCTTGTTGTGTATTGTAAATCACATCCCTGAAATTTCTGTGTCAATTGTTTTGCAGGCAAGGGTGCTTGATGTGCTCCTTAAAGGGTGCAACAGAGTCACTAACCATGTTGAAGAGGTTTGTTCAGCACTTTCCACTCTCTTGCCCTCAACATATGAGTTCTCAAGTTTTGGTAGAATTATCAACACACTTCATCAGCAGATGTTCAGTTTCAATGTTGTCAAAAGCTCTCAAGAAATGTTGCTTGCAACTCATCACTAAAAGCATCTCAATTTAGTGCCATGAGAGTTTTGTTTAAGGAGTTGGTTCATCCAAGTGGTTCTGCTGTTCTTGGGTACTTCCATAATTACAAAACCCCTGGAGCTAACCCAAAACAAGACGTCGTAGGGTGGCTAGGAAAGGATTTGTGAATTCTGACCATCCCTGCCAAAAACTCTCAATGGTTGCCTTATTACATATGTCAATTTCACTTAGAATGGTTGATGTACAGGTGGTTTTGAAGCTTGGGTTTTTCATTCTAGACATGACTGGAACTTTTTATCACAATCCTTTTCCTTTGTGATAGGCCTGTGATTGTTTCTGGTACTAGGAAATGCAATATAGATGAAGGATTTTGATGCTACCATGATGATTGATTGTGGACTCTGGGTTTTTTTGGGTGGCATGCAGTGCAAGGGAATTGTGGAACAATATGGTCCATTTGTCCTGGAAAACCTGGATGAAATGTTAGACTCAAAAGCAGTATGTTGCAAGATTGGGGTGTGCCAGGCACCCTGCCCTCGCATTCCTTGGGCCAAGTTGAGCAAGCAATCTAAACCCATTATTGAGTTGCCCGAGGCCAAGTCAAGCGAGCAATCTAAACCTGTTATTGAATTGCCCTTGGCCCACCTGGTGGCATAAACCATTGAAGAGAAGAGTGACCTGAGCCATTAAGAAAAATTATATAAGCAAACCTGGTAAGATAGCTATTAGAGCAGGTGTACTATTCTGTCTTATTTTCTTGTTTTTTGAAACGCATGTTTGTTGAGACTTTCTTTCAATACTTTGTTTATGGTTGGTGTCAGGTTTCCAAATCCTCCAGAGTGTTTCAAGTGTTTGAATTGGAGTCTCTAGCTTGCGGGATTTATTGTGAATGGAATATATCAAAGAGCTGACAATCTTAGACGCTGTATTTTGTCATTGTGGGTGGTGTGGATATCCTCCTTTCATGTACAAATCATGTTTGATTCTTTGGTACCTGTGTGTATACATAAAATTTGCCATCCTTCCTTATGCTGCAATTTTTTCTGTTATGATTTTTTGTAATTAGAGATAGATGTGACCCAGGTTCCTGAGGCACCTTAATTAAACACCTTAACTAAGCTCCCTAATTAAGCACCAGAGGAAGGATCCAAAACTGTGCTAATTTTTTGTTGGCGTAATTGCTGGTTGTAACAATGGTTTAGGGTTAGTTAGGATTTTACTTGTGTTCCAATTTCTTCCATGTATAATAAAAGATGTGATTGAAACAGAGTTGAAAAGACAATGATTTACATTTATCGATTGTGTTAGCATTTAGGGGAAATTTGGACTACACTACTTGTTGATCATATGGAAATATTACCAGTTTTTTTGTTGTTAGTGTGAGACATGTATGTTGCAAAGTAACTCTCTTGTTGACATGATGCATTTATGTTGATGTATTTGTACAATTTGGAAGACAAGTCTATCTACTTGCCTTTAACCTATATATGCCTGCCTTCCACCAACATCATCATGTGCAAAATATGGATGTCAGGGGCTTGTTTTTCCATGTCATTGTCCTTATCCAGTAAGCATGTCAAACTCATGCCCACATGATTTGGGACTTGATCATCTGTATACATTTTGCTAGAGCAAAGGCATCAAAGAGTATCAAACTCATCTTGGATGATTTGGGACTTGATCTGGGACTTGATCATCTGCATGTATTTGCTAGAGCAAAGTTTGATTAAGGGTATCAAACTCATCTTGGGCGATTTGGGATTTGATCATTTGCATGTCTTTGCAAGAGCAAAGTTTGGTTAAGCATACCAAACTTGTCTTAGATGATTTGGGACTTGATCATCTATATACATTTGCTAGAGCAAAGTTCAGATTTTTTTCCCTTCTTCTTGAAGGCAAATGCTTCAAGATGTACTGTAATTGAAATTCAAAACTGCCCTTTTAGTTGAAAACGCCAAGAGTTTGTGAAGTGGGGTTTAGTTGTAGAGTCGCCCCTCCTCTGGAGCCAGAATTTTTGCCCACCCAGACACTGACAAACCCACCTTTAAGATTGTCAGATTGTCCTCTGTTCTGTTTGGTTGGCAAGTATCATCGGATTGCTCTTTTTCTACAAAGATCTCACTGGGAGTTTGGCAGAACAAGCATGACATTTCTTTCTCTTGTGTTAGACCTGGTGTGCTTTGTTCTAGCACCAAGAATTTGAGTAGGAAAAGCTGCTACATCATTCTTGGAATTCCACAAAGTGAGCGAATGTATCTCTCTACCATCATCAGTTTGATTGTAAGCGAAGACAAAATGTATGTTGTTGTTCTGTCTACAAGTGTTGTGGCAATGTTGCTGTGTTTTCTATTTTTGTTAGCAATATGCGATTTTTTTGTCAATTTTGATCTCTTATTGTCATACCTATGCATGCTCAAAAATGACGAACAGTGCAGGATGAGATATGCAAAGTGGAAGGGATGTTGGAAGAGCTGGGGATGCGGTTGCAAGAAGATGTAAAGAAGATGCCTGAGGCAGAAAAGACACAATTGTGCAAGAAGGAAGAGTTTTTTTGGAAGGAAAAAAACATCTTGCGACAAAGGGAAGTCCTGCTCATGCAATCTGGACACCACAACAACATGGTACAACAAATTGGCCAAGGAAATTCTTCCTCAGGTGATGTTCCTTGGCCTCAATTGTAGTTTGTGTTAACTTGCACTGATGGATGTACTTTTCTTGTTTGAAATATGACAAACTGAGTCAAAATGATACCTCCTATTGTGCACTATATGATAGATGTAGCTCAACAACTTTGGTTGATGGTTAGAGTACGGGATTGCAGTTCATCAAAGAATGCTAATGAACCAGTTGGAAATGGTTTTGTACATTATCAGCAAGATGCAGGGTTTGATATCTAGGGATGTCTTTTCTTGTTGCATCCATAACTTGATACTGGGATTTGTCCAGTTCTTCATACTTAGGGTTTTTTTCTCAAGTTTTGCATGCTTTCCTCGGAGTTCTCACGGGGACATGAACCAAGTTGGCATTTCCTTGAGCTTGCTGCATTGCACTATTTCAATAGAGTGTCATGGTTAGTTGTCACTTCTACCCTGAGATTTTGTGTAACAATATTGTATGTAGATTCGCATGAATACAACATGTAGTGTTTTAGTGTATAGAAACAAAACCTTTTGATATCCATTCTCTTTGGATCTCTATGAAGAGCAATATAAGAAGGTTTTTCGTACTTCTTAGACTAGACCTTGTTTTATTCAATATAAAATTCCTCTTTCTATTCATTGTCTTTAGGCATGAGTAAATCTAACATGGTATCAGAGAAAGGTTGGTGAAGGTCAAAAGTTGATCAATAATAAGGGAGTGAGAGTCAATGAATCAAACAAAATGTGCCTCTTCATTAACGTCAATGAAAAATTAATGAGTCAAAAGGTTAATGTACAATTGAGGGAAATTAATGATACAAAACCTGAAATTGGGAAAAATTTTGATTACAACAATATGTCTTGCAATTCCAAATTCATTTCAATAAATTTACACATCGATGACTTTTTTTTCTTGCATTAGAGGATGCAAACTTCACCATGGCTGAATCAAGTTGCAAATCAACAATGACTTAAAATCCCAAGTAAGTCACTTCAATCTTTAGACAAAGTAAGTTGAATTTCAATCAAATTGGAAGATGATTCACAAAACTAAAATTGATGTGAGTCATATTACTAAATTTGATGGACAATATTTCCATGTGTGGAAACACTGAATTACACTAGTGCTTAAACAAGAGAAAGTTTAGCAAATTGTTGAAGGAACAAAGGCCAAACTAGTAAATCCTACAACAACTCAAATTGCAATGAAAACCTTTGTTTTACCAGCCATAGGGGCTGGAAGCATTAGTGATTGGGTTGAACGCAATAATCTTGAACTTACAATCATTAATAATTGTTTAGACAATAGTGTTAATTCACATGTGGAATCAAAATTAACATCAAGTGAAGCGTGGCTGGAATTAATACAAATACTTGAATCAAAAGATGTAGTAACAAACATGGTTTTAAAAGACAAGTTACAAACATTAAAAATGAAAGGAGAAAATGTGACTAAGCATATTCACAAATTATAGTCTCTTTTATAACAACTCATTGTTGTAGGAACTCTTATAAATGATGATGAGGCAATACTATCTCTTATGAGAAGTATGCCTACAAGCTATAAAGTTTTCATAAATTCATTTTGGCAATAGGACAATTTAACCTCACAATCTTTGATCACTAATCTATTATAGGAAAAAGCACTTATGAAAAACATGGGAAGTGCATACAATAGTTTGAGTGCATTGTATGTAGGAAAAAGGCCTACACATGCAAAATTCACAAATAATAAAATTTCAATGAAAAATTCTTTTCCAAGGAAAGGCAAAGAACCACATACATTCTTTGATAGAAGGAATATGATTAAAACAACTAAATATTATTTTTATTTGTAAGAAAATTGGTCACTTAATTAAGGATTGTCGTAAAAGAATTGCTTCAGAATCGGAAGTTAGCAAACAATGATCAAATAATATAGTCACACACAATGAAAAATTGTATGTGGTTGCTTTATCTATAGAAAAAGGCAATGATCATATTTGGTATGTGGATAGAGAGGCAACCTCTCATATGTGACATGTCCCATGACATAAGGTCGTTTAAGACATATGAGAAATTGTCCAATAATCAAGTAATGTATTTAGGCAATAACATTAGACATCAAATATTTGGTCAAGGTGACGTTTTTATTAAATTAAAAAATGGTCAAACAAAGGACATTCCAAATGTGTTGCATGTCTTTGATCTTAAGAAAAACTTATTTTTCGCAAAGCAACTTGACTTGGTTGGTGGTGAAATTGTCATAAAAAAGGGGTAGTGTACCTCCAAAAATACTAAGGGTCAAACCATAGCTATATGTAATATGAAATTTGATTTATATAAAGTAGGAGAGACTATTAAAGAAAATACAATTTAGCAAGTTAATCTAGCTACAATGGGACCCCTTAATAGTGCAGATTTATGGCATGTAAAACTAGGACAAATAAATAATATAGACTACAAAAAATTTAGAAAATGATTTATGGGATACTTCCTTTTGATGGAATTACTTTGAGTTTTTGTGAGCCATGCATAATAGGCAAACAACATAGACAAAAATTCCCTAAAGTGGCAACACGTAGAGCATAAATTGTCTAATTCATATTGACATTTGTGAAATGGACAAACATACTCACATAGAATATAAATATTTTCTTACATTTATTGATGATTATTCCTGGTATACAAAGTTTTATTTATTAAAACATAAATTTGATTTTTTTGAGCAATTTTGAATCTACAAAATAGAATCATATTTAGGCATGAAATATTCCATGAAATATCTATTCAACAAAGGCCTTTTTAGACAAGTGATGATTATGATTTGGTCCTTGGATTTTCATGATTTAATATTATGACAAAGTTTGCTTCTTCTACTTCATTTGTTCCTCCAGTTTCAACACAAGTCCCTCAAATTCCAACTTTTGATTCTCTGATCAACAACAATACACAATTCAATAGTACAATACCAATCACTATTGATAGCCATGAACACCATTCACTTAACCACCCACTCGAAGTGGAAAATACACAATGGGAAAATTAAGGGATCAAAATATTGGTAATATTAATATTGAAGAGGAGGATTTTTCTAGTGGTCATGATATTACTGAAATTACTTCTAATTTACGTAATCCTTTTAAACCTAGTTCTTCCAACCCTCAAAGATCACCAATTATTTGTACTAAATCACTAAGGGAAATTTAAAAGCCACAAAGACTAATTGAATCAATTGAAAGTCAAAAAATATTTAAAAGACCGCCTTGTAAACCACCCTATAAGAAAACCTTTTTCATTCAACATATTGCACTAAAGTTTGAATTCCCTAAACAATTTCATGCCAAAGATAATAAACTTCATTTTTTTCTTCATCAATAAAGTCTTGGAGTGGTTTGGTGGCTAAAACCTTGATGTGCCTCCATGAGGTCTTGGGTTCAAACCTTAATGGATGTGTGCATTAATGTATCATGTACAAATGTAGTATACAATCATGGCAAATGGGGTCAAAAAAAAAATTGTTGACAAAACTAGAAGGAACAAAAACTTCTTTATTTCACTATATGCCATGAGAAAAATACAATCCATGACTCCATGATGAAAAAAAATAAATTTGGATGATGATGTGGTGTTTTATTCCACATCATATTAACTTGTAATCTCATATGTCCATATCATAATTTTAAAATTATAAATTAGTTAGTGCAACATTTTACTATCCAAAACAACTAAAAAACATTTCACTAAAAATGTTCTAATCAACTGATCCTATTTGACCAAAACCATACAAATTGCATATTAATCAATTTTTTCCCCTTTCACTAAAAACCTAGTGAATTTGGACAATGAAAAAGGACAAGATTCAATAAATGCATTGTTATGTGACCTTTAAATTGTTGATGCAAAAATCTTGCTACCTACCAATTCACATGAATTGTGTTTATTATACACAATTATGTAACATAAGGTTAAGGCTAGTGTGCATGAAAGCCCAATTGACTAGGGTAAAACACTATTGTAGGTGAATATTTTAGTGATGATGTCTAGGTGAATAGGAGTATAATTTAAAATAATTTGTAACAATGCCTTGTTTATCTTTTTGTTTTCCATTCAGGTATACTACCTTTTCTAAGTAGATTGAAACAAAGTGTATAATTTTCTCCCCAACATATGTGTACATTTGTGATTTATGAAAGGGATTTCATTACCCTTGTATCTCTTCATTACCCTAGTTTACTTATAGTAACCAAGATATAAACACATAGCTAAAATAAAAGTCTTGACAACTTGCTTTCTTTGTAACTTCAATCAGTGTCTTGTGCATTAAAAAATATTTCCTCTTAACACTTGTACTTTTTGCAAATTGAAGAATTATTAATCCTTTCTTGTAGCCTAATTTGTTGATAGAATTTGAGGTTGGGGGATTAATAGTCATAACAAGTAGTCTTATTCTTTTGAACCTTCATCTTATGCAATTAGATGTCTAATTTTATTATAATTTAATCAATTTTATGTGGATTATAAAACTTTGGACTAGTTGTTGGAGACAAATGAATGGTGTCACAATGATCATTAACAAGGAAAAGGTGACAAAATGTTTCATTTCCAAACCACAAAAAAATGTTGTAGAGGGTTTTTCCATTCTTATCAACTAACAATGTGATTACATGTGTATCCATCCACACATAACAAGAAGTTCTTGTTACCAATCTAACACATTTTGCACAAGGTATATATGTGTTCCACATGCAACAATTTGCAACCTAACATTTCCATATATATATGTGTGTGTGTGTGTAAAAGGTATTCTACAAACAATGGGTTGGATTGTCATCATTTTGTACATATTTTGTTTATGGGTTTTAAGCTTTAGGGGCATGTAAATGAGAATAATCTTAGATGACATGTATGCATCATCCCATGGTAAAAAAATCACACCTTTGACATTAACATAAATAATTGATTATATTATTGCCATTCTTGTGTCAATTATTAATAACATAAACAAAGGACATTACATGATAAACATGAATCCATGATTAAGACAATTTGTGACAATGTGCCCAATTTAATCATTTGTCTTATCTAGTTGTGATTTTTAATAATTATAAATGGGTCTAATCAATAATAATTAAATGAAATAAAAAAATTGAATTAAAAAAATAGAAAATTATTGTACTTTCAATAGCATTTTTAACACCTTAATGTGAATATTTTAAATTAAAAATGATTAAAAAATAGAGCTTTGAATAAACTTCAAGATTGTACATTTGTTTATTTCATTTGAAATAACTTTGATTTAAAAAATGCATTTAAAATTTTCAATATTTAGAAAATTTCTCATTGAACATGTTGAAATAAAAAATTTCCCCTTTATGTTCAAAAAAGTGTGTGACTTGATGGTTGAGGTGTTGGCACCTCTCTATGAGGTTGTGGATTCAAAATTGGATAGGTGCATATGTGCATTTAAAGAAATATGAATAACACTTGGTCACAACAATGGGCAATAGTTAACTATGATTAAAAAAAAGAAAAGAAATCTTGGAACCTTAAAAAATTTAATTTAAATTAAATTATGAAATTCCCCAATATAGCATATGACTATTTAAAATGACCAAACATCATTCCGTTAAAAATGTGATATACCAACTAGTGATTTTGCATGAAAACCAACTAGGTCCAAAATAAAATAAATATTCCTTTTCATTATTATTTAATTAGATTTGGGTGATGGAAATGAACAAGAATACATGTTGTGAGTTAAATTTCACACATAAATAATATTAGGGATAATGTTTTCTACCGAATCCTAGGATTGATAATTGAGGTCTAGAAAAATGTGGAAGTTTATCTGAAATTGACAAGTTGAAGGGGTGTGGTCCAAGATTCTTCATACAACCAATTTTCATCTATATTGGCAACATAAGGCTTCTATGTTGGAATTAGATTGTTGCATTTCATTCCAAACTTTGTAGTTGCAAATTCATCATGATCTCAATGGTATGTTCTTGTGAGGTATGGTCAATTGACTTGAAGTTTTCATCTCTGTCATCCATTAGTCCTTGAGGTCATATGTTGTGGTTGAAAGATGGGTTTTCCACTAGTTCAATATTCTTGAATCATTCTCAACAACTCCCATTCAAAGTTACAAAGAAGATAGACATTGATTCTTTCTTTGAATGCTCATGGTTTAGTAATCTTGATTGTGTCATGTGCATGCCATGTAAATGTATATCTTTTTTAATTCATTTGCTATGGAATATCATTTATCCTTTTGTGCTACACCATTTTTGAGATGTTAATTTAAACATCTCACATTCATGAGAACTATTGAAATATTCTTCCACTTGTTCATTATAGTTTCGAATTGGTCTTGACCATCCACTTGCTCAATGTCTATGAGATGTTCATCTCTTTTTATTCTCATTAAAGCTAAGATCTCACCATGCTCCCACTTGGGTTGGTGGGGTTCCTAACCTATACCTCTACACTAGATTTAGAATTTTGGATGATTATTTGCATCTTAACAACTTTGAATTTCTTTCTTGGTGGATCAAATGTTTCTTCATTGGGTTGTGTGTGATTTGCAAAGAGAAAATCATGTATGATTATTCTTTCTATGTGAAAAATTTCAAGAAAAATTAGTTTAAACTTATATTGACATTAACTTTGCAAAATTTCAAGCACCTATATGCACAAAAATTGAACTTGCTTATGTGATATGCAAAGAGAAATCCAAGTATGATTCTCCTTTCTAGGAATTTGGCAATAGTTTGGGTGTAATTAAATTGAATGTGTAGAACTTCAAAAAATTGTGTGTAATGAAGTTGAACTTGTTTTGTGTGACAATTGAAACAAACAATTGACATTGGACTTGCTTATGTGTAAAAATGTAGGCTTGTGACCTTGAATGCATGTTCATGAAGTTTTTACAATTTTTTGAGCACTCCAAATCCTATTCCATGTCCTTGTAACAAGAGATGTTGAAGATGTCCATAGTGAAAACAAAGTAGTAATTACAACAATATTGAAATTGGAGATTATGTTGCATTCTGAACTTGAAATGATGGAGCTAAAATGAAATGGAAATGGTAAGGTTTAGAAAGTTGAAGTGTGAAGCAAGGTGTGAGGTGGAGTCCATGGACATAAGAGTTGACAAGGACCATAGTATAGTTGAAAAACAATATTAAAATACTAGGGAACTTGGCAAAAACATGAAGGTATGAAGAATCAAGAACCTCACATAAGGAACATTAGGTGGGGGGTAGTAAACATTGTTAAAACACCAATTCATGGGGTGCCAAAAAACATTAGCCTTTTAGTCCAAAATTTAGGATTTCTTGAAAATTTGGTGGTAGCATACCATTGACCTACCACTAGCTTACCACCAAGATAATACAGAACATTATTTATGCTATGTATTAAATGACACCTAAGTTTTAATGTTATGTAGCAATTGAATTGGCAACTAAGCTTTGTATTTTTTAACAATAACTTAACATGCATTTAATAACAAGTTTGATATTAAATTTTTTTGTAACACTAATAAAAATCTTGTATTTTGCAACCATCAATTTTGCAACTACATGTGATTACATGTCATTTGTGGCTATTCTTGCAACTATTAACTATTTTTGAAAATTTTGCAACTATTTTGTGACTAAATTATGACTATTGGAAGTTTCATCCTTCCATGTGGATAATTGTTATGTGTATTTTCATCCTATAATAAGGTAGTAAATAGCACTAGTTGCATTACAAACTAAAAATTAGTTGCAAATAATTTGACATAGTTGTATTAGGATTATATTAAAGGTACATTTCGAGGGGTGTAATAAAATTATATTTCATATATATTAGTGTGTAATCACAATCCAATGAGCCAAAAAGGGCATTGGACTACCAAAAAAAAGGTCAAAATTAGAAAAAAAATATGTTTTACCATTTCAAACCATGGAAATCATGGCAAGTTATTATTTTTTCATTCATATGAATGTTAAGGAATTCAAACCAAAAATTCATTTGATGAAAGTTTAAATTTAAGTTTTGATTTAATACCTTTGAAAGTGAACGTTTATTTTGCAAAGGACCATCAAAAGGACTCATATAATAAAAACATTTTGATGGGAAAAAAATTAAGAGGATAAAGAACTATTAACCACATTAAAAAAAAATCATATTTTAAAATACATGGAATTCAAAAACTTTAAAAATTCAAAAAAAATTCAAAATTGATTTAGAATTTTAGAACTTTGAAATTTTTTTATCACATTTAAATGGGTTATAATTTACATGATGTGTTAAGAAAAGCTGTAACTTATTATATAATAAAGCATAATAATGTAAAAAAATGAATTTTTGGTTATCATTTGAAATTATTATCCTTTGAAAAAACAAAACATTGAATTTACAAGGAATCAACACACTTTCAAATATTCATATTTATTCAAAAAATCATACAAAAAAAAAGTCGTGTATTGGGAATTATAAGCATTTATTATAAAAAATTTCCAAAAAAAAAATTCCAAAATTCATTCATAGGAAAAAAATATTTTTACACAAAAAGACATGTAGTCCATTTATAAAATAATCATGTTGGCTCATTGTATCTCCTTTGCACCCATTAATAATATATTGTGAATAGGATTTAGGATATTTTAAAAATATATTATTAAAGTTATATTAAGGTAATAAAATATATTAAAGTTGTGTATATTCATTAAGGGTACATTAAGGTTATTGCTATTGTATTAAAAATGATCCATGGATATTAAACTTGCATTAAAATTTATAGTCATGCCAAAGGTGTCAAATATTAACCGAACTTTAACCAAGATTTAACCAAAGATTAACCATTACCTAACATTAGCAAAATTTTAATGTATCTTAACCAAGTTTTAATTTAACTAGAATTTAACCAAGTTTTAGAAAATATTTAATCAAGATTTAGTTTAGCCAAGGTTTAGCCAAGTCTTAGTTTAGATAGTCTTGAACCAAACTTTTGTTTAACCAAGGCTTTAATTTAATCAAGTTTTTGTTTAGCCAAGGTTTCACCAAATTTTGATTTTGTCAAGTTCAAGTAAAATTTAAACTAGTCTTTAATCAAGTTTTTGTTTAACCAAGGTTTCATCAACTTTTAGTTTTGTCAAATTTTGACCAAGTTGAGTTAAGTTTTTTTTAATTTCATTAAAAATTAACTAAGGTTTAATTTTATTTTTTAAAACCAATGTTTAGCCAAATAGTAGTTTAACCAACGTTTAACCTAAGTCCTGTGTGGCAATTTTGGTTCAAACATAAATGCCATGTGGACTTAATCAAAATGTGATGTACACTATTTTAATTAGGAAGCTAGGCTAATTAGTAGGTAGTAAGTTAGGTTAGTAAGCAATAGGTTAGGCTAAGCACTAGTTGATAGGTAGTACTTTAAATTAATTAGGGTAATTATATATGTATATATGTTAATTAGGTTGCTATGTTAACAAAGTAATTTGAAAGGTTAGGTGGGTAGCTTGAATATATCCATAAGTTAACTAAATAGGTAGATAGCTAGTAAAATAAGTTTTAAATATGTAGGTAGGTAGTCATTTCAAGAGGATTTTATTTTAATTTGGCATTAAAAAATTTATTGTGCACACCTAATTATATAGTTTACAACATTGAGGGAAAAAAAGATATGGGATTTTTTTTAAAGTTGAAATTTATTTATAAATTATTTTGTGATTATAAAATATATCTTACTTTTTTCTTTACTTCAATCTTGTAAACTATATAATTAAGGAGCTACTTTTGAAACATTGAAAACACACAAACAACATTAAAAAAAATGTTATTTAAGATGAGCTGATTAAAAAGGTTTGATTTTTTAAAAAAACTTAAAATTAATAAATCAATCAATTTACCTACCTACAACCTATCTACCTAAAATGAATGAATTTTTTTTGACAATTTCACATTATGTCGTGTGGTGAAATACAATTCATTTGCATGGAACCATTTTAAACCATCCAGTTTGGACGACTCAGATAAGAAAGGTTATTTAATCTTACAATTTTAAAATTAAATGTGTAACTTGAAAATAAGTACATTTAAGTAATTAATTAAACTTGGTTGATGAATTCATAATTCAATTAGTAATTTACAATGGCAATTTTGAATTCATGTTTTCAATTTTGGCATTATTGTTTTTTCCATTGTTATTGTGGAGACTTGTGCAAGTGGTTGTTGTTATTGTTAGAGTGTGGCCAATGTCAAGGAGGAGAACAAATGATCCTCCTCCTATTATTCTTTCAATACAACATCTTGTAAATTGTTGTAAAATTTTTGAAACATTTTTACCACCTTTAGTATATGCTTAATGATCAAAAGTTCCTCGTAATTGGTCATGTATGTGTGAGCAATTGAAATGGAGTTATGGCTTTTGTGATTGTTTAGCTCATGAGTTGCAAACATGTTCAAGTTCTTGGCATTGTGAACTTCAACTCTACACAATAAGGTCCCCCATACCTTGACCATGTGGGAATGCAATAGGTGATGGTAATGGATGAACATGGAGATTCTTGAACAAAATGCATCGTGATCAAAACTATTGACATGGTTGTGGTGAGGAAAAAGACACCTTTGTAATATTTTAGAAGATGAAAAAAAATGCTAGTCACGGCATTGCATATGGGATCGTGAGCTGAAGTTTAGTTCTCTAAATAGAGTTGAAGTTTAGTTCTTTTAATAAATGTTTACTTTTTCTACCAAGAGTAGTGGACGCCAAGAGTGTGCAATGTCCAAGATTTGGATAAGGTTTTTTCCGTTTTGTCAACATTGAAGCTCAACTTTGACACATTAACAATTAAAAAAGGATGAATTTAATGTCAATACACCAATCCTTTGGCCTTTTATAGGAAACTTCAGAAAGTTTGTTTGCTTTCTTTTCAACTTTTACATTTTAAAACTTGTGTTGAACTTCCATTAGCTCTTGTTCAAGATTGACCACTCCCAATCTCCATCATAATGCAATTTCAACTTGGGTCACAAAAACTCAAACTCAAAATTGGCTTGGGATTGCTAGGATTCAAATTGGGTTTAAAGCAATTTCATCGTTATTTTGTTGGATATCAAGTTGAAAGTTGAAGTGCCAACAAAACTCGTAAGCAGACTTGGAAAGACAAGAAAACCCATCCCACCCATAAAAAAAATTTGAGCTTAGGTTATGCCAAAGAAGCTCCACCATTTCCACCAAGAAAATGTGATCCAAAAATTCGAGGTTATTTGTTCTTTTTTATGAGGTTGACTACTTCTTATTGACTATAAGTGATTTCACATAATACTTGAATATTTGGAATGTTTGGACTGAGATTGTCAAACCCATATTTATGGAAACTAGAAATATTTCTACAAAATATATTGATTATTAGTAATAGGTTTTGGATTTTTTTCCCCTATGTTTCAACACGAATATATATTTTTAAATATTAAAATATTAAAAAATACCAGGAAATTTATTATTATTATTATTATTATCATTTTCATAGTTATGATGTAGTCAAAGTGTGATGATCATCCATAAGACAATTTAGTTAGATTTGGTTATAAAAATGCAAAAGAAGAAAAAAACTTAAATAATCTTCTATATTTTTGGCTATGTACTAGAACTTCTTAATATAGAATATGGCAATTTTGAAAAATAAAAGTTTCTTCAAAATTTGGTGACTAAAAGACCCCCAAAAACACTTATTGTTCACCATTTTGAAATAAATTCCAAGATTTGGTGAAAAATCGCCTGGAAAATAACACACACTACTAGTAAGAATCAGAAATTTTGAAATCATATTCTTCCTTCCTCAAACCCAAATAAAAAATTTGGGCTAGTTTTCAAACACTTGTGAGAACCCAAATTTAAAAACAATGGGTATATGTTTTGAACTTTGAACCCTTTCATAAGAACTCAAATAAATAAACAAAATTCAGGTTAATTTTGAAACACTTGGGGAGGGGGGAGAACCCAGAATCAAATTACCTATTCATTTGGCCTAAAAACAAACTTGTTGGCACTTTGGCACCCTCTATTACTATAGTACAAGGGCAGCTTCAACACATGCTTGTCAAATAGTTAATTAAATTTGAATATTTCATGTTAATTAATTTTGAAACTTCCATGCTGAGGAATATTTCATGAGTAATCTCAAAGAGTCCTTATTTTCTTTCAAAAAAAATTTTTTCTTTGAAAAAAATTATTTCTTTGAAAAAAAATACATTTCCTTGCACTTTTATATCTGATATTATTATATGTGAAAAAAATGGGCATTCAATATTAAGATTGAATCTGGTACTACTACACAGAAATGGTCCAAAACACCCCAAAGAAATATCCAAAGGGAAAGTGCAGAAAGAGAAAAGAACAGCCTAAAAAAATAGGAAAAAACTAAAATGAGATGCTAATTTATCTTACTAATGAAGGACTCACACGTTGATAACATAACATGGTTGAATAACCTCCAAAGGATCGTGGTTTAAGAACCACATAACAAGTGTCAAGAAAAGATAAGGAATGGTTTGAGAACCATGTAACAAGTGTAAAGGAAAAATCAGAGATAAAATAGCAAGGTGGATGCTTACTATTATTAACATTATATTGGAACCTTTTTGTCCAATTGTGGAAAAAAATTGGTTAGGATAGCCAGGGCGCTCACCCAACACTTAAGTGTCTCAGAAGTCTATGAATTTTTTGGAGAGTGCTCCTTTGAATTTCATGCCCAAAAGAGGAATTCTCGCCCCTACTATTTGCGCACCCCACAGAAAGTTGAATCATTGGAAAAGATGAAGAAATGATGAAGAAATGAGTCAGATGCAACCCTCCAAAGTAGGTGAGGGGAGAAGTCAAATGGTGGAAATGAAAAACCACATCGCACACTTCGAAGACTATTCTCAAACACCCAAACAAGTCTTTGAAAGTCTCTCTATTGCCTTTATGGTTCCAAGATGATTTGTAGATCATAAGGCTGCGCTCTTATAGCACTTTAAATCACTTATATTGAACAAGAAATGAGAAATTATGAGCATTGAAAATAAGAGGGGTAGAAGAGAGGGGAAAAAAAAAGAAGGGAAAAATGTGTTTTATAACTTGGAAAAGCTTATTTCTCTTCTTGCTCTTCTATAATTACTCCTTTGTCCAATTGAAAAGCTCAAGTAAGTGCTCTCATAACAACATCTTAAATCACTCAAAATGAAGAAGAGATGATGAGGAAGATATTAATAAAATGTTTGGTCATAAGTGATGTTAGGTCATAGGGCACATAACCCTACTCATCTTCCAATGTTTGTTGATAAATCCAACAAAATGATGTCAATGCATATGGGTTTAGGGTTTGCTCAACCCTAGAGAAAAGCTTACACCCGAAGTGAAGCTGGTTCTGGGTTAAGGATTTGCTAACCCTAGAGAAAAACTTAGACTCGAGGTGAAGCTCATTAGTTACAACCAATATGTATAGCATTTGCCGGTGTACTATTCAGTGATTTCTAACAAACCACTCATCCAAGGAATAAGTGTACATACCTAAAGTGTCCTTAACTAGAGGTGGGGTAAACATCTAGTTGGATTTGTAACTTTGTTTTGATGAGCTTTGAAAATTAGGGCTTGGAGTTTGGAGCTATGTAATACATATTTATTTCCTCCTCTTATGGTATTCACTAACTTCTTGTAATCACTGTTGTTTTGAGGGCAAGTTTCACTACTTGACATTTTTTTTTCAAAAATGCAAAAAATGAATTTTTTGGGGTGTCTGATCATCAATTCTTTTTTTAAAATTAAAATTTATTTTAAGAATATTTATTTAAAAAAATTTAAAAGAAAAAAAAAGATTGTATATCAGGATCCAACAAGTAGCCAACAATATAAAGAATGAATAATTTTTCTTACTTTCATATTTTTTTTGTAGCCAGAATTTGGCTTTCTTGTCTTACAGATGATTGCCAATAATGCCACATCACAAAATTGAGGGGAAAAAAAACACCCCCTGTAATAAGCCGCTATTCCAGGAATAAGTGTCCTTTACAAGTTAACTAGAGTTGAGTAAACTCAATGGTCTAATTAACAGCTTGCTCCTGAGGCTACAAAATTAGGGTTTAGTGTGCAAGAAAATTTAGGGTTTGGAGCTCATGTCCCCATTTGAGGCAGGGTTGTTGCCGTTGCTGAGGATTGCAGGTTGCTGTTGCTGGAGTGTGGCTGGCTCCGACGAGAAGGGATGGTCGACTTGTGATTCTTCTAGTACAGCGTCTTGCAGATCCTCGCGGAAGTCGTGGAGCATCGTGACCACGCTTAGTATATGCTGTGTGGTTAATGGCTGCTTGGAACTGGTGGCCCATGTGTGAGCAGTGCGGATGGTGTTGCGGATCTCGCGGCCGTTCAGCTCATGAACTGCGAACATGTCCAAATTGACATCAGTAACACCAACACGAGATAGTAAGGTCTCCCATATCTTGGCCCTGTGGGAATGTGTTAGGCGATGGTAGCGGATGAACATGGAGATTCTTGAGCAGAAGGCGTCATCAAAAGTGGTGACACGGTTCGTGGTGAGGAAGAGGACGCCTTTGTAGTATTCCAGAAGACGAAGGAAGATGCCTGTCATGGCATTGCGTTTCGGATCACCGGCCGAAGTGCGCTTCTCTAAGTAGATGTCTGCTTCATCCAACAAGAGAACCGCACGCCAAGAAGATGCAATGTCCAAGATTTGGACTAGCTTTTGTTCCAGTTGGTCGACCTCGAAGCTCAGCTCCGAAGCACTTACAGCCCAAAGAGGACGATGCAGCTTCTCGGCCACAGACTCGGCAGTAAGAGTCTTACCGGTTCCTGGGGGGCCGTAGCACAAGAAGATGCAGCCCTCGCCCTTGTTGGAAATGGGATCGATCGATGGCGCAACGACAGCCTTTGCGTTGTTGTTTCTCCCCACGTTTTCAGCTTCTGGTGGGTCGTGGAGATACTGCGAGACAAGGCAAAGCAGCATTTTTTTCTGAACCTCATCACTCATCACTAGGTGTCGATCAAAAGCATGATCATCAAACGAGATTTCACTGAAACCCGTGACTGGGAAGCATCCCCATTGCTTGATGCCGAAAGCGAAGCCATAGACGATTGCAGGAGCAAGCATTAAGCTTTCGTCATCCGGCAGATTGTCGGAGACTTGCAAGTCACACATGATATCACAAGCAGTTGGCGAATTGGGATTTCCCATTTCGTAATCCGCCAGACTGTCGGAGTCTTGCAAGTCACACATGAGATCACAAGCAGTTGGCGGATTGGCATTTCCCATTTCGTAATCGGGATTCATCCGAGCAAAGCTCCATATGTCGATCATGACTCTGCCATCAGCGTTGTGCTTGGCAACCCGACGGCAACTGGTGCCAGGGATGAACTCAAGACGAAGGACTGGCCCCTCATAATGCATGAAGTTATTCGCCTTCACAGACAACTCGTAGAAGCGCTTGCCATTTGCAAGAAATGCAGCTTCCATTTGCTCACGTTGCTTGGCAAAACGCAAGGGACAAACGCCGAGAGAATCAAAGGAGCGCTCATCTTGGAACTCTCCAATTTGTCGCATGACCTTGCAAGCACGGTAGCTCCGGCCGTTGTAGTCCATCACGTCGAGCTCCAGCAAGAGTGCCTTGCCGTCTGGCAATTGGGCGGAATGCCGGAAATGAACAATCCCACACAATTGTTGACCAGATATTTGGCAATGATAGTACACTTTCTCGCCCGGCGGTAGAAATGCCCACAACATCGCCCACGAAGTGTTGCCTTCTTGCTTCATGCGCTCGTACTGGACTTTTGTGTCTTTAAATTCCTTCTCCAGAAACCGCAACAAGTGGTCTACATAGAGCTTTGCAATGGTGGCGGAGTTCTCTGGCTCCTCGAGCTTCTTTGCAGTGGCAGCAGAGTTCTCAGATTCCTCGAGCTTCGTTGCTGTGGTAGCGGACTTCTCGGATTCATCGAGCTTCTCTGCGCCGGTGGTAGTGGCATTTTTCTCGGATTCTTCGAGCTTTGCAGTGGCCACCGCAGTCTCGGATTTCTCCTCTATCTTGTAGTTGCGGATTGTGTCCATGGCCAAGAAAAGCTCTTTTCCTGAAATCCGTGGGGTAGATTCAGTCATGTGCTTATTGTTGGGCAAACATTTGGTGATGATTTCAACAAGGTGCGAGGAAAACAGAGTGACGAACATCTCTTCAGGCCAATTCTTCTGCCTCCTGTAGGTTACTTCAAATGGGTTGTCCTTGTTCTTCTGATTCTCATCTTCTGCACCTCTTTGCTTGCGCTCAAAGCCCCACGTTACACGAGATTGGTACTCATCGAAGATTGGCCATTCCCAGTCTGCGTCAGTCGACTTGGGCTTGGGCTTGTCCTCAGTCGGCTTGGGCTCGGATTCGGTCGGCTTGGGCTCGGATTCAGTCGGCTTGGGCTCGGACTCAGTCGGCTTGGGTTCGTCAGGCTCAAGCTTCTTCTCCACAGCTGTTGTTTTCCTACTAGATAGAATCGTCTTCAAAGCTAGAGCAGCAAACAACACAGCAACGTTCAACACTATTGCAACCAACGCTGCAACCAAAGCTGCAACCGCAAGCTGAGGATCCATCCCAGCAAACAACTCAAAGCTGAAACCAAGCTAGTATGCTGCTTGTCTACAAAATCCCCCCCAAGTTCCAACTAGGCCTATATTGGACAGCTCTCAAAAAACAGAACCTGAAATCTTTGAAGCTGATTACCACAACAACCAAACGACCAAATTCTGGAAAAAATCAAAAACCAAAACTTGGAAACTGATTGCAGAATTAAAAGCATCAACAACAAAAAAAAAAACACAAACAAACTTAGTTGATTGTAACAGCAACAACAAACAGTTGAACAAAACACTACTGAAGGAAACTCATGAAGCTGCAGCAGCTACTGCATCTTCAGATTTTATAAGCAGATGGAGGAACACACACTACCAGCTTAGCTATAAATGGAAGTCACATGAGGTGTGTGATTCAAGCAAGCTGCTGTTGTTTGAAAGTACAAACAAGTGCCATTGAAAAACTGAAGGATGGAAGGTTCACACTTGGGCCATTGACACAAGCCATATTAGTCTTATTATTGAAGGTTTCTTGTTTGTTTTGTCATGTTGAAATCTTGCAAACCATGGGGCCCTTAGTTGTGTTCTAATTGGTAGCATTGGAAAATCTTCTATGAATGCTGCACTTGGGTGATTTTGTATTGTTTACATTTATACTGCATGAGTTGAATTTTAAGCATTTTCCTTATTAAACAATTAAAATTTGTAGGGAAAGTGGGGGAATTCTTGGAATCAATGGAAAACCCTCCATGAATATCGTTGTATTGCTCAATGATTTTGTAAATTTCTAACCTATGATGTAGGAGTTATTTCATTTTGAGTAAATTTTGTCATTGGCAATTTTATATAGATCTAGAATGAACTTTTTGTCACATTGTGATTTGAGGCTTTTATTATCAAATTTGTCAAATAAGTGGGCTAACAATCATTCACAAAAGGATTTAGATAAATTTGATTGCATGTTAGAGAAAAAACTAAAGTTTTTTTTTTAAACCCCCTATATTTACTAGTGACATACAAGAACCTATGGTCTAAATATGGTGATATCAATATGGTTTCCTTGAAATTTGGCGACTTTGGAGCACTTATACAAAAAGGATCTTTTAAACAAATTACAATGCATGAAAGTAAAATCAAGTATATATTCATGATCCTTCGGAACATAATGAGAAGTAGCCCTTCCATGTGTTGTGTATTAAACTTCAAAAGATTGTTTATTTCACTAATCAATATGAACATGTTATTTGACTTTGTGACAATGATAATGAAGAACCACATGTTACATAAACATTTAAGTAGATTTTTAGATTTACAAATAAATGCAAATAGATACTCATTTTGCAAAAAAAGATGCAAGTGGATGAAATATTTATTTTAAAACTTTGTTGGCTAATGGACGTTTAAAATATATTAAAATATTTATTATTCTTTTCATTGAAAGTATATAATATATATTTAAAAAAATTATGTCAATTATTTTTGAACACCATATTCACCAATTAGATTAGAAATTATTTTTTACAGATTAAAAAAATGACCTTGCCTTTGGGTCTTCCTTTTACAGCCTACCCCTTATTTCACCTTCAAACTTTGCTATTGACAAAGTGAATGAGTTTTAGTGAATTAAAGATGAAACTCACTACCATAGTATTGGATGCATGGGATTTGAAGTAATTATGATAATGTAATAGTAAACACAACAATTGCAAATGTGCCCATTAAAAAAAGAAGACAAGGTGAAACTTAAATATTACACTATAGGGTTCAATAGATTAAAAGGAAATTTCCTAATTGATTATTCAGGGCTTCGATGCAAAGATGGCCCACAAGAAGTGTAGGTTAATAATGCCTTCAGAGTGAGTCATTCCAAAAATAAGCAAGTGCTAGAGCCAAGGGCCACTTATTGAGAGACACACCCCCCTCCCCCAACCCCAAAGGCCATTACCATGCATAAAGTGTCAACCAAAAAAAAAAAAAGAAAAAAAACCCATCTTCTCTTGTGATATCTGGTGGGATACTGATGATATTTGCCAGGTATCATGAAAAACAAAATGAAAAAAGGGCATTTCCAGAGACAAAATGCCCCTTCAAGCACACCGTCCATATTTTGAAATGCCTTATGGTTTTTGCAAGACAGATTTGGATTGAGATTCCAATTTTTTGAAATGCCTTGTGGTCTTTGCAAGGCAGGTTCCAATCAATGTTGCATTTTTCACAATGCCTTGGCACGGTTTTTGCAAGACAGATTCCAATCGGTAATGTGACCGAGTCTTGATGCATTAAAAAAAAAATGCATGTGTTTACACATTTGAACAAGAGTTCTCAACTTCTCTCTTGCACATGAGGCCAATTGGATTCAAGTTTTCTACTTATTACACTCAAATGTAGAACAAGACTTGGTCACCAAATTTAAGCCTTTTCCCGCGTACTATATATTTCATGGTGGAAAATAGCCCTTACCTAAATGTTGGACATCGGTAAGGGTTTGTAAGTTAGTTATGTATGTGAAAATTAAAATCAGTGTGAGTTGATTCACAAGTTAAAACATTTCAGGAAATATCTTGTTGTCGGGGCACTTGCCCTGTAGTGGCATCAAGCAAGCCCCTTGCAACATGTAATTCATTAAACGAGACCCAATGTACTAGGGTAGGTATGTGCCTTGGTGGTCAAGAATTGTAATTCATTACACAAGACCCAATGTACAGTAGTAGGTATGTGCTTTGGTGGTCAACAATTGTCGGTTTTTTGTTTTGGCTAGTAAGAACTGAATCCGAACTGAGTCTGATATTTGGAGCTGAAACTTTAATCAATTTTTTTCTTAAAGAATTGGACCTACAAACTCAGTTGATTTACATGTGGAACTGCAACCAGAACCATAAAAAACCATGTATCAGATTTACATGGTTTTTTGGAAAGAAACAAGGCATCACCAACACAGCTGACCCTGCCAATAGATAAGATGTTGTACATCTACCTACTGTGTCCACACTCTGAACACCAAAACAATCCATTCCAATCTAAACAGTCTAAACACTTTCACCAAAGAAACCGGCTCACCTAATGTGAAACCGGTTCTCATACGGTAAAACTTCCAAAAGTTGGATCCAATGCAATAGTCCCTGGGTCAGGACCCAAAAAAGTGACTAGAACCACCGTTAACCTGAGGTTAACCTGAATCGGATCTTCAAAACCGGAACCAAAGGTTGGTTTTTCATGAAAGTAAAAGGACCACCCAACACTCATCTGATCACTGTTTCTTTTTTTTGGCAGAATTTTTTCATTATAATTTTTTATGAATTTTGTTTTCAAAAATTCCCTGAAAATTTTTGCCAAATTCTAGGCAAAACAAATTAGGGGAAAATCTTGCCATATTTCAACTGGCCTTTTAGTTTTGGGGTAGTTTTTAACAGCTCTCTACAAACTTTTTCTCAATTGATGGTAAAATCTTGCCCTTTAAATAAAAGTTCACCAATTGTGTGTTTTTGTAGCCACTTGAAAATGTGATTGGTTGATGAGGAGTAACTGGTTATGACTCTTAGAAGTGTCATAAGTAAAGTAGCCTTATGTTTTGCTTTGGCTTCTAGAGGAAGGAGATGGTGTTCAAACAATTGGGAGATCATTTCTCTTTGTCTTTTTGCATTCAATTTTTCAAGCAACATGTTAATATTGTTTTTCATTGTGCTTTAGCCTTTGCTATAGAGAGGAAGATTGTGTTGGCAAGTGATGTTTGTTTTACACCTCTCATTACTATTAGATCTCACGATTTGCATGCAAGTGACATGAGAGGGGTTATGGGTGAGATAGTTCCCTCTTGCCCTTTTTTTTTGGTTCTTGTGGGTTGTGCGTCTTTTGGCCTTTCTTTGGCCTTTGCTTTTGTCTCCCATGTGATGGTTCTAACCATCCATCTTTTTTTTAATTTTTGATGATGTTCAAATTAACATTTATTTTTTCTTTAAGTCTAGTGTGTTGGAAATTGACAATGGAAGAATGAAAGAATAAAGATGAATAAAAACATACTATTCACCCAAGCTTAAGATCACACTAGTGGTTACAAACTTTACGATTACTTTTGATAAGAGGTGAATATCTCACATGCAAATATTATTTTCACCTAACTAATGTGAACATCGTGTGTGACGAAATACTTAACTAACTTTCACTCAAGTATTTCGTAATTCAAAAAAGTCAAGTGCATTAAGGAGAAACATATAAGATAAAAATAAATTGATAGAATGTTGACTCCAAGATACAAAAGTCATTTGTTTTCTTAATGCAAAATTGTCAAAAGGTGACATTCGTTCCAAATTTTGGACAATTTTTTTTTTTTCATAAAAGAATTGCAAAAAAAATCTTTGGGGGCAAAATGTTGCCATAGTTATGTTTATTGGATATTGTTTTAATGGTCATGTACAAAAAGCTCACCAATGGTGTTGATATTTGTTTTGGGATGCTCTCGTTCTGATTATATTACAAAATTTGAAATTTTTTTTGATCCTAACCAGCTATACCCATACCCCCTATTTGGGCCTCCAACACTATTTATCACATATAAAAATATTGTGTCAATTTTTTCTTATTCTTCATTCATAAACATGAAAAATGAGATAATACTTAGTATCTGGGCCACTTTTTAACTAATTATATTATTTTCGAAAATGCTAAATTTTTCAAAAAATTCAGGAAAATAAAAAATTTGATGAAATATTTGAGGATATATCATTTTTCAAAATTGATTAATTATTTCACAAACATGTGTCAAAGTTGTCAAGGTAAGCTACTACAATATAAGATTAGAGACTTATTAAAATGTAACCATACAATACAATGATTGTAATTGACCAGTCAAAAATCATCATTTTGGCCTATAATGCTTTCACAAGCATTGAATCTTATGCACATTTATTGATGTTACTAGGTTTTTTAGACATAAAACAATTGTATTTCATCAAAAATACATTACATATTAACCCAAATTATTGTTATCATTGTTTCATATTTGGTTAAACATTTGCTCTAATCACCATTTGGTAAATAGGTTTAGATCATTAAAGGAGATAATCCAGTTCATTAGTTTACAATTATCAATGTAACACCTTTATCTTATTGAGTGATGTTCAATGTTTTTTTTTCATTTTTGGCTTGTGTAGGCAGTAAAACAACGTAGTGATTATATACACATGGTGAACACAAAAGATCATATTTGAAGATGTAGGAGTTGCTTTATAATTTTCTTCCACTATTTTTTGTTTGTTTGCTTGTTGCATTTCAGCTTCAAAGTTTTTGGCTATTAGTATTGTTGTTTTTCTTTGTGCCCAATAGTTAGCGCCATGTGAAAAAAGGAAAGAGAAAGTCAGGCAAAGAAAGATAAAGAGAAATAATTTGTAGTGGGGCTTTCAAGGAAAAGGAAAGAAGGGTTTTAGGATTCATGTTTGATTTTAATTTTCATCAGAAGCAGACTAGTTGTAAGTTTAGTTGTGGTTTCAAAATTAGTTGTAAGTTTAGTTTTTAAATTTTGGGGGCACGGCAAGACATTTGAAAGCGACCACTTTTTGAGACAAAGAAAGAAGAGGATGATGACAACAACATCAAGAAACAACCAAACAACAAAGGTGAAAAGGCCAAGGGAGGGTGGGGTTTGTGTAATTTTTTTTTTCTTTGGGTTTTGTTTTGTGGTAAGTTCTTTTTTTCCCCTTTATGTTTCTATCAAGCCCAAAAAAAAAGCTATCACTAAAAAATCTAGCTATTACCTACAAATTAAGCATAATAAAAGGTTTATACCACAAAGTGAATGATTTTGTCATGGGCTTGGTTTTTTAAAAAAATTGTCATAGTTTTAAAGAAATAGCAAAAAAAAAAGAAGAAATAAAAATAAAAGAATGTGTTGTAGATGTGAACATGTGAATACATAATGGTTAATTATTGACCAATCATATGTTTTTTAGGGTTTTCTTTTGAGCAAAAGATTGAGTCAAGGGTTTTTTTCTATTATTGAAACTATTTGTTATTTTAATTGGGTAGTCCAAAGAATGAAAAATTAGAAGTTTTTAAACCCATGATCTTTGCACAATTGTTTTCAAAAGTGTATAGGTTGTGTTAAACACAATAAAGTAAGAATGATGGTGTCCAAATTTATGGCAAAGTTAGGGTTCAACTATCCTTTGAAATAGAACTTGTTTGTTTATGATGGTTTTTTTAATTTTTCCTTTTGATCTACTTAATTTTGTGTGTTGGCTTTATAGGTTTAAGATTGCCAAGTTGAAATAAACAATTTTTAGAAAGTGGGCCTATTTGCAATTGTGTTGGCAATAAACCTCTTTCCTCATGGGCACAAAACGTCCCATGTCACCTAGTTTATCATATCTCATTGAATCTTGTAATTCACATCACCCATTGTCTTTTTACACACTACCACAATTTCACTTTCCACTACCTTTCCTATGTAAACCACACACCACCCACCAACCCCCCATATCATTTTAACAAACCACCCACTAGTTCCCCCATCCTTTTGTGTGAATATGGAGCCCCGACACAACATTTTCCCAATCCCCTTAAATAATGCACATGTAAGACCTTTTCCCCCTTCCATTTTGTTAGCCCTTATAATTGCCCATGATTAGACCCCCAACCTATGCCCACCCTCCCAACATGCTTACAACCTCCACCTAAAGACTTTTGTGCCATTTGTGGGCATCAATTTACTCTTAGAAGGTTAACCCAAAACCAACGTTCTTATCAAACATCCAATCCATCTAATCTAAACCTACATGACCATAGCAATGAAGGTGCTTTGTATGCATTTCTAGGTAAGGTATTTATAGGTTTGGAATTCCAATTGGTTCTCACCAACCAAAATATGAAATTTCGTAGGGAATTCCAATATTCATATGAGAAAACACTAATTAATCATCACACAACTTCACAAATAATGAAGTGAGGTTTGTGGACATATGGGCTCCAAATGGGCCATACTAAAAGAATGGGACTTGTAGTTACTATTGTTAGCCATGGGATCAAAATTCAATAAAGAATTTCTCTTACATCATTTTCACCATATTTTATATTATTTGGTCATGAACCCAAGCTATTAACTTTAATTTAATGTTGCAATAATTGATTTGGATGATCCAAACATGTGCTTTCAAGCATGTGAATAACAAGTAGTTTTGTTTCAATGTGTAATGTTGATGGTTATGGAGAATCAAACAATTGTTTAACATTGGAATACTTTATATTATTCCATTATTGAAAGAGGTGGTTATTAACTTCAAATTTGTAGATTCAAGTTGTGAGATTATGTGTACTTACAATAAACATCTTTGACTATATTAGATATGATTGCAAGGCATGTTATTTTATGTGTGTGGAAGTTCTACTTTTTGGAATGTTGTTGGAGGACTAGGATGGTCAAACATGTGTAATTGTGCACCATGTCATTTTCCCAATGTAGATTGTCAAATTGATGCATCCCTAGTAATGTTTGTTGTAGACCTTTGTTGCATGTTGTGTGGGCAACAAAAAAACCACCCCTATCACAATGGAAGGTCCAAATCGATTAATCTAAATTGACATGGTAGTATAATTTTGACTAGAAAATCAAGCAAAAAAACTTGTTTTTATAATATTGATACATGTTAAAATGATTGCTTCCAATGATAAATAATGTTCAATGTTATAAGACAAAAACATGGAAGATTTTTTTTCCTATGATAGGACTATTGAAGCCATGCAAGTTTAGCATAAAATTAAAACCAACAAGCTCTTGGATAAATTCAATTGGTCCCCAAGCATGAGGCTTTAAAATGGTTATTCCATTATATAGGGTGATACCCATGTCAATTATGTGTCCTATGCTTTAAAGTAGACATCTTGAAGATGAAACAAGCATTCCACATGGGATATTGAAAAAAATATATATATATTTTACATCTCCCCAACAAACTATAAGGTGTAGAGGAGATAATTGAAGAATACCATAGTTTTTGAGCAAAATGTGGAAGAGGAAGAACAATGAGTTCAAAGGAGTTCTACTAGGATGCAAACATGGCTTAGTTATTTAGGAAGATGTTTTTTATGTGGGATGATAATCACAAGCTATAGGCATGGTGACCATATATTGATAGGGTGCACCCAGTGAAAGAATCTTAACATGTTTCAATGGATTCAATAATATTAGACTTCATAGTAGGAATTGTAAAGCTCTTCATGGCAATGATAGACATCAACAATGAAGACTTTGTTTTTCATGTTTTATCAGTGGTTGAAATCAAATTCATGTTTTTTAAACTCATGAAATTTTGACAATCATGTTGTAGGTCTATCAAATTGGATAATGTCGAGCCTAGCTTGATACATGATTTCATTTGCATTTAGAACATGAGCATGATATGCTTGAAGTAATTCAAGGTTGTTAGTTTTGAAGAGTAGTATAAAACATGTGAGATTAAGATAGAGAAGATGTGGTACAATTTGATTGATGAGGCATTTTTTATTACATGTATATGGTGAAAAAAAAAATCCAAATAGTTTTTGGGAATCAATGGGCATTCTTGTGGAATTTGTAATATCAACTAATTTGATTGAATTTTTTCAACTTTAATGGAAATGGATAGAAATGCATGTTGCAATGTGAATTATCCACAATCATAAATGTTGTAGTCAAGTTATACTGTGAGGAAGTGTTGAACCTTGCTATGATGAGGTTAGTTTCAACCATGCGAAGTTTGATGGAGAAGGTTGTCAAACAATTTGTAGAAGGAACATTATTCTCAGCTTCTAGAAGGCCCTTCCTACTTGTGACCCAAGATTTGGCTCTAGGTTCATGCTTCAAATCCATCTACATTATAATATGAACTTAAAGCTGAAAATGTTCATTGAGAAGCTCCAAATGTTAATTGTAACATGCATGAACAATGAGCAAAAGATCAAGTAACTCTATTCCATAGTTCTTTAGGAGGTGTAGAAGTTCCCCATGTTTAGATTCTCAAATGCCACCTTTGACAAATGGTTGCACATGGTGACATTTTGGTTTCAAGTATGATTAAACTATCAAATGTTCATTGAGCTTGTTAGTGTGGGATAATAAAAAACTAATAAAAAACTAAATCTTCGCAATTTGAAAAGGAGACACATGAACTCTTGAAGTCCACTATCAAGGACTTGGGAGTAATCATTTTAAATGTACCAAGGATATTATTTGTGAAGGCTTACATTTAGGAATGAAGGATGGAGGTATGGGAGATGAGATTCTTCCAAGAGTTTAAAGTGAAGGATGATATCCAAAGAAACAAGATATGGGGTCAACAATTTAGGGTTGGGGAAGCAACCAAGAGGTGCTCCATAGGTCCTTATCTAGCTTGCATCTTGAGCTTTGAAATGTTTTGTAAAATGTTTTTTTTCCCCTTTCATTTAAAACACCAATTATTATTATTTGAATCACTTAAACCTCACTTGGTGTAAAATGAATTTTATCTAATTTTCCATCTTTAAATTACATTATTATTTGTTCCTACTTATTAATTTAGTGCAAGTGAAAGGCATTTTGCATTGAAATTTTTTAATTAATATTTTCATTCGAATATTAATGTAGTTCCTAGTATGTAATTTAATTATGTATACTTGATAATTTTATAACTATTTCATAATTTAGTTTGTTTTCATTCGGGGGAATTTATTTTCTATTGTTAGTTTTACTATGTCTATTGAATAATTATACTTTAAAATTATACTTAATTATTTAACTTGTTAATTATATTTAATAGTTGATAATCCAATTAATATTTACAACTTCCTTTCACTTAGCACCAACAAATTCAACTTAGAAACTAAATATTCAATTTTTAATAGAATCAAAACCAATCCGATTTTAATAACCAGTTTTAATATAGGTTACTTGGAATTGGGTCTGATTTTAAAAATTGGACTAGAATTAGAATTAAGATTTTTTTTTTTGAAGAATCAAATTTAGAACTAGATTTTAGGCTTTTGTGAACCTAGAACTACACATGGAATCATTCAAATTTAACTTTAAAAACCAAAACCAACAATTTGTACTTTATCATCAACCTATAGGCACAAATGACATTTAATAGTCAATTGAAGTTCATTCATCATCATTACTAACATCTCATGAATGAATTTCATTCATCATTGTCCTCTTTTCATTCATAATGTGTAGTTTAAAATGTTCCTCAAGTTGGTACCTTGGATGGTGAGCCATATGAAAATTTCATCAAATTTTTTTTGAACCAAGTCCTCAAATGGGTGTAAATATATTTATTTCCAACCCTCATTACATTTAAAATTTTCAACAATAGTATGAGGTATGACCCTATAACAAGGCTATAAGGTCATACCTCATACTATTGTTGAACATATTTATGACCATGGTTTGTGGCTGACATGAATAAAATAACATGAATCTTATATTTTATGTTTCAATTTTTCCATGGTTTGAATATAATTTTGTTTGAGTGTCTTTTTATGTAGTTTGTAGCCTTGCTTTTTTATTAATGTGATTCATGGTTAGACTTGGGTTAAGACTTGTTCTAGTTTGTCCTAGTTTTTATAGATTTTGGAAAAAAAATCGGTTGTGGCAATTTTTGTGCTCATGACACCCCTTCTTGGAAGGTTGTGTTTTCAACTATGTCTCTTAAGATATAATGTTAAAATACACCCATCAAAATTTGCAAATGTTATCGCAACACCCTACATGATATTGACACAAGATTGGTTCAATGTTGATGGAAAAAAGGTTAAAATAAAACTAACACATTGTAGTCCAATTAGTTGGAACTAAGTTAATCATAGTCTCCTAGCCCTTTACCTAATAGTGTCAAGTCTAGGAATATAACATGCACAATCAATTTAACATGTGTGTGTTCATCATGTAGAACATGAACTGCATAAGTCACAAAAACATTTAGAAATTGTCACATTGACATTCACATACTTCAATTTGGGGGAGGGCGGGTGTGGGTTATGTACAGAAGATGTCAAATTGGCCTATGATTGTAAATGCATGCAATACAAAAAATTACTTAATTTTCTTGCTCAGTCTGCCCTTTGCCCTGTTTGTTTTTACCCTAAACCCTAAACACATTTTGAGTCCATGTTATGTGTGCTTTGAACATGATATGGGTATTATGGGTATGTAACATGTTGTTGGGCATGTTATGTGCCTTTTGGAACATTCACAACAATGAAAGGTTATGAGTGAAAAATGTGCTTGGGTATCACCTAATATTTTTTCAAAAATATGAATGGGGCAGAGGGCAGAATGGGGGAAAAAATCACGCCAATACTTTTGTTCTAACTGCATTTACGATCTTAGGCTGATTTAACATTTTCCATTACATTGTAGGGAGCAAACATGATTGGGCTAATTCTAGCTCTTAGCAAGTTGTGGCTGAGCTTGATAACGCGAAGCTACTTGCAAGCTAGTAGTTAGAAGCCACCAAACCATGCCCACTCCTTGGCATTAACATCTATTATGTCTAATTCATCGTTCTTATATACATCTTAATTGTATATTAAGGTTTACCAATTTTAAATTTTGAAGTTTAGTTTATTTTTGGTCATTTATGTGGGTATGTGATTTTGTGCATGTCTATAGAGATGGAGGAGTCCCATGTAGGTTCATATATAGTATGTGATACTTAAAGTGCATTCACACTTGGTGTTGGGGACTCTAGTGTTGAGTACCACACCATGCTAGTCATTTAGGACTTACATCTACTTACCATGAACATTTTATGTTAAGCTAACATCCACTTAACAGTAAGCTGTTATCCATTTAACATTGGGTGCCACCTAGGATGCCACCTAGATTTTCATTGAACACTGACTTAAAATCAAGTATGAATGCACCATTACAAATACAAATATGTGATATTTTCATGTTTGTATTTGTAAATATCACTCTCTAACACTGACAGATTTTTCCAATATTGCTAACTCATCAGGACTGATAAAGATTTGAGTGTTTGAGATTCTTCAAAAAATGAAAAGATATTTGAGTGGCTCTTTTGAGGTAGAGCTTGGTGAAAAATGGTGACACATTGAAAATGATTGAGTGTTAAATTTGCCGAAGTTACTAGTTCTACAACAAAAGAAAATAATTCGTGGCTCTCAAGGGGTCAAGATTTCTGACCTAAATGTTGGCATAGGTAAAGAGCCGCTTCAAAGTTTGTTGGCCTTGCCTTGATAGGCAAGGATATTGTGTTCACATTCATTATAGAGTATAGTAGCTTAATGGATTTTGGCCCCTAGGTAATAGGTCTATTTTTATATGAGAATTTTTGAAAGATGATATTTTGGCCTGTGTTGAAACTTGAGATTAGTTATAGAGTTATGATAGAGTTGTTCCTTAAAGTAAAACAAACACAGCACCAGAACCCTGAGTTTGGTCATACACAGGGTGAGATTCAAAAAACCCTGCAAACAAGTACATTAGCATTCAAGGGGGGATGAAACTCAAAAAACCATCAATTTTGGGAGTAAACCGAGTTTCATCTTGTCTTTCCTTTTTCCTGAGCGCCTCCACTGCACTGCTGCTACATATATTTTCACTGCTCTTACCTGTATAACTACTATAATTAGTCTCGAACCTTGTGCATTAAATGCTGAGTTGCAGCACTTCATCCTGAGATTTAATAAAATGTCCTTACTTTGCAGATACCACCGAAAGAGGGGATAGGGGGTGAAACCAGGCCGAAAGACAGGGTGAAGACATAGTTACTTTACGGATAACTCTAATATCTTTAAGGACTTTTGGTTTTTTAAGAGGATTTTTTGAAGATTATATTTTTGAAGATTTTAATCGTTGCATGGTGAAATATTTGAGTTTCCATAATTCTACTTTCTTCCTTGAGATACGTTTTAATGTAAATGGCGAGGTCACAGTGTGACAAACCCCTTGTGGAACATTGGCATCACAAGGTCCATGACCAAGAAGAAAGGGATGCATGTGGAACAGGGTTAGAGTTGACAATATGCAAGGGTTTGTTAGGGCGGGATACTACCATTGGAAAGTGAACTTGGTCAAGGAACCACATTGAGAATTGTTGTACCACTTCTCGTAGAGTTTACATCAGATAAAACTACACCCCGAGACAACCAGGTGATCATAGCAAACAAAAACACAAAGTGCGATGGTGTTTTGGTTGCAAAAGATAACAAAGTTAATCAAACTCTTAATTAGGATCAGATTGTTTGGCATTATGGGTATCAAGTTGAAGTGGTTGGGAATGGGCAGCTTGGTGTTTTGAGGCTGTTCAGAGCAAAATTTAGCTATGATCTGTCTTCATGGATCTTAAAACCCTAGTTCTTGATGATCTAAGTGCAACAAGGAGACAATTCGAGCATTACCACCTCATGTTTCAAAACTTTCCAATCTATGCACTTTCAACTTGAAATGGAAAGAGACATGCTTGGATGCCTATTTTAGCAAATCCGAAGAGCAATATTGAGTACTTCAATACTGAGAAGTATTGCTGTGAGCATGACCATGGAGAATTTAGGGTTTGGAGCTCATGGCCCCATTTGAGGTAGTGTTGTCGCTGCTAAGATGTGTAGGTTGATGTTGTTGCTGTAGTGTGGCCAAGGCAGAGGAGAACAGATGATCGTTCTGTGATTCATCTAGTACAGCATCTTGCAGATCGCTGCGAAAGTCTTCCAACATCTTCACCACCTCGAGTATATGCTTAGTGGTTAGTGACTCCTTGCAATTGGTGGCCCATGTGTGAGCAATCCGGATGGAGTTGCGCATCTCGCGGCCGTTCAGCTCATGAGCTGCAAACATGTCCAAGTTGATGTCCATGAGACCAACACGGGATAGTAAGGTCTCCCATACCTTGGCCCTGTCGAAACGTGTTAGGCGATGGTAGCGGACGAACATGGAGATTCTTGAGCAGAAGGCATCGTCGAAAGTGGTGACGCGGTTTGTGGTGAGGAAGAGGACGCCTTTGTAGTACTCTAGAAGACGGAGGAAGACGCCAGTCATGGCATTGCGTTTGGGATTACCGGTCGAAGTGCGCTTCTCCAAGTAGACATCTGCTTCATCCAACAAGAGGACCGCACGCCAAGAGGATGCGATGTCCAAGATCTTTGTGAAATTTTCTTCCATTTTCTCAACCTTGAGGGTCAACTCCGAAGCACTGATAGACCAGAGCGGGCGATGCAGCTTCTCGGCAACAGACTCAGCAGTGAGAGTCTTACCAGTTCCTGGAGGCCCATAGCACAAGAAGATGCAACCTTCGCCCTTGTTGGAAATGGGATCAATTGCTGGGATAACGTTAGCGACATTGTTGTTTCTCTCATCTTTAGGTTGAGATGGGTTATGGAGATGCTGTGAGACGAGGCCAAGCATCATTTTTTTTTGAACCTCATTGCTCATCACGAGATGACGATCAAAAGCATGATCATCAAACGAGATTTCGCTAAATCCATTGATTGGGAAACACCCCCATTTCTTGAGGCTGAAAGAAAAGCCATAGACAATTGCAGGCGCAAGACGCAAGCTTTCATCGTCTGGGAGCTTGCAGTTATAGTTGTTAGTTTGCAAGCCAGACTCACGATAACGAGAATTTGGTGGACTTGCATTTCCCATTTGATAACCGGGATTCATCTTGACGAAGCTCCAAAGGTCGATCATGACTCTTCCATCGGCCTTGTGCTTGATCAATTGCACGAATCCAGTTTCAGGCAACATCTCGTAACGCAAAAGAGGGCCTTCAAAGCGCATGAAACAATTGTTTTGCTTTACAGACAACTCAAAGAAGCGCTTACCGTTGGCAAGAAACGCATCCTCCATTTGCTTGCGTTGCTTGACGAAGCTCATGGGACACACATTCAGAGAATTGAAGGAACGCTCATCTTCAAATTCTGGGATTCGAGAGCTCACAGTGCAAGCATGGTAGCTCTGACCATTGTAGTCCATTACTTCGAGCACCACCTTCAGGACCCTCTGATTTCTGTTGTAATCGCACCCATGAACAATGCCATAACATAGTTCCCCGGAGATTTGGCAATGATAGCGCACTTTCTCACCCGGCGGTAGAAATGCCCACAACATCAGCCACGAAGTAGTTCCTTCCTGCTTCATGCGAGCATACTGCTTTTGAGTATCTTTGAACTCCTTCTCCAGAAAACGCAAAAAATGGCGGAAATGGAGCTTCGCAGCGGCAACCACAGCAGCTGCAGCTGCAGCACTCTCGGATTCCTCCTCTACCTTGTAGTTACGGATGGTGTTCATTGCTAAGAAAAGCTGATTCCCTGAAATCCTTGGGTTGGTTTTGTCTGCCAAACTCTGAAATTCCCCGAAATCCTTTTGTTCAACAAGCTGCAGGGCCCCCGCCCGGGGCAAGCATTTGCTCAAGATATCAACAAGGTGGGTGGAAAAGAGAGTCACCGACATCTCAGCAGGCCAATCCTCTTCTGGCTTCACATAGACGACTTCAAAAGGATCCCCCGGGTTCAGATCCTCGTCAACTTGTGCAATTCTGCGCTTGCGCTGTGTGCTGTGAGTCTCATAAGAAAACCATTCATCGAAGATCGGCCATTCCCAGTCTTCTTCATCAACAGCCTTGGACTTGAGCTTGCACTCCCAGTCTTCTTCATCAGCATCCTTGGAGGACTTGAGCTTGTGATTGGACTTGAACTTAGAATCAGACTTGTGCTTGGATTTTGACTGGGACTCTTGTGCCGCAGACTTGGACTCCTCGAGCTTCTCCCCTGTCCCCTTCCTAGCTATTAACTTGAAAGCTGAACCAGCAACGACCACCACAAGCAAACCTGGAACTACAAAAGGACCCATATCACCCCAACCCAAAAAATTGAAAAGAGAAGAAAAAACACCCAAGCTTCAACCCAACACTGTCCACAAACCACAACCGAAGATTCACTCAGAGAACAGCTTCTTCACAACTCCTCTTCGCATCAAAACTACTGCAACAACAAAACAAAATGTTCCATCACCTTTAAGGCTCCCAAAAGAAGAGAAGGAAAGAAGACCCAACAAATCAAACAAACTGTGACGATACTACAACAGCAAACAAAACAGTTAAAATTTGCATTACTCGATCAATCATCTTCTGTGATTTTCAAAGCTGCTGTGGTTTTGTAAATTTAAGTAGTGCAGCTAACTCCTTCCCCAAGAAACTTCTGATGCCTTTCCTCCACTCTGACCTCTTCTTCCATTTCTGATGTCAGTCCTTATGGACCCACTCCAACTCTGACGTCTTCTTCCATTTCTGATCTCTTATTGGTCATCGGTAGTTGAATTTTCCCAGGCTCCCATCCCCAACTTTTTGATATTTTACTCAAATTTGGTGTTGTTTTCCGCTTCTAATGGTCCTTTCTCCTCCAACCTCCAATTCTGTCCTCTTCTTCCCATTCAAGTCTCTCATTTGTCGTCGGTAGTTGAAATTTTTCTTTCCCTTCCCCACGTTTGATATGATACTCTAGTCTCTCATTTGTCGTCGGTAGTTGAAATTTTTCTTTCCCTTCCCCACTTTTGATATGATACTCAAATTTGGTTTCTTCAAATGATTTTTCTTTATTAATCATCCAACTCCTAGTCGTTCATTCATATGAGCTTTAATAATAAGTCCTTACTAGCTCCACTTCCATTTGTTGTGTGTGTGTGTTGTAGTGCTTTTTTGGAGTGTAAAGTTTAGGAAATTTCCACTCAAAACACTTCCCATGGATGTAGGATAGGGGGAGACAATTTTGGCCTCAACTGAGAACCAATTTATGAATTAGAGCTGGAGACCTGGTTGCACTGGGTAGGTTTTTCCTTCAACCCAAATCAAAAATTTCAGACTAGTTTTGAACAGTTGTGGGAAATAGTAAGGTTATGGAATAATCTCAGCATCTGCATCTGTGCTCAGTATGTCACTTTGGATAATAAAATCAAATGTCTAAGTTTAGCTTTTTGTTTTTTGGCAACCCACCAATAAAACTGTAACTGCATATATGTGGGGACGACTAATAGCAAACCACGTGACCAATCATTATGATCGACCAATCAGAAATACTGAGCTGCAGTTGGTCCAATTTATTACACTCTTTTTTGGAGATGCACAACTGTGTTGCGCGTTTACCAGCCATGGCCACATTCACGAATTTGGTGCAGAAAAACCAATTTCCTGAGCTAAACCGGCACATGTTGACATTTTTCACAATAAATTTTACTGTCTGGAGTCACATACTGAGCACCGTTAGAGATGCTCTTAGACCTATATCAAACACTATAACAACATATAGTTTTGGATCATTTGGCTTATGATACTCTAATGTGGCACATATTCTTCATTAGCCTAGTGTCAAACTAGGCTAAACACAATGAATATCACACACAAATGTTGTCATAGGAAAATCCATATTCCACCATGGTAGGCTCGTGAAATCAATTTTCCTGGTGATGAAGCAGGTTAAGAGGGGGCTAAAAGAAACAATGGGTGGAGGGTACTAACTACTAACCATCAGCTCACTCCTAACAAAAGGAGCCATACCTCCATCCTTCCATTTCGTGAAAGGAGCCATTTGGTTCTTCCTTCTTGTTGCACTTTCTTGCAATGAAATTTGTTCAAGTTTACATCTGTCACAAGATTTCAGGTTGTTGTCGAGGGTTCCAGCGACCTTTATCAAGGAGGGGTCTCCCCAGTTCTGAAGGGGATCATGACATTGTCGGTCTCAGCTCTGATTGGCTTGGAGCTTGAATTTTTTAATTTGTAACCTATGTATACTTTATGTGTAACTCATTTTTCATGTACTTGTACACACCCCTTTTTGGCGCTTTATATTATTAATTACTTCGTGGGTGCCCTTGCATATTTAATTTCTTTTTGAAGGGGCCATATTGATTGGCCCCCCCATCACCAGTTTCTTTGGAACATTGTGCACTCCCCAATAAAAGTGCCTTTTTCGATCACCAGTTGCAAAATAGAAACAAAGGCACTCATTATGGCCCACCTTTTAAGTTTTTACACATGAGAGTTGAACTTTGGACAAACCATTATGGGATAGAAGTGAGGTGCTATTGGGAAGCCTTTGGGAACCTTATAGGAACACACATGTTTAAAGACTCTCCAAAATATAAGTTTCTATTGGACAATGGAGTGCCTCCTCCTTGGCC
>Ga0116231_10000549_pt1 | contig 66997 bp, 42 predicted proteins | sample S1TSphgellanicum_2_FD_89695 | JGI IMG/M metagenome (GOLD analysis project Ga0116231, IMG submission 89695) | Host-associated microbial communities from peat moss isolated from Minnesota, USA - S1T2_Fd - Sphagnum magellanicum MG | ecosystem: Host-associated > Plants > Peat moss > Unclassified... | reverse complement strand
CTGTGTAGATAGATAGGTGGGGGAGGGGGGGGGGGGGACCTGATCAGAGCTTGCTTTTTACCTTTGGGCGGGGGGTTTATGGCTTCCAAGGGGCTTTGTTGAGGGGGGGGGGCGCGAAGGTGAAGTTGTGTGTTGTAGGTTTTGGAAATGGGGTGGGGGGGGGGGGGGGGGGGGGGGGGGGGGGGGGGGAACCTGATCAGAGCTTGCTTTGTTACTCTGGACGGAGGTTTTATGGATTCCAAGGGACTTTGTAGCGGCGGCAGCAGCAGAAGGCGTAGTTGTTGTTCTTATATCTAGAGTTTCTTAGGGTTGTAGAAAGGCGAGCAATCTGGCGTGGCGAGCATTCAATAGGGGTTTTGGAACCTGGGGTGGGAGACACAGCAACAACAAGTGGGGTGGTGGTGGTGGTTTGCTGGGTGTGATTCAGCAGCCGCGCATCACTATGGCATGGAACGTATTCAAGTTTTGCACTGGCCTCAAGGTGGTTGGCTCTGTCATGATTGTTGTGGTGCTGGCAGTGGTGGGAGTTTCCTACTATGCAGTGGTCATCTCCATTTATGCACCCCAAGTCATCAAAGGTGGCTCTGAAGCTGCAGTTGCCCTAATTCTTGTCATTCTCTTCCATGCGCTGGTATACCCTCTAGGCTCTCCCTCTGTCTCTCTCTCACATGCACATACAAATACCTGCTAATGGATATGGTTAGCTGACTTGCATTTAGGTTTGAAGTCTATGAGAGCAGTCCCTGGGGTTGATCACGGCTAGTGAAAAGGAGATGACTCAAAAGTGGTGTGTGCATCAAGTCCCGAGGATATACCAGTGCTAGAGATTTATCCAACATGGCCAAAACCAAAGCATACAGATCCTGTATTGATACACATTTGGTCTATACAAGGCAGCCAAGAAAAAGTGGATTGACCATATATCTCTAACCAAGGCTATTTTTTTCAATTCTAATGATCATTCTACACAAGATTGTAGCATAGTGGTTGGTATCTAAACCAAATGTGAATGGAACCTGGTGACAATTATGTGTGGGTGCCTGTGCAGTTGCTGATGCTACTCTGGTGCTATTTCACTGTGGTCTTCACGGATCCAGGTGGTGTGCCACAAAATTGGCGCCCTTCTCCAATTGAAGATTTGGAAGATCAAACAACTGCATTGGCATCATCAATTACCCCTGCTACTGGGCTGAACATGCCAACTGTGGCTCAGGGTCCTCTAGTCCGTTACTGTCGTAAATGTTCCCAGTTCAAACCCCCACGGTGCCATCACTGTTCCGTCTGTAAGTTTTTGCCCAAATTCACTTGGTTTCTGATTGTTCAGTTTGTCATCTATTGAGCAACAAAAGGTCCTCAAGTTTCTTCTTGTAATGGTGTAGCTATTTTTTGTGAAGGTTTCTGGTACTGCATTGCACTAGTAGCACTCTGTTCACATGTATTGGTGCACTGGACAGGTGGGCGATGTGTACTGAAGATGGACCACCACTGTGTTTGGGTGGTCAACTGTGTTGGAGCTCGCAATTACAAATTCTTCCTTCTTTTCCTTGTAAGTTAGCACCAATCAAAGGGTTACAATTGTTCTGTGCTCACACTTCCAAGGTAGTGGTTGTAAGCTTCTTGTATGTTTGGTTGCTTTTGACTACTTTGTAGAGAGATTGTCCAACATATGTGGGTAGGATGATGCAGCTGTACACATTTCTGGAAACCACACTGGTGACAGCTGCACTGCTGCCACAGTTCATAGCATTCTTGAGTGATGTGGAGGAGGAAGCTGTCCACCCTGGCACCCTTGCTACCATGTTCTTGGCCTTTGGTTTGCATTCTGAATTCTCTATGTTTTACTGCTTCCAATGCTGAAATGCATTTTTGCATCTGTGACTATTTTTGTGACCATAAAGCTTGTATGCTATTTTGCAGATCCATGCTTCTATAGGAGAGAAAACACATATTGGGTGGAGTTTGTTTTGATCCATGCCTGCACTACTGAACCTTTTTTTTTTGCTTTGGGCACAGTGCTAAATCTGGCTTTTGCTTTAAGTGTGCTCGGCTTCCTGATCATGCATATGTCTTTGGTTGCTGGTAACACAACCACCATTGAGGTATTTCTGGCTACAGTCCCTTTTTCCTCCCACCATGTATTGCCAGTTAGCTTTTGTGTGAATTCTGCATATGGAAGAACTTTGTGGTGACAACTATACTTCACATTTTCTCTTTCAATATGTGAAGCTGCAGTGTTACAGCATTGGAATATGGTGTGTATCTTTGATCATGTTGTGGTGTCACACATTGTAGATATGCTAGACTTGTCTATAATAAAGTTGAAGAATGTCAGTAGCTTATCAGCTTATCTGAGAGGTGACACACAAAAGTGTTGACACCATGAGCCTCATACGATTTTGAGCTGTCTGAAACAGTGTCCGATGCTTCCTAGATCTCATTTGGAGGAATTGACTGTATCTTTTAAGGTTCTTAAATTGAGCTCCTGGAAGGCTGGGTCTTGGGAAGTCTTCGAAGAAGATGTCAGGCTAGATTATATGGTCTTATTCTGACTGAATTGTACTATATATCAGGCATATGAAAAGAAGGCATCCACAAGATGGAGATTTGACCTGGGTCACAAAAAGAATTTTGAGCAGGTAATGGAATCATTTGTGCTGGATCTTTGTGCTTTTGTACTGGGGCTTTATGTGTCCCCAGAGTTTTCTCCTGCAACTGGGAATCCTGTTGTACACTCTATCAACTTTGATTGACATGATATTCTTGCTCTTTCAACCATTAGCCAGCAGCTTTGTGATGACAGCTGAGATCCTGAGTTGAATGCAAGAATAATGTTCTCTGTGTGAACTTCAGGGGATACAAGAAGTAAGCCCTCAATGGTTTGCTGCATAGGCAAATCAGATGTAATTGTCATTCATTGAGGAGCTTCAGTGCCCTGGATTTGATGTCAGAGTGCAGAAAGTACACACATCCTGATGTCAATAAGAAGATTTAGCTGAAGATTGAATGGTACAGCTATATAGTTTGTAATTGCTCGGAAAAGTTGGATTTTTAATCTGTTTGTTCCCGTCACAACATCCAGTTTGATAGCTGTCTCTGATAGGCTGGTCCAATACCCATGCAGTTTGTTTACATACAGCAAATGCCCTGTAGGATTTGATGGTAGATTAGAGGATTTCAATGATCCAGGTCCAGATTTATGTGTTGATTTATCTGTATGTTTTGCCTTCTGCTCCCTTAGTGTCAAATCCAAGTTCTTCTGTCAGAGATTGACCTCAAACAGGGTGGATAACTGTGGGCAGGTATTTGGCACACAGAAGCTCTATTGGGTGCTCCCCATGTACACACAGGAGGATCAAAAAAAGATGACAGTGCTGCATGGTCTTGACTATCCTCTGAGACCAGATCTTGAGAGCTAAGAGTTTGCTTGAACTATCTCTGAGACCAGAGCTTGACAGTGAAGAGTTATAGGCAGAACTGTGGATATGGTCAATTGTAGAAATGTGTTGTGATTGAATGTGCAGCACTGATGAGTGCCATAGATGCATCTGAAGTTCTGTTCAGAGCATTTCAAGACTAGGTTAGGTGCCATGATGGATGACCTTTGTTGTACCACTATTTTGGTAGTCAAGATTCCTTGTCAATTGCAATTGTGCTACCATTCATATATATATATTTGCTTGCGCTCTACTCAAGCAAAAAACTCAGTTGTTCCTGTCTGATCTGATGTCTCTCATTTGATCCAATAAAGCTTGGTTAGAGCTAGCTGTCAACATGGAGGTGTGTTTAGCATTTAGGGCCAAGCTTACTCAGAGTGACTTTCAGTTTTCTTTTAGCATTTCAGGTGGCTTTTTGAAGTCTAGTTTAGTGGTCAGGAGTGACAGAAACTAGGGATGCAGATTTTGTATAATTGTTTGCCCAGATTTTGGGCAAACAATGGTAATACAAGTATTGTATTATCGTCTACACCCGCTGTTGGGGGCTCGGTGTGTAGGGGGGTGCTTAGTGAAGTCAATGGGTAGTCATAGTAACATGTCAATGCTGCTCAAGATGAAGGAAGATCATGGGCTGACACTCTGTGAGCAACTCTTTATAAGTTAATGACTGCACTCAATGTTGGGTTTCCTTTAAATTGTTGTTGAGATTTCTTTGCAATTTCATAGGTATGGTCTCTTTCCGAAAAGACTTTGTGAAGTGAGGTTTCCCCTACAAAAGGGGAGTGGGGGTGGGGGGGGTCTAGGAAGTCCCCTGCCAAGGACTTATATAAGTAACTTAATGATTTTTTTTTCCCTATCATTTCCTATCCTTACCTATCCTTCCCAGATCAATTGTATTACCAGTTTTGCACAATGCTATGCCTCCTGCATAAGAGCCCTAGAGGGCAAGGAGTTTTGCAGGATAAATGGTCAATTGTGTTGGGACATGAAGCTTTGTGTTATTTCAAGATTCTAGTTTTTGGAACTTTACATTATATATATGTTTTGTCAAGTCATTTGTATCTAATTTTTTTCAAATTATGGTTACAAGTTCTGATTGTTCAAGACCAGTTAAATTTTTTTGTGCAAAAGTTAGCATTCTTGTGAAATTGGAAAATGAGCTGTAACTCTCTCAAAGGGTTCGTTTGGGAAAAATGTCAAAAATTTTCCTAGAAAAGTAAGGGAAAAAAGAAAAGCTGAGTTCATCACATTTAGACTCTGTGGTCTTATAGGTAACTAAAAAGTATCAAGATTCTTTAAGACTTTAAACTTCTTATCTACCATGCAGCCAAACCTGGCTAAATCCTCGGTTTGGCTAAATCCTCCTCTGGATAGTTGTCAATGTGGTTACATCACAAAATTGGAACAAATACTGTTCAAAACATTTGGATACAATAATTATTGTGTTTTCACATTTGCCAATTTGAAAATTCAGCAAATTAGGCAATGTTGTCTTGGAATTCCTTACACTTTCAAGATTTTGCCCTTGGCATTTCTGAAAAATTTCAATGTCTTAGTTTTTTTATTAAATTACATCAAATCTGACCACAAGGTAGGATAATCTGGATGACGACATGCTCAATGTCAGATCTACTTTTGGAGTTATGAATTATATGAGAAAGATAATACTGGGGGGAGGTAGGGGTCCCCAACACAATCACATTACCAAAATAAGGGCCTGTACAAGGCAATAGCTATGCAAAACCTATGTCTTGTCTAGGGGCATTACTGAATGTAAAGACCTTGAAGAAAATCTTTAAAATGAATATTTCAAATGAAAAGTTGTGAGAAGAAAAGGAATGGTTAGAAAATAGAAAATATAAGAACCCACAAAGTGTAAGAGCGCAAGCAAAAACAAAACAATGCCCCCATGTTGTGAAGGAAATCATATGCTTTATTATATAGCTTCAACTTACTAACACACAAAAAACCAATAAAAGAACGATGGCTAGAACCATCCTAGGGGAGACAAAAAAGGGGAGGCCAAAAAAAGGCCAAAAGACGCATAACTCAAAGGGCCCAAAAAGAGGGAAAGAGTTAGTCTCTTTCGTGGTAGGAAACTATCTCACCCATGGCCCTTCCTATGTCACCAACATGCTAATCATTAGATCTAATAGTAGTGGGGGGTCTAGAACAAACATCACCTGCCAACGTAATCTTCTTTTCCATAATAGAGGGTAAAGCATGTTGGAGAGCAATATTAACATGTTGCTTGAAAAATTGATTGCAAAAAGACAAGGATAAATGACTTTTTGATTATCTATTGTGGAAAAGACGAGCATATTCCTTGATGAAATGATCCATATCACGCCCGATTGCGTCGTGCACTTTCATGGCCATTGGAATAAAATGGTGCCCCTTTTGAAGCTTTCTATATTTGTGGATTTTAGGAATGGTGCTAAGTTTTGCAGTTGCACATGTTGGTCAATTAATGACCCTCAAAGCCACCATATCCCACGTTGGGTTAGTAACCGTCACATCGGCAACAAAGACCTAATCCTTTCAAGTCATGTAGAGATTAGCTTGTAATGAAACTCCAAATGTAAGGGTGTACCACCGCTCTTTCCATACAATGTGTTTATTTTTTCAAACAAGGGCATACATGATGTCTTGGATGACATCATGTGTGGGTATTCATTGACCTCCAAATGGGCAATGAGTTAAATGCATGCTAGATGCGTCCAACCATGTCCACATTCACACATGAGAAAACTAGATGCCGAAGGTTAAATCAAACCGAGGTGAAAATGTGACGTTGAAATGAAAGTAGAATGTGCGATGTGAAACAAACATATATATGGCCTAGCAATTAACCATAGCCTTGCCCCTTTGCCCAAACAAGAACGAATGCAAATTTTAGATGATAAGGAAATGAAATCATCCTTTAAGATAAACCTGAAGGATGTGTCATGGTGGATGCCCATCAAAGAAACTTGTAGGCCTAAGGTGTTAGTAATACCTGACTTTTAAAAGAAGGGTGCATCTCTTTAATTACAAGAGGCAGGCCATTTTGCATTGCATGTAGGCATGATTGAAATAGTTGTGAGCCCCCTTCAACCTGAGAAACATACTTTTCCAAAATAGGCCTATTGAAAATATGAAACTTAGAGCACAAATATAGAACCACCTAAGCCAACTCCCTAGAAAAACCAAATGAGGCACAATCCTCCATAGAAAGAAAGCTTATACCACCAAAGAATATTGGTAGTCAAGCTTGATGCTTTCCATGGGACCCTTAACTAACATTGTGAGGAAAATAACTAAAAGAGAAAATAAATTAGAAAGAAATATTTTAGTGTTAGGGTAAATGGGCTAGGGACTGAACACTTAGGGTAGGTTGAATCCAAGGGGAGGGCTTTATTGTTTTTGGTGTTCAACTAAAATTTGAACTCTTTTTATTGACACATTCAATGCACTAAAAATCGTCAATTTTTTTTTTTTTCCCAAGAAAGTTATGGCCCCTTAAAGTAGAGGGGATTAAGAACTCAAGAAACCAAACCACCAAACATTACAAAGGCCGGTTTGTTGTTATTAGAGTTCTGAGATGATTTGTAAAGCTTCAAGTGGTGCTCTTATAACATTTTCAATCGTTTAAACTGAATAGGAAATAAGAAAGTTATGAGGTTTGAAAGTAGGAGGGGTCCAAAGACAAGAAAAAAGAAAAAAGAAATGTTATGTAAGTTGGAAAGCTTGTTTTTTTTCTTGTTATTTTTTCATTACTCCTTTTCCTTTGCACTTCAAAGACGATTTCTAAAGCTTGAGGTAGTGCTCCCATAACATTTTAAATCACTCAAAATGAAGTACATATGATGAAGATATAAATAAATGTTCGGTCATAGGCAGGTGAATGCTGATGGGCCGATTTACCCTAGTGCATGCAAAGCAAAGCCCCAAGGTGAAGCACTATTAAAATAAGGGGTCTAAAATGAGGTAGTAGCTGGGTCTGGCCATGATTTTTGGAAATATCCCTCACCCATGAGGTTTTACCCATTGTAAAGCACAGCTGGTGGATTTTTGTGGTGTAGTTTGAGGACACATTATTGCACAGAATTTGTCTTTGTAAATGGCAGGCATTTCAAAAAAATGTAGTCATCACTCTTGTGGGCATTTAGTTTTCTTGAAACACTCACTTTTGTTCTTAAATTTTTTTTCCTGTGATAGCCAGAGGGTATATGCACGGATTATCACAGGAAAAAAAAATCTACCTGATGCTATGCGAGAAAGCCCTTGAGTATGGGCTTTATCAAAATCAGGTGTGTGCTCAACTCTGCTCTTATTCTGGTAAAGCATGCAGCATTGGGCTTAACCCTACACAGCATGAGACAAACATTACCGTGTACATAGATGCGAAATATGAGGGGGAGGGATCTTACACCTACTTCTTAAAGTGTGGGAAGGATCTCATGCCTACATGAAGACAACTTGCTTCTATTCATAAGGGCCAAATACAAACAGATTGGAAAGTTACAATGCTAAAGGCTTAAAATTAGCTCCATTTCCTCCTGTCACTAGATTTTCACTTGCACATGTGACAGTGTGCACAAACAAACCTCAATCTAAATCACATACACATAAGAACAGTGGAAGAACAGACTTTTAGATCTGGTAATTTCCTGATCTCCTTAATTCCTTTCATGTCAATCACACATGCATAATATAAACTTATTGGCACAAACATATGACTCACAGTATTGATCTTATGGATCTGCTTGCAAACAGATCTAATGAATTACCTGGAGAGATAATTCTAATACATCACTCCCTCCTACAACCAGCTCTTGAACTTCCTGATGTAAAGAAATTTGACAAACTGGACAAGGATGCAGTAGGACAGCACAAACAAGGCAACAAATCCAAAGTAAGAAGCAGGCAGGTGGGTCATTCGTTCTGCTTTTCCAATGGGTGTCCAGGGGATTGCAATCCCAATGCCAACAATGATTGTGGTGAGGATCAACACAGGTAGTGCAGCAATCTCCTGGAAGAACGGAATCCTCTCTGTGCGAAGCATGTGGATAACAAGCGTTTGGGTAAGCAAACCCTCAATGAACCATGCAGTTTGAAACTCTGAGGCACGAGCATCTGTTTGGCATCCATAATAGTACCACATTGTCAAAAATGTGGTAATGTCGAAAATAGAGCTGATGGGTCCCATGCACACCATGAACATTCCAATGCCCTTTGCTGACCACTGGTGCGGAACCTCAGTGAAATGTGCATCCATCTTGTCCCAGGGAATGGAGATCTGTAGAACAGAATCAACATAAGTCACACAAAAAATCAGCATTTGAAGTTTTGAAATTTGCTTCTCAAGCATCCATTTCTTGTAGGATTTGTAGTCCAATAAGCATGCAGTTTCTCAATATAAGGAAATCTGCAACTTAACAATTGAGGAGAAACCGTGCCAAGTGAACAATGACTGGTCAACTGCATGCAACATTGGAGAGGTTTGCTTTAGATAAAAATGGAAAAAAGCTTATAGCTCTGTGTGTGTACCTGGCTGATATCATAAAGCAGATTCTGGGTGAGGATGTGAATTGGGCGCATTGGATCAAAAGGAAGCCAGGCTGAGGCTACCAGAATTGAGAATACATTCCCAAAGTTGCTACTGGCAGCCATTTTGATGTACTTGATTGAATTGCCATGTGTGATACGTCCACGGTGTACACCATCCACCAGGACATTGAGGTCCTTCTGCAGGAGAATAATGTCTGCTGCATCTTTGGCCACAGATGTGGCCGTGTCCACTGATATCCCTACATCGGCTCCTTTCAATGCTGGAGCATCATTGATACCATCTCCAAGAAATCCAACAGTGTGAGCTCCCACTTTCAGTGCCTGTTCAAACCATTCAAGCTGCTAGGTAAGAATATGCATCTAAATTGAGGAGGAAAAAAGACCACCAGAATGCTCAATCTAATTCAGACCTTGTCCCTCACCAACTTATGAGCACCTGAGTGCTTGGTAGGGACAAGAATTTATTCAGTGGAATTTTCCTTGAATGGGCAATGGGACCTTAACTACCTGGATGACATCTAGTTTCTGAGTTGGGGTGAGCTTGGCCAAAATAGTAGCTTGTAACACTGTTGCGTTGAACTCCTCTTTCTCCATCAGCAAAAGCTCTGGCCCTGTCACAACATGCTCTGTGGGAATTCCCACATCTCTGCAGACTTTCACAGCCACAGCCAGTGTGTCCCCAGTCATCACCTTCACCTGTACACTCTTTTGTGCTAGCATTCTCAGTGCATCCTTGGCAGAGTCTTTTGGTGGGTCGAGAAATGCAAGGAAGCCCTGAAAAACCATGTCGCTCTCTGCAAACTGCTCTACAAATGATAGGCCAAATAGACCAAGCTGTGTGAGCAATTGATTCATACATTTAATTGTCCCAAATGCTTAAAGGAACTCTAAAACTTCAAAGCCCTCAACTCAATGAATGCAGACTGGGAAAATTCAGGCACTGATTACCTCAAGTTTGTGGTTTGAGATGCCAGAAAAGTCTTCAAATCCTTTCAAAGGGAGGATTTTGGTTGCCACTACAAGCACCCGGAGTCCATCAATGTTGAGTTTCTCTCCCACAGTCAACAGCTGTGTCCGCTTATCATCAGTCAAGAGAGTCAAACTGCTTTCATCATCACTTTCTTGCACCCAAGAACAGGCATTCAGCATTTCTTCCAGAGCCCCCTTTGTGACCATAATCCGTTTCTTGTCATTACTTGGGTCATGGCCTGGTCCTTTCTCCTCCAGGATAACAGACAAGCGACGACGTTCAAAGTCAAATGGAATTTCATCAATCTTCTCCCACTTCAGTGTTGCATAATTACTCATGCCCAAGTCCACTGCAGAATCTCCAAATTCAATTATTGCCTTGTCTAGCAGGTTCTTCAGACCTGTCTGAAAGAAGGCATTCAAGTATGCAAACTGCAGTACACGTAGAGAGCTTGCCTCGTGACAGTCCAAGTATTGGATCATCACCACATGGTCGTTGGTGAGGGTACCTGTTTTATCTGTGCACAATATGTCCCTGCCACCACCACAATTTGTCAGACCTGCTACATTGGAATAACAACAAAATCTCTACAGATCTGCAGTTGCAATTCTGTCAGAGCTTCAATTACAATTATGTCAATAGAGAAGGTCAAAAGTGGACTTTTACATGGCACCGAGGTTTTGAATTGCATCCAGGCGCTTGACAATACACTTTTTACTTGCCATGGCCTTGGCACCACGGGCTAAATTGGCATTGACAATCATGGGAAGCATCTCCGGTGTAAGTCCAACAGCAACAGATATTCCAAAGAGAAGGCTGCTTCCCCAATGCTTGGTTGTGAGGCCACTGAGCACAATCACAATTGGCACCATAGCTAACATGAAGCAGATAAGAAGGTAAGAAACTCTCCACACACCCTGCTGGAATGCATTCACTGGAGCTCTCTGAGACAACACTGACGAGATGGTGCTGATGTATGTCTTGTCTCCTGTAGAGAGCACCACAGCAGTGCCAGATCCAGAGAGCACATTTGTGCCCTGCAAATACAAAACCTTCCTGGGATCAGATTATTCATGTGCAACTTGGACAATCCCAGAATGAAAGCTTCATCCTACTCTCTCAGGACAAGAAGAAAGCTTTGATGGGAGTAAAAGAAGAGAATTACCATCAAGCATATGTTCCGAAGTTCCAGCAGGGGAGTACCTTTCTCCTCCATCAATTCTGCTTGCTTCTCCACTGGCATGCACTCACCTGTCAATGATGATTGGCTGCACTCAACAAGCCAAAACCATCCTCACCAAATCATTCATCACTTGACAAAGTTCATTGCCAGTGTTTAGAAACTTCACAAGAGCAAGCTAGCTGAAAGAGAGTTGAACAGGGTTTGGGTCTCTCCAAAACTTGTCATCACTGTAGTATTCTATGTGAATGATAGCAGCAGTTCTTGATACTTGTACAAAAACCATTACAAAGTGCACAAGCACTCACCTGACAAACATGTCCTTTGAAGTGAGAAGACGAACGTCACCAGGAATGAGGTCACCAGAAGAAAGAACCACAATGTCCCCAGGGACTACATCTTTCTGGTTGATCTCCATCTCAGTGCCAGGCTCAGAGGAATTTCTCCGTCTCAGCACAGTGCTACGACATTGCACCAGTTCTGACAGTTTGGATGCTGCTTGTGTACTAGTCAACTCCTACAACATTCACTCAGGAAATTTCATGAGCAAATCCAATAGTTTGTCCTAAAATTGTTGACAAGAACCTGGATGGAAGAAAGCATTCCACAAAAATCCACCACCATGTCTAAGCCAAGCTCGTGGCAAAATAATTGCAAGCAAAAGCACAGAGTAGGTCTGAAGATAATTGCAAAATATTTCTCCCATCAGTCTGAAGATTTTCTGCGAAATCTTTGTTCCATCAGTCTACAGACAACTGAAAAATGATTGTCCTGATGGTCCCAGATATAAACAAGCAGGCAGGTTACAAAAAGCATACCTGCCAGAATCGAAGCCCAACACTAAGAACAACCATAACAACCATAATGGAGAGTGTTGACATGTCACTGGTGGCTCCTGAGATTGCAGCTAAGACCAACAGAATCATGTTGAAAGGATGGAAGAAAGCATTCCACAAAATCCACCACCATGTTGCCCTGGATTTGTGAGAAAGCACATTGGGCCCGAATTCCACCAACCGAACTTTTGCTGTTTGCACATCCAGCCCTTGAGCACAACCAAGATAGACTTGTCTCAGACACAGTACTACATGTAATCTTGATTTCTTAAAACCTGTCTTTTGATCAAGAATTGAAATGCTCTCTTCTCTAGTAGTTTCTTCATTACAATTCTTTGGTATATCAAGACAGTACAGGTGATAAGGACTGCTGTCTGTGGACTCAGAAGATCATTTGCTGCAATTTTTTCTCTGGAGAAGAAAACAGTGCACATGCAGCAGGATACCTACATCAGATCGTTTTATTAACAGGTTTGATCGGGCCAAAGATTTGTATCTACCTTCGTACGTGGAGTCCAGGCGTGCAACCGCAGTGGGGCCATCACTGGCTGCGTTGATGGACAGGGTGCTTTGCACAAATGCCTCTAAACCTGTCGAGACTTGAAGAACAAATGATCCTGAGCTACCACAGGAATTCAGAATTAGCATGGAGATGGAATTCGAAATGAACGTTCACCTCGTCGTTTCGATGGTGTAGGAACCGAAGATTACTAATGGCACTGTCATTCTTGCACAAGGATGTTGCAACAGATCCTTGCAAGAGACTGCTAGCTTTCACAAATTGCAGATACTATGACCTTATCGACTATCTGCTGACACAAGAAAAAAATTTGTTTGTAGCAATTGAGCAAGACAGATGCACAAAACGAAAGAGCGCAAATGTACAGGAGGAGATCTGGTAGTACTCACCGCAGAAGCAACGAGAGAAACTTTTCTGCACGGCATGCACTCGCCCCGACATGGTTGCACTTCCGGCGTTGACGCCGTTCATTCTTGAAGAAGTCTAGGAACAGATCTTTCTCGTATAAAGACGAATCGCGCGACAAAACGACGGGGAAATGGAGGAACGGTCGAGGATAAGAAGATCTGGAAGGAACCGATACTTTGGAAGCAGCTGATTACAGGCTGGGAGGGAGGAAGCAGGAAGGGTGCCTGCCAGCAGTCACGTATGCCGGCGAGAGCCCGATCGCAGCACCAGAAGCATTAAGGAGGCCTGGAGCGTGATTCTGCGAGTCTAATCAGCCAGCCTGCGAGCTGTGCTAACTGCGCGGCGCTCACCAGCTGCTGCTGTGAGCTCTGAACTCCTCTCTCTCCCGAATTGTAAAATCTCACCATCCGCAGAATTCTTGCTTGATCAAGAATGCTTGTCGATGCAACCACAGAGCCGGCTCGCAACTTCGACAATGCCTGTCGCAGAATGTAAGCGCCTGCACCAAACGCTAGATCTGCACTTCTAACAACTCATGCAATCTATTTCTCGAACACAACTACTTGCTCTGCAACAAGAGGGGCATGCATTATATATTTTTTACAGACCATGACGGAACTGCAGCATCTCTAACGTAAAGATCATATTACTCTCGATTATTAGACAGTAGAGATCCTGTGCCGAATGATCCTTCCATCGACTACAGAGGTGCTTTTGCGCTTCACTTCCACTGCGCAAATTATAACGTTACAAACGGGACAGCTACAACTGGGGACAGATTGCTCTTGAGTCTAAGTCCGACCTTGCAAAAAATGTTGAGAGAGAGAGAGGGAGAGCGCAACTTGTACATAAAGAAAAGAAAAAGACAGAGCGACTGGCGCGGGGATTACTCTGCATTCTGGGAAGGCACCATCTCCACCGCCGCCCTTGGTTATAATTCACGGACCCGTTCGTTGATATAGCGACTCCAGAAGCGCTTTCTCACGAACTTTTTAGCGCTCTCCACTTTTGCTGTAGTTCACTCAAAATCTGACGCTTCGGGCAATCGACGAATCTTTCAAGATTATCAATTCGAAAGCTGCTTTTCCACCAGCCTTCTTTCCTACTCTATTAGCTCTTCTTAATATGCATGCAATGGTGTTCACTGCCTGAAAGTTGTAAAAGCAGTCAGTACTCAGTTGCAGTTCGAATGGGAATCCGGCCGGGATTGCAACCATGGAAACAGCATCTAACCTGCACGCACAAGAAGACAGCCAAAGGTGACCCAAAAAAAAATGCACTGAATTCAGTGCTCCTTGTAGTCCAGTCGTGTGCATGATCGCAAAGCAAAAAGAAGGCATGATGTGAGGAAGGATGGACTCTCGCTCTCTTTCTCTCTCTCTCACATCGCCCGATGCAAAAGCACTGCACTGTTGTGCCTCGCTTGCTCTCGCGCGTTGGAAGGTGCCTGAACGGACGCGCAGTACGAGAGCTTCGCTCGCGCTCACAATTCCTTGGAAGACTATACGGGACGACAGCCATCGGGCAGATACCGAAAAGCACCATCGGACAAAAACCGGATTTAACCATGGATCTGCCCGAAAATCTCCCGAAACCATCCCAATAAGAGGTTTTTTTATTGGCGAAATTTCTTCTTCCAAATTGCCGAAAATTTTAGAGTTAAAAAAGTTTTTTAGTCGATTTTTTGTTGTAAAAATATTAATAAAAAATCGCCAAATTCCATCCTAAGTTGCAGAGGTAGCCAAAATATAGAAAGCTGCTAGATCTTTAAAAAAACCTTTCATATTTTCTTACTTCCAAATCTGGCTAAATTGTCTTATTGATGATTGCCACTTTGGTTACATCACAAAATTGGAGAGGGGAAAAAAAAACACCCTGTTCCTCACCCACAAAGTTTTTTTTTTTCAATTGTTGAAATTTCCTCAAAAAGCGAAATTAAAATTACAAATTTGAAACTGAAGTGATTTTGGAGGAGATTTTCAATCGCCAGAAGTGAATGAGGAAAAAAGAAAGCAAAAATCACAAGACTTCAGTGATTTTTGGGTTCTTGGACACCAAAAATATCCCAAAACCTGGCCGAGGCCAATTAGCTAGCAGGTTACACACATAAATGTTTTTTCAAGGCCAAAAAATTTGAAGTCCCAAAATTCTTACACTGATGTGAAGTCTCTTTACCTGTGGGCAGAACCAACAAGCTTTTCAAGACTCTGTCGTCATGAGGGTAGCCTAGTTGTTAAAAATAGTTCTGGAGTGTTTTGTAAATGGAAATGGCCCGTTCTGCGCAGCGCCCAGGGAATGGAGCAAGTTTTGCTCTGAATGATCAGCCACGAAACCCTAGCAGAAGTCCACATGCGGATATTCCGAACTAAATCTTGTTATAGGAGATTTCTTCTAGTCGGGATTTCAGCAAGGATTGCGTAGTTGGTGACCATGTGATTTCACCACCTTTGGGAATAGGAGAAGAAGGGTCCATCTAGACAACCATTCTGAATTTGAGGTACCTGTTCATGAGGCCGGTAAATAGAAAAAAGGGTACGCCATTCCTCACCAAGTACGTTCACACTTGGTGAAATGCATTCACACTAGGTGTTAAAGAGTCTAGAATTTATCCCCTGACACCAAGCTAGTCATTTAGAACCTAAACCTATTTACCTCCAAGATCTTATGTTAAGTTAACATTCACTTAATATTAAGCAATTGCCCATTTAACATTGGGTACCACCTAAGTTGCCACCTAGATTTTCACTTAACACTAACTTAATATTAAGTGTGAATGCACCTTAAGAGTCCAAGGACAGCCTTCCCTGGGTAAAAGGGGTGAGGATTTAATTGACGCTTACAAGTAATGGCTTGCTTCATTGGGGTACCCTAACCTAGGGTCAGTTTCCAGATGGACAAAAAACAAATAATTAATTTTTTCTCAAAAATTAATTCGTTTTTTCTAGATATGAAATTATTATTACTTCATGATCTAGCATCAGTGTTTATTTTTTCATACTTGTGATGTCAAAGTTATGGCAAATTTTGCCTCAAAAATAGAAAAATTGGTCAAAATTGCACTAAAAAAGCACGTTAGTTTCCAAAATCTCTCAGATGTTTTTGTCAAAAAAAGTGAAAATTCACTAAAAAAAGAAAACACTGTCTAGCATGATATTGTAATATGAGGAGTGAAAATTATTTCAGATTGTACCCTGTGATAATTGTGATGGTTTTCACCTCCGCTTCAAATTTTCACCAAAATTTGTTTCACTATTTTGAGTATCATGTAATGAGGAAACCAACCTTAGGGTAAAGTAGTATGGGGATTGGGGAATCCATTTTGCCCAGAAACAATGACTTGTAATGCCTCCATCATGGATGAACCTAAGCAACTGAGCTACCAACTGTCGTTAGCTAGGGAACTGGAACCAACAGAAAACTGTTTCCTGATCACTTACCATCCATCCTTCTAGCAACCATAAAGATGGAGCCTTACCTAATACAAAACTCATTCAAATCATCCAGTTCCTTTCCAACCAAGTTGATGAGCTCGCATCACCAACTTGAGGCTTGTACAACACACAAGATTTTCCATTTTTTCCACCATAATAGGAACCAACCAGACATATTGGGGGAAAGTGGCAGAATCTGGCCTCCTTGCAATTGGCAAAAGAGGTCGATTCTGCAAAAGCAAATGTGCCTAATAATCCAGGCCTGCCTTGCACATAACATCATAGCATGTTCATTCTGGATCCCTGTAAGGTTCACTAGTTAACCCCACAAGATCATTGACTCAAACAACTTGCATTATTTGTTATAGTAGGTCTTGATTGAAGGAACAGGCTGCAACTGAGCTCTCTGAGGTTTCAATGGAAATGCACTGGCAGGGTGAAACCTAACCGCCGAAAAACAAAATCACGCCGCCCCTCACCCCAGGTTCCTTCTTCCTTAGTCACCACCCACCAAACAAAGTAGAAAAACAAATACAAAGAAAAAAAAGTTCTGTTCTGTTAGTATGTCCCCACAATTCGTGCCTCTACCATTGGCCTAGGCCAAAAATTGGTGACCAACACAATTAGGAAGAGAGATATCACCCAACCAACCAGTGAGGTGATACAACATGCACCCAATAGGCTCAATTTTCCTTCTTTTTTAGAGGCAAGTAGGTGTGGGATTGGAATTTGGTGTTACCAATGTGCTCCCATATGGTTATGTGACAACAAAATAACTACTAGTAATTACAAATAATAGTATTAGTGTTGGGCTAACAATATAGATAAAAATAGGGAATAAAATAATGAATTTCATGGGCCTTACAAAGATAATTTTTGGATTAAAGGCATAAGAGTTGATTATGAATAATTTAAGTAACTATTTCAGGTTAATAATAATGGGAGGTCAAGTATGTGAACTTGATCAAATCCTAAATTCTCAATAATGTAGAACCTATCCATACGAGGATGAAAAATTATAAATGGCACTTGATGATTGGTTTGATACATGGGAAATAGATGTAAATGAATGTGATTAATTATTGATCCATTTTTTTCTTCAAATGTATAAAGGGTAGAGATTAGAGCTTTTGGGACATAATTTGCATTCAATAACTTCATGTTGATAGTTGGATCAAGATTTGTAAAAATATCATATGTGGATAAGAATCTTTGCAAAATAAAATGTGAAGATTAATGTGAATATCATTGTGTAAACTTTATAGTTTTTGGTGAGTGATCCATAAAGGAGAATTTTTAGACATGTGTGATGAACTCCCTTAGGATGTAGTTCTCACATAAAGATTTGACTTTAAATGCGTGAGTGATCCTATACCAAAAGAGTGTAAAGTCTCATGTTAAAAATCATGTGAATGATGAATATTGCAAGTGTTGTTTTGAAATATGTTTGATAAGTTGTCTATGTGTTAGAAAGGATTAATAAAAAATTAATCCTCATAGTTCCGAACCCCTGCTAGGCTACAATTCCATCACGTTCTCACCAAGTGATGGATGGTTATTTATTATGTTCTCACTTTGTTCCATAATGCACAATAGGTTCCCAATATCTTCCCAATAGCACCGCACTTTGTCCCATATCCTTTGCTTAAAGTTCTCTTGTAATTCTTATAGGTAAACCACACAAGACTACAATTTGTTTATTTTGGGAGTGCACAAAAGTTTACCAAAATTTTCTTTTTAGTGATGGGCCAATCAAAGAGGCCCATTGCTGAAAAAAAAATAGTGAACTTGGGAAGTCCCCAAAACTAATTAAACTAAAGTACCCCGGCTATGGTCAGGGATCCCCGATGTCTCCCTTTATCCAAAAAGAAGCGTGAAAAGAAAGGAGAGGCAATCCCAGAGGCCGGGCCTGCGAACGAAAGTATGCAAGTTGCCTTCAGTGAGACGGCATCTCGATTCCTCTGAAGTGGACTAAGGACCATCCACTTCGTCCCTTTTTGGGTACTTACGACTTAGGTCCTGTTAACAAGGGCAAGCTATTCTCAAAGTCCCTTGGGGTGAAGCCTTCCTTGCCTAGTGCCCACAAAAGTTTTTCTTTCCATACCAATGGTTTAGATTTTGTAGTTTTGCATTTACCCAGGGTGATGTAATTCAAGATGCTATTCTCTTGACAGATGGCCATAATGAACCTCATGTTTTTCAAGTGGTTTTTGACATAGATTGTTCATTCATTGACAATTTAAAATCTTATATGAACATTTTTTTGATTTCAAAGTGGAACCTTATTTTGATGCTCTACAAGATCTTGGATATGATAATGATCTTAATGTGCATATTATTTCCATTGTGTCACAATCCGACGAAGATTTGCCTTGAGATGAAACATTCATTCCCACTTTTGACGATTTTCAACTTCAAAATCAATGTTCAAATTTCATTGATGAGGAATAACTAATTTAGAAAGGGAATTATTAAAAGGTAACATCAAGATTTTCAATGAAATGGTGTTGTGCACTACCGCATTGGTGCCTATAATTATCATTGCCATCACACATACAACACAAAACAAATAAAACTTAAATGGTAACCATACCCAAATTAAAATGAACTCACCTACAACAAGTAGGAATCCAAACCCAAAACAGAGCAAGAAAACAATCACACAAAACATGCAAAATAGAAAGCATTATGTTTTGAAATCACAAATCACCAAAGAGAGATTTGAAATTACAAAACTTGGGTTTTATACCCAATCCACAAATTAGTCTGAACCTATTCACATTGGAATTGATTCACAACTAAACTACACATTAAATTAAATTAGCTTAGAACTAAACTAGATTAAGCAGAATTAATTTAGACTTTATTATATAGCTAATCATGACCACTTGATAATGTTGACCAAGAAAGAAATGGAGAAATTGCAATTTGGTGTTTTAGGTTCAAATGCTTCAACATCTAATGTTCAAAATCAATTCCACAATTTGATTATTATAATAGACCCTATGGATGCTACAAAGCATTTTTGAAGGATATCATGTTGTTACAATTAGAACAAAGGAGGTACAAAATGCATAATCAAGCTTAGATGGGAGCATTGTTATTGGTTAAATTTGCAATGTTTTTTCACATTATTGGTCAAATTGGCAACATTTTTTCATAACATTATCAACTTGATTTGCATTGCAAATAGCTAAAAGTAATAGTTAATATGTAACATAGGTTTAACACAAAACATTTGACCATTTTTTAAGAAGCATTTAATTGTTATTGATTTTATTCTTTAAGTACAAATTCCTTTGCATCAAGATTCATTATCATTTATTTGATGAATTATATTGTAAAGTCTGCTCTTAATTCCATATGTAAACAACTATATTTTATTTCTTTGTACTTTGAGGGATCTCCTTTAAGAAAAAAACCCTAGGGCTTTATCCCAAAGGGAGATCCCTCTATTCTTTTATGTTACCACCTTCCCATAGAAAGATAGTAATTTATGTGTGTGGAAGTTCTTATATTCATGGGTTTTCTTGAGGTTTGGGAACATTCTTTAACTCATGCCCTTAGGTGGCCGTCCTTCAAGAGAACCCATTTATACATGAACCTCATTTACAACTTAATTATAACACAAAGAAAAAATGATATTCTTTGACCTCAATAAACAATAAACAAAATATATGGGAACTTTAGGCTTTGTTTATCTTGTAGGAAGGATATTACATTTAGTATCCTTTATGGTTTATCACTAAAAGAAAAAGGCCAATATGTGACCAATGCATTTACAACTACTTGCAACTATTTAGTTTTTGCAATTAAACTTTTGCCCTTTGTGCTTAATGTGACATTGTGTTAACAAGAACCAAATCACCTATGACTAGCTTGCAACTAATTTGCAACTAAATTGGTTTACATTTATATATGGGTTGGATTTATCATTCAAGAATAACCATCTAAAGTCCCATTAGTCGCAAGCAAAGTGATGTTTAGTCATAATCGACATATGTTTTTATACATCAATTATAATAATTCTTTGATTTATGATTAGACTTAATATCCATAAGCTTTTAATTTATATCTCAATTAGTATTATAAAAAATTTCATTATATTAAATTACTTACAATTTCAAATAAATTAAATATATTCCAACATAGACTATCATACTAAACATATTTAATATATTTAATACCAATAAAATTACTATAATTAAAGTATAATTATTATAGAATCATAACAAATACTTTACTTATACATTAATTACAATAGACACATAATTTATAATTTAGTCTAGTTATATTTCCACCATAACTAAATTAATTAATTTAATTTTTATAATTGTAAGATTATATTCCATTATACTAGAATATTTAATTTTGTACAATACATAATTGTTACTACGTCATAAAATTTTAGAATAATTTTAGTACAAATCTAAAATAATTATAATAAATTATTTTACTTATTATTTATTATTTAAAATAAATAAATAATATTACAACATAAATTTTCACATTAATTAAAATGATAGTTCCCAATCATAAAAGATAACTTAGTATTCATAACACTTATGTTTTGATAATAATAATTAAAAATTAAAATTTTTATTTCAAAATTTTATAATCATCTTAAAATAATGAGTAAAGTTGATGTAATTACTGTATTTAAAAACAAATATACAGTAAATAATTGTATGTATTATTCATTATTTACTTATTTAGAATAAATTTTTAATATATAAAATAATAATAATAATAATAATAATTCTATAGTAACATAAATCATTATAAAATCATTGTAATCACTTCAGATAAAAATTAATTATTGTAATGTTTATAATTGCAGAAATTATTATACAATAATTCTTGAAATTTTTTTTTTAATTACTTATCTACAATAAATATTTCTATATTAATATTATAGTAATTAAGAAATATTTATGTATGTTCATGAGATTATTGTATTTATAGTTAATAATTACCAATAGAAAGAAAAATTTGGCTGATAAATGTTTTTACAATAATAAATGTAATTATATAGTATTTATAGTAATTAGTTTAATGTTACTTTTTAAATAAATAATTTGTGTAGGAATCTATTTTGTAATAACAATTATTAGTTCATTATTTTTAATTTGAAAAAAAATATTTATAATATATATATTTTTGGTACAAAAATCAAATTATTTTTACATTAATTATATTATGTATAATTTGACCATATTTTGAAAAATAAGGAAATATTTTAGTTATTTATTCATTTATGAATTATGTATTGATAAGTTGGGAGTAACTAGATAGTTAGTTAGTTAAATATTAAAAAGTTATTAGTTATTTAAATAGTTGATAATGACTATTTAATATTTGTATTGTATAGTTTATATTTTAAATATATATTAATTTGAATCATTATTAATTAAAGGATTATCTAATTATCTAGTGAGCCATGTATTTGAATTGTTTAGAAATCTAAAAATTAAGAGAAAAAAATATGAGGAATGTTTTGAAGTTGCAACATAGTTTGTGAAAAAGTTGCAATTTCAAAACTTATCCCATATTGTTTATTCTTCATTCCTAGTTTGAACATTATATAAACAAAGGGTGTGGTCATCCAATTTCACATTAAAAAATGTGCGCACATGGGATAAACCATTCAAAAAGCTTAACCCAAGATCAAAAGAAAAATTATGCACAATTTTAAACTATTTACTTCCCTAACCTACTTTTTACTTAGTTAAATAGGTGTTTAGTTTGATTTACTCACCTAGGTTGACCTATGTATCTATTGACCTAAGTACCTACTATGTGAATAAGTATTTAACCAAAGTTGCTAGGCACCTACTTATGTGTCTACATAGGTACCTACCAACTTAATATCAATATTTTGTATTAATTCATTTTTAAATGACACATGGCATATTTACATTGGGCCACATGTCATAATTTAAATCATACAAATAGGTGAATTAAACGTCCTAGATTATTTCAAAATAATAGTAAGGTTAAATTTAAATAATAAATATTGGGACATGTGGCAACATATCATTTGCTTTCAATAGTGACCAAAATAATCGCATCTTAATCACATGTGACAATACATATACAATGGAATCAAAGGATGAACTTATATTTGTTGATTTTCTCTTTCATACAATACCTCTTGTCGTTTGCACTAATATTGCATGTGACTTGTTCAAGAAGACTAAGGGGATTTTAATTGCAAAGACCAATTGAAAATAAGTGTTTGTCTTCTAGTGTATGAACCCTAAAGATAGGGTTATTGTGCTTGAGGATCATGTAACAAAGGCCTTTATGTGTAGGGTTAAAAGGCTCAAGGTTGAGGGCATTACCAAAATAAGGGCCAACATAAGGTGGGAGCAAAATGTGAACCCACTTTTGATACTATTTTTAGTTGAAGGCATTATCAAATGTAAAGACTTATTGAAATTTTTTGATAGATGAAATTATTCAAAAAATCATAAGGTACAATGAAATTTGGCATGCAAGGTTTCATTTCTTTTCAATTAAGGTTAATGAATTAAATAAACAATGGATTCCATGTAAATTTGGAAACATTATGTTGGACCTATTAATGAAGTCACTTAATTATGGTGAGTTGGAATTTTCAAAGATCAAAGTTTTTGAATTATTTGGCAAAGCAAAACAATAAAAGAATGAGGGATTTTCAAAATATTAAAAAAATATTGTCATCATGCATTTTTTTCACAATCTATGAGGTGTCAAAAATGGTGATTGGGAAAATTTTATAAAAAATTAATCATTGCCCGATATAAAATCAATGAAATACTTTATTAAAAGTCAAAACAAACAAATCCAATTATTCTTTTGACAATAAAAATGGAACAATTTTTTTTAAAAGGTTGGATTAATCAAGCCAATAAAAAACTTGAAGCGGGTTAAGTGGGTTTTTGAAAATTTGTTGAAGCTTGATTACAATATGGATGGTCACTCAATTTCATACATTATGACATTTTAAATTAAAAATTAACGATAACAATTTAAGGGATTGTTGAAATGGTTATAACCAAATTGTTTGGAAGGACACAACAAAGATATAACTTAAAGAAAACTAGCTTCAACTTTGACAATGGTGAATTTAACAATGAATAATAATTAAACAACTTTTTTGCTTGAACAAGGTATGATGCAAGTTAAGTGAGAAATGGACTAAGAGTATAAAAACCACAACTTGTGTTAACAAGACTAAGGGGCAGTGCCCCTTCAATCAAAAGTTTTATATTATTTAATGGAACTTTTTAGGAGATTATTAACCTTCCAAAAAATTTCAATGATTACATGTTTTAGAAGGCTTTGGTTAGTCACATATTTGAAAAGCTTTTGCCGACCATTCTTGCCAATTTGGCTGAGAATTCTTATTGACAATTTTTGCCAATTCATGTGATCGAATAATGAAAATTCTAATTGTGATTTAAGGTTTAGGGTTTAAGGTACTAACTTGGTTAAGGTCTTTGCCATTAAATGTGTGTCATAGAGGGCGTTTTCTTTCCTCTTGGTGTTGGGGTGTGATTACTTGAAGATTTACACAAACAAGAAGGTAAACATTGAATATAAATGAGGAATGGAACTTTAATGAGAATTTGGGAATTCCTACATGAGATGCATGAAAAATGTAAAGGACTGAAGCAAAATGAAATGTTGTGGACTAATAAAAAATGAATTATAGAGGTTTGAAATCATATGAAATGTAAAAGATTGACAGAAGTTCAAAGTCCATGACGAAAACTAGATTAAATGTACAAGACACAAGTGAAAAAAATAGAATGGAAGAGAATATTTACAAGCCTTGCTAGATTGTATAACTATTAGTAGCACATAAATTTCAATAGAATAATGTAATCACCAATATAAAAGTGTTAGTTCAAGACATAAATGAAATGTGTGTGCTTAGGATTTCATAGGAAAGAAAAATCATTGGAAAATAGGAGATCACAATTCAAATGGAAGATAAACATAATTATAAAAAAATAAGAAAAAAAATAGAAATGAGGAGAGGGAAAAGAGGAAAGAAGAAAACAAAATAAGACATGAAGATGCTGCATGAAGAACTAAACCTTAAACTCAAGAACTTAAGAAACTTGAGATACTTGAAGTATTTGAAGAAATTGAAAGAGAAAACTTAAAAAGTTACGAAACTTAAAAACCTCAAGAGATTGAAAAAAAGGAATGAAATGTTGAAGAATTACTTTTGCCAATGAGGTGTTTTTGAATGTGCATTCTTGGAAGCTTGCTTGCAATTTGTTGTCATTGGAAAGTAATTAAAGGTAAATAATTTTTAAAAATTCAAACACTGCACAAATGTGAACACAAGATAATTTTGTGTGAAGAATTATAAATGTTAAGATAAAACACAAAAAAAATGTGAACAAGAGAAAAAAACATAAAAATAAAACAAAGAAAATACTAGAAGGAAATTGGTTTAAACAAAACACACAAAAAACATAACACAAAAACACAACCAATGACATAAAGACTAAAACAAATTAAAACAATGATAGAATAATGGTTACAAACCTTAATGGCCATGCCTTTTTGCATCCCTCTCATCCACTATAATTACTTTCATCCACCTTGCACTTTCATCCATGATGTGAACAATCCATATGTATTGTTGATAATAAATCTTGATTATCTTTAAATAAGATTCAAATTAATTTTTCATTATATGAATTTAAAGTAACCTTGCAATTTATAGAAACTTTTAGATATATTATTGTCATTACAAAATAATATAGAAAATGAAAGTTCTACCATGAAACAAACATGACTTGATGAAATGAAAATTTGGTATGTATGTCTTTTAAAACACACTTGGTGATCTTTTTCTCTTGTACAAATATGATTTAAATTTTCTTTTTAAAATCCATCTTTTTAATTGCATCTTAATTTATTGTATTCAGATGTTATTATCATTTTCATATTTTAATTATTAATGTAATGTTTTATCATCTTTGATGCTAATTATGCCATTTGGATTTTTTTGTTAATGTTCAAATTCACTTTTTTCAAATAACATTATTTTTTGAAAAACTACATTATGAAGCTTCCCAAATACTCAAAAATAATTTATTCTTGACATGAGAATTTCAAATTTAATTAATTTTTTTCAAACATGTGTTCAAGTTGCTTTTGTATTACGTTACTCATTTAAGTATTAAACTAATTTTCAAAATATTAAAAATCTATTAAATCTAATATGAGAAATTCAATGAATTAGTGAAGTCTTATGATTTAATGTTATCACAACAAATTGGGTATACTTGAATATAAATTAATAATCATTTATGTTTTGAAACATGCGCTTTAAATTGTGATCATTTATTTGACATGTACATTAATGTGATTGGAAATTGTTTTGGATGTTGTAAACTTCAACATATTGTTCCATGTCCAAAAGTAAGAACATGTCTTGGTGTATTTTAAGCCATTAAATCACACTCTATATCTTCATGATAATCATAATTATGAAAATAATTCCATTAAAACCAATTTAATTTCAACTTGGTTTCAATTGAATCTAGATTCAATTTGAACCCAATCTTTGATGCTTTCTTTATAGCATGTATGGTAAGGTGCTCCCAAACTTTAACATGTTTTGGCCTTCATTGTCTATGACTTAGGGTTTAGGGTTTCAAGGATTAGGGAATGTTGAATGACACCCAATCTTGGACCCTTTCTTTATAGCAATAGGGCAAGCATACATTCACTTAGATTCATGTGGTTTAACCTTTGTTGTTTACAACTTAAGATTTCAGGTTTTACGGTTTTACGGTTTTAAGGAATGGGGAATGTGGAATGGAGCCCAATTTTGGACCCTTTCTTTATAATACATAAGGCAAGGCACTCCTAATTTTTTAGGTGTTTTGGCTTTTGTTATCTATGACTTAAGGTTTAGGGCATTTGCATTAGTGTTTAAGGTTCTAGGGACCAAGGAGTGTCGAATGGTAGCCAATCTTGGACCCTTTCTTTATAATACATAAGGCAAGGCACTCCTAAATTTTTAGGTGTTTTGGCTTTTGTTGTCTATGACTTAAGGTTTAAGGTGTTTGCACTAGTGTTTAAGGTTTTAGGGACCAAGGAAGGTCAAATGGTAGCCAATCTTGGACCTTTTCTTTATAATACATAAGGCAGAACATTCCCAAAGTTTCAAATGTTTTGGCCTTTGTTATTTATGACTTAAGGTTTAGGGTTTGATAAATTAATAGGTGAAATCAGGAATATGTTTAGCTTATCAAATCTCAATTGAGGTTTTGAAAAAAAGATTCCCTATAAGACATTTTGCCACCATTATTTGGAAAGTGGATTTTCCACTTCCATTTTTTTCATTACAGTTGTGCACAATGGCGAGAGAGAAGTGGGAAATAGTGGGAGAAAACATTTTTGTAACAATTCTTCCAACGAGGGATAATATGATAATTTTTGTTATAACAATTTGTGAGTTCATCAAAGGCACTTCTAGTTTAGACAAAGAAGAGGAAAACAAGGACGAATTTGGTCTTTGAAGTAAGGAATGCACACCTTGCTCACTAGTCATTTTATGTTGCAATTTTTCTAGGTTGTTGCAAAACCATTTTGAACACAACTTCTTTCACATAATTTAACCAATTTTTGCTACCAATGGTGCAAGTTCTTAAAACCAATTTATGCTTGGGATTCCTATGATTTCATCTCATCTGCATTTCTGCAATTCAAATACAAAACATTTTTGCATTCTGTTTTCAAGCATATCCTAAGAAGGTTCCACTATTCTTCCTGTCCATACTTAGATGTCATAATTGTAATTGCATTTCCATGTGGTTCTAGATGTCTATTCAAGGTGTAATCAATGTGTTTCTAGTAATTAAGTTCTCACTTTTTGGATCTATATGTGAACAAAGTCTTCAAAAAATATCATTTGGTACTTTCTTCATGTTCTTGTGGTTTTTTTTGGTTGTGTTATTTGGTGAAAGAACCTAAAATTATCTAGTTATTTTTTAGGCATTGATAGACCCAACAACAAAACATGGTAGTATGACTTCTAATCATTTCAAGGTAGTTTCAAATGGAAGTTCATATCAAATGTGAGCTTAAATAGTCTAGTGGTGAGTTTCAGCCTTTTCAATTTCATAATTTTTTTCCTGTCCTTCCTTTCTTTAAGTTATTGGTCAATTATTAAATTCTAACTGGTTATACAACAATTCGATTATGTTGAATTATATTGAATTAAATTATATTAGATTGCCTTTAATTGAACAAGGAGCAACCATTGGTAATTGAACAACATAGAATTTGAATTACTTAAGTTAATCCTATTTAATGTTAATTAAAATTAAATTAATTACTTTTATTTAAACTAGGATTAATTCATAAACTTCCACTATTAAATATCCTCATTGAACTAAACATAAATAAATTGAAAAAGTTAATAGGAGGTGTGAAACTACCAAAAACTTGCAAGCACCCACCTGATTCAACTATTTCTTGTAGAAAGTCATGCAAATTGGATGGTTGTCCAATATTTGATATCTCCCATAGGAGGACCCATTAATCACATAGGATTGTCGTTACCTCTCAAAAGAGGTTTCAATAATTAGGTGGCCGTTTGTTTCTTGTTATTTCCTATAAAAGGTTTTAATAATTAAATAGTTGTTTGATTTTACTATCTTCCACAACAAATTCTAAGAAATGAGTAGGTGTCCAATTCTTGTGACCTCAAATTAAGGTCCTAACAATCAAGTGTCCACCCAATTCTCCTATTTTCTTTCTATTGGTCCAAGGGATTTGGTAGGCATTCAATTTTTGTTATATCACTGCTAGGGTTAGAGAGTTAGTGGCCCAGTTTCCATCTGTTAGGTTGGTGGTTGTGAAAATTGGGGTCCCTTTGATTATCCCACCTTAAGATTTTAGTTTTGAAAATTTGGTGTTGGCTTGATCTTGATGCCTCGAGCTTGTGTGTTTAGGAATTGGGAGTTCATTTAATTATATCGTTTCAAGTTAGCAGGTTTTTGCTCATTGTGTCACAAGGTTTTTAAATGCAATTTTTTTAATAATTGGAACTTGTAATATTGAATTGCCTAGTTAAAAACATAATATAAAAAGAATTGTAATTTGTGAATTTAGATGAAATGTGATCTTAGCTCACTTTGATGGGGTTTCTTTTTAGGTATTATGAAAAAAAGAATGTCATGGATAAGTTTTATTTGGCTTAGCCATTTGGGGGTTGTTTCATGTGGAGAACCATCTTTTTGCTTGGATTTAAGACTACTCAAAAGCAATTATTGATACAAAATAGAAAGGCATTGCAAACCTCCATGCCATTGGCATAAGGCTCTTTGTCACTTGTGTGCTTTGTTCTAAGCCAAAAAATCTTGGTGCCCTCACCAGATGTTACAAAAATTTAAAATGAACTTGAATCATCACTATGCTGCAAAGTTCTAACAAAGCCTGCAAGTCTCACACATCTTTTGGGTTGAAGCACAATAAGAAAAATGTTCACCATCAAGCATTGAAGACAATAAAAAACTGGATTTCACAATCTCAAAAAAAAAATAGAAGAAAAGTCAGTGAAGAACATTCAAACCATCAACCTACGCAAAAGCTTGTAATCATCAAAATCCATACAGATCTTGAAAACAGTAGCGAAGGCAACAGGCCAACCACCAAGTGCTATCACGGGGTATAAAGCTTCTGCAACACCTTTTGTCTATGGTCTTCTCCTTTTCCACCCCCTCCAGCACACTGCACTTGCAATAGATTACAACTCCTCAATTTGGGCCAAATCACAAAACCCATCACCATCCACCATTTTTTATGAGATGGGTGTGAACTCCCCAGCAAAGATAAGCATTGCACAGAACTACTCCTGACACCAACCTAGAAGCAAGAAAAAATTACCAACAAACACAAATGCATGGAGAGGTCACAAGATATCTCAGTAGAGATGCATGAAAAAAATTGGGAACAACAAAATCATCATACTGTTGGAGAGCAGTGAGAAATGTATCACGACGCCATCCATTGTAATTCTACGGAGGAGAGAGACAGAGATCGGCGGCTCAAATGGTCTCCAAAGAAACAACGTAACCCTAATTTCGTCGCTATCTCCCTAAACCCTAAACCATCCTCTTGTGTAAAGGGCTCCAACTAGTAAACTAGGTCCGTTGCTTCCACAAGTCTGAAACCTGCACAATTTCTAAACCCAAAAAACCAATGCGAGAGATCCTATCCTCTGTGGGGGCAGTACCCAAAAATATAAATGTAGACCCATCGAATATTAATTCTAAATGTCAAAATAATATCCTCAATTATCAATTTACCAAGTTATTTGTTTGGTAATAATTATTCAGCTTAAAGTGTCAATTCTAAACTGGTTGAGAATTGCCCATTATAATGTCAATTATACGATTCTTTAAAATTTTAAAGTGTTTATTAAAATATTGAAATTTTTCATGTTTTCTATTTACTATTATAAACATGCGAAAAATAAGCAGATCCTCCAGGTAAGTTATTTACTAACTTTTTTGAAAAAATTCAATACCCAACGGATAAGATATTGATCCTCAGCCCCAGACCCGGCAGGTTATGCAGGTCAAAAAGTAGTAACCGGCCAACACTGGTACAGGTAGGTACGAAGAGTTCTCTTATACCGAAGTTGGGTAATATAAAAGTGAATTGGAATAAGTTCCAAGAGTTAGCTTATACCAGGGCTGGGTGGATGTACCAACGAATTGACCAACACACAGAGTTTCCTGAGTATATTCCATCTGTTTGCAAGTTTATTAGAAAGGGTATATATCGAAGTATCCACATAAGGCAATATTTTGTTGCAAATTCCCTGAAATTTTTTCTTTTTGAGGATTTTGTATTTCACAAATGTGTCTAAGAAGGATTCATGGCACACACCCCAAATGCACAAAATTGCCGCTACCCATTTTGAATAGACCCAAAAAGATTTGGAAGTAATCTACTGGAATTTCACACATGAAAGTAATGTTTACAGAGTTACTGGTGATAGTAATAACCGAAATTCAGATTTTCTAAGACGTTTCAGCGGCACCTAACTTCAATCCAGGCTCAAACATAAGCTGTAATTTTGCTCTTTAACTGAAATTCCGATGGAAATCTTCTACACCCAACATAGTAAAGACATTACATAGTAAAGACATTTCTTGCAAACATTAGAAAAGACCCCACAATATTCAACAACTGTTTTTTAGCATCATACAATTTTACAGATGGCTTTTATTCCAGGAGCTGGCTACAAATTACAGTGCAAAAGATGCAGCAGGCACGATGATCGGTCAGCTGCGAATTTATGTAAGTACATTATCTAAGTCATGTAAGTACTTCATAATAACAATATCGTACTTGTCAAATCATCGATATAACAGCAATATTGTAGTTGTAGTTTGTGCCTCTCCTTTTTTATATGTGAACCTTCTCCTTAATCTTGGTTATCAAACCTTTCTTGGGAGCCTGACCATCTTCTCCTGTCTCATTGTCACCCGTATAAGCAGTTGCATCAGTCTGATCTTCGTCAGTTGACTTGTGATGCCCAGGCAGCTTCTCCTTCAGCTTAGTGAGGAACCCTTCCTTCTTAGGAGCTTCGGCGCCAGTTGACTGATCAACTACACAATCCACAATCATACTGCCACATTTCATATCTCACATTTTTTTTCCTACTAGATTTGTCCTGAAAATGCTTGGCTAGAAATGTGGGTATTTCTAAAACTCCCCTTGAAATCCTCAGCAATTAGGTCATCTTCCCATTAGGCTGTTGTGTTCAGAACAACTTTCTAATATGTTCTTTTTCCCGTAGCTGTGTTCACAATCATCTCACAGCTCTACCAATCAAGCATTCACCAATTGCAGGAGCTCTCTCTGAGAGCTGTGACTAAAACTGTGATTCACCATACAATGACATCTTCAGATCCTTTTCTCCATGAGAACATGTGTTCACAAAGTTGCTAACATGATTAGTTATATATTTTCACCACAGTTGCAACTCTCTAATGGAAAGTGACTGTCCCTAAGGCAAGAAACACGGCCCTATGTCAGTGGCCTTCCATTAGGCCATTGTGTGTAACTGTGATCACCAGGGCCTAATGGAAAAAGACACTTAGTCCCCTCGGTGTGACCGGAAATGGAGTTGCTAGATTTTCTTTTAAGAGTTGTTGAAGATTTCAGGTGTCTATCCTGAAGGAGTAGTACCTGTACCTGCGGCACCTGTATTATCCTGATCGAAAGCCTGACTTTGATCGGAGGTAGGCTGATCGTAAGTGCCAGTGCCAGCATCTGTTCCGCCTACTGCACTCTTGTCACTGTAGCTGCCGGGTGCTGCTGCAGCTGATGGGTCCTGGTAGTCCGAGCCCTGCTGCGCCGTGGCATCACCAGCTCCGTACCCGCCTGCACCCGTCGACTGCTGATCGCCACCACCGTTTGCAGCTCCATACCCAGAATCAATTGGCTGCTGCTGTTGATCGCCCAGATATTGTCCCTGCTGATCATCTCCTCCTTGGTAGCTCTTCGGCATTCCGGGACCTTCGGATGAGTAATCTCGGGGTGCAGCGTCATCAGTTCCCGTGGGTCCGACTCCAGTGTTAACATTGGTCGGATCAGTGACGCCGAAGTCTTGTTGTCCCTGATCTCTCTGCGTTTCCACGGAGTCCGATCCTTGGTTGTTGTTGTAGCTATTATCAGCCATCGCAAAGTTAGACTGAAAACAAACAAAAATTACTTCTGCCGCGTCGAAACTTACAAAACTACTCACAGCTTCTCTCTCACTTGCAGCAGCTCTAAAACAACAAGCTAGCTGTTCTTCAACGTTCACGAAAGTCCTATAACAAGTCCCGATTCCACACTACTGCAAGAAGCTCAGCTAGAAAGCTCAGATATTCAAACTCAATTCCAGAATGAAAAAGCAAAGCAGATGATCACAAAAGATGAGTCGAGTAATGAAAATTCGACACTGGGTTTTATACACCAAATGGGCGAGTTCTCGACTCTCTGGAGAGTCCTGACGATGACGAAGACTTCCGAAGAGGTGCATCTAGAGCTATGTCACCCGAGTGAGCTGCCATCTGTCTTGTTGCCAGATAGATGCGGCACATATCCAAATAACTCTCCGCAACTACAGACAAGATCCGAGAGTCTCCGGCTTCATCAAGCTCGACACGTGAAAGAGACTTACGCCGATGCACGACATGTGCCGGGATTGCACCGCGATGAGTGCGACCGGTCGGTGCGGCCGACGACGTATGTGGCAGCAGCCGCAACACCGCGACGCGAGCGCACTGCAGCCCGCTTCTTCTTCTCATATCTGGACCGTTCCGGTCGCTGACGCATTCCAGGTGTCCACAGGGGACTGGTACTACCTATGTGGACCGGGACGCGTTGGTTTTCCCACAACTGGCCGTACCGTCCAACTGTGGACTGGGACCCAGTTGTTTCTCCAACCCCTGTTTCAAATTGGGCGAAATTTACCCTGTATTTGGGGCCTAGTTTGTTCCTCCAATCCCTGTGTCATCCTTGATTTGTGTTATCTGTTTCAAATTGGGCGAATTGGACATTGTTTCATGAAATTAGGTAGCAGTCTGTTCCTCCAATAACTGTTTCATCCCTGTTATGTGTAGCTGTTTCAAAGTGGGCGAATTGGACACTGTTTCATGAAACTGGGTATCAGCCAATGACTAGATTTGCAAGATATTATTACTTGTTCTGATGAAGCTTGAACTTAATGAAGAATGTGACTAGCCTAGCTCACTCAAGGTGTAGTTATGGCAAATCCAGAACTTAAGGGGGAGTGGGGAGGGGTGGTGGGAACTTCCCCTGAACACCAATCTAGGTGAGAAAACTAGTTACTTTGGTAACTTATTTTTTCCCCTCTTGTGAGGTTTTCATCCCAACTTCTCATTTCCATGTTAGAAACTAGAAACCACACAATGTTTTCAGCTGCTTCTAATGAAAGGACACAAGTCCTGTCAAGTTTTTGCCCAATTAGATGCTAAAACCCTAAGTTCCTGTGCAAAAGACACTTATTAGCTAATAACCTCTAGATGGAGGCAACTGCTGTAAGGCTTTTTTGTGGTGAGTTTTCACTATTTTTTCCAAAAAATAATTGCAGAAAAACATTTGAAAACATGTTTTCAAACAGTGTAAAATGTTTCTTCCTCAGTAAAAGTCTTGGTGTATGTTAGCTTTGAGCATAGTTAAATTTCTCCATGATTTATCCCTCTGTGTGGATCAACCTTTAGCAGAAAACATATAACTTAGAGCAGCTCCACCACCGGTGCTCAGAATGTGTGGCCCAGAAAAAAGAAATTGGATGAAAAAACTTTAAACATGCTGGTTTCGCTCTGTAAAATGGTTTCAGCCCAGCTTTTGTCACAGGACACTGAGGGTGGTAAAGGGCACTCCAGATCCTAACGCCCCATGTTGAATGGCTAGATAGTTTGACTGGTGCAGGTGGTTTGCTATTCGGAGTCTCCCACCTGTTTTAGTTGCAGGCCCAATTTTAGTTTTATGGGCGAGGTTGGAAAGAAAGTAAATAACTAATCTTGAAAGCCAGAAATATTTTTGCAGGGTCTCATACTGAGCACCAGTGGAGCTGCTGTTACACTTTCCCATGGAACCGTTCTCTTACCCCAATAGGCCTTTCCTCCTGATACATGTGTCAAGTAAAGTTTGTGACTTCATCTGTTTCAAACTAAAATATGTATGGTACATATGAAATATAGTTTGACATTATTGTAAGAGATGACAAAGCTATTGAAAAAACCCTCTTCAAGATGTTGTAATGTTTAGTCAATAACCTGATGAAAAAGAATTCAATGCCCTTCAAATTGAATTGCAAAGACTACTGTAATGTTACAGAAGTCTTGAACTGCTTTCAAGCCTTCCATTTTGGGAATGTTTGGTGGGTGGTTTGCTTGTTGTAAAGTATTAGGCAGGTGCTATCATGAATCTAAACATAGATCACATGATGTAGATACCAGGGGGGCCTTTTAAACTTATTCCTAAAACATGGGAAGGATCTAATGCTTATAAATAAGTGTAGAATTGTAATTTGATATAAATAGCTTGTTATTTATGTAATTATTTAGGGGTTAACTTTGATCATTTATTAAATAATGAATTTTTATAATTTAATATTAATTTGATGAGTCATCATCAATTAATCATATTTTTAATTAATGTGTATAACTTCAATATGATGACTCATTAAAAAAAAATACTTACATTAATGTGTATTATTTTAGGATGTTGATTCATTAAAAAAAAATTGCACAAATAAATGGACATCATTTAACTATGGTGATTGATACAAAAAGTCTTTGCACAAATTAATGTGCATGTTTTAAATATGGTGACTCATAAGATAAATCTTTGCACAAATTAATATGTATGATTAAAAAATAATGACTTGTTAAAATAGTTAGTGTGCATATTGAATCACATGGCTCACCATATAATGTGTAAAATTTTATGAACTTTTTTGTTTAGTTTTTTTTTGTTTGGTATATAATTGAATGTTTGAAACTTTTAGAAAAACTTACATTTGATGATAACAACTTGTGATAAAAGTGAAAAAAATTTATAAAATGAATTAAAATTTAAAATTTCAAAAGTTTTTACATAGTTTGTGAATGTGTATAATCTATAGTAAGAGAATGATTATGATATAATAATTATACATGCAAACAAGAACATGGATTTTCATAGTTATGTAATTCGAATATATAATTTCAAGCCTATAGCCATTTGTATTTCACAAAACCACGTCTCTTTTCTAAATGAGATATTCCAACATATGGGATGCCTTCTAAGTAAACATTAAAAATTTCTCCAAGTAATTTATGTTATTTATACACAACCAGAGATATTGTTCATTCTCTATTAAACTATTTGACCCCTTTATGGCAAATCCAAAACCTAAACTTTCTGGTATTAATGAAATAGTGAAATGTCTTCCCTTTCCCCAAACAAAAAAAATTGGGGTTGGGGTCACAAGACTAGTTCCATGGTCTAGGTCTGAGGAACCTGAAACCCTTGATTTTAACCTCACAAACTAAACCTGCCAACATTGGTCACAGCATTTTTTATATCAAAGATCCTATAAGGAGCCCAACCCTAATTAATTGTAAAATCAATCATTTATTGCGTTAACAAAAAATCTATGCTTTCATTACTATTCAAAATATATTGAATCACAAATATTTTCCGCTAGCAAAGTTGAAAGGAAGAGATATTCAATTTCAAGGACCAAGCATTTGATCTCGGTCAAGGTTTATGAAGATGTTAATATCTAAATCCTCAATAATCAGATTGAAACAATTCAATGTTTTGAAGAAACAGAATGCAACGATTAGATAAATATTTCATTACAGTTCATGTATCAACTTCAGCCGTCTTAGAGATTGAACAGGACATCATATATTCAGACAAAAGAAACATGACACACCTTAGACAATAAAAGCCCAAGCATAAACCACATCATCCTAGTTTTTCACCAAAGAGCCCCCTTGGAAAAGCATGACCATCATTGAAACATCTGTACCACACCATAGGGCGATCTAGAGGATATCTACAATTTTCATTCTAAACACCCCAGATCTTTACAAGCATTTTCATTGTTATCATTGAGATCAACCTGGTAGGTATATGAAAAAAAATAAAAATCTTAATAGGTGTGTTCAGGTCTGGCATGGCAAATTATGTCATTATCTTGACCATATTATATGACATAATCTTGTAGTGATGGCTATACACTAATAATATTGAGAAAAAAAAAAAAAATTATTGAAAATTAGTTGCACTTACCACCCCAGATCTTCATGTCATGGATTGGGCTTGCTCTTGCCCATTAGGTAAGGTGCCGTAATTAGCCCACTGGCCTCAAGCCTTACCCAACATATCATGGGCCCCTGGCTTGACCATTCCATAGTGCATAAATCAGTGTACATATTGAAAAAATCATTAAGATTTGCATCAGACTAGTAGGTTGAGTTTGCTGCCAAGCTTGCCCTGATTAACCAGCTCGCCTCACACCTTACCCCAACAATCTTGGCACTGGGCAGGGGCTTGACAATTCCATGTACATGACTCAGATAGATACATACAAACTGAGAAAAATCCTGATATAACTGCATTGGACTGGAAGGTTGAAATGGACATGCACCCACCCACCAGTGTCAGTGTTTTTTTAAGACTTTTTGTTGGCAGCCAAATTGGCTATCATCCATAGGAAGATGTAGAGAAAGTGGTTATCATCTCTGGGAAGATTTAGCCCATAAACTTGCCATATCTGGCTGTCAACTAAATATGAACTACAAATCTTTAATCATCTGAGGAGCTAGCTAGAAGTTGCAATAGCAGGTACAGCTGCAACAAAATTTGAGCAGCTAGAATGAGTTGCAACAAGAGGAGCAGCTAGAAGGTTGCAACAACAGACATCTCCTACTAATTTCCCAAAGAGATTAGATATTTTCCTACTAATTTCTCAAACAGATGAAATTGACAATATAAAATCTTAGATACACAAAATTAAGCTCACTGCTGTGCTACATATTAGCAAAACATTGTTAAGATCATGAGCTCAAAGATTTCATAATCAATAATGTGCAAGAATTCCAGGAATCAGAAATGAATCGAAACAAGACTTTGATTCCTATCTTTCTAATGTAGATCCATGAGAATTTTTTTGTCTTGAATTTTTCCAAGTGTTGCCAGACTTTTCTCAATATTATTTAACCAGAATACAAGCTTGTCCAAATTGAGTTTGCCAAAAGATCATAAGGGAAGCTTGTTTGTCAATTGATCAGATTGACTGATAAGAGAGCTGAACAATGCACCCATCACCGATCACTACCTTATCACCAATCACTTCTTTAGATCTTCATCATCTGTGCTTCATTTTGAGTGATTTAAAATGTTATGGGAGTGCTACCTCAAGCTCTCGAAATCATCTTTAAAGTGCAAATGAAAAGGAAAAAATCACGGCTAGCAAATTGAGGGTAAAAAGAGTTTCATGCCCCCTTATATGCCACTTTACTTTTTTGTTGAAGATTAAAAATCTCCCATGTTTTATGAACAACTGGCCAATCCAGTGTTGTTAAATTTCCCCTCATTTACAAATAACTTCATTGTTTGCTTTGAATGTTGAAATTGGTGTTGGGTGGTTCTCTCCCATTTTATTAGAATCACCAGTTTTGGTTCTTCCCAACACTTGACAGGACCAATTCTTTAAAATTTAAAAAAAAAAGATTTACAATAACCAATAAAGGTATCATAATTTTTAAAAAATTTAATCAAGTTGGTTCTTGGATAGGGCGATTCTCACAAATGTGATAATAGTTGGTTTTCATATCCAATTTTCACAATTTAGATTTCAATCTTATTTTTATTTTTAAAATTAGTAAAGAAATAATTTGAAAAAAAAACCTTGTCCAAAGATGATTAAAATATTACACAATTTTTTCTATAATGAACTATATTTTGAAGATCTCATCCCTTTCAAATATTGGTTCAAATTCCTATAACTTTTCTAATTCTGCATCAATTTCAATTAGTTCTATTGAATTAAAAAATGATTTACAACCAATCCTAGAATCATTAGGCCAACTTCTCTTCACAAAAACTATTTTACCTAAATTATTTGATTGCAAATGATATTTCTTGAAATTCATAAGTGTTCCTATTAAAAAAAAAGTCTTTCAATTTCAATTTGTGAACCAACATGCTTAAAATCTTACATGCAAGGAATCAAGTGTAGGGAACATAAAATATTGCTTCTTTCACCATTGAAAATGGCATTTCATATCTTTTGCATCCACTTAAAACCACTTAAAAATCAAAAGTTCCATATTGACAAACCTTTTTATTAATTCATTTGTGCTTGTTGTCATCTCAAAAATGTCCAAATTGCAATTTTCATCAACATCTTAGTCAATAGTCACATTTTTAGACAAGGGGTGCAATTGATGGTATCATTTTAACACAGGATACAAGGTTTTTGTATCATATTCTTCAAGAATTGAATGGCCTTGCAATTACCTTTTGAAATTGCAATGCTTCTTAAAAAGGGAAAAAATTGCTTACAAATCTGCAAAAGAAAAAATATTTGTTAGAACTTCCTACTAATTGAAACTAATTATAAAAATTACAAAATATGTATTTTTCATTGCATAACAATACATCAAATAAAAAAGTTTCTTTGTGTTCATTAATGTATTCAACTTCCTTGGGGCCAAACCATATTCAACATAAGCTTTGGTTCACTCTTGTTGACCTTTCCCATTTTTTTTGGCCAAATACTACATTTCTACATATGTCCTTGTGCAATCTAATGGAAACATATGTCAAGTCTTTAAAAATTTATTCATCAAATGTAACATATTGACAAGGCTTGAAAAATGCATGTTATCCATGTTATCATTCACACAAAAAAAAAACCCAACATAAAAAATTTCTACCATGTGACTTCCACATTGTTCTTTGAACATGTTGTTTTCTCATGTTTTCTTTCATTTTTTTTTTCATTTTTGAGCTTTGGCTATTTTCAATTTGAAAAATAGGATTTATTTATATTCTTTTTCCATTACATAATTCGTACACACTTCACACATATTTTCACTTATCATATTTTCATTTTCAAAGTATTAAACCATTTTCAATTTTCACAAAAGAATGTAACTTTGAAATGGAAAAGTAACCAAACAATTGTATGATAAACCTAAAGAACAAAACTTCCCTTGCAAAGAAACTTAAAATACAAGCATTTACAAAAATAATTACAATTTTTTCAATTTTTTCTTCAATTTTTTTTACAAGCATATGCAAATGTCAAATTATTTTTGGAAACATATGTAATTTATTTTCCTTTTCTTTTAATTACAAAGGAGTTCCACCACTTACACAAGGTAATGGGAAGGGGTAGTACTTCACTATGGCACAAACAACACAACGAACAAACACCACCACCAATAATGCAACAAACTAACAACATCATTAAAAGAGGGTGTAAATGCCAATGCCATGGAATTCATTCATTAGAATATTGTTCATTCATTATTTGTAATGAATTTGTCCTTAATTTTTAATTTAATTTTAGTTCATTTTTAATCAACTTCCAATTAAATTTTAGTTAATTTTTGGTTCACTTTCATTTCACTTTTAGTTGACTTTTAATTAAATCTTACTTCACTTTTGGTTAACTTGTAATTCATTTTCAATTCACTCTAGTTAACTTTTAATTCATTTCTAGTCAATTTTTAGTTTACTTTTAATTCATTCTAATTAACTTTTAATTCATTTTTAGTCAATTCATAGTTCATTTTCAATTCACTCTTAGTTGAGTTTTAGTTCATTCATAAATCACACATGGGTAAATATGGGCGACATGGAGATTGAAAGTTTCTTAAGAAACTTTTTTGAACTAGGTGCCCAATATGTATAAATAAAATTAAAATTCTTCATTACCCTTAGTTTGTTCAACATTAGTTCTAAGTACGTTTTCTTGTCATAGTTTTATTTTGTTTTTTCTTTGCAATAAAATCTTGTTGGATTCTTATTGCATTTGTCGTGTTTTTATTCTTGTTTGTTTTGTTTAAAAATTAAGCTTGTCCTTGTTTTCATTTTGGTTAAAAAATCTTGTAGTTGTGGTTGTTTCATGCCCATGACAAGTACTTATTAACGGGAGGTGTATAAAAATGTGAGGAACTGCTAACTTGCCACCTATAAAGCAATGGCAATGGGGGAAGTATCTCACCAAAACATGAAAATATCAACCAACAACACAAAGGAACAACAAGAAGGGGGTTTAGGTGGGTACATGGCAACCAATAGCATGACCAAAAACATGACAAACTAGTAATAACGCATTGGGGTGCAAACAAATAAAATGAACCAATGAAATTACTTTAAAACATGACTAAATGTCCTTTTGTCGAAAAATCATTTTTCATACTTTATAGTTTTACAATAAACATGAATTTTTGAAAGTGTGTTGATTTTTTGTAAATTTAGTGTTTAATATTTAAAAGTGATAACAATTTCAAATCATAACCAAAAATTGATTTTTTGAATTTTATGTTTTTTTGTATAATATGTTACAAATTATACCCCATTATATGTGGTAAAGGACTTTTGAAGTTCTAAAATTTTGGATTAATTGGAAAGTTCTTTGAATTTTTAAAGTTTTTAGATTTTCACATATTTTTAAATATGAGTGTTTTTTGAATGTGGCTAATAAGTTTTTATCTTTTTTTTTTCCATAAATTTTTAAATATTATATGAGTCTTTTTTATTATCCTTTGCAAAATTAATTCCTTATGATCAGATAGGTGTTCACTTTCAAAGGTTCTAAGTTGAAATTTAAACTTAAGATTTTATCAAATGGATTTTTGATTTGAATTCTTTAACATTCATATGAATGAAAAAAAACTAATTTGCCATTATTATTATGGTTTTAAATGGTAAAACATAAATATTTCTACAATTTTGATTATTTTTCTTCATCATGTAGCATCCCTTTTGGCTTGTTAAATTGTGATTGCACCCAAATGAACTAATTGCACCACCTACACAATGAATCATCAATGCAACAAACCAACAACACAACACACTAATAGGAGAAAGTAACTCAACAAATTAGTAATGTGACAAACTAGCAACATGACAAACCAATATCATCATAAGCAATGTAATGAATTAGTAACACAATGAACCAATAGTAGTAGAAGCAATGTGATGAACCCACAACAATAAAAACATGATAAACTAACAACATTGTTAACGCAAATGAGCAACACAAAAAAAAAAAGCAAAGCAAGGAACAATGCAAAAGCCAACACAAAGAAACAAAACAAGGAACAACACAAAGGATTAATACAAAAAGGAACACAAAAGATCAATGCAAGGAGCAATGCAAAACTTGATTAGGAATGATAAACCCCAAAACAATTTTTATACAATCGCTGGCACCACCTACAAACTAACCTAATCAAACTACTAACCTAAACCCTAAATTAGCTTAATTTACCTACTAACCCTAATCTAACTACTAACCTAAGAAACTGATTTTGGTTCTTTCATAGAACTAATCCGATTCTCCAAATTTTGTAATGATATTGAGTTTTCACTCAAGTGAGAACCCTTGGTCCGATTCTCAACCCAATTATCACCTTTGATGATACTTGTGAATTCTCCTTGTGAAAACTAATTTGAGAACCTAGGGTCCCCACAAGAACCACCCAACATTGATTGACACACCATTGATTTTAGTGTCAAATTATTTAAAAAATTTCCCCAAATTCCTGATCTTTCAGAGATTCTTTGTGCTCCCATGTTGCAACACCTATTTTTTATCACATTCATGACTTCCAAAAGAAGCTTGTTAGTGTGCAAGTAGTATAGTGTTTAATTGGGTTTGAATTGATCTTTACTGTACTCCCAATTTAATCAAATGAATTCTTCAATCAAAGAAGCTTATAAAAAGGGTTTCTGCCCCCATCTGAATGTATTCTTACTGTGAATAACATCATCTTATATCCATTTTTACACTAAGATTTCACATCCTTCATTTTTTTTAAAAACTCAAAGGAAGAAGAGTTCATGTAAAACTTATGATTTCTCCAAAAGTTTATTGGATATGGTATGTACTTAACCACCCATGTTCCTTTTGTCTAATAATTTTGTTGTTGTTAATGTCCATAAACATGTTTTAGATTCATCAAAGATTTACTCACTTTAGAAGGGTTCAACACATAAAAATTTGTTCAAGTAACAAGTAAGAACTAATGTAGAAAGGAATGGTACTATTTTCAGTCAATTCCTGATTATTGCTAGCATGCCCAAACAATTTGGTTGATGCCAATATATCAAACCTTGACCAAACCCTAATTTCTTTTTTTTTCAAAAAAAGGTCTTTGGACATGCAAAGGTGGTCAAACTCAAGGTGCAGCCTTTCTTTTTGGTGTGAAATTTCTGAATTTTTTGGTCACAAATTCAATGATTTTTTGAAAGTAATAAAGCCAAAATTTGAAAAGAATTCATCGAAATATTAAAAAAAATTGCCAGCCAGATTTTGATACATGGTTCAAGTAAGTAGCCCAACATATATAAGGATTAAAATTTTTTTTCTCATATTTTAATAGCCAAATTTGCCTATATTCACTTATGGATGATGACCACCTCAGTTACATCAAAAATTTGAAAACAAGCCTCTAACCAGGGTGCTTGTAAAGAACAATTCTTGAAACATAACCTTAGTTAACCCTATTGCAAAAACGAATCCTCACTAGAATCAAAAATACCAAAAATTTCAAAGAATCCAATCCAATGTTTCCCTAAAATTAAGGTACCTACCACTGTTTTTTTTTTCAATTTTGAGATGCAGCAAAGATGCTGATCGTCCTTAAGCTGATTTAGCCAAATTTGGCTATTAACAAAATATGAAAGGGAAAAAGCCCTTATGTATTTTTGGCTACCTACTTGAACCATGTATAGAAATCTGGAAAGTTTTCTAGGGTTTTTTAATTCTTTTTCATTTTGGCAATTTCTTAAAAATTGTTGAATTTGTGAAATAAAATTTCAAAATTTTCACAATAGTGTAGAATTTTGCACAAAAAGAAGTTCTGCTACCCACTATTGACCAAGCAGTACAAAAATCTAATCACGTGATGTTAAAGGCAAGTTAGGCCAAAAAAAAATCATCCCAATAGGTCCTTCAAGACTTATAGCAGATTATTACCCATTGGTTGCCCTTTTAGGTGGTGAAGGAAGATTTCCACTTCACTACTAATTAGGTACCATGGACCATGTTGGAGCTTAGAGCTTAGAACATTTAGTCCTAAATTGAAAGGCCTAAAGGATTATCTACAAAAGTGGCCTCATAAAGTCCGAAACTTTGGCAATGAAAACCTCAATCATGGCCTCAATATTTTTCAACCTTGGGCCACCTACCAAGCATCCCATACTCTTCACATTGAAAGATTTTGCTCTATGGGGGTGGAGGGCATGTCCAAAGGTGTAAGGGGTTTGGTTTGATTTTTTTGAGTTTAACTTAAGATCAAACCAGGGGATCTAAAATCTGGTGGCATCAATGAATGTCAAATTTCAAGTCTTTCAAATTTCCAAGAGTTTCGACTATTGGATCTTTTGGTACAGACCAGAAGCTGTCACTAAGAACAACAAATGACCCCAAGGAAGTTAGATAATGGATGAACTCAAGAAGCGACAATCATTCCCACACCATGTAAAGTTCTGCCTATCACCAAACACTTAGTTATATCTTTGTCATATGTGCTTATTTTTCAGTGATTAAAAATCTTATGGGAGTGCTACCTCAAGCTTTAGAAATCATCTTTGAACTGCAAAGGAAAAGGAGTAATGAAAATATAACAAGAAGAAAAATGAGCTTTTCAACTTACAAAATGCATTTAAAAAAAAAAATCTTCTCTTTGAACCTTTCTTACTTTCAAATGTCATAACTTTCTTATTTCTTAATAAAGGAATTTTTTTGGGTGTTCAAGGACCCGGCCTTTGTAATGTTTGGTGGTTTTTTTTTTTTGAGTTCTGACCCCTTTACTTTGGGGGTTAGAATTTTCTCATTTCTGATTTTTTTTTTGACGATTGTTAGTGTGTCAGATGTGCCAAGAGGATGGGTTCAAGATTTGTTAGGACACCAAAAACAATGGAACCCTCCCCTTGGATCTGGCCTGCCCTAAACTTTATGTGTTTAGTCACCGGTTGGTCTACCCTTTGGATCTTCATTGCAGACTAAAAGTCTGATTAAAAACAATGAATGCAAATTTAGAGAACTGACGAACTCAAGAAGATGGAAAATGGATGAAAAATTGTGTGAAATTACATCACATGACTTGCCTCTTAATCCCATATTCTTACTGCACTAATAGTGGTTGTTAGTTGTTACCCTATCATGCCCTTCTCATGAAATGCAATCCAAGAATTTGCTTCAATCTTCAAGCAGCCTTAAATCATGCCTTTTGCACTAATTCTCTCTCTCCTGCCTGTTTTAAAAAGCTCATAAAGCCCTGCCACTGTTTTTCTGGTGTTGTGGCTGGGCATATTATAAGCATACTGTAACCTAGGGACAGTTTCCACATTGACAAAATGAGTTTTTTTTTTTTTCCAAAAAATGAATTCGTTTTTAAAATTTGAAATTATATATTTTCCCATCATTGACTATAATATTGTAATATAAGTAGTGAAATTATTCAGAGTGTAACTTACGATAGTTATGATGATTTTCAACATGTTACCTTCATATTTTCATAAAAATTCATTTGACTATTTTGAGGATTATTGAATGACGAAACTGACATTAGGGTAAGGTAATAATACTTCCTCCAGAAGGCCAGGGAACTTTGTGTTTCTTTAAAAGTTCCTACCCAACAGGTACCCATTGGGTATCACAATATTTTTCAATGAAAAAAGTGAAAATTTAAAAAAATTAATTTTTTTTTTGGTAACTCACCTTGTCAATTGCCTATAATGCAAAAGGGTGCTTAAAATTTACTTTTTTCATATTTTGAATATAGCCAAATTTGGTGAAATATACTTCTGGATGATCACCACTTGACATCACAAAATTGAGGGGAAAAACAAACACTGATTCAAGGTGCCAATTATTTTCATAAGGAATTTACACACACAAACAACACACATGCACAGATTCATATACCTCTGTACACATTTCTATACATACGTACATGTATGATTTTGTTCGTATTCGTAGTCGTTAAGCACCAATACGCGACAATGCACGAAGCACACCATGCCAAGCTACGACGACGACAACTCCGTTCGGAATTGCAAGATGGCAGCTGCCGGAAATGATGAAAATCCAGCCAACCTAACAGAAGAACTTCCCTAGACTATGTGACGGAAAGGATCTAGGATCTGCTGCATTAAATTCCAATCAGAGTGAAATTTTTGCTGGAATTTGGAGATTGCGTTGCTGGGTCTCGCAGCTCAACCCAATGGGCACCAGAAGTTTAGTTATCATGAAGTTGTGAACTCATGAACTTCCAGAAGTTGTCTGCAGTTTGATGTCGAGGTTTGTGTAGATGGATGTCAATTTGTAGCAAGCAATTCAACAGGAATTTGTGTAGATGTTCATGTGAGGTTCAGCTCTTCAAACCCTAATCTAGCCATGTAAACGAAGCTGCCCTCCTCCTGCTTTCTCTAAAATTTGCAAACCCTTTTGATCACTATCTCTGTCTGTTTAGCTTTCTTCCCAAAGTCACAATCTGAATTTTTCTCTAGGAAATAGGATTTGGGGAAGAGTTGGGGCATGGAAAGCTTAGCAGAGTGGAAGGAGGTCTGCAGCGACCGGCCTCTGTGCAATGAGGCAGATACCAGCAGCTTTGGAATGCTTGAGGCGCTGCCGGACCATCTGTTGATTCTATGTCTCGGAGGATTGTCACGCTACCAACTTGCCAGATTGCAATGTGTATGTCGTCGGTTTCGTAATCTTCTCAGCCCAGAGATTCTTCTTGAGCATCGCCAGCGGGAGGGCCTATTGGAACCTTGGTTGTGTGTTGTTGGTGGTGTCCATGTATGCAATTTCTGGTCCCCTTCCCTGCAAATCTCCTTTGCGATTTCAAGTGCAGGTTGATTGAAACCAGCTTCAGGATTGGGTGGCTTTAGGGTTTGAAGAGCTGAGCCTCACATAAACATAGCAATTTAAGAACATCACAGAAGATTTGAAAACAAGGTTTTAGCAAACGACAAGCTTTTATCACAATTGGGATGATTGGCTGGCACTGATGCATAATTCTTCACAGACAGGAAAGCAAGGGGAGGTGGCAGAGATGTTCGACACAAGAGCACAGAGATGGTGCTCGATGCCAGCCTTTCCATCCAGTACATTCTTCAATTTTGCTTGTGCTGTGTTGAAGAGTCGCCTTTACATGGTTGGTGGCTTTGCAAGCTTGTCCTCAATGTCACCATCTGTGTCTGTCTATGATTTCAGTACCAACACTTGGCGCAAGGTTGCTGCCATGCAGCAAACTCGGGAAGCTTTTGCTTGTGGTGTAGTCAATGGGCAGATCTATGTAGCAGGGGGTTTATGTCGGCAACCACTGCATGCAAGCAACCCACGCATCAATACAGCTGAAGTCTACATTCCTGAACTGAACATTTGGAGGAGCATTGCCAACATGAAAGAGGGCAGAAGCTGCTGTGCATCAGCTGTTGTTGGAGACAAGCTCTTTGTAATTGGTGGTTATGGCACCGAAAGCATTCTTCGAACAGTGGAAATGTATGATCCTGTCATTGACAATTGGGAAACACGCTGTGAAATGTTTGGTAATGTTTTCTCTGCCATTACATTCAACTACCAAGTTCTAAGAGATTTGTTGAAACAGAAATTCAAGATCCATCAAGTCATTTGACTGGAGACCTGTTGGTCATGATTGTAGGTACTTGGATAATTGCAGGCTGTGCTGCCATTGGGCACTACATATATGTAGTGGGGTCAAACATGCTGGATATGGATAGCCAAGAACTTGCAGTGTATGACACACACAAGGATGTGTGGGAGCTCCAGGGAAGCATACCTCTTTCCTCACTTGTGATTGGTCTCAAATGCAGTCTCTGGGGCTGTGCAGTTGCAGCGATCGAAGGCATGCTTTATGTTGTTGGAGGGGCCAGCTCATATGATGGTGGTGGTCTCAACCTGTGTCTAATGTATGATCCAGAGACTGCTATTTGGAGAACTTTGCAGAGCATGAACAGCCGTCGTCATGGTTGTGCAGCTGCAGTCATCTCCTTCTGAAAAAAGAGATTTGACTTCTCTCTCAGGTATCATGGGAGATGATGTGATTAGAAATTGACAAGGTGTTATTATGAAAGGTTGACAACAATAGCCATGTGTGGTCCTTGATGTTAATGGAACTAGCAAAATGTAGCACCCATGTAGCCTTTTACATCTGTGGATGGTGGTACTTTTGTAGGGTTGCACACTCACTCTCATGGGGCTACATGGGTGCACCATCTGGATCTAGATGGTGCTATAACTTCAATGAGGCTGTACACCTCTGTAATGGATCTAGATGGTGCTAACTTCAATGAGGCTGTACACCTCTGTAATGGATCTAGATGGTGCTAACTTCAATGAGGCTGTACACCTCTGTAATGGAACCAGATTTCACCTTTAAATTATAAAGACTTTACAGTCATTGATAGCAACATCCTTTTTATTCTATACTAAGTGCAATTCTACCCAAGGTGTTGCACCTTCACAGGGGATCTTATCCTGCTAGAGAGAACCTAGAACTGCTTTGCTAGATATCGAAAGCCTGTTGAGCTTTCAATGGATAAGACACAATCAATCTGGAATAATTATGCCTGACCACTAAGGAATGAGAATTTAACTGCCTATTTTATGATATCTTCAGCTTGGAATTACTTTGCACCTTGCAAGATGCATCAATTCCATAGTTTTCAGCAATTCATGTGTCTTCAGAGTAGCAAATAACTCTGTGGAGACCACTGGATTGTGGGAAAAAGATCATCATGGAAGGTTGCTATCTGCTACCTCATTTTCAAACTGTTGGAAAACTTGTTCTCAGCTCAAAATTTAGCACAAATTTATGTGGGCCAAAAAGAGATTTCCAAGAAATTTTCCAAAACTCCTATTGGAACTAGAGCTCCAGAGGAATAAGGCTGCAACAGGAATGTGATTAGACAATCCTCTGGGTCAGCAGACCTTTCATGGTTACATCCCCTGCTATTTCACCTCTCATATTGCTCAAGAAGAGTACTCCTAAAAAAAATCACATATAATCTGCATCAGTTAAGTCTTCCTTTCAGGCCTGATATGCTTAATGCATCATCACCACTTTCCATCACTTGAGTTGAATGTAAGTTTGACAACATGACCAATACTAGCTGTCTGGACAAGGTTTAATAGAGTGCCTTACCATTGGAAAGTATTGAAGCTGTGCTATGGAGGAAGCATTTCCATGTTCCCTCATCAGGGAATGCTATGCTTATCTGACACCCTCCCAGGACATATTTCCATGAGCAATACTTATGTCATCCTGCCTTCTTTGTTGAGAGAACTACCAAGCTTGAAAAAAAGGCAACAATACATTGGTTGAATAATGGAATCATGCAATAATATACATCTGAACCAGAACTCATGTTGCTTGAAAAATAGCCAACAATACATTGGCTGAATAATGTTATCACACAATAGGTACACATCTGAACAAGAACTCATGTTTCTGGCATCTGGAAGCTGATGCAGATGACGTTTCAGCAAGGGGATGCCACTCTCAATGCATGGCAGCACATTGTCACCAAAGTAGAATCTTTCCTCAGATCAATCAAAATGTCAGACTGAGAAGAATGCACAAAGACACATGCAGAAAACCAACAGGAAGATGATTGGGTGACATACAAGAAATACATGTAGAAAAAATAAGGGTTGTACATGCTCAAAAGTGGTGAAGTGCTAGCAGGTAAAAGCTTTACTTGTGCATGGAAAATGTTGAAAATGATAAGGCTTGTTGAATCGCCCCTGGAGATGGGAACATTGGAGAGAGAATTCGGGCTAGAGTAAAAAGCAGTGGCAATAATGTCACCCTCATCTTCCATGCGCTCCAAGGCTCTCATGGGGAAAGAAAAGCAACACACAGAAGTGTGAAGGATGAGACAAAAACATGCGTGGCAAGGGCATAGATGACGGAGAGCTGCTCAAAGATGATGGCATTCCTGCAGAGCTGGATGAATGATGGTCAAAATTATGCCCACATGACGACTGCGTTTTTCATGCGCATTTGATACAAACAGATTGAGGAATCCATCTGCAAAAGTCCTGCAACAACCAAAGGAGAAGCTTTGGTGGTCTCCTGGAGCCATGGTCTTCTTCATGCCCTAATTCCCTGGTTTTTTTTATTGCGCCTGAACTTCTGATTTTCTTGGCAAGAAGTGTCGCGGTACCGAGTGTCTTTTCTCTGATTCTCCTTGTGTCTCCATGTATGTGTTGTGATTTTTTTCCGCTGAAGAAGCAATCCAGCTTTGTGTTTGCGGATCTTTTTGGTTATTTGTTTATCTTGAAGCTCTTTGTCAGATTCCCGGCTTGCGTTTTTTTGTATGTCAAAGCTGTACAAATCCTGGTGAATATGGCTAGCTTGTTCTCGCCAAATGGAGGGCAGCATGTTGGCACTGGGGAGCCGTTGTTGTCTAACAATCCTGTCAAGAAATTGCTGAGATCAGCCAAGAGGGCAACGGTTTTTGTGAACCGGCAACTTCCGCTGCTCACGCTTGGAGCTACAGCAGGAGGAGTGGTAGGAGTGTTGGCATGGTATATCAGGGAAAAGGATTTCATGATCGTCAACCTGGCCAAGCAGCTTGAGAAGAGCAGGAGGGAGAAGGAGGAACTGAAACAAAACTTGATCAAAGAACAGGAGGAGCTTGAAGAAAAGCTGATTGAAATTGCCAAGCTCAAGGAGAAGAATTTCCGCAACCTGCTGAAACCTGCTGAATCTCCTCTATTTGATGCAGACAACAACTCTGCATCCCTCACAGGTAAAACACTCGTTAATGAACTTGCCATGTTCTTTGAACTTCAGAATTTCCTTTCCAATGGTTTTTGCATTGCTGTGGTTTCATTCAGAAAAGAAGATGCATGTCTGGTTTATCGGGCTCTCAATCTGTTGGTGCTATAGAATTTGCTCTTCTCTGGATTATTGAACAGGCAATAATGCTGCAGACTCAAATGGTACAGACAAAAATAATAATGAGGAGGATGGAGATGGAGAGTGAGGGTGGTGGAGGTGAAGAAGAAGCTCAGGATCCATACAAAGGCCTTTTTGAAGGCATACATGAAAGGTAAACAAAAGAAAACCTTTTTGCAAGAACAATTATTGCTTCAAAATTCCAAATTCATCACAACAAAATGCACATGTTGGAACAAAACTCTCATGAAGGAGGATTTCTGCAGCATACTCATAGCAACTATTTGTACACTTTTTGAATATCCCAGTAACAATGACTGATGATTTTCAGATCTTTATTTTCTTTGATCAAGGTCATTATTATCATCCCTTGCAAATGGTCGCCTAAAAATTGGACCTCAAAACTGCTGTGTCAACTACAGAATGGCTACCTTAAAACTGAAAATTTCTTGGAACTGTAGAATCTTGGCACAAAATTGTGTAATTTTGTGTATCAATTGTCTTTTTACTTGGCTTTAAGCATGCAGCCTCAAACTTTCTAACCTACGCTGTTGCCTTGATCTCAGATTTTGCTGCAGCCTCCAGTCATGGGCCTGCATTTTAGCCTCCTCACTCTTAGCAAACAGAACGCAAAATAAAACAGAGAAAGGCCTCATTACATGCAAAGTTTGATGGTTGACAGTCATATGCTATCTGTTTGGGTTGCAGAGTTCCTTTCTTATGGGGCTCAAAATTGCAGCTTAGGATTGCAGCAGCACCAGAAGAAGAGCAATACAATGAACAGCGAATGGTGGAGAGGTTTGAAATGTTGATGGATTGTAGAAGCTGCAACAGTATACAAAGTCTTCCTTGAGATTGCAGAGGGAAAGACTTCACCATTGAGGAACATCAATGCTTTATCTGAAACCCTAATCCTGAGTTTTGCTTGATCTTGGGTTCTTAGGTATGTGGACATGTCTGGGCAACAGAATTTCAGTATTATGAGCTTGTTCTGCTAAAATAAGGGACCTTTACTGAAATTTGATGCTACAATATCAGTACATATTGCAAGGTTCTTCTGTTTCAATGTTGTGTACGAAAGCTATTAACTTCATTACATGTTTTTTATATTCCACAGTTTACAGTTTACACTACTAACTTGATGAGAGAGATATAGTGGCATACTTCATACGCTTAAAACCTCTTTAAGACACTGATGTTTGTTGCTTTGTTCAAAAGAAAATCACACAAAGGGAGTAGCATTCCAGTGGAGTGCCTGTGAACAAGATATTGCTTGCCATCCAATTGCAAGACAAAAAGCACAACTGAACTCAAAATTGCACAACTTCAAGGGATTTGCTTGACTCTCCAGCAACGGTAAACTACAAATAAGTTCTGTTGGTACCAAACTTGCCTTGCTGCACTATGATACAGGTGTGAATGTGATCATCATTCTCAACCTCAATTTCTGACTTGACATTGCCAAAAATTCTGAACTTCCATAGTGAATATTATGTGCAACCATAGATTTATATCCCATCTCTCCACATAAATCTACAATTCATGCATGACTTTGTTACAAAGTTATAGCCATTGATACAATTGCTAACTTCCAATGAATGAAACTTTGGGTGCGAGCTGTAGCTAACAAATATTTCTAAATTCTTTTTTGATTAATTTTTTCACATCAACTGATCAGCCTTCTAGAAGCAACACATTAAACTTGCCTGGAAAGAGAGATATTGTTGTAGCTTTAACTCCAATTCCTACTATTGATAGTGTGTGTCCATAGCCTTGGAATGTGCACAAGCCATAGCGATTTTTCAGCAGGCTGCTGCACTTGGTCGGGGTTCTTCATCTCTTCCACACATCATAACTACTGCACCTCCGTCACTAGTCAATTTGTGGCAGATGACTGTTTTTTCATCTTAGGTCTTCTTTGTTATCATTGATTGTCATTTCGTATCATTGATTGTCATTTCGTAGCCTTGGGTCCTATTTGCATAGGGTTTTCTTTTTCTTAATTTTTCGTTGATTGTTTGCTTCCATTTTTTTTTCATTGGGTCATGTCTACTCGTGCTCTCATTTGCCTTGTACTTTGATTTTTATATACAGGTTTTTTCTTCTAATTCCCACACCTTGCAAGCTTTTAAAACAAGGCTTCCAGGCAAGGTGCGCTAGGGGCAGATCCAAGGCCTTGTCTTACAGGCTTTTTAGGATGGAAAATGCACACTTGGGAACTTCCAAGGCTCGCAAAAGAGTTTTCTACCTTAGCACAAAAGGTTTTAAAGTCAGATTTTGGTATAAATATTGTTTTTGTTGTTTCAAAACCCTTTAAAGGACTATTATAGTGCCATTGTCGAATATTTAATTAGCTTTCAAAAATTCAAATTGACATTCAGTTTTAAATTATTTCTATATTCAACAAAAGTTGAGTATTAATCAACTAGAAACTAATGCCGCTTGCACTCTCATGAAATTTGAGGGTTGAGTAGAATACTGTTAAAGCAAAGAAAGAGTCATCATTATTATTCTCTCCACTTACTCATGTGCACATACTAGAGACCATTTATTTTTTTCAATTTCCTGAAGGAGCCAGAGTGACAAGCATCCATAGACAGATTTCAACTTAATTGGCTACATTATTTCAAAGAACTCTTAAAACTGTAGCCAGTACACATAAGTGTGACAACACCCTCCCCAGAAAAACCAGTTTTCTTTCGTTTATAGGTGGTTTTTCAAAAAGGGAATTTGTGACAGAATATTCCGTTTTTTTGACAATTTTCTGCAGAAAAAAAAAGAATGACTAGAGAGTCACTTGATCTTTGTCTGAAAGTACTTAATAAACAAGACCCACTGAATGTGGAAAAGATAAAACAGGGAAAGAATAAAATTCTTATATTTTTCTTGAACTTTTGACATTGTTACCAGGTATTTATAATTTTAAAATCAAGAATAATTTAATTAATGTTAAACTGGCCCAGCTATTACAGGATTTAACTGCCCTTTTACCAACAATTCTATTGGAGAAAAAAATCATGGTTGGTTGCTACACAGGAATACAAAATTCTAGTGGGTGGAAAGCTGAAACCAGCGTTGTTTGCTTATTGGAAATGGCACTAAACAATGGGGATTGCTCTGGGTGGTTCTTAGGAAGATATGTAACCATGGCTCTCAAAGAATCAAAGCACCAATTCTGACATATGCCCATTGTTCTGAAAAAAGGACCAGTGAAATTATCAGTTAGACTCGGGCTACAGCTTGTTTTCTACAATTTTCAGTTTCCTCCAAATTTTTGGGCAATTGAGGCTAAGTAAAGCACTGGTAGAATTTTTTTTCTAGTGTATGTAGGGTACGTTAGCAAGCTCAGTAAAAGGGATCATCGTTTCCAAAAATACAACACTCATCCCCTTTTTCTTTTACAATGATATCCATCTAAGATAATGAGAAAAAAATTAAAAACAAGTTTCTGCCAGTGTTTTGTGCAGGGCAATACCCTTGTAGGCAGGAGATTTCCCAGAATAAGTACCCCCTGGCTTAGCATTGGCCGCACACTTATTTTGGCACACTTATTTTGGTAACATCAAACTTTCTCACATTACCATACTCAATTTTGTTTAGGATTCTGGCTACTGATTTTACTTCAGAGAATTGAGAAACAAAAATATTTTATATTTATAAAAGCAGCCAGTGCTTCTTTTTCAATTTTGTTAGGTTGGTCAAGTGGCAATCATCAATAAGAGTATTAAGTCAAATTTGGTGATATTCAAAACATGAAAGTGAAAAGTTCTTTTACTGACTTTCATGTTGTATGCAGTTGTGGCAAATTCTGGCCAATATTTCCTTTTTTCACATTTTTCGGCCAATTGTTTTTCGAAAGACCAGTAATTTGTAACAGATTATTCTTTTTCCAACTTTTTCTTGCAAAACGGCGAAAATTCACCACACAAAAATCCATTGCTTCCAACAAGCCTAATCTCTGCAGGATACAAACAATGATATGCCAACATATCTGGACTTGACTCTGTCCCATAGTCTGTGCCCCTGCCATTAGCCCAGATCAGAGATGGTGACAAACAGTTTTGGAAATAAAAGTTTTTATTCAGCCAGTGAGAAAGCTCATTATGTAGTTATGAGAGATCCAGGTTTCTTTCTTTTGGAGGGGGAAGGGACTTTTTGTTTTATCCCTTGTTCCCAATGTGTTGCTATCATATTTCCATGGGGTTCAACAAGTTCCCAAGTTATTTCGCAAGATGTTCCCCATATGTTCTTCAATTTCTCCCATATAGTTCACCTCTAATGTGCATAAACTGAGAAGGCAAGCTGTAGTGAAGTATATTTGTTACTATTTTACAAATAGGGGCCTAAAGAGGTAATTCTATTGAGTGGTTAATGTTCCAAAAAATCGATGATGGTCCAATCAACATGGCTTATTCAAAAAGAAAGAAAAAGTTGAGTGCACACATGAACTAATATGAATAACTATATCACTTTAAATAGTTCGGAACACATAACTTGAGCATAATCTTACAAACTGCTTGAAAAAATATTCAAAAACAAAATCTCAACTTTTTTATGTCTCTTTGTTGATTTCCAGTTTACATAGTCATACCATAAATGCCACAGTCCTGTGAGGAAATAACTTGAGAGAAAATATGCAAAGTCTTGCCATCTTCAATTTCCTGGGAGCGTTTAGGAGAGCCTCAGAAACCCTAAAGAAATCTGTCTACGGTAGTACATGTTACACTAAAGCAGAAAATTTTCTCCAATATGCAAGCAAACTCGTAATTGTTTTCTATCGATGGTCAAAATCGATGGAACTTTGCTGCTACTTTGACAATCACATGTTCAATCAGAGGTAGACTCCAAGTTCGCAACACTAAGATTTCGATTCTCTACAGGAGCTCTCAATTCATCGACAAAAGTAAGAACTCGGGAATCTCAACCACAAATGTTGTATTGGGTGTCTAACGCTCTTTGGAGACCAGGTGTCTTTCTCTTGTGTTTTTAACTTACTGGAAGAAGGCTGTGTGGGTAAAGAGTTCGGTGATTATAAGGGAGGAGAAGCCGATCATCGCTAGTCGTCCATTCCATCGCTCTGCTTTGGCTGTGAAGGGCCCGAAACTGCGAGCATCTGTGGACTCGCCGCTCATGATGGGTACCAGTGACGCGTATGAGAACAGTTGGACAACTCCCAAGAAGTAAACAAGACCGAGAGTATCAGGATTGAAGACCTGCTCCAGTACTGTCAAGCCGGTCAGCTTCTCAGCCAGCACAGCCCACGCGAACCCCAGCATTGCCTGGAGCAGTAGCAAGATCATTCATGACACACAACAGAGAGAGTCAGTAATCAGAGTGCAAATATGTTGCATACATATAGTAACAGAGAATCATGGGTAGTTAAAGCATCTGCAGCGGTGCTGTGAACCTTAACTTGGATATTTCTCACATCCAAGTTTTAGTTATTTAATTTTATCCAACCCCACCTATAAAACTAAAAACTAGAACTGCAAATAGGTAGAGACTACTAATACCAACCCACCTGTACCAACGAAACTATCAAGCCAACCATAAACAGGGAGCAGTAACAAATGCAATACAGAAGCTGTGCATTTTTCCAAGGTCGGAGCAATCTTCCATTAGATCCATTAGATATGACTGCTACACCTCATCCAAGAAGGATCACATTCGGAGCACCGATGGGGATGCTCTATATAGTTATAATACAGAAACGTCAGTTTCAGCACAAATGGAAGAGCTTGCAGCTCGAACTGGATTACCAATCGGCCGTTGATTGTCTCCGGTGCAGCGCCATCGAATGCCATTACACTCCAGAACGACTTGCTGCCAGTCTCGGGCCTCCTCTCCAGCTCGGGACGAGGGTACAAAGATCCGGAAGTGGGTTTCGCCCCGAAAACTGATTTCTTCTCGGACTCATTGGTTTCCTGATTCCTCAGAATATCGTCCTTGGTGATCTCCTGCTTCGTGATCTCGTCAACAGCTCTCTTCGCATCAGTCAAGGGACCTTTTCCACCACCGCCGGTACTGGATTCGCAACGAACCCTCCCTCCTGCAGCCAGTGAAGTCATCAACTTGGGACTAGTCTTTGTTGCTAAGCGAGCGCCACCCAGGTGCTTGATTACGCTGTTTTGAACTGGCAAGCTAGCCCGCAGACCTACAACCTTAACTGAAGCCATCTCCATCATGGTAGCTGCCATGACTACACCTGAAAGCAAATCTTCTATAGTCTCCTCGCCGAAAGTGAGTACTGTAATATTACGCACAGAAGTCCACAGCAAACACTGATGAGATCGAGACTAGCTAAATGAAACAACCTCAACGAAGGCCAAAAGTCTTGTGACAAGACTCAAAGATAGGAGTGAAGGTATGAAGCAAAGAAAACAAATACGTCTATTGAATAATGCTAGCTATGTTGCAATAACAACGCTCAGAGTTGGAGCAATTTTATAGGAAATGCTAGCGAGCTGATCGATCATTACACTTGACACAAAACTTGCCCTAGTGACATTGTCGCTCCAGAGCCGATGGGAACGGCTGGCGTGTCAGCACAAGAAGGTTCCCAGCATGTAAAGTGCAACGTCCTTTGCACATCGTCGTCGCGGAGAAATGGATGGTTGGCTGCACTGCACAGACGTGGACGACAACAGCAGCGTCTACGCACCCGATTGCAAAGCGCGGCACCTGCGGACGTACTTCCCCCCTTTTATTACTCACACGAATCTGGGCCATCGATTGTCCAACTTCAAAGCTTCAAAATGACCTTTTTAAAGTTTTTCCCATTGATATTTGAAACCCTAAAACTCTTTCTCATGGGTAGTACATTTTAGTGACACTTTAGTTGGCAAACTAGGTCTGCATCTGGACTCTTTTCTTATTGGTGGGTGAAAAATGCACACGTAGATCACTTACCTGTCCTTAACGAGCACATCATCACTTAAGTGCTCTGCCCACTTATGGCAGGTTCAACTGAGTGTGGGACTGGTACTAGGCTAGAACCCTGGTATATAGACTGAAACTGGTCCTGGTGTCGTAGAAGCAACCGCACTTACATGTCATACTGATATGACCTGAGGCAATACAAGGCTAGTACCAGTACCCCTTTGGTAAGGAACCTACTTAATATGAGCTTCAAACCAGGATTCTACCAATCTCAATACCAGGTATATAGCAGTTTTGTTCGTGTAAGTGCCAATAGCTGTATATATGTCATATAAAATCTGTGTAAGTGTATATCATTTACAAATAGATGGCATTTTTTTTGGTACTTACACTTACACCCCCATGTATATATATATATTTATTTATTTAATTTTATTTTATTATTTTTAAAATTACTTATATATACATGCGGGGTGTGTAAAATACAAAAATGTGTACTTACACAATCTCATGTAAAATTTTAGACTCATGTGATATCCGTGTAAATGGATTAGGGTTTGGGGGGAGCTACTTGTTTATGCAACTCCCTGTTTTGTTTGTGTTTTGCGCCATTACTTTGCAAGTTGCCACCTTCTTTTCAAGCATGATCTCTAGGTGAGCAAAATATTTGTGTACCTCCTTGTGGTCGTGATTCTTTCATGTTTCCTTGTTTTTGTGATGGTGTTCCCATGTTTGTAGTTGTTGTATTGTGCATACCTTTCCTCCCCTTTGCCATTTCTTGTGTGTAGATATTCGGATTGGCAAAGCTAATGTGACAAAACTCAAAGGAGCTCAAAATTGACACTTTCTTCAAATGAGCAAGACCATCAGCCTTAACCTAAGGCTTCAATTGTTTCTACTTTTTACATTCTTCTACTTCTTGGTTGTCTTGTGGCTTGTTGTCATGCTCCCTTTTGTCCTTTCTTCTATGTAGGAAACTCAGAGGTCTAAGGTCAAAGCTTAATTGACAATTGACCCTAGTCAATGCCTTCTCAAGCAAACAAGGCCACAAACCTTGACCAGTCTTCTTGTTGTCCTACTACCTTTTGTCCTTTTCTTATGTGCAAAAAGCTTAAACCTTCTTGGTTATCTTGTGGTCTTATTCCCCCTTTGTATTTTTTTATGTGCAAGAAGCTGAACCTCTTGGAATGGTGAAGGTTAAGGAACTCACATTGTCATCACATCCTTAAACTTGAGGTGAAGAAACCCTCCTATGGTCTCAATCAAAATTATGTGCTTTAAGCTCTACGTCAAAGCTCAAGAGTTGAGTAGGCTAAGTAAGAACTCAAGGAGCTACATGTGAACTCTGACACTCTAAGCTCAGAATGCAAATTTCAACGGCCATTTCAATTAGTAATTTTGTAATTTAATAATTTCAGTTAGTAAATTAATAGTAGGCGATTTCAACAACCATGTCTGTGTCCACTTCTAATGTGCAATGTTTCTTTGTATTCCAAAACCAACCAAGTTGGAAGTTCAGTTGTAAAAAGCTCTAAATCCTTGTGTGTTTGCCCACTAGCCTATCTACCTTAAATGAAAGACAGAATATACATAATCTTCTTTAGAAGTGTTCAAAATGCATCCACCTTTTGTGATGAACTAATGAATGAAACTCATAAGCACCAACAAAATGAACTTGAATCCTCCTAAAAATATTTAAAGATCTAGTTAAGAATGCATGGCCTTTATGGAAACAAAGGATGTGTTAAAAGTTTATTTGTTGAACACATTTTCCGAGTAAAGTTTTTAGCACATCCTTTTTTTCTGAAAATAACATGGTCCCAATCAATTCACAAGGCAACACTTTAATTGCACTAATGCATTGTTATATTTGGGTTTGATATCAATGGGAATGTTTTTTGTTTTCAAAATGTTGAATTGTTATGCAATCAATCAGCCACACACTTAGGGCCACTTTAGACAAAGGTCCAAGGAGCGGGTTCCAATGAAAGCAAACAATCTTATTTGTCAAGAACTTCAAATTGGTCCCAAGGCCTTTAGACAAGGTCCCGGACCAAGACAAATCAAATTGTGATTTAACTTACATGGCATCATTTTGGAAGGAAAACCAAGTCCAAACTCAAAATAAAGAGCTTAAAGGAAAGTTCATGGTTTGGAGAACCAAATTATAAGCTAGGGTTTAAGGTTGTTCATTCTTTCGTTTTTTTGCTCTTTTTCATTATTTTTTTAACCCTTGGAATTTGTGTTATGGATTGAGGACATTGTTGAGAACATGGCAGCTCACTCATTTTTTACCAATTTTTAAGTTGACATGACTGATTTTGCATATCCTCACAAGGTGGTTGTTAGGAGTGCATTTACAACCTTTCCAAGTGTACAAAATGGAGGTGAATTGAAGTGGGGCAAAAAATGAGGGTTGCAATGTCAATTTCTACAAGTGCAAGGGGATTTAGATTTACAAAAAATCTCTAAATTGATTCCTATTCCAAAGAAGAGAACACCAAAAAAGAAGGCGATTATGATGAAAAATGAAGATGAAAAAAAGAAAGAAGGTGGTTATGATGAAAGATGAAGATTAAAAAAAATGGAAAAGCAAGAAAAATGAAGTGAATAATGAAGTTTATAGTTCATTGCTCTAAGAGGAGAAATGGAGCTTGAAAAACATAAAATTAAAAAAACCATGAAGAATATGAAGAAGAAGAAAGAGAAGACCAAAAGTTAACCTCTCACACATGTCAATCACACATTTTTGATATTGGACCCTCGAATTGGACCCCTAGCCTTTGGAAACACTCATTGTACCTTAGGAAAAAGTGTTTTTTTCAAATGTGAAGAAGGGTCCAATTCAAGGTTCAATTTGGTTCAAATTGGTCCCTGGGCTTTTGGTTCAGGGACCCTTGTCTAAAGTGGCCCTTAAGAAACTAGTCAAGCAGTTCTGTCCTGCAAACATTGCATTTTGTGAGTGAAGGCCTTTGAAATAATTTTGTTCAAAAAAATGACAGGCAAAATAGTTGGAAACCTCAAAACTCAAAATGTCCTCATGAGGGTTATCCTTTGAGGGGAGCACCACCAGTATATGAAGTCAATTGAAGTGGTGCCTTTCAATCTCTAGAACCATGTAGTTTTCATTTGGTGCCATGTTTTGAGGAATGTTCACAAAGTTCCACTGTAAACCTGTGAGTTCATTGTATGGGAACTTCATGAAATATTTCCTGTTTTGACTGTTACTAGTTTGATCTTGCCACAAGGGGCTGAGCATTATTATGCAGTGAGCCACTTGTTGGTCAAGGCGACTGAAATGTTGTGACTTTACACATTGAATGGCTGTAAATTCTGTATTGTGATTGAACTCCAAAGTGCGACTCTTTTTTTATGCCTGTCACTACAAAATGGAAATTTTTTCTGGAAGTTCAACAAAAAATGTGCTGGGGGGGGGCGGTTCACAACTGACCACTGGCAACCAGATGTGAAGGTGATTTGAACCCACAAGCCCTTGCAAGATGGCTATGAATTCTAACCACCAGGCTCATGGGCTTGATGCTTCTCTCAGAACATGTCTCAAAAACACCATCTATGATAGAACAATAAACCAATTTAACCAATTCCTTCTATTGAAGATGGCTGAAGCTCTCTTTATAGTGTCTCTGCAAACCAAATGCCACCAAGCTTGTTGTGAACCCGATCAAAATGGTGGAAGTCTGCAGACACCGAAACTTTGATGGTTCAGATGTGCAATTTCTTGCAAAGAAAATGTCAATTTCAATCCTCTGCATTTCAACTTGAATTACAAAAGATCATGATACAACTGTAGCCAACTTAATGAGGGGCACACAGGCTAGCCATCAGAACCTTGCACTGAGGTACAACCATGAAGGGATCCATATTGGTGTATGGTTATATTTCCAACCGCATCAAGTGTCTGTAGTAGAATTTGATAAGATATATCTTAAACCCAATTTGAGCACAATTAGTTGAAGCACTTAAAAACAAACATTGTGGAAGTATATGGTAAGCTGTCACTCAATGAGGTAGTTTCTCTGGATTGCACTCATGATCCATCCTCCAGTTGGTAGACATGAATTACAAAGTTTCAACAATTCAGTCTTCAACTGCAGTATAGCATACTAGATTACAGTTGTTATAGCATGGGATCAAACATGAGAATAGTTATAGAATGCATACCTTGCAGCTGGTTGATGTTGACTTGAGAGATCATTACGCAACTGGATCTGTGAGGACCCTCAAACATCTGAGAATTGAATTGAAGATCAGAAAGAATGCGCCTCAGAATTTCATCATTTTCCAAAATTGAGTGCTTGGGAAGGAATCTTTTTTGTTTTCAAGATCACAGACCAACAAGACTACCCAGTTTTCATGTTCTTTGCATTGCAAATCAGTTTGATGATGCTCAGAGGAATTGATGACTGTTGCACACCACAAACCAGCTTTCGCCAAATTTTGGCAGTCTCAGATGTTACATCTGCCAGATTGCTGGAATAGAAAGAAAAAATCCTCCATGACCTTCCACCTGGGTCTAGCCCTTTTTCAATGTCAACCAAGGAGTTTGAAATTGGTGCAATTCGGTGCAAGTGTGAACTTTGGAACCAGCCACTATAATGCTTGTTCAAAAACTTGGTCATTCCCTGCTGCCTCGATGCTCCTGGTGAGGCAAGCTTTCTACAAAGTTCCAAGAAGGTTATGTGATCTGGCTGTATCACCATGACTCGTGTGGAAAATGTGTCAGGCACTGAGTAACTTGGCATTGCTGCAAAGGGATCAAACTCCAATAAGAAATTGCAATTGTCCACAAAGACAGAAGCAGGATGAACAAATATCAGCATCTTATAGCTTGTCTGGTTCCAAACATGCAGTACCAAAGAAGACCCATCCAGAACATGGTCCCCAACTTCAATAGGATCAACAACCACAACTGCACTGAAAAGACTGCGGTAGGGGCTCCATTCCTCCCTCTTTAGTTTTGAATGCACTAAAAGAAGAGTTTTGTGCCATGAAGGATGTGTGTGATGTTGTGCATATGTCGCAGCCCAGCCTGCATTATATTGTGACTGCTAGTGTCAAAACCACAGAGTTACAATTGCAAACATATAAGAGACATAGCTATACTTTTGGCGCTTGCATACACTCAAGGTTCTACAAATTGCACATGATATTTCACATCAATGTGCCACATGCAACAAACCTGTCATCATCATTACCTTTGTACAAATATGAGCATGATGTTGCAAGCATTCTCAACAGAGAAACAGAAGCATCCACAGTTACCTGCCACAGCTGTAAGTTGCTCAGCTGCCCATATAACAGTCACAAATGCTTTTTGGGCATCATTTGGATGCAGAAATGGTTGCTGCATGAGTGTTTGCCTGGGCCCCACTGGCCATGTCAAATTTTTGGCATTGCCAGATAACTTACTAAGAGGAGACTTGGTCTCATCTTCCAGTGGCTGGTACTTGTTGCTCCTTAAAGCCTCCAGCAGCTGTAGCCACAAAGAGCACCATGGATTTGAAACTGCACCTTGCACACCAAAATTGACATCCTTCATTTGTGTCTCATGGGTGCTTGCAGAGTCTGTCTCTTCAGCTCTTGTCACCATCTCAGGCACTGAAGCTAGCATTACCTTTGGAATACGCACAACTGCAGGAGGCTCCATTGTCATGTTTCCAGGTTTGTCTTCACCTAATGATAAGTGTACTGGCAGATTGTAATAGAGTGGAAGGCGATGCCTAGCAGGCATTTGAAACCAACCACTGAAGTACTTGTTCAGCAAAGAATATTCAGAGCTGGGCTCTGGAATGACAGATTCCTCCAATCCTCCCAATATGTCAGAATAAGTTGATTCCGAGGGCTCTAAGACAAACAAATCAGGGTTAAAATCATCTGGAGCATTGATCTGTGGAGGAGCTGCAGGTTCTGGGAGCTGAAATAAATGGTCCAAGTTCACTAAAACTAAAGAATTCACCTCAAGAAAGATTACCTTCTTATACTCCACTAGTTGCCATGCACTCAGTTTTCCAAGACCCTTCCATCTTCTCTTGTTTGTTGTGGTGTTCACACTTTTAACAACATCAAAATGCTCCCTCAAAGTGCTGTTCTCAACATTCAAGCTGGATTGTGCATTGATTAGGAGAACCAGGTCATGCACAGTTCCAGAGCTACGAAGAGACTGGGCCAACACAAGTGCAGAAAAAAACATGCGGTTTGATTGTAGCAGTGTAACATAGGCATACTTATATGTGTGAGTTACTAGATTCTCGCCAACAATTCTGCGGGCATCTCGCATTGAACTTGCATACTGGTCACATTGGATTAAGTATCCAAATTTCTCACAAAGGACCTGCATGTCATCAAATTCAAGCATGGAATTCACATAGTTAGAGACAGCACAGGATAGATCTAAATTGTTATCTCAAGTAGTTGTGATGAGCATCAAATTAGTGGATACAACTTCTGCAAAAAAAGGTGCAAAAGTCTAGAAGACAAGGTAAGAATATGCTTAGCCGACAGAATTCTCCCCAACAGCAGATGATGAAACATGTAGGCTTTGGATCAGACATGCACCTGCTCTTCTACATCAGGAACAGCTTTGGCATAACTGAACCGCAATTCCATGCCATTCCACACCCGATGAAACTCAGCAATACATTCTCCTCGGTCTTTTCGGTGATCTACACGAGTGCTTAAACCCATGCTAGTAATTTCTTCATTTGAGTTTCGCATGTCTCCCCAGTCGTGGGGCTTACCATCCACAAGCAGGGGACCAAGACCACTGAAAACAAAAATAACAATTGTCAAATATGGACACAACAATCTGATTACAGAGACAAAGATCAAATCAGTCAATAAGCAAAATATTTCTAGTATGCATCAATCTATGCCATGGGAAAGGAACTGAAGATTCTACCTGCGATTTGAGACCAAGAAGTTCATGGCTATATCCTCACAGTTCATGCCATTATCCACATAGTTTCTCACACCTGCTGGCATTTCACAAGTGTAAAGGTACAAGTACTCAGTGGCAAGAATCATGAGTTTTGTCAGCATGATGGAATATTTTTGAGGGTCCTTTGCATAGATCCAAGAGTGACTGTCAAGCTGATATGAATGGGCTCGAGGAAAGAAGCCCACAATGCGCTTCTTATTTTCATACCAAACCTGCATCAAATCACACATGTAAAGCCATGTTATTGATTGCAAATACTCTGCCAGTTTGTGGCAGCCCTAAAAACACAGAGCTAAACATGGAGCTTACAGAATTTCAGAAGACTAATTGTCATGTGTTTTGTGGTCTGGTACAGTACCTGAAGTGCAAACTCAAGACTACTGAGATCGATTGAGATATCGTCATCACAGATCATGACTGCCTTGGTTTTGATGTAAGCTCGTGGTAGAAACCTATCATTCAAACTTGAGGATGCTTGTCTGATGATGTAAATTGGAGCTCCAAGACTGATGAAGTCTATCTCTGTGAAAAGAGATTGAGGAGTAGATGTATTGCCCCATAACACTAACACTGAATGTACCACTGTGGAAGCAGTGTACAATTGCAGATTTTCTTGCAGTAATGGCAATCGAGCTTCAGCAAATCCATTCACTAATATGGTGAGTTGATCAGATCGAAGCTCCCATTGCTGAGGATACAAGCTCCTATCACATATATCATCACTGTCTACATTATTTCTGCTCTGTGTCTTTGATCCATGTGTCACAGGTTTTGATCGCAATGCTGAAGAATGCAAAGTCCATTGCAGCCAAATTGTCACCAATAAGAATGCTGGCAGAATCACTGCACGCAGCATAGAAGGATCAGGAATGTTGGCCCATTTTACTCACAAAAATCTCCCATGTCAACTGAGCCCTGAGCTTCTGTCCAACACAGGATTGCATGAAAGCTTGAGAAGAACGTGAGCAAACTCACCTTGGAGTTTCAACATGAGCACAAACCGAGCTACTTAACGAGAAAGGAAACCGATTTGGACATAACCAGAGCTTGACAATTCTCAGCACAGAAGAAGATTAGTAACAACCCAACTGCACAAAGCCCATCTAGTCAATGGACATACCCCAGAGCTTGGAAGTGCAGTAGCTAGCTGCAACTTGAAGTTGTTTCCTTTTCTTCCTGGATACCATTTTTCGACGAAGTCTCGACAGCCTTCACCTCGCCGAGCTTTCACTTTTGCACATTGCGAGCTTCTGTTCCGAATTTTTGCTATTGCGAATTGGGAGCTTGCCTCACATCTGGGTGTTATCTGTAGAGGTATATGTGTACGACAAATTATGTTGAGGGAAGCGATGATGACTGCGAGCTCCACATCTTCACATGTTTACGCGATTTTCATCACACGTACAAGCAAACAAGGCGACAGTGCGGAGTTTTCGTGCCACGTAGTTGGAAATTACTACCGTTCACCAATCTCTTTTCATCAATCGCAGAAAACTGTACATCTCGTGCACGTTTTGATCTTACAAAATATTGATCTAGCCATCGGGTCACAGTCACAGGTGGGCAAACGCTGCTGCAGATGACGAGGTGAAAAGAGAACTAGCCAAAGGAAGTGAAAAAAGAAAGAAGAAAATCCCTGTATAGAAAAATCAAGGACTAGAACCCATCCAACAAAAGTAAAAGGCAAATGAGAGCACGAGTAGACACAACCCAAAGAAAAAAAACTAAAGCTATATTCAACGAAAAGGGAAAAGAAAACCCTATGCAAATATGACCCTAGGCTACAAAGCAATGATCAATGATAACAAAGAAGATCTAAGATGAGAAAGTTGTTGTCTATCACAAACCAACTAGTGACACAACCAAGTGTAGCAACTCGCTAAAGAATCGTTATGCCTTGCACACGTTACAAGGTTATGGACACACATTCTCAATATGGGAAATGAACATCACAGGGATTAAAGAAGATTACTAATGAGACGTGATAATGGTATGTGCATAAGCAACCAAAAATGAATCAAAACAAAAATGAAAACATCCATACGTTTCAATAGCAAGGGAAATGAAGTCATCGATTAATGTTTGTTTGGCATAGGATCGTGTCTTTTCTTATGCAGTCATCGTTGTTACATATGATGTTGTTGTCGATGTTTGTTGCACCATATCTATGCAAGTCGAATCAACAATGACAATGTCCATCAAAATACGAAAGCCATCTTTATTAATAAAAATATCCACTCATCGTCGAACATGGTGAGGGAAAAGGTGGGAGATCTCCCTTTGAACATGTGTTCTATTCTACAAAGCAATAGTTACAACAATATCCCGAAGTGTGTTGTGGGTTGTTAAATGTTCATTCTCACAAGGGCACCAAAGCAAATGGTTACTTAAGTCATCAATGTTATGACCACATTAACGTTGTGAAAGGTGCATAACTATAGGATGTGGCAAGCCAAGATGGGTACGTAATGTTGTAAGAAAATGGACTAATGATAAACGAAATGTTGGTGTGATAAAACGAGCTAATAACCAAACGCCAATGTTAAGGGGATAGGATGACTACACGATTTGTGTCGCAACCCTAACTTTGGGCTCATGACCAAGGCAAAAGGGTTGCAAGGTTGCGAGCCAAGAGGAAGGAAGCCCGGGAGTCAAGGCAAAGGCATTGCAAGGGTGTGGGCTAAGAGGAAGCCGGGGAGTCACATCACATACTCCCGGGAGTGTAAGAAAGTGTGAGGGAGTGTGAGGGAGTGTTCACTCACACTCCCAAAGTAACTCCCACTTTGGGAGATGGAGTCCCGTGGACTCCCGAAACTTCAAAGAGCGATTGCAAGGGTCAAACCTCAATGTCTTGTGGCGTTCTTTATATCATTGGAAAGCTCTTGAAGCTTAGATGTCTAAAATGGGCTCGCATTGCTCATTTGAACATCTAAAACACAAGTTATGGCCAAAAGAAGGGCCGGGAGTCGAATTGCCAGTAACGCGCTCCCAAGTCACGGGGGTGGAACCCACTTGAGGGTTTCACAAAGTCAAGTTGCGAAAAGTTGAACTTGGTAGCACGCTCCCGGCTTCCAACTCTAGAAAGGGGTAGAGGGTCGAGTTGGGAGCCCCG
>Ga0116231_10000548_pt1 | contig 67039 bp, 34 predicted proteins | sample S1TSphgellanicum_2_FD_89695 | JGI IMG/M metagenome (GOLD analysis project Ga0116231, IMG submission 89695) | Host-associated microbial communities from peat moss isolated from Minnesota, USA - S1T2_Fd - Sphagnum magellanicum MG | ecosystem: Host-associated > Plants > Peat moss > Unclassified... | reverse complement strand
CAGCAAGACCCATTACAGAAAAATTGCAGAGGAGGAAGAAGCAGCAAGACCCATCAAGGCATGGCAGAAGAATATTGCAGAAGGGAGCAGTTGCTTTTCCCAACTGCCGCCGATTCTGCAGCAGAACGTCTTATGCAGCAGAACGTCACGTCACGGACGGGAAGACATAGTGAATTTATATATAAGATGATGGGGTAAAAAATTTTCATTGTCTCCAAATTCAAATATTATTTATTGTCTAGAGTGTTTATTCCAATACAACACGAAATAAAACATCAAATTTAGTGGGGAATGGTGTGGATGATGTAAGTGTATTTTTGATAATTTCCACTAGTTGGATTTTGAACCAAAAAAATGACAAAAATCTACTTTTTGGCTCATAATCCATAGGGTATAAATATTATTTAAAGTGCAAAATTTTTAGCTAATGTGAAGTTTTGTAAATTTGGTTAGTTATATTTGTTGTTGATAAATGTAAAAACTTTAATTTCTGAATTTTGAATCGTTGACATAATTGAAGTAAAAGAAACATGAACTTGGAAATCAAAATTGATGATTCTTTAGGTGTTGTGGGTCATTTTCAATTCAAATGCTCAGTCCATATCAATGATCTAAATAAGTGTGTAATCAACATGAATTGCTTCCATTGTTTTCCTTCTTGACAAAGTCGTTCAATTTTGCCAAAAAAAAAATTTCCTAATTTTTCATAGTAGTTGAAGACTTGTGGAACAAATGTGGCCCAAAAATCTCATATTTGCATTATGACATATGGCTTATGGGGTATAACTATTTGGTCAAAAAAATTACAATGCATGTCTAAATTATCATCCTACATTTATCAAATTAACTTACTTTCATTTTTTGTCCTTATGAATACATACCATCTTATCACAAAGTCATTTGCATAATGCAAAAAAAAACCCTTTTTGAATATCAGATTGTAATTGAACATCTTCACATGCTACAAGCTTCAAAAGAATAAATGCCTTGGAGATGATAGAACATAGGCATCACCCATAATGGAAGTATGCAAGAACAAGACACTCCATCCTATTTGTTATGGAAGTGAATTTGCACATTTGGCACTAGATGTTAATTGGCATATAGGGTAAAGATGCCCATCATTGAACACAAGTTGGTGGGTGAACACTATAATAGTTCAAGGGGTGGTTGGTGATAAATAAATCAAACACTTACCATCATTCATCACATGATCTATGACCAAATGCATGGAAGGAGACATTTTTAAAAAGTTTTTTTCTTACTTCTAACTAATGATCTTGAAGATATGTTTGGTAATAAACATAATGAACAACATTTGTTGAAAGGAGTGTCCATTTATTTACAAATTTTTATTGGTAATAAGGTGGGAGTTTTCACAATTCAATGCAAAAGGATGCACTAAAAATCTAAAAATATTTGTATAATCATGGGACTTCATGTGTTTGGTGAAAGGTGTGCTTTAAGACATGTTTACAAATTTTTCATTTCATTATGTGAGGGCAAGGTTTAAGCATGGGCTTTTAATTGTCACAATCAAATGCACAAAAATGAACATAAATCAAGGGTGTGATATAGGGTAAATCAAGAGATTTTGTGGCTCATGATATGAGAACAATGTTTGATGATGGGTGAGCATCTTTTACACCAAAAGGAATACAATCACACCACAAATACCTTAAAATCATCATATCTTTCAATGCACATTAGCTTAAGAATCCACACAATCAAAGGACCCATTGTTGCCCTGGGATACTTTGGTCCAAAATTAATGAATATTCATTAATTATGTACATTTTGCATTTCCATCCAAAACATGAACAAACACAATCTAAACTTTAGAACTCCAAGCTCATTCCAATTATTCAACAAGTTATAAAAACCTTCATTGATTTTAAACATGTCCAAATTACTACAAAGTTATGAAGATGAATTCCAAAACTTTATAGAACTCTTAATTATTAGATCATCACTGCTTCATTGAGGAGTTCAATATAAGAATCAGACACTTGTAAAACTTGTTGTTAATCTTCAACCAATCCAATAAGAGAGGTGAGACATAAAAGACCACCCTCAAGATTAATTGAAACAATTGAAAGGAAAATTATATATAAAAGGAAACCTATAGGACTACTTACTCAAATTAGTCTAGGAGATCCAACCATAATATAAGAAACGTCATCAAAAGTTGAAGCTAGCCATTGGAAGAAAGTGATAAATGAAGAATTAAAATCATTGCAAAAGAATAATATTTGGAATTTGACAACATTACGTCCAAATCAAAATGTAGTAGGCTACAAGTGGACATTTAAGGTCAAGTTTAATGCAAAAGGTACAATTGCAAAATACAAAGCAAAATTAGTTGCAAAAGGGATTTTCAACAACAAAAAAACACTGATTATCTAGAAACATTTCTTCGAGTTGTGAAACTTATTTCAATTTGAATTTTGGTAGCCTTTGTAGTACATCATATTTTGGACATTCAACATATGGATGTAAAAACAATTTTTTTAAAATGGCTAACTTGAAAAAAATATTTATATGGAAATATTTGAAGGATTACCTAAAGAACACAACAATTGGAGGATGGTTTATAAGTTATAAAAGATTTTATATAGGTGAAATCATAGTCAAATGAGCCAAAAACTATGTCAAACAATAAAAAAACTATCAATTTTGTCAAAAATATTTATGTGATGACATTTTAATGTCATATTGATAAAAAAAGTTTGTGCTAAATGGTTTATATGAATGTTGAAGAATTTAAAAAAACCATTTAATTTAATAAATTGAGTTTTGGTTTTAGTAAAGGACTTTGGAACTCACCAAACAATCAATTTTATAAAACACTAGGCTTAAGGACTTTTATAATAAAGAAATTTTGATGAGAAAAAAATTGAAATGATGATAACCTACCATCCACATATGAAAAACATTCATAATTTAAAAATTGTGGTACTTGAAATTCTTAAAAATTCAAAATATAATTTTAGAATGTTCAAATTTCAAAAGTCATTTGTTAGATGTAAAAAGGTCATAATCAATGTTTTTTTTTCAAATTCCTCAAGTAGGTGCATTGGTTCAAATCCTCAACATTATTGAGTTAGTAAATGGTGACTGTTTTAGTGGACTAGTAGATTTTTTTTGGAATTTGGCCTACCTCTAGTGACTTATAGGAACACATTGTTTTTGGTGACTTTTAAGTTTTTTGGGTCAAGATATGGTGAATGTTTTTAAAAATATCAAAAATCCCTTTGTTGGATTCATTGGCCCTTTTATTTGTCACCAAGTTACAAAAATTCACCAAAAAACATACACTAGTCATAATGTGCATGACATATGAACAAAGTTGTGGTTTATGATGTAAAAAATTAAAGCTTAAATTAATTATCATATTTTTGTATGATTTGAAATTATGATGATTTTTCAAGATGAAATGTAAAATTTGACAGAATCTATACACTTTTAGACAATTTGGATTTAACACAAATCATGTAAGTTATCAAGGAACTATAAATATTTTTCAAAACATGTTGCAAACAAATCTTTCAAAAATTCTTTTTTATGAAAAAATCAAAATGTGCATAAAAGGCCCATTTGTGGTTGAATCCCTTGTTATTGTTAGTTCATTTGGTTGTGATTGCACCCATATGGTCTAAAACAATTGCCTTGACAACAATACTAATGCTTAAACTTTTTTTTGGTCTTTAATAGCTTCCATAATAATGAAGCAAACTTTAATGTTTACATTAAGTTTGAAGGAAAGAAAATGATGATGATTATTGTATATGTGCATGATTTTATAATTTTGAGTAATACTGCTAATTTAGTGGAGAGTACTAAGATGTCACAACCCCACTTTGGCCAAGTGTGGGGGTGAAGCCCAACACTTGGAAAAGTTGGAGGTTTGGAGTCCTTCAGGAGTCCCGAATGTTCAGAGCTCGACAACAAGGCCCAAAACACCTTGCATTGGGGTGTTCTTGGTGTCATTAGAAAGGTCTTGAAACGTAGATATCGAAAATGGCCTCGCATTGGCCATTCGGACATATGCAACCCAAGTTATGGGCAAAAGAAAGGCCGGGAGTCAAAGGGTTTAGGGTTTAGGGTTTAGGGACTCCCGACCACTAAAAGTCGGGAATTGACCTCTTCCCGACGTCGCCTTGAAGAGTGCGACATGGCATTGGAAAGCTCTCGACGAGAGCTACAACTTTGGTTAGGACTCATCTCAATCCGAGTTTGGGGCGAGGAGCTGTGGCCGTCCAAAGTCCCAGGACTCCAACCCGGGACAGTTTCGAGACTCCATTTCGGGAGTCCCAACAAAATGTGCCATTCGGATGTAGCCTTCGCGACCAGCTGCAGAGAATATTATAAGGGGGAAGGTGGTGGTTTCCCCCGAGTCCGGGCCGTGGTGAGTCTTGTGTGTCCAAGTGCCCGTGGTAAGTCCCAACACTAAAGGGTGTCCCGAATGCTAAACTAACTTCTTGTGGTTGGTTTTTGGATGCAGATTCACAGGAGATAAGTTAGTCCCTCTTCCTAGTATAATCCCTAAGCTCGCAACTCGACCCTCTACCCCTATTTAGAGTTGGAAGCCGGGAGCGTGCCTCCAAGTCTTAACTTTCCGCAATTTGACTTTGTGAAACCCTCAAGTGGGTTTCACCCCGTGACTTGGGAGCGCATCATAAAAGGCCCATTTGTGATTGAATCCCTTGTCATTGTTAGTTCATTTGGTTGTGATTGCATATGGTCTAAAACAATTGCCTTGACAACAATACTAATGCTTAAACTTTTTTTGGGTCTCTAATAGCTTCCATAATAATGAGGCAAACTTTAATGTTTACATTAAGTTTGAAGGAAAGAAAATGATGATGATTATTGTATATGTGCATGATTTTATAATTTTGAGTAATACTGCTAATTTAGTGGAGAGTACTAAGAAGTTTCTTTCAAAAAAGTTTGAAATGATAGATTTAAGATCTTTTCACTTTTGTTTGGGGATGGAGATCCTTTATGACAAGGAGCTTGGGATCCTATTTACTCATCAACAAAGATACATTCAAAAGAAGATATTATAAAGATATAAGATACAATCCTATAATTTAACAATCACGTTAATGGAAGCTGGATTGAAATTGAGCAAATAAGATTCATCTCAAATTGAAGTGGAAAAAACAAAAATGGTGAGCGTTCTTTACCAAAATGTAGTTGGTAGCTGCATGTATGTTATGATCAGCACATGGCTTGACATTGCATATGCTATTAATTCAGTTGTTCAATATTTATCAAACATTGGAAAATAACACTAACTTGTAATTAAAAGAATAACGAGATACTTGAAACAAACTATGAATAAAAAGTTAGTGTATAGAAAGACCAACAAACCTATTCTATCATAAGACTATTCTGATGTTGATTAGGTAGGAAATGTTGACATGAAAATATCCACTTTAGGATACTCCTTTCTTGCTAATGGAGTTGTAAGTTGGACAAGTAAGAAACAAAGGGCAATAGCTTTGTCAAACATTGAATATAAATACATGGGCTTGTTTCGAGCTTCAATACAAGCAATATGGCTAAGAAGATTAGTTGCAAAGTCTAGGTTAGAAACAAAGAAATCTTACTCTTATTTTTTCAGATAATCAAAGTGTTATTACTCTTATTAAAAATCTTAAGTTTCATATAAGGAATAAACATATTGATATACAAATTAATTTTATAAAAAAACAAATGCAAGTAAAAAAATTCAAAATCAAACATTACAACATTCAACATATGATTTCAAACATTCTCACAAAAGTTTTATCAAGATAGAAACATGAACATTTCATGAAGTCGATAGGAGTAATTGAGCTTCTCCTTGAAAAGGAAGATTCTAATACTCAATTCCTTGCTTTTTTAGCTCTAAGCATTGACCCTTAAAACATACCAAAAAATGTAATTAACAAAAAAAATAAAAATGTCTAACTTTAATCAAAGGGAGTGTAGAGAATATGTTTAAATTAGGATTATAATTTAGTATTTATTGGCTACATATAGAAGTATTGGATCAATGACTATTGAAGGGACATGCATGTTCAAAGAGGTTACACCATGTTATATTAGAACACAAATACTTTGGCAAAATTGCAATAAATGACTCATTGTATTTCCATCATCTTGAGCTTTCATTCATGTCCACTCTTAAAATTTTGATAAGGTTCCTTTACATTAGGTTTTTAAAAATTGTAGTTCCACACAATACATTGTGAACTCAATGGAAAGCCCACTAAAATGGGGTCTTGTTTTTTTTGTTGCATGCATAGATACTTTTTATTGGGGACCTACAATTGGATTGAAAATCTATAAATTACGAATGTTGGAAACTTTGGAAACATTTCATGTGTAAATTTTTTTAAAGAGAATTTAAAAAAAAAAAGTATTTATTTTTAATGAAAAATGTGGAATTGAAAGGATCCAAATGGATTGGACGTCCATCCATGAATGGTAGGTTATAGAATACCTGAGGTTAAACTCTTCAGGTTAAGGTTAGGGTTCTGAAACTGTTCCCCATTGATTAGGGTTAGGGTTCGGTTTTGCGCTTGCTTCCAGGATGCTCTTCGTGCTCTTCCAGTAGCAGCAACATCATGGGGTTTCTGCAGTTGCATCGGAAGGGATTCTGTCGACGGCTCTGTCGTCGTGGTGTGTTGATCGATCCATCAACCCACTTCACTCGGATCGCTGCTTTGAGTTTCTGTTTCTCGCCCTGTTTTTTGGTCTCCTACGTCTTTGGTTTTTGCTGTGTTTTTTCGGAGGGAGATTTGATCAAGGCTGTGTTGATTGCTTCAGATTGTGGGGAGGAGGATCGGATCAACCCGAGTGGTGAGTGAAGTCTCTGGATTCAATCTTTTGTCTCTGTAGTTTTGGTTTGCGACAACCATCTGTCTGTGAAGAGAAAATATTGCAGCTCTTGTGTGTTGAGGCTGCTGGATCTTCTGCAAAAGGAACATAAGAGTAGAATCTCGATTCTATTTCGTGTGGCAGTAGAGTGAAAGAGGAAACGAAGCTCTCCTGAATTGCTGGATTGTCAAAAATGAGAGCAGATTCATTCATTCTTTCATGCCGAACTGTGCTGGATTGTCAAAACAGTGAGAGCAGATTCTTCTTCCGTTTCTTGCATTAGTTCAGTCAGCATTAGCGCCTGTTAAGAGGAGAAAGCGCGATGGCCAGTTAGAAGAAGAGAAGTGAGACATTGCCGAACCCGCAGCAGTGAGAAGAAGAAATGGAGAATGCAGAGATGTTCAATGCCGCCACAGCGCCGCTCAGGTTTCACGATTTTCTTGACCGCATGCGGCATCCACAGGCTGCGGATATTGTGCGCTCCATCAAAACGTAAGATTCTCCTTTTGTATTTGCTCTTTCTTCAACTTTTGTAAGAGCTCCACGATCATAGGAAGAAGAGGAGGGTTTTGGATCCGTCTGTCAGGGTTTCAATACTGATTTGCGATTTTGAACAGACATAGGCCCTTTTAAGGCCTTTTTAGCTTCTGGAAATCAGTATCTCCTCATATCAGAACTTAGTTTATGCTGATTGTTGTTTTTCCAGTAGGGTTCGGAGGTGAAGCTTTCCTTGCCCCACACATTTTGCCATCTTTATCCCCTGCCATACCAGTGTCTCTCCTGGCAGAATGTTCTGCAATGCACTACTAGTTCCTCTCTACTTACAATGGAAAATTTCTAGGAATTGCGCTGGGAAGAGTACATAGATCTCGAAAGGGCAGTATCTCAGGCCATGCCCCGAAGAGCCATGCTCAAAAAATCTGTGCACATTCACAAGATAAAATAGCTTTCTAATAGAAGTACTGCTCAAGTTGAATCTATCACCATACAAGTTGCTATCCAGATCTCAGTTCCTGCTGTCATTTTGCTTCAATTTCTGATCACAGGTCATTCAACATCCTGTTGCTCAATAGTTGGGTTGGTGATTTGTATATCACTTTTTGGCAGTATCTGTTCCAATTTAGTTTGTGCCAAAATTGTTGGTTTTGACAAATTAGTCCAACTCATGTATATGTAATTGGTGTTTCATGGTTTGATCAGGAGCATGGCCTTTTGACACCCTTTAGGTGGTGACTCTCACCCCTTGATTTTTCCTTTGTGCAGATTCATAGTGGATTTCACAAGCAGAGTTCCTGATCCAGATCATGACAGTGAGAGCGTGCAGACGTTTCTCAGCACTACTGAGGGTGCCTTCCAAACCCATCCTCTGTTTGCAAATGCAACAGATGAGGAGCTAGAAAGTGCTGGCGAGGTTTCATTCATCAACCTGTTTGTGTTTTCTTCATCTATCGTCCATCATTTTTTTTTTCCAAACTGTGGCCGAATGCTGGTTGCAAATCTGCAAGTTCCTGTATATCTGAGTTACCCTGGGATATTGCTTCTGCATGTTGTCTGGTGCTCATACCTGAGCTGGCTAGACCTGACTAGACCAACTTCCACAGGTCATGCCCAGCCATTGCACCTAGATTTAGCTAAACAAGAAGGCTGAACTGCATCTTCTCTTGTTTTAAGGGTATTTCCAGCAGCTTATTGATTTGTCGAGTAAACTCTACTTTTATTATTCTTACTCTGCTTTGGTTGATATCAATGTCAACCCAGTGAGGTTGCAGGGTTGGGAGTGCATCTTTTCTCATATTGTACTCTTTCTAATGTCTCCATGGTTCTGCTGATGCTCAGGGTTTGGAAAAGTATCTAATGACAAAGCTATTTGCTCGGGCTTTTGCCCCTGTTCATCAAGAAGTTGAGCACGATCAAAGACTCTCAGAGAAGATGGGTTTGCTGCAACAGTTCATCCGTCCTGAACATCTCGACATTCCCCCAAGCTTCCAGAATAAGTCTTCATGGCTGGTATGCAAGTCCCCTTCTCTTCACTCAAATGTGTCTTTGATACTGGATATCTTCTGTCCACCTTCTTGAGATTAGTGGATTTTTGGTTTTCTCAACTTACATTTAGTGAGATTGCTTTCTTGGGGTGGAAACCAGCTTGCGCAGAAGGAGCTTCAGAAAATTAACACATACAAAGCACCCCGTGATAAACTTGTGTGCATTCTAAACTGCTGTCGGGTCATCAACAACCTGTTGTTAAATGTGTCACTTGCAACAAATGACAATCCTCCTGGTGCTGATGACTTCCTCCCTATACTTATATATATTGTTATCAAAGTAAGCCTGCTGTTCCATTCAACTACTGTCCTAATTGATATGTGATTGACCCGTACACAGTCAGTGTGATTTTGTGTGTGGGTCTTCTTGCTATTCCACTATTTTCTCTTCTGTGCCACATTGGTGATTAACAGGGAGTGGAGGAATATTCATGCAGGCAAATCCACCACAGCTTTATTCTAATCTTCTATATATCAATCGGTACCGCCACCGCTCAAGGCTAGTATCTGAGGCATCATATTTCTACACAAATCTTGTGTCAGCAGAAGCCTTCATCAGCACCTTGGAGTCAAATTCTGTGTCTATGGATGAAGGTGAGTATGAGAAGCAGTTGCAGGCAGCTAGGGAGGCACGGGATCGGATGAACACCACATCATCACTGTCATCAGGCACAGCACCACTACACAATGCTCATGGGCCTGCTATGAAGGAAGAAGTGCTTACAGCATTACCCTCAAAGGAAGCATCAATCAAATTTGAACCTGGCGTATTGTCCATCCAGAGAGATGACCAGATTGAGTCCCCAGTGTTGCCTGTTGCATCAACAGCAGCTGTAGCTCCCTCTACAAAGCCTTCTCATAGCCCTAAGGAAAGCAAGCACAGGAATTCGTCAGCAACTATGAGAAAGCTGGAAGCTGCAGCCATCCCTGCAGTTGTAGAAGCTGATGAAAGTGGACAGCTTGCAATGGACTACCCTTTTCTATATGCGAGTGCTGGGGATCTGAGAGTCGTAGATGTAGAGTCTTTACTTTCTTCTTATAAAGAGCTTGTCCTGAAGTATGTTGCCCTCTATAAAGCTGTGGAAGGGACAGGGATATCAGAAAGAAACAGTAGGATTTCTTCTCCCCTTCTTAATTCCAGGGATACTGGTAAAGCTCATGTCAGAACAACTGCAGAACTTGGGAGAACTACAAAATCGTTGTCTCATGGTGAGTATACAGTTGTAAGTGAGGAGCAATCAGTTGTGAAAGAAGAGGAGGCACCCGAAGTGAAGAGAACGATTCACTCTGATGGGTTCCAGGACCTATTTGATGGAATGCATGTGCGTGTTGAGGGCTCTAATGAGGGCAATGCTTCATCTCCAAAGAGTCCGACAATTGCAGATATGGGAAGGGAGGAATATCCTCCAGAGAATCATGGTGGACGGGCAATGGAGCCACAGGCAGAGAGAGACTATATTAATGAAAGTGGAATGGGAGAAGAACATGTGGTTGCAGAAGACATAGGGCACTCATCCCATGAAATCTTAGAGGTTCAAGACACATCAAGAGCCAAGCAAGACATAGTGGATAATGCATCAAAAGATGATTGAACCAACTGGATGTAATCACTTCACTAAATCAAATTACTGGCATGTATTTTGAATTGCATATGCTTTAAGGGGTTATGTTTCCTATGAATCTGTAAAATATATGCTACATGCTGGCCTAAAGGATAGGCTAATTGCATGCTATCCTGCTTGAAGAAAAATAAAAATAGCAACAGTGGACTTGTGTGATATTCAATGTGAACTGTCTCCGGTTGAAGATCTGATCCATAACCAGTGAGTAGATAGTGAGGACTGAGAGAGATGAAATTGGGATTATGTCAGTTTGTTCTCAAGCTGCAACACTTTGACAGCATACAAGAAATAGCAGATACCCTTCTAAGAATGCAGTAAAAATAAATAAATTCAGTGGGCTATATGGATCTGAAGGACCTTATTCATAAGTCTCTTATAAAAATAGATTGCTGCACATCACCAGTAGTCTCCACAAGAACAGAGTCCATCCTTGAAGTGATGAAAGCGATTGGCATCTCTTACAATGATTTCTCTGTCAACTATCTTTGCAATGAATTTAGTAGCAGTGTGGCAATCACCACAGACTCGCAAGTTTTTGAAAATTCGAATCAGAGTACCAGGAGGTGTGCTGATGAGCCCAAATGCAATGGCCAGCTTCTCACTGTGGTGACATAAGCGGACAACCTTTTCTTCCTCCTCTACATCATGCAACACAAATTTGGTATCTGGCACATACCCTATCTCCTCCATCTGCACAGCCAATTTCTTTAATTCTGCACGGATTGCAACTATTTGGGGATGGTTTTGGTCATCCACCATAAATGAATGCATACGTTTATTCACCTCGATCCATGTTCGCCCCGGTTGTTTCTGTACACCCCTTTCCAACCTCTGTTGATGTATATTTGCACTTTTATCCCATTTGCCAGCAGCAGCATAGATGTTTGACAGCATCACATATCCAGCTGCATCTCCAGGGTCTATTTCAAGAACTCGTTTTGCAATGCGCTCTGCCATCTCCACATTACCATGTATTCGGCAAGCACCAAGCAAGGACTTCCACACAGAAGCACTGGGTTCACAAGGCATCATCTTGATCAGATCCTCTGCCTCATTCAGACGGCCAGCACGGCCAAGAAGATCAACCATCACAGCATAGTGTTCCACTGTCGCAGAAATGTTGTACTTAGAAGTCATGGTTTCAAAATAGCGCAGGCCTTCATCCACTAGGCCCGCATGGCTACAAGCTGACAGCAGGGAAACAAAAGTGACGTTATTCATTGGGACACCTTCATCACACATCTGTTTGAAATGTCCAAGAGCTTCCCTACCCTGCCCATACATGGCATAACCTCCAAGCATGGCAGTCCAAGAACCAACATCACGCATAGGCATGCTGTTGAACACTCTTTTAGCATCCTCTAAGCTCCCACATTTGGCATACATGTCAATGAGGCTATTACCCACAAATACATCAGTCTTGAAACTACTTTGAATGATTTGTTCATGAATATTTCTGCCCTCTTCAAGTGCTGATACACTAGCACATGCATTCAGAATCCCCAGGAAAGTGACAGCGTTTGGCTCCACCCTTTCCTGTTGCATTTGGGAATACAATGCTAATGCCTTCTGCCCTTGCCCACATTTCACATGTCCCAAAATTATAGAATTCCAAGCAACCACATCATGTGTGGGCATCTTGTTGAACACTCTCTGAGCATCCTCTATACTTCCACATTTGGCATACATATCAAGAAGGCTATTACGGACAAAAAGATCAGACTCCAAACCACTTTGATTAACCTGTTCCTCAATTTGCCTGCCTTCTTCAATAGCTGCCACACTAGCACATGCATTCAGAATCCCCATGAAAGTGACAGCATCAGGCTTCACCCCTTCCTGTTGCATTTGTGGAAACAGCATGATTGCCTTCTGCCCTTGCCCACATTTCACATGTCCTAAAATCATGGCATTCCAAGCAACCACATCACGTGTGGGCATCCTGTTGAACACTGCTTGAGCATCTTCTATGCTCCCACATTTGGCGTACATGTCAACAAGGCTACAACTCACATACAGGTCTGATTCACAGCCACTCTGAATGATCTGCCTATGGATGCGTCTGCCATCATCGAGCAACCGTAAATTTGTACATGCATTAATCACTTGAACAAATGTGAACCTGTCAGGAATCATGCCCTCTTGTTGCAGTTGTTGAAAAAGCTCCATTGTCTCATCAAATCGTCCAGCCTTCACATATCTTGCAAGCCTTGTATTCCAGGAAAAACTGTTCAATTGTACTGCACCAGGTGCCATTGCTGCCAATTCTGCTTCCACCCAGGGTGGTTTCAAATTGCTGTCAAGCCATAGTACCTTCTGTGTCGTCTTGTGCTTAAAATCAGGATACCTTTCATTTACCTACAACCAGAAATTCAAATCCAGTTGATCAGCTACATGTTCCTCATTGCTTGCCACAGGCCAGGGAACCACAACAAAACCCCAATTCTACTGAACCTCATACATCATCAGCATGTGAATTGTGCACAACAACAATTGATTTCATTTTACCTTTTCTGCCCTGTGATCCCACCACTGTGACGGATCTGAGAAAAACTCTCGCCAAAGCTTCTCAACCATCCTTCTCGGACCTGCCATCACTGACAAACTGGTGAAAAAACAGTCCAACTCACAGGGACTTGCTTTCCTCATGCCAAGGACCACATCCGCATTTGTCATAAAGAGAGAGTGAGACACACACACCCAAATCCTAATACAGAGGGCAAGTACCCTAAACCCTCATACAGAGGGTCCTTACCGGGACGAGTATTGGCATTTCCAGAAAGTCTCGAATCCGCCCTTAGTGGTGGTGCAACACTCTGCGAGTATCTCAGAAACTTGAAAGTGGATACTTCTTCACCAGCAATCTTCTTCTTCTGCCGCTGCTTCTTCGTCTTCTTCTTCACCGGGCTTAAAGTCCGGGAGCATTCTGAAAGACATCTCTGGGAATCAGCTAGTCTGTAGAAGCTGAAACCTTTCATCAACTGCGTTACCTCTGAGCTTTCAGCCAGAGGAGAAACTGAGTGTATCTGTGGCGAAGGGAAAAAGGCACACCTCTGGCTAGAACCATGTTGGAGCAAAACTCCACTCATCTGTTACAAATCCCAAACCCACAACCGAAATGCTCAAAATCCAACCCCTAAAAACCTCACCCAAAACTCTGCACAATTCTCAGCAATCCCTGTTCCTTGTCTACGCACTTTCACCGTTCCTCAGCTTCCCCATCACGAGAAGCTGCAGAGCAGATTCCTTCGTCCTCCCTGCTCTGTCGCCCGCCTCGCTCAAAGAGACGAGAGTTGAGACGATCGCTCAACTCTGATTTCTGTAAATCCCCAAACCCTAACCCTAATTTCATGGAAAACCCTCGACCCTTGTTGCCTTGACAGGTTCAGAGTTCGAATCCTTCCGAGCGCTTGCAGTTTGAATCCAATCAATAACTTCCAATCAGCCATTTTTCTGTGTGCCAAATTTCGCACTGTTGTGAAAATTTGGAACTTTTTGGAAAATTCAAATTCAATGTTTTTTGAGAAAAAAACCGTAAAAAATTCGAAATAATTTAAAAGTTCAATGCAATTTTTTATTTTTATTTAAAAATTTATTCCTGTGATACCCAATAGGCATCATGGAGGGGAAAAAAAAAAAAAACAAAAAACTTAAGGTATTTGAAAAAAAGGAATGCCCTGCAAGATTTTATGCTCTATCAGCATACCTCCAAATCCACTAAGAAAAATCTCAAAGGTTTTTCCCAACTTAAGTTGTAGTTTTTAGGCAAGGATTTTTTTGGTGGCAAAAATTCACCATTTTGCTTTAAAAAAACAAAGTACCAAGGAATGTGGTGAAGGGAACTTTTTGAAAATTTTCCAAAAAAAATCACCACATTTCCATGAAGAAAATTATGAAATCATCAAGATTTTTGGAGGATTTGGAAATTTTTAAAAACTTTCTTCTATTGAAATCACCATATTTAGCTAATAGGTTCTAGCAAGCAATGAGATTCCTAGATTTTCTACTTCTTTATTTGTCTTGTAGTCAAATTTGATTAAATCCTCTTGTGTTTGATTGCCATTTTGAGAATTTTTTGAGCAACATGAGAATTTTAAAAAAAAAGAACTAGTTTTAGGTAGGTCATTATAAATGGACATTGTCCATAAATATGTGACCATTTAGTGTTCACTCTCTCTCTTGGAAATGTTCAGCCCTAAAAAAAAAAAACTTTGTTCCAAAAAAATGAAATCTTGGTCCCAATGGATTTCATTTTTTTCAACACATTCACACAACCATTTTAAAATGTTTAAAAAAAAATTTAATTCTACTATAATCAACAAAACATCCCTGATATTCATAAAAAGCTTAAAGTGGTTATTTAACATTTTAACACAAAACTAGTAAAAAACCTCTAATCAATTAAAATTTTCAATTAAATCCCTGTAATTGACATTTAATTTCTTTATTTGTCAATTCCTTGATTATTATTTTAGTGATGATGATTCATAGGAGCTAGTTTAGATAGGAGAACTTTAGATTCTATTAGTGATAGGTTGTAGTTGTTGTGATCAATTGGACATAGTTTCAAATTGGAATTTGTTTAGTTCATTCCCCAAGTAAAAAACCATGAAAAGGTGCATTTTCAAATTTATATCTTTTAAAGTTTTTTTTCCAACACCATATTCATGAATAGATTTTCAAGTCTTTTCCAACAATTTGTATCTCATTTTTCTTTAATTAAATTTGAATTGAATTGAATTAGAATTCAAATTTCATTCAATGTAGTTGAATTCAATTTAAGAATTTGAATCAATGCAATTCAAATTGCATGCAATGTCATTTAATATTATCATTCAAAATGGAACTTAATTTTCACATTGAAATCAATTCATTTTTTTATTAATTGGTCAATTAATCGTTGTTAATAATGTGTAACAACATAGAACCCAATTTTGAAATAATATATTGATGCACTCCCAACTCCTTGAAGGACTCAAATGTGAGTCCAAGTAGAACACAGTGGAAGAGTGAGGAGTCGGGGCACGTTCCCTAGCTCACAACACTTTGAGGGGTAAAGGGGGCGTGTTGGAGCTTCGGGATGGGATTAGGAAGATTGACAAGCTTTATTCATTCACATGGGCCTGCACACAACCCACACAAAGTGGTTAGTGCATAGTTGGAACACCTTTGGTGCTAGGACGAACCACGGGCAACACGGACACATAAGATTCACCACGGCCTGGACTTGGGGGAAGTCATCACCTTCCCCCTTATAGTATATTCTATGGATAGCCACGGAGCCTACATCCAAATGGTTTTTCTCTCTCGGGACTCCCAAGTGGAAGTTTCGAAATCGCACCAAATGGGACTCTTGTGACTTTGGAGCCCCATAACTTTGCAAATAGACCTCGTATCGTGATGCAATCTAAAGCAAAGTTGTAGTTCTTGTCGAGAGCTTTCCAATAGTATGTCGCACGCCCTTTGCAGCCAAGTAAATCGGGTCGATTCCCGACTTTTTCTGGTTGGGAGTCAAACTGGCAGTTTGACTCCCGGCCTTTCTTTTCACTATAACTTGTGTTTCAGATGTTCAAATGAGCAATCGAGCGCATTCTAGACATCTACGTTCCAAGAGCTTTCCAATGATATAAAGAACGCCACAAGCCATTGAATTTTTGACCCCTGAAATCGCTTTCTGAAGTTTCGAAAGTCCACCGAGACTCCATCTCCCAACGTGGGAGTTGTCTTGGGAATGTGAGGGTTCATTTCCTCATACTCCCTCACACTTCTTACACTCCAAGGAGTATGTGATGTGACTCCCGAGCTTCTTCTTGCCTTGCCTCCCGGGCTCCTTCTTGGCCCGCAACCTTGTAACCTTTTTTGCCTTCGTCACGAGCCCAAAGCTAGGGTTGTAACATATATATTGAAAAACATTATTTCAAACAAGAGGTGGTTGAAATCTATAGGTCTTTTAACTTTTAAGTTTGTGATTTTGTTTTGGATTAACTAGGATTGTGTTATTGTTTTAGGTAGTAGTCGGAGGTTTGAGTGTTGAATTCAAAATCCAATGACACCACAAAAAAATTTTGGCACTAAATTTAGTCCAAATTTCTAAATGAAAGTCAACATAAATTTTTGAAAGTCAAAGTTAGGCTTTTCCTTCATACCCCTCACTTCAATCAAAGCTTTGAATAACTTAAAATATAATCCAAGCTCCAAATGAAAACAAGATTGGAATAACCAAGATTTTCATGATGATATGAATGCATATGTAAGGGATGAATAAAGTTTTAATGTTCTTGTGTGGAATTGTCATTGCAAGTATATAAAATTTTTAAAAATGTGAATTTAAAAATACTTTTGGTTACTTTTTGAATTAGTCTAAATGCAATTCCCAATTGTGGGCTTTAGTTTTATTGAATCTTGATCAATTTGGTTGATGATACCAAAAGCAAAGTGAGGGTCCCCATGGTTTGGGAAGGTTAATGTGTGATCACAACACAAAATCACAACAAACACCTATCTTACTACATAGATCATATTCCAATTGTAAAAAAACTTTCATGAATTTGCATATTTCAATTCACATGTAGCATATTAAGATTACTTTGTGGGATTTTAGTTTGTGAAGTTTTATTGTTAAAAATGAACTCCTTGATACCTTGTTTATTAATGTTTACCAAGTTCACAATACTATAAAATATTTTGTGATAGGTCATTTTGGTAATAAATTATATACATAACATTGTTAGGAGTGATATCCTTAAACTTTAGGTCAATGTAAAATTATCTTATTGGGAGAGAGACCCATATTGATGTCATGGTCTTTTGTCATGGTCTTTTTGCACTAAAGTTTTTAGGCATACTTATTGATATTTTATAGAAAAAGATCCAAACCAAGAAGATAGTCCACTGCACTCCATAACTTTTATAAAAGAAAAAACACACAACAAACAGATAAACATCCAATGAAAAGGGAATAGCCACAGACAAAGACAAATTTTAAAGAAAAGGTGTTGAAATAAATGATAACAAATGATAGAGTAACTATGCCCATTGTTAAACATAAGCAAGTGATTGATTGGGGTAAAAGTTTTGATTTAAGCTAGTTGGTGTGCATTTTGCATCTTATGAAAGTACATTCACAAAATAAAGAGCTGGGGGTGCACCCTTAATAAAGACTCTGGTGACTGTTTATTCTAAAATATTCTTGGTATATATTGAGAATATTTCATTTGTAAGTTGCAAAAAATCATAAGAAAGTCCCAAAAATATGTTACATTATATTTTTATGTGAATATGTGTTTTAAGAATCTTTCCAAAATTATGTCATTTTCAAGTCCTTTATGAGTTTTTTCAAGTAGTAACATCATTGTAAAACACTGGTTATAATGATTAATCAATGATTTTAAGAATTCAAATTTTGTTAAATTCATTTCAAATTATTGCAAATGTTTCCACAATATATTAAAAACATTATCGTCAAAACATACAAAAGAAATGTGTAATATTAATATAACTTTTGACACAAAATCATGAAAAACAAAGCATTGATTACAATTCCTATGGCTTCTATCTTTGTGAGTGTACCCATGACCAAAAACGTGGTGTCGAAAATTTGTGTCTAGTTTTGTTATAATTCACACCCATGCATATTGTTTGTGTTTGGCCATGGGATAAATTTAAAACATTTGGGTTTTATTTGCATTTCATTTAAATTAAAATATGTTTGATGAGGGAGTGGGTTTTTGCATTTCTCGAAAAAGATAATTATTATTGTTCAATCTTACAATCCAAATGTTTGGTATAGGATGTAAAATTACACAATAAATCACTGCTTTACACAAAAGATTTGTTTGGTAATGGGGTGATTTAATGCATAATTACAAGATTTAAGGTTTTGTGGTACAAACAATATATTGAGTGAACAAATGAGACTTTGAGATTCAATTCATAATAACATTTTTACATTCCAACACAAAACATATTAATGATCGTAAGAGCATGTAATTTCTCCCTGCAAGCACATTGGATTCCCACCAAAATCATGCATTTGAATCATAAGTTAAAACACAAAAGTAACATTCACTTGAATAAACTTTCAAGCTTTTCAAGATCCTTTATCATATTTTTCAAGAATGTCAAAACATTCTAAGGTTGTGATAAATGAATTTCAATGTTTTTTAGAGCTTCTATGTCCTAAGGCTAAGGTGTTGAAAGATAGTTTAGGTGAGAAGACAATAAATTTATAATCATGAGAAGAGGAAGGATATGTCAAACTAGGAGTCAACTCACAAGATTGTGAAGTATAAAGTAGTTTATAAGTCAACTTGCACAACAATTAACTATGGAAACATAAAGTTCTTATGTACATTAACTTTACTAAGAGAAGTACAACAAACATCTATGTTATCATTGGATCCAAGGGCATGTAGTCCTAATAGTAGCAAACAGTTTAGGTAGATCTAGTTTTAGCAAATTTTTGCATGAACTAGCCAAAGTATGAAGTTCACACTTACAACTTGCACATCAATTATAGATCCCAATTTAGTTTGGGGTGACTTCACAAATTTCTATGTAATAATTTCTTTTAGTGAAGCTTTGCAAAGTCATGCACTCTTCAAGTATCCAGAACTAACCAATTTTTTAAAGTCTTGGGATAGCTATAAGAGGTTGAATGTCATACCTTTTGTAGGTTTTGACTAAACAATGCCAAGTTGTTGGAGGCTAAGGAAAGGTTAAGTAAGGTGGGCCCAACAAGTGTGCTAATGGATGAAGAGGATACATCGATTATAGATTGGGTTTTGGGCATGCAAGAGTATGGATTTTTCATTACCTTACAGTAGTTGAAGACAAAGGTGGCAAAACTTACCCAAACAAGACTTCCTTTCAAAAATGGATTGCTTCTAATAATCAATGGTATTGGTTTAAGTGCCAACATTTATAGCTCATTATTTGACTTGTAAAAAGACTTGAAATTTGCAAGGCATAAGGTAGAAAAGTTAATGATGTAGGTCATTTTACAACAATCTTCAAACACTATACATTCAACACAAATATAATGCTAATCATATTTGGAATTTGGATGAAACATGGATTCATGTAGGGTGGCAATTTGTGGCAAGGGTTTTGATAAGAAGGGGCTCACCTTAGGTTTAGAGCACCATTCCCAAATCTAGGGAATGACTAACAATAAATTGTGTTGTAAATGCAATTGGGGTCTCCTTGCTTGGGTTTTACATCATGGACAAGAAGAGGTCAAAGGGTACAAAGCAATTAGTCAAGTAAAGTTTATAGCTTGTCCAATCCTTGGATTGAACTTGTTTTTGTTTTGTTGTTGATTATGGTTGTTGTTTATGGGGTTGTTGGGTCATTTGTTGTAACAATGTAAAAGATATGCATATGAGATGAATAATGATTATTGGTTTAGTAAATCAACCTTCTTTGTTTGACCTTATCAATTTTCATTTTGGTGATTAAAACATGTTAGATTAAAGAACATCAAATCTTTTTTTTACGAAGTTAGCATTGAAATTACATTTTTCAAAATGCCCTTGATCACATTATGCATGGTAAGGTGCCCTGCAACTACACTATGAAAAAACAACCAAACTTTTACAATAGTTAAACTACCTTCATTGTTCACACTTGATGTTAAATCAATGTTAAATGGATGTTAAGAAAGGTAAGAAAAATGTTGTATTCAAACCAAGAATCTTAATTAATATCAAAACCTAGGTGGTGTCGATCCTAGGTGGCACCCAATGTTAAGTGAATGGTAATTTAATGTTAAATGAATGTTAATTTATCACAAAATCTTCAAAAAACATGGATTTTGGAATACCCATACACCTATCTACTTACCACCCATTCATCAATTTACTTACCCACCCACCCACCTACCAATTTATTCACCTATCCACCCACCCATCTACCTACTTATTTACTTATCACCTATCCATTGTAGTAAAAGAAACAATGTGTAGAAAAGACTTGTTATCATCACATGTGTGAATGATGATGGAAAATTGTTAAGGATTAACATCAACCTAGTTGTTAGTAGGGTTGTTTCCATGGTAAGGTGTAAAAAAAAAAGAATCACAATTTGACATTTCTCATTGTAAAACATTTTTAACGTGTCTTTATAAATATTTGGAGAAGGTTTTTTTATGGAAATGTGCAATTAAAGGTGGATAACAAATTAAATTGTCATAATGTTGTGAAATTGGTACACATATCAACAATTCAATTTTCAATTGGAGTATATTATTAAATAATATAAGAAATAGTCACGCCAAGGTTAAAGTCCTTTCCAAGTACTGCATTTTCCACATGGCAATTTTCTATTTGTTTATATTGCATTTTTCACACAATTTCTCAAACAAAATATCAAATTTGAAACCAAATATGACATATAACACGATAAAAACTCAAGTGTTTTTGCATCAAGCCTTAAATTATAATCAAATCTATAACTTTACTTTGGACCATGATTCCAAATTCAACATTATAATAATGCTTAAGGCTATTTGGATATCAAAATCTAAATATGTATATGTATTTTTATTTTTGAATGTTTTGAACACATGGATCCCTTCTTGTGGAATATATTAAAGTTCACAAAAAATTGAAATGAATTGGTGAACATTTGATAAGGAAAAAAAGATTTTTAAAACAAAAAAACCACATGTTCACATGCTTTTCTTGAATGTTTTAAACATATAAAATGATTATTGAAAGATGGTGAATTTTTCATGAAAATTTTGTAGTTGCAACTTTGAAAGTATAAGAAATTATTTAAAAAATTATATGAATTTTTTGATATATAATGTTCCCATTGTGATTTTTCAAAAATTTGAAAAATAGTTTTTAAGGACTATCCACACACTCTCTGGCTCCTTATTTCATGTTTTCATCCTGGGGTTCTTTAAACCTCAATTGTATTCATGTATCTCAGTGGTTTTGAGGCGAGAAATGTAGCTAGCTTTCAAATTTCCCTCATACTACATAGTGCAAAACCCGAATGAAGTTATTACATGGCATTTTTTTTATGTTGCCCCCAATGGTGATAGGGAAAAGGGAAGGTTAAGCATAGGGAAACTAGGTTTGGTTATGGATTAGGTTTCTTTCTAGTGATTAGGAGGAACTTCAAATAAAACATTTGTTGCACACATAAGCCTTAATAATTATTTTACCTTTGGTGTCCCCTTGTTCAGATGGTGTTTTTTTTTTAAAGGCCCCATCCTTTTCTTCCCACTTGGGGCCGAACATTGTTTTTGTTATAGTTTAGCCCTAAAGCAAATAGGGGAATATGTTTGTGTTATGAGGGCCTTTGTTTCCTTTGCATTAACCTTTAATTCTTCACAAACCATTTTTTCTTGTAGAATTTTCATCCTTCAGATTCATTTTTGCCATGTTCAGATTCTTTGATGGAATTCTAATTAGAAATACATTTGGATTTATTTTTAGATGGGTTCAAGTTGGTATTCATCCATTCTCTTCACCTTTTAGTTGGTGGGCCTAAAGGCATGGTATTTAAACACCTTTGAGATTTATTTGATTTAAAGGACTTAATTAGTGAATTTTTTGATTATTTTTGGTATGTTTTTATGTTATTATAGGGCATATTCTTGAGAGTATATGATGCACCCCCAAACTTTTTGAAATGTGAGTCCCAAAGTGAAAATAATGGAAGAAAAAAGAGTTGGAGTGCACTTTTTAACTTGTAACACTTTTAAGTTAAGAAGGGCATGTTGGAGTTCTAGGATGGGGATTAAGATGAGTGACAAGCATGTCAATTATTCATATTAATTTGCATAAACCAAATAACAAGTTGGTTAGTGCATAGTTGGAACATTTTTGGTGCATGGAAAAACCACGGGCATACATGAACTCATAAGAGATTCATCACGATTTGAACTTGGTGGAAGCCATCACCTTCCCCCTTATAATATTTTTTGTGATTCACCATGGGGGCTACACCCAAATGGTGTTTTTTTCGGGACTCCCAAGTTAGGAATCTCAGGAAAAAAATAGCTTAAATGGATTTCTGGCTTTTAATGGTCAGGAGTCAAATTGACATTTTGACTCCCAACCCTTCTTTCAACCATAATTTATATTATAAGTAGTCAAATGGATCATGTGAGTGCATTTTAGACATCTATGTCTTAAGAACTTTTCAGTGATATAAGGAAATTTTCAATTCAATGAGTTTTGACCCCTCAAACTGCTTTCTAAAAATTCAGGAGCCCATCAAGACTCTAACTCCCAAAGTGGGAGTTCATTTGGGAGTGTGTGAGCTCATTCCCTCACATTTTCCTGCATTCCTAAAAGTGTGAATGTGATTTTTGGGTTGCATTTTTGGCCCGCACCTTTCCACGCCCTTACTTTAGTCATGAACCCAAGTTGGGGTCATGATGGTATAACTAGGGCCTTCAGTGTTGTGAAGTTATTAGTTTTGGTTAAGCCTTTTGGTGGCATTCAATTGATTGTAGTAAATGAGGTTTTATATTAGTTGGTGAGTAAAAACTTTTATCTTTAGTTTTGTGATGCATTTTCAACCCATTTGTCCCCCCACCAATTTGGGGTTGTAGTCAGGGGAGGTTGTGAAGTAGTGGTGCATGGTATTATACCAACCTTATATGTTCACCTTGATTGTGTGGTGTTGTAAACTTAAACATTGCAAATGTTTTCAACAATGTTTCTTGTAGAGTTATATTCTAAGAGTTGTGTGTTGCAAGTAGGTAGTTATTTCAGTTTATACTTTTCATCCATTATTTTTATGCCCCATAACCCCCTCTTTTCTTTATTTACATTCCTTTTAGGGTGATCTTTTTGTTATTTGGTCTTCCATTGGCACCCATCAAAAGATCGTTTGGGTGGTCCTCTTTTTGCCCTAGTTCATTTTCATGCCTTTTGTAGTTTAACTAGCCTTTTCTCGTCTTGTTTATTTTTTTCTAGTTGTTAAAGAGAGGAAAGGATCACTTTCAAAAAAACATCTCAAAAAATGTGCATGAGCACTTGTTTTCGAACCTCATATATTGGATTTGTCTTTTAATTATCATTACACTTGGTTGAAATCTTACATAAGCCTAGTTTTGAATGTTTGGTTTTTTGCTTGCCCAATTATTCCATCTTTTCAAATGGTCTCTAACATTTTTTCCTCAACATTACACATGAGATTGCGCCTCCCCCATCTTATGGCTTGTGGTTTTTCTTGATGCACATGCATCTAGCCCATAGATTTGATAAGGATACATTTATTTCGTTGTGTTCATGGGAGAAAACACATTGCCACACATGATGTAATTTGGGATTCTTTCATATCCATTGCTAGGCATACTGGGCTCCATGTGTCAGTGAACAAATTCATGTTCTCTTAGTGCCATCTTTCTAGTCAGAATGGATATTGTGCACACTTTGGTTGTCATTGTTAACTCAAATCGTGTAGCTTTTGTATTGTGAAATGTTTCTTTTCGAGGAATGGCCATGATGACTATAGTTTAGGTTTAAGTTGTGTCATATCATGACTAACACCTTAAGGATAATTGTATCCTTCTTGTAATAGAAATATTTAGATGTTTACACCAACATGCTGACGACTTTTTTCATCAATATGTCAACATGGCATGGTTGGTGAAGGGCTTTGGAAGACCTCCTCTTTTGATTTGACGTTCATTTTATAGGCAAAGAATGTTTGTGGTTCTTCATATAGTTCACAGTGCCATTATCTTACAATGTGTAGTTGCAATAACATGAAAGGCCTCTTCTAGGCTTGGTGTTCTTCCAAGTTTTTTGCTCATCTCCTTGCATGACTTGCTTCATGCTATTGATGATGGATTTAGGTCCTAGGTTACTTGATTTCTTTTCTTAGGGCTCCCCATTGTGCATTTTACACTTTCAAGTGTTGCTTTTGTTTGGACTTCAATCCTTTTTTTTTTCTTCTCTTGTTCACTTGTCAGGTGTTTTTCCTATGTTTTGATATACCATGCTAGGTTTGCAGCCGTGACTTAAAGGAAGTAGGAACTAGTACTCGCCATCTGCTTAGTTGTTGACATTTACAACAATAGGATCCTCCATTGTATTTTGTTTCATTTTTTTGCAAATCATTAATCAAACCCTGCACAGAACTGCACAAAGAGCTGAATTGACACCCAGAGGGTGCTCATTACTGGGGATTTAGGGTCTTCCTGACAAGACTTATCACATGCAAGTGAAGTGTTTGTTCATTTTTGTTGTGTTAGGGTGGAATGATGATGTCTCAAGGTGCACTGGTGAATGCCTGTATACTTAATGCGCACATGATCTACAATGAATACACACTGCTGAAATACCATCAAACTTACGGTTTGATCAGAAAATTGGGTAGCGTCAATTTTATTTACTTATTGGCCTTGCCTACAAAGGCAAAGATATTGTGTTTAGATTAATTATAGAGTATAGTAGCTTAAGGGATTTTGGCCCCTAGGTAATAATAGGTCTATTTTTACATGAGGATTTTTGAAAGATGATATTCTGGCTTGTGTTGAAACTTGAGATTAGTTATAGAGTTATAATATCTTGCAGGATTTGGGTTTCTTATAGAGGATTTTTTGAAGTTTATATTTTTGCATGGTGAAATATTTGAGTTTCTATAATTCTTCTTTTGCCTTAAGATACTTTTCAATGTAAATGGCAAGGCCACAGTGTGTGACACACCCCTTGCTTATTTATTTATTTATTTGCTGGGCATTGCTCTCGGGCATAACACATCTCTAGCTGACATATTGTACCATAAGTGGGCATAACCCAAACTTTTGTACTTTGCACTGAAGATTGATTGAGTTGCATTTAATTTGTTGCATCTGGTTAGTGCCTGTGTGAAGGATAAGTACCAGAGGTGATAAGAAACACTAGAACAAAGTGCAAGTTGCCTTTCTATGGAACCCTGATTTACGTCTTTCTGGGTGTGCAAAAATTGGGTTGTGTCAATTCTTGTAATATAGTAGTGTGTAAAACAATTAGCGCTGGGCTAATTTGAAGTTGAGTAATATTATTAGCCTCGCTAAAATTGCCTTGCTACAAATGGGATGTTGAATTTGGCTTAACCTTGAAACATTTTTGCAATAGTTTTTTGGGAGACATAGTCGGTTGTGAAATGATATTTTTTCTGGCAGTGGGTGGTACACTGAAAGTTTCATTTCACTTTTGTTGTTCTTGTTGTCATCAGAAGGATATGTACTTCATTTGATAATCCAGTTTTCAAAGAAGAAAATTTGTTATGAAAATTTGTTCTAAGGTTGTTTCTTCAACACCTCTTTGACACCTCTGTTTTTTGTGGGTTGGATGTAGTTTTGAGCATAATGGTTTTCATATCACTTTTTCTGCCTCTTTTTAGTCCCCTTACAAGGCATGATGGACACATCTTCCTGGGCCATCTGCCGTACCTAACCTTTGTTCAAAATCCACACACCCTTGTGCAAAATCCAAATATACCCATTGTGTAATCCACACATGCCCATTGTGGAAATCCACTTGCGCAAATCCTGAAAACCATTATGTTATGGAACATGCCGGGTACAAGTCATTCTGCCTGTTTCGCTGCCTGTTTGGAAATTTTGGCTAACCCTACCAGGCTTGTCCTCAGGCAAAATGGCCTGTACTTGGCACATTCCACAATAGAGTAAATTTTTGTTACAGACTTTCAGTCTGAAATGATGATTCAACTGCAACTGAACTCAAGTACACAAACCTTCAGAGACACTCATCACTCCACTTTGCTGCTGCTGCTGCTGCTGCACACATGATCTGTGGCAACTGACAATCTCCCAACTTCCATATTGTTTTTCAAGATTCCAAGCTTCCTGGGAGTGAGCTTTGCAGTTGTAACCTCACCCACAATCTGTCAAAACCTCTTGTGCTGTTTGTAAATGGCTGCAAGACTTAATGTGAATGATCAAATCATCATCACAGGGCAGTTTTGAGTTTTGTCTTCTGCTTGAATCTTCTCAAGTCTCCTTCATCTCTTACTGTGGTGGACTTTGTAAAGCTTCTTCTCTTCTTTCAAGTAGGCCTTGAAATTCATAGCTTACAAAGTGCAGCTGAATCAGGAGTGTGATTCTCTCAGCAGTTACTCACAGCTCCTTTGTTTTTCTAAGTCTTCTTCTTCTTCGCCATGGATTCACCAGCTGAAGTGCAGAGCATTTATGATTTCATTGTCAAGGTACCTACTGCCACCCTTTCTTTCTTTTACTCTTCCTGAAAGTTTGGTATGTGCAAAGCTCTGAGATTTGCTGACCACTACCATTTCATCTTGACATCCTCAATGTGAAAGAAGAATCTTCAATGGTATTTTATAATATTTTCTTGGGCTGTGTTTTTTGTAACAGGACATCAATGGGAATGATGTTTCTCTGAATGCATACAGGGGCAAGGTTCTGCTCATTGTCAATGTTGCATCTCAATGGTAATAAGATCTTTTCCTCCTCGATAACTTGGTTCTAGTCTTCAGTTTGCTCCTTGGACAGTGAGCCCCCCACACATGTCTATGGCTTCTCTTTTCATCACTGACATTTGATGCTGGGGTTCTTCTCTCTATCACAAGCTGCAAGCTTTTCATGTGAACAAAGAATATTATGCTTCTACATTTGCTTGAAGATATGCGTGTTTGGGTGCCATCTTTACTTTTTTCCCCCCCCCATACTTGTGAAGTGGAAACTGTTGTTAGTATTCAAGATGGACCATGTGTTATCTCTTTTGACTCTTGGGTGTTCGTCATTTTCCTGATGATTGTTGGTTTTACAACTTGTTCATGACATCTGGGGCTTGCTTGGTTTTGGGTGAATGTCTGAAGTGGGTTTACACAAACCAACTACAAAGAGCTCACAGATTTGTACGACCAGTACAAAGGGAGTGGTAAGTCTCAGCTCTTTCTTGTCAATATGGAACAGGATTGTGCCTGGTTGTGCATGACAATGTAGTTGCATCAAACCTTGCTTGTCAAGTTCAATACTTAAAAAAAAATTTGGTGAATTACTAGTCAATGTGTTCCTGTTGTAGTTCCTTTTTGGCTCAGATTAGTGCAAGGTCAATTCAAAGAGAAGTGTGTCTTGATCTGGTGGATGTGTGTGTGAAGATTTTGAAATTCTGGGATTTCCATCGAACCAGTTTGGAGGTCAAGAGCCTGGTTCAAATGAACAAATCAAGGAATTTGCATGCACGAGGTTCAAGGCAGAGTTTCCACTCTTTGATAAGGTATAATGATATATTATCCTAGTAACAAACTTGCCTTCTAAACTCAAAGAAGTAGAAACAGATTAGCTTCCCCCATTTTTTGAGATCCCCGAGGACCTGTTATCAAGTTGCTTGTATGCTCACAATGCATAACTTCTCCCTCTTCTTTTTTCTTGCTTACTTCATCCAGACAGACGTGGGTTATGAGTTTTTGTCCATTGAGAGGGGGGTTACATGTTTTTTATCCATCTACAAGAAACAAGATGGTTATGGGTTGCTCTCAAACCTTTGCACTGTATGTTATGTCAGCTCAAATTTCTCATCTGCCACCTAGTATAATGTCTACATAACCTTGAGAAATTTGAGCTGATTGTTTCACCTTTGTGGATTTTGGCAGATAAATGTGAATGGGAAGAATCAAGCTCCCCTGTACAAGTATCTAAAATCACAAAAGGGAGGACTCCTTGGTAACAGCATCAAATGGAACTTTACCAAGTTCTTGGTCGACAAGGATGGCAAAGTGGTGGAGCGATATGCTCCCATTACTTCTCCATCTAAGATCGAGGTAATCTTTATTCTTTCTAAATCCTGTCTTTTCATCCCAGGTTCACTATCTCTGTCTCATATCTCCATATTTGCTAAACTCAAATTTCAGTTCCAGTACTATCCTCCTCATCCTCTTATGGAACACTAAAAACTCGCATGGTGATCAAAATCAGTGGCTGTATCATGATATGCATGTGAACTTTGCAAATGCATCATTCTATCCATGATGTCCTTTGCAAGTTACGGATGTAGAGTGGTACTGGCTAGGTCAGAAACTGCTAGTAGGCACCTGGATACATGAAATAACTCTTGAGTGTTAATCTGTTTGTGCTCTTTGTTTTTGCAGAAGGATATCAAGAAATTATTGAATGCTTGAACATTGTGGGCTGAATTTTTTTCCCTCACCCGGGCTGGGTAAAAAGCTTCGAGTTTCTTGTGTCCTCCAAACTTACATGGAAATCCAAACTATGGTCTGTTTATTCTGTTTGCCTGGTTATTGATGTATTTTGCAGTACAGGCTATCTTGTACTCGTATATTCTGTCTTAAATCTTGCGATCAGAGATTGCCAAAATTTAAAGTTTTCTGTTTAGTTTCTGTTTCTGATTGGTTGTAGCAAAAATTTGAATTGGAAAGTTCTTCTCCTTTGCTTTCTTGGTATGACCTGCAGGTGTGGTTTTAGCATTTCCACATCCTAGATTTTCTGACACCAAGAAAGGACATGGGTAGTGACTGATTCCTGCACTGTGTAGTGTACACTGTTGCTAGCTTCATGTTGAAATAGATAGATGGGTTTTTTGAGCCCGGAATTGAACTATGTTTGGAAATTTTACTAGTTCCAGATAATTACGAAGGTGTTGTAGAAATCCCGTAATTTGCACAAATTTCTGATTTCTGTGCACTAACTTCTATGGTGGCATATTCATGAAGGACAATGATGTTGAGTGCAAGTATAAGTATGACTTCTACTTTTACAAATTGACATTTCCACATTGATTTTGACTGTTAGATCTATAGCTAGAGCGCCTAATTAAGTTGGGAATTGTCCACACAAAATCCAGTCAATGATATGCTGTAATGAAAAATGTGGGGTCACACACTCCCCTCTTCATCAATTCAACATTGATGAAATCCAATTCTATAGGTCTCCAGGAATCAGATTGCTCCAATCTCACGAGCTCAACAGGTCAATTGTTAGCTTTCTCATTTGTCACAGACCCCAGGTTCCCACACTGAACAATCTTGCTCCCATAGAAACACAAAAGGGCTAACCCCCTCCACAACAACTCCACTGATCATAAACTCTGATGAGTTCATTAACCTCAAAAACACCACAATACTTAGTGTTACCCAGACAAATGATGATTTCCACACAAAAGATTTCTATAGACTACTCTCCACATAATCTGACTCAGGAAGTTTGACAAAGAAAATACTATGCTCCTCAACTGGCTTCCCCGTATCACCCCAAACTCTGCAGGAACAAGATACCTCTTCGGAGTTACCAGTAGCAAGGGTACTCTCTCCCTAGCCACAAGACTACTGAACACAATCTGATTACAGAGATGCCTACAAATAACACAATGAAATGCCTTGTAACCACTCTCGAAATCCCTTAAGCTCATCATCATGTCCCTGGTCATCAACCCCTACTTCTGCTACTAAAACTGCATTCTTCTTAATGAAGTTCATGGTGCAATGAAATTTTCATAGCCTCAATGATGAGAATGCAATTTTTCATAGAGGGCATTCCTCCCCAACCAGTAGACATAAGATGTTATCTAAGAGAAACATAGGTAACCCTAGGTAAAACACATGATCAATTGATCAAGGACTTTCAATCAGAAGAAATGGCAATTTGAACTGCCATTTAGTAAAACACCCGGGTGAAACCAAAAAAAATTGCTCGAAGAAAGTTTTGCGAAAGTTTGCAAAGAGAGTTTGACATTTGAGAAGAGAGTTTGCAATGTGTGTGGAGAAAAGTTCATGACATTGGCAAAGAAAGTTTGCAAATTTTTTTGAACTGTGACTTGTGTTTACTGTCCAATGTGCTTGAACACGACTTCCGAAGATCATGTCAAATGTTCAGAACAAGACTTTGATCATCAGATATTGAGCTATACTAATAATATACAAACATTTGAAGAGATCCCGGTACTACTTGTCCAGAGCTACATAATAATTTGTCTTCAGCAGTAGCAGCAGCAGCAGCAGCACATCTTCATTTTCTTCTCCTGCTGCATAATTTCTGACTGCAAAAAAACAAACCTAGAGCCAAAAACCTGGATCTCAAAGTCCTAGAGAAAATCAAGTCCTGCTATGGACCTGGTTGGTGTACGTATGATCCTTGAGAATTGCAGTCTTTCAGTTGGAGATGGAAGATCATGAGATTTAAGTATTAGAAGTCTAAGAGGAGCTGAAGAATAAGGTTGTGGACATAGAGAGAGAGAGAGAGAGAGAGAGAGAGAGAGATTGAAGCCAGATATTAGATTGAAGTGCTGATCTAGATCAGAGGAGAAATTTATATTTTGATGGGGAAGATTTAGGATTCATATTTGTCATGTGATTTGTGCCATTCGGTAGGATTGTGATTGCATGATAGCAGCAGTGGAAGGGTTTTGGGAGAGGACGAAGGCGAAGCCATCTTGGGTGTTGGAGAGGAGAGAAGCTGTGGTGAGTTGCCACACTAGAGCACCGGCGCCCGGACCTTGGTTCATGGCAGAGTTGTAGATGGCATCATACACCAGCGACATGAAGTTGTCTCTCTCGCCCTCGTAGAAGCCCGGCGTCCAGCTCGATTTGCCGAACTCCGAGAACAGCACCGGCTTCTGTAAGTAGCCCGTGTCCTGGATGTGGGCAGTCACCCAATTCTGCATAAAGGCCAGCATCTCCGGCTCCGAGAGCTGCGGCATCCTGCAGCAACATCCACAGACAAGATCACACACAGATTATCATAAGGAGCTCTTGTAATATATACGATTCCCTAGAAGTGGGATACTTTTTTTCTAACTGTACTTTCCAAGAATAGACTAAAAAGTTCGCAAGTAACAGGGATCTGTGCAAAACAGGAATAAATGTTGAGCTCAAGAATCATCATCATGTGCACACAGTTTAAGAATCTGACTGAATATTCTTACCATAGATCCGGATATGAATGAACGGTTGTGAAGTCGATGGCCCAGACTTGGTTGTTGCGAATGAAGTCGGTGCCCAGCTGTGTGAAGTAGGAGTCCGGGTTCACAGTTGCTCTGCTGAATGTTTGAGAGCCATAGAAGCCCTCCAGACCCACTTCCAGCAAATGGTTGGAATCCAAGCTCTTCACATACGAGGCCATGTCCAGAATCCATGTCTAGTGCACAAAGTAGACAGATCAAGTCGACAATAATAATATCAGTCTTATAAGAAACGACGACAATGATCTGAAAAACATGGATCAGCAACGCAGTATGTATGCTGCCATTATTTTAACTATCTAACACAACAAACAGCAGAAGAATATTACTAGGCATTATTGAGCTGCACAATCACAGCTAGTCATGTGCAGCAGCACATTGAGCAAAAAACCCCACAAAGGATGATATTCTCATGCATACTTGTAGGATGTTTCCCGTGGGATCTGAAATACAGCGCGGCTCGTTGATGAGCTCCCATGCAAAGATGGCAGGCTCGTTCCTGTACGCGACGCCTGTCACGGTGTTGACTCTCGTCAGAACTGTCTGCAAGAAGAAAGAACGTCACAAAAACCACAACAGATCATGAGCAGCTCGACTTTGAAATCAACAATCTTAGGAAGAAGAAGAAGAAGAAGCTCTGCGACCCAAAGCTTGCAATTAAATGCAAATTTTGTACCCTGTCAAGAAGCTCTACAAATCTCAATGCATTGCATTGCTGAAAAGAAGGAAGCTAGATAGATAGATAGATAGATAGATAGATTTTGTGAAGATTTTAAATTCTTTTGTTGGGTGCTTCCAGGCTAACATGAGTCACATTCGAATACTTAGACCTGTGTAGTGGAGATTGATTACTCTTATTGTTGTGTCTCATATTCTTAGTGGAGATGCACTCTGACAAGGGGATGATGAAAAACCAAATATTGATTATATTTGAGCTTCCCTTTTGTGTTTTGTTTTCATAGTGGAGATGGACTCAGCTAGCAAGATGAAAAAAATAAAATAAAAATTGCAAGCACAAACTTGTCCTTGAGAAATACAATTTTTTGGACATTAAAACATGAAAACCAAAACATTGGTTACACTTGCTGGGATTCTGGCTTTTAGTGGGGATGCAACTTTGTCAAGAAAGAAAGAAAGAAAGAAAGAAAGAACGATTGCAAACTTCACAGACGTGATTCCGACATGACCAGCTTGAGGGAGCAGTTGAGGAGGAGTAGTACCTTGACCATGTTCTGGTACCAAGAAATGATGGTGGGATCTGTGTAGAAGGCGTCTTCGTTGGGGAGATTGGCACCAGTTTGGTACTGTCGAGCCCATTGCACATACTGCTGCTTTCCTCCGAAGCTCGGATTGTTGTTCACAAGGCTGAGAATCAGACGGATTCCTAGTCTCTTGGCTTCCGAGATTGCGAAATCCAGTCCCTGGAACACATTCTCGTTGAAGACGCCGGGTGAGGTTTGAAGCGCGTTGTAGTCGTTGCCATCGTTGAAAGCCCATGTGCGAACCACGTTGAGTCCCACCCCCGCTGCTTGCTGCAACACGTCCGTGACTGCGTATTTGGTGTAAGGATTGGCGCCGTATACCATGAGCCAGTAGATGTTGGCTCCGTTCACATACATGGGTTGCCCGTTCAACGCGAACTGTTTTCCGCGTGTCTGCACGAAGCTGTAGCTTGCGGAGATGGCCTCAGATCCTGTCGTTGCATACAACTGATCACTAGCAGTTGCTGCAGCTCCTGTCGTCGTTGCGTAACTCTTGCCGGAAAACGGATCCAGCTGCTGCTGCTGTGCTCTGCATGCCCGCCATTGCGTACTCGACGCCGTTATGAGTAGCATGAAGACTAGAGCAAACTGCTGTCGAAGAGTCCCAAAAGTACTGACCATGCGGCTTCTTCTTCTTCGCATCATCGGTAGTGGTACTTGATCTCTGCAGCTTGATCTGAAGCTCGTCGGTAGTACAGCTTGCAGCTGGTTTATGATCTTCCTCATCTCGGAGATTTGTTGCAAACCCATATTGATTGATCAAAGCAACTGTCCTGATTTCGAAAGTCTTTGAATCGGCCTTTCGAGAGTGATTCTCAATTCCTTAGATTAGAAGCTGCTGGATTGTTCAAGATTTCTATATTCTTCATGCGGGATCAGCAGCTAGCTGCTCAGGGCCGGGGAAATTTTGGGTCTTGATGACTACCAGCTAGCTAGCTAGGTACTTCTTCGCACAGCTGCCTGCTTCATCTCGACATTTGTCCAAATGTCTTGCTAAACTTTGTGTAGTATAAGACTAGAGAAACTACCAAGAGCTAGTGCGACCGCGGGGTTCAACAATCTTGTGCAATTCACACCTAAAAGCTGCAGTAGTCAGCTGAACACATTAGCTAGCTTAATGACCAACTATAAAAATCAGCTCGTATTGCTAGAATCTTGAACTTAATCCTTGAAGCAGCAAGCAGCGATTGCAACGACGAAGATTAAAAGCACATCATGATGAGCTTTCTCACTACCCGCAGAGCTCGCACGAACAACGACTGATGATCCGGGGATCAAATTAGCACTCGCAGCTGCTCTAGAGCTGCAGGGACAACAAACAACAATACTCAAAAACTATAGATGGTAATTGCATCAGATCTTTCTTTGTTGCACAGCTCTAGTAATGATAAGCTCTAGATGTTCGACAACAACTCGGCAGTCGATCGACTGTATGAAGACAATATGTGACGAATGCGACAGGTAGGTAGCTAGCAAGTGTGCATCCGATCGACTGATGGATTTTGAAGGCCATGAGTGCAAGTATATATAACTCCGAGATTCGGGGTGGGTACTAGCTCTACGCAGTGAATTTCTTTCACAGGTGGTGGGAATCGGAGATGGGATCCAGTTCTAAAAACAAGGATCTGAGGATCCTCCTGCCTGCCTGCCTGCCTGCACGGTTCCTGACTGCATCAAAGATCAACTTGATTAGGATTATGTCAACTGCTGCAGCTGATTAGCAAACTTGGCAGGAAGTTATGAATAGTAATGGATTATGAAGGAGAGCCTGTTGATCATCCGCCTCCTGCACAGCAATCTTGCTGCACGCAATCCCTGTGGGACCATTGATCAAGGAAAGCTTGAATTTCCAGTATGCAAAACATTCATGAAATGGTTTGCTTGACAATGAGAAAATACAACTTAGATCCCCTTAATATTTCACAATGGGAAAAAATTGGAATAAAACATTGAAATATAATCGGTCCCACAATTCCCTTGGAGAGGAGATTTCCCTGTGATATTATATAAGCCTTTCCCGGGATGATTAGCTGCCGTGATCCTCAAGCTCTCTCTCTCTCTCGCATCATTGATCAGCAGCTGATGCAAGAGGATTCCAAATCTTAGAGAAATTATGGTATCTAGACCAGACTTCCTCGTGCAGCAGCATTTCAATGATGAATATGCATTCATTCATTCATCGCGACCAGCTGCTGCTGAAATCTAAACTTTCAAATCGTGCCCGCATGAAATTCCAAGCTCGAAATCATGTTCCACACAAAAGAATCAATTGGGTTCAATTTTTTTTTTTTTTTGGGTTTGTTTCTTCTTTTTCGTCGTCGCAGCTGCCCACCTGCATCCATCTCCAACTGGAAAAATCCGTAGGCCTTAATATAATTCCGAACTCCAGAATAAGACTTATTCCGAATGATTTCGGATCTTGTTAATTATTCTGAGTCTTGAAATTACTTATGCACCTGCTGATGATTCCACAGTTCACAAACCTTCAGGAGCTAGCTGCCTATAATTCAACCAAAGAGCAGTCAGATCAAATTAGAGACGGAGATTAGGATCCATTTTCAGGCTCCTCCGGCCTGAAACACGAGCCTGCAGATTGTCTGACAGAAAAAAATTACTCTGACAGTTGATCGGCGCAGCTTTTTTTTTTTTTTTTTAAATTTTTTTTTTTTTGGGCCCGACAGTTGGTAGGGTAGGGAAAGGAAAAAAAGCAGAAGAAAGAAGAAGATGAAACACATGTTGCAGCACGGTCCGCTTCTGCTGCAGCTGCATCGGGAAGCTAGCTATGGCTAGCCATAGCTCTCTTGCTTTAAGAGAAATCAGCAGCGCTTGATGCGGAAAACAAACCGCAATTAGCGCAAACAAAATTCAAACCAAAGCCCACTTTGTTGTTGGGTACGTAAATCCAGCAGCAGAGGATTGGTTAATAGCTCATGTCGCACACGAGGAAGACGATCCGTGCGTCAGGTACATGCTTCGCAAGTTTTGCTTCCCCTCCTCCCCTACCGCCCCTCCACCGCTTTCCTGTGGAAGACCACGCCATTCAAGAGCGCCGCGGCGCGGCTCGGCGAGCAAGAATTGAAGCGCGAACCCGTCCACCGCCTGCGGCTCCGTGATCTCGGGAATTATTAAATTTTTTTTTACTGTTTTCGAAATTTACCGCTACTCGGAAATTTGGAATTTACCCCAGTGATCACGCCTGGTAAAAAAGTTACCTACCTACCTCCTTTACCGGATTTGACTTTTCACAACAGGTAATTATTATTATTACCCGTCAAAGATCCGCTTTTTATCCTTGACTTTTTTTTAAACCAGTGTTGGGTGGGTGGTTTAGTTAGCGTTGCCCCTTTAGTTAGTGGTTTCAATTAGTAAAAAACCAAACTGGAACCGGATTCAAAACCGGATCCAGTTCTAGAACCGGAACCAGAACTGAATTTCATTTATTTAAAAAATTGGGGAAAAAATCTGGAACCAGGGGTTAACCAGAGGTTAACTATTGGTTTCAGAGCAGGTTACCTGGGACCTAAACTGAAACCAGGTCTAATTGCCAGAACTGAAATCAAAAATCAGAACTGGAATTTCCTTTTTCCAGAACCAGTCCAGAACTGGACCCAGGGTTCCAATGTTTTGTGGAACTGGTCCCAATAAATGTTCAGACATACTACTCTTACCCCCCATCCCATATTGAACTTGAATGGGCATGTTTACTCTGATGATGTTCACATTTATTTTTTATTTTTAATTGTTTATGTTCCATATTTTTGTTTTAAATGAAGTTCAAGTTCCTTTATGATGTTTCTTTGCCATGAAGTTGTGATTTTTTATTTTTTATTTTTGTGAATTAAAAAAAAACCATGTATAATGTTATGATGAGTTATGAACATCACTAATTGTTTAATGGTTTTTATCTCAAATTCTTTGTCCCAAGTTCCACTCCACTCTTTCTTTGACATGGATTCATTGAGCAAAAGGATTCAACTTCATAGTGATGATGACATATCATTCTTTGGGAATGTTGTAACTTGCATATATCCTTGTTTGTAGTGATGAACTATTCTAAAATTAAAAGGCCCCTTTCAAAACTTTAGGCAATAAAAGGCATGGAACCTTGGATATACCGTCCATCACAAGTTTTGACGATACAAAAGGGTAACTTAATGCAATAAAATATCACATTAGTTATGCAATTTTTTTACCCAATTGATATCCTAAGCTAATTTTATGAATAAATGAATAAAATGAATATTGAATTTACCTAAGAGACAACATGAAGCCCATAGAGATAGGTGAGAATGAAATTGTTCTTGCTAACTTTTCACATACTTTGGAATTATTTCAAAAAATTTGTTCATCATTTTTCCTTCACAACAAAACAAACCAAAATTCAACGTGTCCAAAATCGACCCATTCATTGGCGCTCCAATCATGATATCGAATGGATTTTGTGGAGACACTTAAATGAAAAAGAGCATAGAGACGTGTGATCAAAGGCCGAAATGGCACCTTCATTATTTGTCTCGTCTTTACAATGCCCATCATTTGGTGGGCATTTGTTGCACCCACTATGCTTGCAGATTTGGAACTCCATCTCACTTGGAGTGATGGATGATTGGTTTGGACCATTGCCAATTTTTATGTGCTTGCAATGCTAGTCTTCACCACCCACCATTTTAAAATTTTTTTTATGGTAATTATGGCACCCAAAAAAAATAAAATACAAACATTTTTTAGTGTGAAAAAGCAGAGTAACATGACCTCCAAATACACTACAAAAATTGGAGCATGTCTTTATGAATAACAATGAGACAAAGTTTGATGAGAAATGCAGAGAGTGTCATCACCCAAAGGTCACAACTCTTTCGTTTCCTTAAAAATTCTTCAAAAAACATAAGACAAATTCCTTTTCTGACAACCAACTTCTTTTTATTACATATTCAAAGGATTGAAGGTTTTTTCATGTGCATTTTATCAGCTCAACCCTATTTCCCCCATTAACTCTTCCACGTAAACAAAAGCCTACTCAAAATCACTTACAATCTACTCAAAAGCTTCACAACAACAAATAATTTGAAATCCGACAACAACCACAACAAAAAACAAAGATGGTCGCCCAAGCAACCAAAACTAAGAGAGTCAAATTCTCTCTCCCCCCCCCCCCAAAATAACTTATAAAAAAACCCCTCTCTATAGTGAAAAAAGGAAAGGTTGGTTACCGAATTTTGGAACTCAAGTTGGCTGTTGTTTGCTCTGCCACACCCATTGATTTTGTCTGTTGGCATGTTGGTGGATTCGTTGAGAGAGAGCAACATGCTTGATACCCGGAATTGAGTTTTGTGGTAATGTTTCGAGTTTTTGACCTCCCATGAACTTGTGTGAGCTCAAAGAGTATCTTGAGAAAGAAAGAGGAAAGATTTCTTCGGCCCTATGCTTTGCTTTTCTAAGAGAAATCAAGAGTAACGTAATTAATTAATTAATTAATTAACTTGGATGAATATGCGTATATGGCTACTATTTCCTTCAAAATTGGTTGATCATAACAAAAGTGCCCAAAAGCTTTTATTGGTCCCCAAATGAGCTTCTTGCAATCATTTTTCTTATAATGTACATAAAAATGAATTGTTGGTGTGTAAAATGCAAATCACTTTGGTCATAAAATATCAATTGGGTAGGCCCATTTTTTCTTTCTTTTCTTCTTAAGTTTCTTCATTGTGTGCGAAGGAAAATGGTGAACAAGGTGCCATCCAACAAGCTACCCAAGTTTTAATGATGATTATGTATTACTATAAAGCTTTGCATATGGATGATGATGATGATGATGAAAGATGAAATCAATGTCAAAAGGAAATTACAATACATAAATAATAAGAGAAAATTTATGAAATAGGTATAACCTTTAAGAAAACCCAAAATAAATGTTGATACAAAAGTTAACATCATTAAAAATTTCTCCACCTTTACAAATTGCCATATGTATTGATTTTTTGAAAAGGGGGTTTTTAATATAGTTTGGTCATCAATGGGCCTCCTTCTTAGGAACTAATTTCTATGGAGTTTTGTATGGAATGAATTCAACAATAATTAATCTCACGAACCAATCATTTGGAATCTCATTGTGTGATTACTTATTTTTCTTTCCTTGAAAATTGCTTATGTTTGGGGATTAACAAATAAATCTTTCAAGAGACGGTATAATGCTTCTTTTATATGAAATTTATTCATTTTTTTCCCTTGCTAGAGTTTTAGGTTTAGTTCAAAGAATTTCAGAGTAACAAATTACTTTAACATGGACAATTTTCATGGAATATAGTTTCAAAGTATTATTGGAGCCTTGAATAAAGGAATATCACTATTTGTTTCAATTGTGAAATTTTTAAATGATAAATTCAATCTCATTAACACATGAATGTGGAATAAATCAATTTTGCAATACAAAGATTAATGTAATATTGAAAAAAAATAAAATCTTAAATTTGTTGAATCATCATCCCTATATATATCCAACAACACGTGCCATGGATATGAGCTCATCACATACATGACATCACCTTGACCATGTCACCCTGTGTTTAGGCACTAGTTTTGACCTTCAAGTCCCCTGTTTCATCCCCAAAATTGCAATGGAACCAGAAAATGTCTCTAGGAGTTTCTGACTTCCCACCCCTTCTTTTTCTTCTTCCAGGATTTCAACAGAGATTTTCATCTCTCTCCTTTTCTTCTGACAATTGGACATAGTTCCAGAAACATGTTTGTGGGGTGGGGGTGGGGACTTGGTACCAACTTGTGTTGAGTAGTTACAGAGACCCTTTTTTAGACAAGAGCTGCAGAGAGATCTGGTTCTTTTTGTGAAGCTTTTTTGCATATGTAAGGTTGTTGTAAGCAATAAAATTCTTTTTGTTTTTCTTACTTAGTTTGCAAGTGTGATTGATTGATTCCAAAATTCCATTATGGATAGTAGTACCTATTTTCTTGTGCAAATGGTGTTTTTTTTCTTCTTCTTTTATTCCCAACAGATGGTTTGGTTATGTGTACCAGTTCTAAAAGTTCTGGAAAGCACGAAACAAACACCTGAATTTCCCCCTCACTCCATCCCCCCAACATGTAAACCCTAAAACCCTAAACCCTAACCCTAACTCCTCATTCAGAAACCCTAGTTTGTACCTCTTTCTGTTCCCACTTGATAAAGCACTTGGAGAAATCTCCTAGTGTATTTGTAGGGCACCTTATCCCCATGAATAACCCTAATAACCCTAAATGCTCATTTGGTTGGGTTACTTTCTCCCTTCACATGCAAAAAATTATTACCCATTTGTGGGTGGGCCCAGCATACTTTTATGCAGCCAGAGTGAACCAAAATCCCATCAATCCACCATGAAGGATGGATGATAAGTGGTGAGAATTCAGTTTTCTGTTGGGTTCCAATTCCTTAGCTAACCATGGTGGTTAGTTAAGAGGTTGCTCTTTTTGCTACCTACCTACTAACAACTGGCAAGCAAGTTGTTAGGAGGTAGGTGGTAAAAAAAACAGCCCTCATGTATGTGTAAACCATCTACTTACCTAGTAGTGACCTATTTTTCCTACCTATCTACCTATACATAGCACCTAGTTCTTACAGAATGGGTTAGCAGGGTGAAAACCAGATATTAACTCAGTTGAGATTCATCCAAAACTGAGTCATGGTGGGCATCATCCAGTGGATGGTGCATTGGTGAGTGCTAGTTCACTTTTTGCTATAATAATTTTTGTGTTTGCAATTTGAGAAGAGAGAGAGAGAAGACCTACTATTTTTTAAACCCCAGAAGAGGGCTTTCACTTTATTAGGTGTATAATTATATATATATATTATGATGGGGTCATCACAAAAAGAACTTTTAAGAAAATTATTGGGTTCATTGGAACATACCCAAAATAGAATTCATTATTATCATATGGAAAACATTGGAGTCTGGAGAATGTTGTTGCAGAGTTTTATAGATTAATAAATTATGCACAAACTTTCTTGTGTGTTTGAACATTTGTTTTGTGTCAGAGTAGGCAGTACTCCATTTAAGCTTCCAGGGAGCAGCAAGTAGGTACTTCTCCCTGCACACCTGCAGCAGGCTCATGTCTTATCAAGCTTCTTGTGTGTTTCTTAGGGGAACTTGCTTGACCTGCCAGCTTCAAATCTGCCTGGACAAAGGGAAGCAGTGAATAGCATCAGGTCAGGAAATCCAAGTACTTTGCAGAGACTTGTATTGTCCACATTTCATGGAAAGTTTGTTGACATAGCATTCATTTATTGGCTTTGAGTAGTGCATCTACTTCTAGTAGTAGCTTAGTTGTTTGTTAACTAGTTTGAACCCCATGCCTAACGCACAGGTGTGTGTGTATTTGACGGTACATATTACAAAATTACAATTACAAACTACATTTTCAAAACCTCTTTACATATGACATTCCGCATGTATCCATAGGGACCCTGGCTGCTGAAAATCTTGATGTTTGCACTGCTTGTGACCCGTGAGATAGCAACATACAGCTGACCATGGGAATAGACCGGAGACAGCAAATATACCCAATGTTGTTCAACTTGTAAATAAGTAGTAAGTTACTTATTTAGTAGGTATCAATCTATTGAAAATTATTTCTTTGTTTTTGTATGTTGATAAGTTCCAGTATCTAGACCCCCTCCATGTTCATAATTGTTAGGGTTTCTGGTGCAGCCAATTTTCACATGCATCATAATAATACCTTTGGCATCCAGCATATTATTATTATTGGCAAAATTGTTTTTCTGGGCAATCTGATCATTCCAATTACCAATATATCTATTAAGTTTGTGTGCTAAAATGGCAACTGACATCCATTGCCATAATTATTATGGCAAATGCAAGCCTTAAAATTGCCAATAGCTTAACAGCTGCTCGTTTTGGCATCCATTGAACTATAATAAAAAATTATGGCAATGTAAAAAGCATTGAAAATTTCCAATATTCTAAATAAAATTTAAAAAAAAAGAAAAGAAAGCCCAACTCAACTCTTTCAGTTGTTGAGAAAGAGTTAGGATGAATGTACCTAAGTCCAAAAACCCCAAAATAAAAAATAAAAATAAAAATAAAAATTTACAACACTAATATATATTAAGCTCCATCGCGCCGCGTCTTTATTCCACTGTTTCTCTGCCCCGTTGGAGTAAACAGACCATGATGGGACAAATGGATGATCGAATGGATGGACGGATGGATGACGGGACAGATGGATAAAATGATGCTTCACGACGTCCTTTACTATGTGTAATAAGCTCCTGAAAAGTAGGTGGGTCAGTAGCTTAAAATGGTTGAAGAGGTAAATATTAACCTTGTTGGGTAATTCCTTATGAAGGGTTCTTGATCTGTTTATCCCCAAATGTGAGAACAATTGGTTTTCATTATGAGAACAAGACTGAGAACTGGTTGAGTATTTGGGTACTTATATGAGAACCGCCCAACACTGGTTCAAACACACGCCTTTTGAGTCACCCCTCATGCTCTAGTGTTCTCCCCTTCTCACATTCTCACGCTCCCAAGCTCCTAAGCACTCCTTCACTCCTAACCATCCCATGATGCACATTATTAGTCAAAGTTATCTTGGAATAATCCAACCCTAACTCACTAACTAAATCTAGACTTGTTAAGACCTAGTTTAATTGTGGTTTTCGCACACACCCATTCCCAAAATCACTTAGAAGGTTCTCAAGGGACGACACCAAATGATGTTTTAGGACAACTTGATATAAAATTGTCCCCAAGAAAACATTTAAGATGTCTTGAAATGAATGCCAATTTGTGTCATCATTCATGATGGCTTCTCACACCCCTTGATGTCATTCCCCTTTTTAGGCTCTTCAATTTACATGGAGGTTTTTTTTTTTGAGTCCATATTTAGGTTTCATTTTGATTACCCTGGCCACCATGATAGGGAAAAATTGCTAAACAAGCCAACAAATAATATTGGATTATGTTTTTACAAACCCTCCTTTACCTTAAAGAACATGGGTCACAATTCCATGCACTAGAAACTTCTCCCCCACAAGCTCACTTTCAATTCAAAAGTATGTCATTTCATTCCCATGCATCAATACCCTAATCTCATCTAATTGAGCTCTTTAAAAGTTTTTCCTTAAAGTTCAACTCCCAAGGTCCGTTTCCATTCCAAGTTGTTATTGTTTCACACAACCTTCCATTTAATCGCTCCAAGGAATAGCTTCTTGCACAACTTGACCTTCCAACTTTTGTGGAGTTTGTGCACCTTTGCTTCAAGTTTAAAGTTTTATCAAGGTTTAGGTTTTAGGGTTTAAACCAAGGTTTGGACCCAAATTCAATTAAATATTGAAAGGACATCAAAAGGTTTAAACCCTCACTTTTGATGTCCTTTCAACATTTAATTGAATTTGGGCCTTTGTCACAATTTTTTGTCTTTTATGAGTTTTCTTTTGTTCCATTTCATGCCCTTTTTCCAACCCAAACTTGATTTCCACCATTTCAACCAAACGGTTTAACTAGCCTAACTTCACCCATTGTGCTTTCTTCAAGCGGCATCCCTTCTACTTTATAAAATATTTCTTGCTGAAATGTTTAGTTTTTTTAACACCCAAAATGCATTCAACTTCACCTATGAGCCTATGCTCAATGATGTCAAGTCTTGACTGATAAGTTTGCTTTTTATCTCTTTTTTTCTTTTTTTCATGAGTGTGGGATTCACCATGAATGTTGTTGGCAACAACAAAGAGTAAACATTTGGGTGCAATTTGTAAAACACCTTGTATGGCCTTGCATATTCTATATATGAAATGACTTGCAAGAACTTCAAGCATTTTAAAGTCTTAAATATTCAACCACACAAAGTTACCAACCTCAAATTCAATATATTTTTTACTCTTATTGGCTTGTTTCTCATAATTTGTTTTTTATTTCCCCCAAGAGTTTATTTTGCCTTTTGCGTTCATCTCTTCATGTTTTCCACCCATTTCTGTACCATTTTTGTCTCCATGATGTTCTTTTCCTATCCTTGGGATGGTTAAAATCCATGAGTTGCCTTGCTTCAACTCCTAATGCCAATTCAAAAGGATTTACCTTCACAATAAAATGGAGTTTTGTGGAGTTGTAACAAAACTTCATTAAACCCAAGTGGTCACCCCAATCTCTATTATTAGCATTTAAATAATTTTGGAGTTACTAGTTTAGTATCTTGTTGACTTTCTTAGTTTGGCTATCAATTTGCATGTGGAACTTTACCTAGTTTTGGCCTCCTTCATAAAAAAAGTCTAGGAATTTTAACATGAATTTTTTATCACAACCATTTATTGTGACCTTAGGCATGTGATTGTGCCTTACCCACATATTGAAAAACAACCTTGTTATGTCTATTGTTGTGGCATGGTTTTAATTGGCTCAAACTTGACTACTTTGAAAAATAACTCTACCACCGCCAAGATGGTATCCTTTCCTTGCCACTCTAAAAGGCATGTCATAAGGTCCATTGAAATTCTCTCATATGAACCAATTGGGGTAAGTAAGGCCTTAACAACACATATTTTCTCTTGTTTGCCAACTTGGTGCTTTCATAGTTCACATAACAAATGCACATGTAGTTTTGGGCAAACCCATCCTAACATTAGGAATGTCACCTTTTCGTTTTATTGAACCCATTCAACTTTAGAAACATATAGGAAGCACTTAAATAAATATTTTCATTAAAAAAAAATTGTAAGTACATTTGTTACGTTGTATAGATTCTGAAAATTTAATAATATCAAAAATATTTTATATTTTTGATATTCATGATCATTACATTTTCAAAAAGTTTCAAAAATGTTACATTGTTTTCTTTCCTTGAACTTTTTTGGTTACAAACACATGTCGGGAACATATTTGGGGATTTTTTTTGAATAATTATTTTTGGGGGTATGTTATTTGATTTTTAATTAGGTGATTAATTGAAAAGGTATGATTTAGTTATGAAAATACAAAGTTTAGTAATGTAATTCCTAAAAAGGCCATGAAAATTATGAATATAAATATGTAATAATTTTTATCTTTTGTATTTCAATAAAATTTAAGACCATATACTAGGGCAAAATTTTGATAAACATGACAAAATAAATTTATAGTTGTGAAAATATTTAAAGAAAGAGGCCTAGAAAAATTATTTAGCCAATTTTTGTTCCTTAACCAATTTTTGACATGATATATTAGCACCACCCAAGGATGGGTTTGTTGTGTTTTGAGTTTTTTTTCATTTTGAGTCAAAAATTTTACTTAAATTGTCCTTGTGGTTCTTTCCCCATGATGTCCTACCGTAGGCACATAATGCACTTCTTATATGATTTTGTGTGTGACTTTCAAAAAAAAAACATAAACACACAATTGTTTCCATCAAAGCAACCCATTTAAGCAACTATTTTGTGATGGCCCTTGATTGCATTTCAAAATATCTTAAAGACACATTTTTCATGAAGCCTTTCATCTTTTGCAATCCTAAGTAGTGTTGCCATGTTTTAAAATAACTTGCTATTATGAATAATTATTTTCATGAGTTAGCCATTTTAGTTGGGGTCTCATTATTTTTTTTCTTTCAAAGGTGATAACATATTTATTTTGCATTAACACACCCCAGATTGTAAATCCATTTGCATTGGTGTGCATTTCAAATGGTTTGGTGAAGTTTGGGAACTTCAACATAAAAGCAAATGAAAAAAATTCTTTAACTCTTTGAACATATTTTGTTATTCTATTTGTCAATCAAATAACAATTCCTTTTTTAGGAGGTCCATGAGTGGTTTGGCCAATGTTGAAAAATCCTTTATAAACTACCTAAATAAATTGGCCAATCTATAGATGGATTTTATTCCCTTAGCTATGGCTAGGCTTTGCCATTCTTTAATGGCTTGAACTTTCGTTAGATTAGACCTTATGTTTTCTTAAGACAAAATATTTCGTAGAAAGTCCATTTCCAACTTTATAAATTCACCTTTCACTTTGTTGGCATAAGACTTGTTATCATGAAACTTTTGCAAGACATATTCCAAGAGTTGGGCATGTTCTTTTACCAACTTAGAGTAAATTAAAATGTCATCAAGATAAAAACATAGTCAAAGGAGCCACCCAATTGACTGGACACTCCTTAAAATTGTTTTCTTGTATGTTAGAGAAATCACAAGTGAAGCATAATAATTTGGACTATCATTTTTTTTGGAATATTTTTTATTAATTGCAAAGTTTACATATTCAAAGTTTTATGCAAATCAAAAATGTTTTTGCATGTTCATAGCATTCAAACCTCAAGAATGGATAATCCTTGTTTTTTTTTTAACATCCTTTTTTTTAACCAAATGTGCACCATTCCTTTTGAAAATTGGAGTGGATTTTACGATTGATGATTAGAAGGGCAAAAGGACTTGAACTAATGAATTTTCTTTTATAACCCATTTGATCACATTTCATTCAAAAATACTTTTGATCTCAAAAATTATGGATTTTGAAATGTGCCTTTAATAAAAGTTGTTCATACTTATGTGATAGAAGGCATAAATGCATAATATACATGACACAAAATTAATTTGTAGTCAAAATGTATTAATATCTAAAATGCACTATTAAATGGAGTATTTAAAATACAAAATTAAAGTTATAAACCAACACAAAAATGACACGTGTCATGTATAATCTTTGAAAAAAGAATTTTATTTTGATGCCCCTAGCTCCTTTGATTGTGTTTTCATCCATCAATATAAATGATGATGAACTTGCTTAACTTATTATAGAAAATGTAGTTCATGAAAATGATAAATGTTGAAGGTGCATTGCACAATCCAAATAGCATGACCAAAAATTCATAAAAGTCATACCTAATATTCATTACCATCTTTTCAACATCCATATAATGTGAATTTGATAATAACATGACTTCAAGTTCATTCAACTGACATAACAAACCCCGTTTAAACAATCAAACAAAACATCAATTCAAGGCGAGGGGTAATTGTTCTTTATGGTGATTTTGTTCCAAGTGTAATAATCAATGCAAATTCACAATTTACCATCCTTTTTGCCCACAAAAAAAATTGAGGTTAGATAAGGTGACTAATTTGGGTTAATGGTAGTTTTTTTTATTAAGTCATTTATTAGATTCTTAAGTTCCTCAAGTTTTTTTTTACTAAGTCTATAAAGAACCTTAGATGGTGGGTGCCAACCATTGCACAACTTTAATTTTGTGATCAATATCACAACAAGGAAGCAATTGTTTAAGAAATCCATCTTTTAAAACATTTGAAATTTTATTAAGTGTGTTTGAAATACAAATGGGTCATTGGCTAGCCCTTTTTACTTATGTTTTAACACCAAACTCATTTGCATGCATAAAAATAAAAAATGAAGTTGTAATTCTTGTAGAAAAATTAAATGAATACCTATTGAAACAAAATTAACCTAGTACCCAACATTTAAATTAACCAAATCATCAACTAACCTCACTATGACTTTCAATTTAGAGCTACTTTTCAAAATGTCAACTTTGTAGAAGTTCAAAAAAATGTTACCTAGGATAGCCTTGAAATCATCTAGCTCACACATTGTGAAGTTATTTTTGAATTCAACTCCTGTACATTTTACACCCCCAACATTATTCAAATGATGGTTTCATGTCACCTTGTGTTACTTACACCTTGATGGGTTTCACCACCTTTGTGGTGGTCCATCCTAATTCCACATTTGCCTTGGCAACAAATTGCCATTTTGTAATTCATGCCTTACTTTAATGGGTTTAGGGTGGTCTTTTATCATGTGTCCCAAGTACTTACAGTAAAGTAATTCATTTTGCTCAAATCCTTTTAGGTTTTTTCTTTTTTTGAAATTCTATGCCTTTATGGGGAAGCTTATCCCATTTTTTCTTTTTATCCCTTTTAAACCTGCCTTGGGCTTTGGAACTTTCACTCAAGATGACCACTATGGTGGCTAGCCACTGTCATTTTTGTGGAATGATCTTCCATACAATCTACCACTTTCATCATTTCTTGGAAAGTATTTAGGGTTTCACCCTTTTAAAGGATTAACTTGTGAGTTGAAGGTTGCAAGCCATGAATAAAGACCACCTTTCAAGCATATTATTATTTCACTAGGACAAGGTTCAATAATGCATTAAAGGTTTGGACAATGCACCAAGTCCTTCCCCTTGATGCAAGTTCAAAAGTTTTTGCCCATCCTTTTAGATCTAGTTATGTGAGGTGAATATCTCATTCAACTTGATCTTGAAATCATTCCAAAATAACATCACCATTAGATTTGGTTCAATGTCCTTTTGCATTGTCCACCATTCCATTACGTGCTTGCAAAACAAAAATTGAGCCATTCAAAACTAATGCACCATTCGCAATCATGATCCTTGTTTCAAAATAGGCCTTCACTTGGAAAACCCACTAACACACCCTTTTTTCCTTTGAAAAATTAAAACATTTGGGCTAGCAACATCCCCTTTGTATGTTTCTACAACTTGAGGTTTGTTTGCCTTTGTCAAAGCTTCAACTTTCAAGCAAGCTTTGATTTATTTAGCTTTGTTGTAGCAACATCACTTGCAAAGTATTCACTATTTGTGACATATCTCCTGAGACTATTAGGTTCTCCATAGCTTGGGAGTTGGCTCCTTCTTTGGCAAGGTTTTTGGCTTTTTCCACCACTTCCCTCTCAAAGGCTTTCTATTTTTGTTGCCATGTTAAACACTCCTTTGTAAAATTAGCATGTTCCAAAAACATTCCATTTTTTTTTGGCCAAGTTTTTAACACAAGACCTCATCTTTGTTGTACTACCTTTTCATTTAGCCCAATCTTGTTATTCAAATCCAAGCTTGAGTTTGAATCAGAAGACAAGGGCATAAGCTCATCAACCTTGGCTTTAAACAAATCCTTCTTTGTGTTATTCAAACTTGACTTGATGGGCATGCCTTGTGTTCCTTCTCCTAGATTCACGTCATCCTTGTCGTCCATTGTTCAAAAAATGGCTTTTGGAATGGCAAGCCTAGTTCCATCCTTAGTGGCTTCCTTGGCCCCTAGTCCATTTCCATTTCTACAGTGATTTTGCGTTCTTGAAATTTCAACTTCTTTTTGCCCTCATTTGTGATTTCCATTGTTCATGCTGAAAGATACCAAATCTTGTTCTAATACAAGACGAAACGCCTTTTTTGATTTTGGGTGGATAATTGTGAAACAAGTTACCAAGCTCCTAAATGTTTTGTCACTTTTAACTTCTAATTAGATATATGCATCCCATGACACACATGGCTAACCAAAGTCTTTTGAAACTCAATCTAGACCCACCTCGTTAACTTAGTCTATACTCACTAGGACTTAGTTTAAGTGTAACTTCTACATGGAGCCATTTTTCCAGAATGACTATAAGTTATTCAAGTTCCCAAAGGGCAACATCAAAAGATGTCCCAAGACAACATTAAGTTATCCTTAGGACAATACTTAGGATGTCTCTAAGGGAAATGTGGGACAACATGAAGTGTTGCCCCGGCCCGACATCACTGAGATGCCCCAAAGGATAATTCAAGGCGACACCAAGTGTCATCCTGGGACAACCTTAAACCCTATGTTTGTCCCAGGTCAAGCCTAGTTTGCCCCAATTCCAAACCCTAAAACCCCTTGGCCTGGTCCACAAGGTGAACTAGATTTGAACCCCAATCCATTGACTTGACTTATCTACCCATGCTGCCATGGTGCCCCATTGTGGAGGTCTTGATGTGAGGCCTGGCCCACGCTAGTTGAACTCGCGCAAAAGGGCATGTCACCTGCCCAACACCAGTAATAACTTTGACTAACATGATGTACAAGTTTCCTTGATTCTGTAACATTAAGTTCTGGTATGGCAGATTATATCATTTTCTTGACAATCTTATATGACATAATCTTTGGATGATGACCATCTTATATGACATTTCCATAGTACCTTCATAGAGATAGCAGAAATCCTATATTGGAATGCTATCTGTACTAAAAAAACTGTAATTTGAAGTTTGCAGAGTACCCAACAAAACAGTTGAAGAGCAAACAAAACAGAGAACAAGTGACCCAAATGCACACAATTTCTGCACTGAGCAAAGAGGTAACAACTTTCTAGAACACTATATATAAAACAAAAGCCACCCACGTTCTTCCCAAATGTCATTTCTCCAGAGTCGGTTGGTTAGGTTCAGTTAGCTGCAAAACATATGCCAAGGACCCACACATGGTCCACTACTTGTGGAAGTAGTTTTGGGTACATACAGAGTCTCTGATGGCCCAATTCTCAGTTGTTCTTTTAAAAGAATTCAAATGAAAGGAAATGTAGTAGGACCCCCTGGGGCTTCACATACTTAGTCTCTAGCTCTCTAGCTGAAGAAGGTATATACTACGTGCACATATGAGGTTTGCAGTCCCATCCCACATGGTTGTTCAGCTGTTCGTTTCACAACCAACCAGAGACAGTTCTTTTGGGGAGTGACAAATTTAAGGTAGAGAGAGAGAGAGAGAGAGAGAGCTACTGAAACTGCAACTGAGTTTCCAATGGCCCACACCAAGCACAATTTTTGGCAACAACATCTGATTGGGAGAAAGCAAAAAAATTGCATTCTCGTGCACACTCTCAAAGCACACCTTCGTCTTCCAAGAACAAGAGAAGAGACTGGTAAGAGACTACCTAGTAGAGACTAGTTGGGGGGTTGGGGGGCAGAATTGCAGGTGAGTGCACATGCAAAGCTGAAAATGGGGATTGCATTTCAGAGGGATTGGCTAGATTCCGGACTATTGAAAGGTTTTAATGTATTCAGAAGAATAACATGATCTTTAACACTATTGCAACCTTCATCTCCCAAGTGAGTGGGTCATCTGGTATATATTCGTTAACCCAAAGGCGACCAGAGAAGGTCCAAGTGGGTCATCTGGCTTAATTTCATATACACAAAGGGTACCAGAGACACTCCAAGTGGGTCAACTGGCTTATTCATTCATATACACAAAAGGGGACCGAAGATGGTCCAAGTGGGTCATCTGGCTTATTCATTCATATTACACAAAGGGGATCAGAGATGGTCCAAGTGGGTCATCTAGCTTATTCTCATAGACAAAGGGGGCTGGAGATGGTCATCTAGCGTACTCATGTGCTCAAAGGGACCAGACAAGTCAGAAGCACATCGATGCTTTGTTTTCCTTAAAACTTGAACATTTTGCAGAGTTTTCCAGCATTGGCAAGCCAATCCGCAAACTAGACATAACGGTAGCAACTGCCTACTACTTACACACTTGTACTAAGAAAACATGGAGGTAATGGGGGGGGTGGGACGGCACTAATGTGTCTTCTTCTTCCACTACTCCACTCCTTACTAACACCCTTACATCTTTCCCCTTCAGTTGGAGACTGTGCCTTGAAGAGACTAGATCCAAGTCTAGTCTAATCTAGCTCTTGAATCTTCTTGTCCCATCAGCTTAAAATATTGTACACTTTGATTTTTTCATTGCCTCTGCCATTCAGGGTAGGATGCATTTCAGTATAATAGGGCCAAAGTTTGGTGTCCCTACTACATTCTAAGGTCATGTGGAGTCCACTATAGAGATATGGGGGAGGGGAGGGGAGGGCGTAACTCAAGGATCTACTTGGGTTTCACCATACTAATCACCATGTGTTTCCAATTTAGTACCTTCAATTTTTATCATTCTTAAGTATGTCATTTAAAGGGCAAACTGATTTTTATGTGATGAGCCAAGTGTTTTTATTTGTCGTGTTTTTCTCAAAATTAAGAGATGCTGACTATATGGGTTGGATAGATTTTTTTTAATTTACCGATTCATGTAAGTTGTACAGATATGGATTAATGCAAAACTGTGGGTATGGGTATGGGTCATGTGTACTATGTGTAAGTAAGGGGAGGTTCATTTATGCTCCCTATTCTGGCCTCTACTAGTGTTTACCATGTCCCACCATAGAGTGTTAATTATTGCCCCAGCCCCACCGAGAAATAGGGAAAATTGGACAATATGAAGTGCGAGAATATTGAGATGCCAACACCTGGGCAAAACCTTATAGCCGGCCAATCAGAAGCAGTCATTTTTACTACCGGGCTTTGTGGAGACCACAGTATTAGGGTTTAGGGTTTAGGGTCAAAATATTTTGAGAACCCTAAACACACAGTTCTCAAAATCAAAAACACACGCTGGTTGGGCGATTATTTGATTTTCTTAATATCTTCCGATTTCAATTTTCTCAAATATTTCAGAATAACCTCCAGTTCTGATTTGATCAAAACACACTCCAAGAACAACAACCGATAGACCTCCAGAAATAACCGGCAAAGAACCAACCGTTTTATAGAAGGTTATTTGAATCATGGCTATTATGTCTTTAAAGAACTGCCCTGGTAACTAACTGTTGATCCAAACCCTTCGGATGCCTTTAAAACATCCTACTAGCTTTCACACAAAACTTTGAAGTTAGATCAAACTTTAAAGGCCTTTGAAGGGTTTTAGAACTTATTTAAGTATATTATGGTGGTTGAAAATGTTCATGTTCCATGTGTGATCCAAATGAGATGTACACACCAAAACCATGTGATGCACACCAAAACCATGTGATTCCTGAAATGAAACACCATAATTTGGCAAGCACTCTTTTTATTATCATGTTAGCTCTTAGTAGCATTTTTTTTTTACAAAATTGTGTTATTTTCATTGTCCTTTGTGGCAACTTTTTCAATTGTGTCCAAAAACAAAAAAAAAAAGGGTTCCTGCACTATCTTTGACATGCCTTTGCACATGCCCCAGTAATGCTTATGCTTGTGAATGTGTTTCCAACTTCAAACAATTAAGTAATGCATCTTTGTTCCTGACCCATGTTTTGCTCTGACACCCATTTCCCACATTGTAACCAATTTAATTGCACCCCATTAGTTATAAATAAATAAAAAAGGCCACTCGTGTTGGGTGTGTTGTTGACCAATAATTTCTTGAATTTAAGAATAATAATAATAATTTAAGTTTAATTTTTTTTTTTTTGGTTTTTTTGTATATGGCACAAATGAAAGAATTCATTGCAAGGAGGACCTATAATGTTTTAAACAATATGGTAACAATGTGCATGAATCACATGAATATATTGTCTACCACTCAAAAACACCATGAACAAGCATTTTAATGCTACATGTGCTTGGGAAGTGTTTGTTGAAATGAAGTTCATCTTGCATGTCAACATTATGGATGTTATTTTTTGGTGTTGCAAGAGGACAAAAATAACAATTTATTAATTTGAACATTCTTGCTCACAACCCACCTATAAAATCACAATTCTGTTAATGGCAATTTATGCCTAAGGAAGCCATCATTTGTGGCAGCTATAGCCTACGTGTGTAAATGTAAGCTGTTCAGGGATCATGACAAAAAAATTATTTGTGAAGGTATTATTAGCACATAATACTATTTTTGTCATGATCCCATTATGGTCCCAAGTCATAATTGGGTCAATGAGGCTTGTTCTAGTTTTGTAGCCAACATCTAGGGTTGGCTCCCTATATGTTCGGGTTTCCCTTCTCCATGGGAGTTGCATTAATGCCCAAATTTAGTTTAATTACCTATGATTCAACTATGATGTCTATGTCTTCAACTTTCATTTATCTAGCCACAATATCCATGTGATTGTTAATAATCTTTTGCATACACATCTACATGCCTCCAAACATTTTGGACATAATATTCATCAAGGTTTTAACACATAACTAATGTAGCTGAAGTGATGATCATCCATAAGATGATTTAGCCAAATTTGGCTACAGACTAAACATGAAAGTAGAAAAACCAGAATCCTTCTATACTCTTGGCTACCTACTAGAACTTAAGGTAAAAATATGGTGATTTGGAAACTTTTTTCTTCGAAATCTGGCAAATTTGGGCCATTTTTTCCACAGAAAATCCTTTGCATAGGTCGAAATCATATTTTTCAGATCAAAATTTGGCAAAATGTCGCCCCCACAAAAAAAAATTTGCTTTCATATATTGAAATGAATTTGGCACATGTATAAACAACATAATAAACCACTTCTATATATGGAACCATGCAAAGAAGTTTGTGGCATCAATTGCTCCTTAGCTCTGAACTTGAGTTTTAATCCATCCAAAAGCTTCACAAGTTTAGACTCCAGTGACACTAGCACATTAGCCACCTAGCCATTGTTGGGTGGGAATTTGATTTTGCTAATAAAATTGCTTGTCCAGCTCTTTTAATATTTCAAAAATAGAGAACCGCCGGTTCCCAGCTATTTCAAAAAGACAACTGGGGGGGTTTTCATGAATGAACCCCCTAAAGAATGGGCAGTTTTGTGGGCAGTTCTTTGAATTCTTTTCAGACTTGCTTTAGTGAACTCATCCTTACATGGTGCAAGCAAAAGACATGTGAATTGCAAGGAGCTTTTAACACATCATTATGTTATTTTACTTAGAGATATTATATAAGGTGGTGCACAAACCCTAACACTTATGTATATAGATTTCAACCTTGTGACCAAGGTTGGTCAGTTTCAGGTTCCTGGTTGGGTTTAGGTTTGAAACCTGATTCAGGTCTACAAACCAAACTCAGCATATCTATGAAGGCCCAAACTGGGCCAAAAATCAAACCACATGGGTCTTCATGGACTACAACCTGGCCTTAAAACTGGACCTAGTGAGTCTACATGAACCCAAACTCAGCCTTAGAATTGGACCCAATGGATCTACATGGACCTAAACACAACATGTCCTAACGGTTTTTATTTATATAGGGTCAAGTCATATGATTAGGTAGGGGTTAGGATTTTAGGTTTTAATTCTAGGGTCTAAGGTCCTAAGTTCTAGCCTTAAGCTTTAATATATAAAAGCATTACTAATGATAGCACTAAAATGATGTTGTGATGTTCCACATGTTGTTCCCTATTTTTGCTCTTGGGAACATGTTGGGGAACACTTTGAAGACTTTGGAAAGTTTAACCTGAAACTTGATGGGAACACCATGAGAACTTTTTGAGAATTTGATGGGAACAACATAATTCCGAAAATTTCCAAATTGCTCCCAAAAAATCAACTTTAAAACCATCCCCAAGAATAAGTTGAAACTAGCTTCAACCTAAATCTGGAAGCAGCAGTTCTTATTATAAAAATTGGACTTGTCAGATGCTAGAACCATTGATCAAGAAAATTTGACCCAAACCTATATACTCAATGGGTATTAATATTTGCAAATATTCTCTAAACAACAAAGTGAAGGGCCTTCCATTGCAATAATTTTTTTTTAAAAAACTCTAAACCTAGACCTCCCATGGTTCTTGTAAAACCCAAGAACCAACCAAAACTCTAAACCAACTTCCTCTTTGTACTAAGAGAGAGGGTTAAGGCAAACTACTAAGAGACTAGTGCTATTTGTGTTTTAGGGAGGTCCCACACTGCCCATACCAACATAGTCAAGTGCAGTCTTCAAACATGATCAATCTGAGAAATAGGTTGAGGAAGAAGCCAGTAAATTTGTTAGATGATCATGGGCTTGAGGGTAGGGTGGGGGCAATGAAATCTGCAAGCAAATCTGGGATCTTGTGTTGTTGATGAGTTTAAGTTGAAGGAACTTACTTAGAACAATACCCATTCATTTGTTTGCCAATAAACTACTCACTATGGTGACCAGTATGTTGTTACTTACACACTTAATGTACATTTCAATACAGAACTCACACACAATGTTAGTACACACATTACAGACAAACACTTAGAAATAGATTATATAAATATGTATACAAATCCCATTAGTGCTACTAGTGGCCAAGAACACCACCAAAACCAAGGTTAATAATAGTGTTCCAACTTGAGAACACTGAGCTGCCTTTGGAAATTTTGCAGGTCCATTTACAGGAAATCTGTAAGCATTGCCCAGGGGGCACCAGTAAAATGGACTTTTCCAGAAAATATTATTTTGGATCAAGTATAATACTATATGGACATAATGGGTGTTTGTTGTGTTGTTGCTAGTGAAAGGAAAAGCTACTCAAGGAATACCCAATTCATTTGTTTGTCATAAACTACGCGAGTATGGTGACCAGTATGTCATGGGCTGAATGTACACACACAGAGAAACTCATACATTTGTAGTACACACTACAAAACAATAGAATACATAACATAATCCTCAATGTTCACACATAAGTTACACAATGTATGTAGTACTAGTACACATAACTTACAGACAACAAAATTTATGTATATATACACACACATGAATTCACACACACATAGTCCATTAGTGCTACTAGTGGCCAAGAAGTCCGAAAACCAAGGTAAATAGTGTTCCAACTTGAGTTGCCTTCTGAAATTTGCAGGGTGAGGTGCAAGTGTAAGGGATTGAATTGTGTAAGGATTCAGGAGGTAGGTGGCTAGTTCACATCCACAATTGAGAGTAGTAGTTCAAGTGCCAAATAAAAGTATCCATGTGCAAGTATGTGTTCCCATTTACAAGTACGGTATATGCCTAATATCCATGGCGGCAAGAAATTTCATGTTCATTAATGATTTCAGTAGTGGTTTTACATGATGGAGAAAGGAAAACACACATGAATTTTCATGTGGTAAAATTTCCTCTTTTATGTACTACACCTTTGCACAATGATTTCCTATGCTTCTTCTATGTAGATGATTAAAGGTGTCATTGTCTTTGAAGCTCCTCAAAGTCATTTCCTTTGGACTTTCAATGGCATTGAAGTTGAGTAACTTCTTAGCTTCTTTCTAGGACTTGAAATGGTTTTGAAAGGCTTCTTCCTCTTGACAATTCAAAATACTCCTTATTAAGGGGAGTTCATCCCATTGCAAGTCTTCATCTTCCCAATGTTCATGGTGACATTTCCTAATTAAACTCCTTAATAATTGTCTCCAATCAGTGCATGTTAAGCATGCCTTGCTTTTCATATGTTGTGATTTTGCAACTCTTTCTCCCTTTCTTCTTTGGAACATAATCTTTGATGATTACTGAACTTTTGCAAATAAGCTTTTCATTAGTTGTACATTTGCTTAACTATTTTTAGTTTCACTATTTTTTCAAATTCAAGACAAGCATCCTCATGGCATAAATGAAGTAGCTTAAGTTTGGAGAGCTTATGTGGCTTACATTTGCCATTGATAGGTCATTTTGCACTCCACTCTACCCTCATTTTGTGGCTATCATGTGAAAGAGGAACTTTTGACCTAAAACCATTCCCCTTTTAGGCCTCTCATTAGTTGGATGGCATGGTAGTTTGTTGAATGCAATGTAACATACTTGGTTTTATATGTTAATTATCATCCATCATAATTGACAATGGTGACAATAGTAAATACAAGGGGCTCTAGTTTTCAAGGTTTATAGTTGAATATAATTCATATTTTATCCAACTTTTAAAGACTCATGCAAAGTACACCAAATCTTTGATTCTCACTCAAATAACATTTTGAACATCTTCGTTTTATTCAGACCATTTGACAAGATTGTACCATAAACTTGGTGTGTTATAATGATTATAGTGATCATCTAAAATAAATGATGTGTCTTGCATTATTGATTAATATGTCATGTCATATAATTGGGTATAATATGGATGTACAACTAATTTCATTAGTAGACCTTAAAGGCAACTTCTTGTAGCAATAATAGTTATTTGGTTGTTCTATTGAAAATCACTACTTACTTTACTAGTTGTAATAAGGCTTATATATACATATATATAGTTTGATAAATAATACTTAAATATCTTAACAATTCTATCATGGCCAATTTTTCCAAGTGTTTTGTTGTGGGACAATTATTTTCTATTCCTATATTTCATTAATCAACTATCATATTGAATTGGTTGGTTATTGATATATCTAGGTCCCTTGATGCAAGATTGGATGTGTCAAAATAAATATGGAAATCTAAATTTTAATTAGGTACAATATTAAAAATAGGTAATTTAATAATGGATAGTTTCATCCATTTGAATGGTTTCTTGTAGGTTTTTATCCATTTTGAAAACTTTTGTTCCTTCAATAATTTGCACGCATGGGTGTTGTTTTACTACCAATTGTATGTAAGAAAAAATGTTGATTAAAGTTAATTATTTTCCAAAAATTTGATATATTCATGGGTGGGGCAACTTAATAGTTATTGTCACCTTTTTAAAGTGTCTAATAATAACCTTTCATCACAAATAATGTGGGTTTGTAGCATTCCAATTTTTTTTTTAAACACATCTTTTAGATTGATGAACTACATATTCCATTTACTTCACATTTATCTGCACAATTCCTCAACTATTTCAAATTTGGTTATTTTGGTCATAAATGTTAAAATTGTCCAAACAAACTTGTATGAAATCATTCGAATATGTTTGAAGGTTCTAGGTAATTACATTTTAGAAAGTCATAAAAACATTACATAACCAAATTAGCATAACATTGTATGCATATAGCCCCACACTCAAAGCTAAGCATATCATCTTTTTTTCTCTTATTTAGCAATTTTAACTTAGTTGTAGCCTCTATACCCATCCGTAAAGGAATATATTTTGTTTGATGCACCCCTAGGCTTGTCAAAAGGTATTGATGGTAATTGTCAATTCTTTGACAACAAATTATTCAAAGATAGGGTATTGTGATTTCTAACTTTATGTGACTAAGACAAAAGGATGAAATTTCCAAGAAGATTTGAATGATTTGACATGCTTAAAAGATGTCAACTTTCACTCCTCTTAATTGTGCAAAATAGACCAAAAAGGCATTAAGTTTGATAATTGGAACCAAAACTAAATTCACAAACTCACACACAGAAACTCACCACAACTCAATTTCCTTGAAAGGGCAATATTCACATTATAATATATTTTGTAGGTCTCCTGGGGACAACCTTGAAATGAAAATTTTCTTAAAATTCATAGAATCAAAACATTTTCAAGTTTTTTGTCTCATAATGTTGGAGGCTAATAAATATCCATAAGATTTACAATTGATTGAAATTTATGCAAGATTATTTTCTTAAATGTCTCATAGATTTGGCTTTTTGATTTCATGTCAAGCTCCTATATAAACATGATTTGATTGATCCAAATAATAAGTTTAATTATTTTCACAAGTTTGTGTTTTAAACCTTTGAACCAATTCACAAAGTTGGGAATTCATGTTGTGAATCAAGTAAGAGTACCTCTATTTTAGTCTAACATGTTTTCTTGTATGTGTGGCCAAGAATCTAAGTCTTCTTTGGTTTTGCCAAGTTTCAAGTTTCTTCTTGTCCCCCTTTCTTTACTTGTGCCTAAGATCACTCATACGATGAAGGTTACAACTATAACATTGTGGCTTGCAACCACATCCAATATCAAATCCAAAAATAAAAAGAAATGAATCCTTTCAAATCTAAATAAATTTCACATGCAACAATTTATGAAAATACACAACTTATCATGTTGTTGTGTGACAAAATTACAATCATGGTTTTGTTTTGATGCAACATATACAGGGTGCAAACGAGATAACACAAACCACCCGCCTGCTTTTTGACTACTTTTGTGACTATTTTTTGAAAAATATTACAAAAATATTCTTTAAATATTCTTGAAAAAATATTCAAAAAATATTCAAAAAATATTTTTAAAAATTCATACTATTTTATTAATATTTATGTTAAAAATCTGGCAAAAATGTCATTTTCAAAAAAATTCAAATCCATTTACAAATCTTTTTACTTTTTAAACAAAAAATTACAATGTTTAATGAATGTTTTTGTTTCGTTTTTACTCATTGGACTAATTTCAAATTAATTCACATGTTCCCATGATATATAAAAATATAACTATATAAACAAATCTTACAATTTCAACATCAAATCAGATTACGATTTTAAAACATGAAAAAATTAAACAAGCATTACACTTGCTATGGTACGTGTTATTGTAACTCCACCCTACATATTCCTCATCAATTGGTAAAGATAAAATATTTATTTTACATTTTATGCATAATTTGGCTTCATATGATGTCATCATTATGTTGATTGAACATTTCCACAAACTACAATGTTGTATTCATAAATTTTATGAGGGGATTTTTCAATTGAAAGCATTATGATGCTAAAAACTTTGGTATACCTCAAAAGAACATTATTTATGATGACATGTTTACCAACAAAAAAATTAAGCTCTTCACTTCAAAAATTATTCAATACTTCATTAAATTCATGGTGAGAAAAGTGCATGGGTGAAAATCCTATTCAAAATGAAAAGGACCTAACCATTAATGAATTTTTTTTTTTCCTTATATTTTGATCCTTGTCAATATTAATGGATCAAAAAGTGTCAAATATTTTACAATCCAATATTTTAAATCACCACAATTTTAAATTCCATCAATATCATCCACTTTGTGTCCCAAGTACAATAAAATATGACTAGGTAAAAGACTATAGAAAAGGGTGATGTTGTGATTGAATTTTGGTACACCTTAAAGAATTTGGGCTCACATTCAATATTATGCTACTCATTTTAGTTCTAATATACCACAATAAATGTTTAGTAGCAAGTTGTTCAATCATTTCCAAAGTCACCTCTTGTGGGGGCAACAATTCTTGCACCACAAAAAATATGCATTGACCTCTTAGTTTGATGTCATTATAAATGTTGTTAAGTTTTTCAAATTTTTGTGATCATTTCACATAAATATGTTTGAATATTTGTAACACTCCTATTATGCCATCCACATTCATTGACAAGACAATGAATGGAATTTTTTTTTAATTATTTGAAATACTTATAAATGTTCAAACATGTAATATTAAACAAATCCCATTTCATTTTGTCATTATTATAATTTTGGAAATAAGGAGTCAATGTCCAAGTGCAAGCATGATAAAATAAAATAAAAAGTGATTGTAGTATCCAAAAATTGGGGTCCTTGAATAAAACAAACTCAATTTTCAACAATTGAACCAAATATACAATTCCTTTTCACACTCCACTTCAACTATAATTGCTAGTGTTTTCCAATTTTGAATAAAGGTAATTGTGTTTTTCCATGGTACTTGTAAAGCAATCAATTGGATTGGGCAACTATTGTGAACTTTTGAAAAATAGACATGAAGTAGAAAGTATTGTTTTAGAATTAGAAAAAAAATTGTTTATTGAATTCAATATTGATGCAATGAATGTATTAAATGTGTTAGTTGTGCCCAAGAAATGGGCTTTCATTATTAAAAGTATCCCCAACATTGTAAAAAAGAACAACTATTATTTTGAAGATACTTTTAAAACATTTTTAAAGGTTCAAATGATATGGCAATAATTGTTATGAAATTCTAATTTATAAGGTAATAACATCCCATGAATCCAAGAATTTCATGTCTACATTTTATTTTTATTTTTTCCATTTTAAAGGTCTACATAATGTTAAAAATTCTACCAAATATATATTTTCATCTACTTTTCATGTAGACTATTTAAATAAATAAAAATTCTAGTTTATCTTGCTTTCACCCATCCATAGTGAGCCCACATATCATACTTGGAAATGTTTAATACAAAAATATAATTCTTTCCCTTTCACGTTTCCCACACAAAAAGCCCGATGTTTTACTAAAAATGATGGATAGTTGGTGAAAGCACAACATGGAATTTACCCACTATCATTACATGTTGGGTTAACTTTTTATTGGCCATCAACTCAACAAATTATTGATTGACTTTTCTTTACTCGATTCGCCATGGATTTCATTGTCTCCATTGAACTTTCAAATTTGTATTTTAACTTCACAAGCTACTTATTGATTTATTATCTACCATTTGTTTTATCATCTATCAATTTGTTAACATATGGTTTGTCACTTCAATCGAAGCATGTTAAAAAAAACCAAAGATTATAAAATTAAATCATCATAAAGACGTAGTTCTTGGCTTTTTTACCTTTTGGGGACCTAGCTCAAGGAAACTTCCAAAAAGGCTTCTATGTGTGCATCAAGTAAAGAAGCTTCTTGAAAACCTTCCTAACTAAGAATCTATTATGACTTAATTAAAATTTAATTAAAAATTAACTAGGATTTAACTCAAAGTTGACTTGGCATTAACTATAATTAATTAGGACTTAATTAAGAGTTAATTAAGAGTTATCTAGAAATGAACCATTAATTAATTAAAAATGAATTGAAAGTGAATTATGAGTTAATTAAAAATGAACTTAAAATTTATTAAAAGTGAATTAAGAGTTAACTAAAAGTGAACTGAAACTAAAACTAAATTAAAAGTTAAGACCAAATTTAATACAAGTCATAAATGAACATTCAAAGAAATGAACCCCATGGCATTAGCATCCATGACACCTTGAATTAGATAACTAGTTTTAATTTTGAATGTCTTTAATGATATGTGAAATTTAAAAACATTCTTTCAAAATTTAAGGGAAACCATATTTTAATGGTTATAAATGCATGGCATTAAAAAGAACTTGATTTTTTTTTTTCATTTTACTCTACATCAAAGTATTTGAACCTACTTTTGATTCCCAAAAATTCATAATTTGTTCAACTTCCTTAACAACTAAATGTTTGTTCTTTTGAAATGGAAGGCATGTTATGTTTCCTAACAAATTTGATTTGTTATTATAATTTTTTGTGTTTTTTCTTAATCTATAGTTTTGAAATTTATATGAATACTTACCAAATTATGATATTTAATGCAAATTTTAATATTATATAAAAATAGTTAAAAAGACCTTAAGCATTAAAAACACATTACGCCAAATTATTTTTGTAAAACTAAAATTAACATTGAACAACATTTCATAATTTGGGTTTTTTTCATCAACTAGGTGATAAATATATGATGTAATATGTTTCCATTTAATTTTGGAAAAAACTATTTGGTATGTGGAAACTACATGAGTGTTAAATGGAAAAAACAAATTGCCTTAGTCTTAGTCATTATGCCTGCTTACACCCACTTTCAAGTATATAATATCACTTTTAAATGAACATATTCATAAAAGTTTAGATGTATATGAACATTATGAAATCTTGTTCATTATCTCAAATTTGATACATATATATTCATAACGTTTAGTTTGAGATAGTGAAATAAATTTAATTTGAAATATCACAAATAATACCCACCATGACAAAAAATGAAAAATTACAATTATATGTCAAAAATGGGGCTGTGAATGGTATTATTATGTGAAATTTTGGTTAGTGAATGATATTAATACAAATTGATAAATCATGTTGATATTGCCAAGTTTTTTAAATTTTCATAAGGGATGTCATTCATTAGACATGGTTTTATATCTATCTATCATAAAAACGTTATGATTTTAATTTTCTTACAAAAACCACCTTGAAGTGAAAAAAATCACAAAAATGAATTGGGCATTATAATTTTTCACATTAAACTTTTCTTTAATATGAATGTGGCATGGAACCAAAAGTACAAGCTAAGTGTTTTGGAATCACAAAATGATTCCAAATTATGTGTGATATAGGAAATAAATATTCTACATTCAACTTTTTAAGATCTTCACCATTGGATCAAAAATAAAGTGATTGCAAATTGAAATGGTTATAAATCCTTTTAAATCTTGACCATTCAATCAATTGGGATGTTTCAATTTAAAATGTTTTCTTAACACTATATGTTGCCAAAGATAGTATAGTATAGTATATTATAATTATTTTCAACATTTTAAATGGATATTGCAGAATGTGGGAAAACCATAATGTGTTTTAACTAATGTTGGTCAAGTACTTTGATGGACCTAATTACTTGAACTTGATTTCAATTTGGTTCCAAAAATCCAATAAGAATTGGGTATTGGTTTTAGTTCCAAGTGGACCTCAAACTTCATGGTTAGGATCTAGTTATTGGAACTAGTTGGGAACCTCCTTGGTTCTATCATTAAAAAAAACTATAACCAAACTTAAAGTCCAATTCCAAAACTAATTGAAAACCTTAACCAAATCAACTTTTTCAAAAAAACATGATTCTAGTTTCATTTCAAGCCTTTAGGGTTTCAATTTAAGCCTAAGTTGCAAGCACTTAGGTAACTTGTGTATTAAGTGCATTCATGGTTTTATTGTTTGCCACCTTATTCATTAGTTTTTTTTTTCTAATTAGATTGAAAAATCATGAGTGCTAAACTTCCAAGTTGTGGAAGTTGTTACAAAGGCTTGAACAACATAACTTTCAACATGTCCTTGACATCAACATTGTGGATTTCATCACTTTGAATGGCAGAATTTTTTGATACCTTGCCAGATGAATTGGTCTTGAATTGCATTTTGCCCAAACTTTGCAAAATCTACCCATGGGAGGAAAGATATAAAATGTTTGGTAACCCTTAAACTCCAAATGTGCAGTTCAATTATTAATGGTTACATCTTTGACTCGAACCTACTTGCCAAGAGGTCTCAAATAGTGTTATTTTTTTTGGTGTGATGATTTGAAAAAAATAATTGCATTAACCTTAGTCCTCTTCAACATTAGAAAGATAATGAATTAGGTGAATCATGAATGAGTTTGTTGGATTGTTTACAAATCAATCAATAGATTGTAGAGTTTTCCCCTTTTTATTTTTCTCATATGTTCACATATGGTTTTCAGTGATTCATTATATTTTTGTCAATTTCAATTTTGATTTTAGTACATAACATGTGTTTGAAAAGGTATTGAAGCAATTATCATTTGAATCATATTGTTTTGAAGTACATTTGTATATGGACCATTTGAAGTCATAAAATTTGGATAAATCTAGAAAATATACAAAAATGGCCCACTTGAAGCCATAAACCTTGGATAAATCCAAAGAACATGAGAATTTGATATTTGGAAATCGATATGGGCATTTGTGTTTCCTAAAATTATACCTAATAGGGTTTTTGGTTAGTCACAAATTTGTGAAAGTTTTTGTTTTGCAACTTGTTTTTTTTAACTAGTCATCAAGTTGTTTTGAAATATGAATTAAGAACATTCTTGTGACATTTGAATTGTTTCATATTCCAATATTGATTTGTCTCCTTGACCACAAAAGATGGGCCCTTTCATTTTGGGGAATAGTTTAAGTTTATGTCTAGTGAAAAACCTTGTTCATCAACAAATTCCTTTATCAAGTCAATAATAACTTGCCAAAATTATTTCATATATAATCCAAGACTTGAAGTTTATTTTAAGATCAAATTAAAATGTGCATGGATCATAAAATAAATGGTTTGTGAACTTTATGATCACAAATAATGATTTTATATGCACAAATTATGTTAAATATATAAGAAACACAACATATAATAAATTTATATTTTATTTCCTACGTTTGGCCATTCCAAAACATTGTATAATGATGACTATTGGGTCAACAGCACAAGGGGCTACTAGTGGGGAGGGGAGGGAAATTTCCTAGATTTTTGTGACAAAAAGAGCTAAAGGTTTGTGTTTCATTAAAAACCTTAAAGGATGCAAAGGGTAGAGAGGTTAGTTTTAGGGGGGGGGAGGTGGGTATTTTTCCTATTTATTGTAAATGCCACCAAATTGGGCAATCATTTGATAGGATTGAAGTAAGTTAACAAGAAATTGGTTAAGAAAAAGGCTGAAAATCTCCAAAGACCTTAATTTAAAAATAAAAAGATGTTGTGTTGTAAGCACTAGATCAATCTAATCTGCTGAAACATTAAACAATTTGTTAATTAAATCTCATGACTAAATTAAGTCGAAGTTACATGGAACTCATCAACAATGACCACTACCCATACATGTTTGAAACAATAATCACAACATACAACATTTGTCCATAGTCATGTGTGCCCATTGGTGAGTAACTATTGTGTCCCATATAAGGCCCAAAAATATGTGAGAAACAAAAATAGCTTATAAGAAAACAAACTTATATTAGGCTCCATCAAATTTTTAATTTAAAAAAACAAGGGTTGGAGTAAAGAGAGAAACTTGGACTAATGAGTTAAAGTCTCAAGTGTTGTCATTCAAAATTATCCATCCTCGAGAACTTTGGGTTGGCGCCTTTGCATTCTTGCACCCCCTGCCTCCTCATTGCACAGATTCAAAGGGTTGGCCCTTCTTGAATATAAAAAGGACTGCAAAACAAAAGAAAAATAATACAACACATTCAAAGCAAAACACATATTCAATTCATCAACTTTAGCCAACTTTCAATAAAACATTTGTAACACGACTCCGAGAGTTCCACTCTGCAACACACTTTTCCCTTAATTCATTTGCAACAATTGAATCTATTTGTGTCTTTAAAGAAAGAAGTCATCCCTTATGAACTCTGTATTGTCAGGATACTAGCTACTATACTTTTGGATCAGCCTAACCAATTTGATTGTCTGTATATCTCTTTGCTCCACCTCAACATTACAACCCATCGTAGTGTTGGGCGGTGAACAAAGATGTGTGCACAATTAGTTTTGGTGCTTGAGAGCAAATTCCATCAAAAAGAGACACAATTCGAAGCTTGATTGAAGATGAAATTTGGGACACTATACTTTTGGATCAGCCTAACAATTTTGATTGTCTGTATATCTCTTTGCTCCACCTCAACATTACAACCCATCGTAGTGTTGCGCGGTGAACAAAGATGTGTGCACAATTAGTTTTGGTGCTTGAGAGCAAATTCCATCAAAAAGAGACACAATTCAAAGCTTGATTGAAGATGAAATTTGGGACACAATTTGGAATTACTTATGTAGCATTTACAGTATAGACTGCCACCTTTAAAACAGCACTCCACAAATCCAAGCAAAACATATGTATTTCCTCAACTTCGTAGTATTTCCATAAAAATGTAGCAAACCAACTTATTTACTCATCAACAATTGAACACAAAATGCTTTCAAAGTGTCATTTGGGTAGCACTCTGAATCCATATATATGATGATCTTGTGTATGTCAATTTCACCCACAACATTGTTACAAAAAACAATGTGTAAAAAATGGCCGCTCCCCCATGGGAATCACACTCCCCCATCAAATTTAACCAGAAGCAAAATGAACAGGGATGAAGATATTTGTCCCATGAAAATGAAACAACATCGATTAAATTAAAGAGAGCTGAAGAAGAACTATAATGTTCCAAAATCAAACAAATTCATTCCATTTTGTTGATTTAAGTACTCAGTAAGTTCATAAGTTTTGCTCATTCAAAGCCTTCAATTTCTCACCTATTGAAGACATATCTAAAGAATTTGACACATCTAAACTCCCTAAATACATGTGTGTATGTTGATCACCCAAAAAGAAATGACATTCCAATGTACTTATCTTGCTAGAAACTCAATGAATCACATACAACCTTGTG
>Ga0116231_10000546_pt1 | contig 67073 bp, 51 predicted proteins | sample S1TSphgellanicum_2_FD_89695 | JGI IMG/M metagenome (GOLD analysis project Ga0116231, IMG submission 89695) | Host-associated microbial communities from peat moss isolated from Minnesota, USA - S1T2_Fd - Sphagnum magellanicum MG | ecosystem: Host-associated > Plants > Peat moss > Unclassified... | reverse complement strand
GGTAACCTTGCACAAGCAAACCATCAAATGGTTTTCGATCGAGTGAATCACCAAATTGGGTGGGCATCTGCAGATTGTTCAAAGCTTTAAATTTCCAGTGGATGAGTTGATGAATATTTAGCTGGGTTCTAAGTAACACCTTTCACAGATTGGTAAATGTATATGTTATAAGAGCTGGCGGGCGGGCGGGCTGAATGAACCTTAGTTAATACTAGTGTGAACCCTGTGCATTATTTCAACAATGTTTGGTTGATGTTTTTGGTTTTTTAAAAAACTTTTCTTTTCAAACAACTGTCCGTGGCCACTGTCCGTTTGGAGTCACTATCACAGACAGACCAAGTGAATTAATATATATGATTTGATTTCATCTTGATAACTCGTTTTGTAAGAAATAGGTGTCATACATATATATATAGGTAGATAGGTAAGAAAATAGATAAATACGAGGTAAGTAGATGGTTTATAGTTTATATATAGATGTAAGGCCTGTTTTTACTACCTACTAACAACGTACTTGTGAGTTGTTACTAAGTAGATAGTAAAAATGCAGCTAGGAAAGTGGAACCCAACAGAAACTGTTTTTTAACCACTTACCATCCATCCTTCATGGTGCACTGGTCGGTGCTGGTTCACTCTGGCCATGCAAATCATGGACACAACTGCATGAATGCAAAAAAACTGCCATGTTCTTCTGGACAATACGTTTCTTGCGGTTTTTTTTCTTTTGTGCGTTATCCACTTCATTTCCTTGAACTCCTGAAATGTCTTGAGATCCCAATTGCCTAAACCATGATGAAATTCAAGACCAGCATGTAGCCCATAGCATTTCCATGATCTCCTATATGAACACCTTTGGTAATGTGTTAACATGGGCCCCGCATCACCAAAGCAAGGTCATCTTCGTGTGAACACATCCTTCACTGGCTTATATATTTAAATATCTTATTTAAGTATCTGTATTTAAATCCAAAGACCATCAGATATGTGTGGCAAAAATAGCATACGGATCCATGCCAAAGTTATTAACATTGAGAGTTTAAACTTTACTGAGAGCCCCCACGCAGCATTTTTTGTGTGCAAAATTTCGCCAAAATGCGAAAAATAAAAATAAAAAGGAAATATTCAATCGCAATATTCCCGTGTTTTTGAAAAAAATTGCCAAGTTCAAGAATATATATATATATGAAAACATTTCACCACATTTGGACTCTGCTTTTAGTTTGGTAGCAGTGGTTAAACTAGTTTTATTCCTCCAAAAACTTATTGCCATTTAATGCAAAATCCCTCTTGGGATAATAACCAAACATGCAACATTTAAAAATTGAAAACGCTTCACTGTCGCCATGTGTTGTGTTATTTCGCAAACTGTGTAACACCCAAAATTTAGGAGTATTTAGTAAAAACATTTTGGCAATAAATCACCAAGAGGTAACACAGGTGTTTGGAAACGGAATTTTCTGTCACAAATATTCCTTTTTCTCTAAAAACAATTTCGCCTAAAATGGCCAGAAAACTGTTTTATTTCTTTTTGAGAGGGTGTCGCCACATTTATGTCTACTGGCTACAGTTTTAGGAGTTCTTTGAAATAATGTCGTTAGTTAAGTCCAAATCTGCCTTCAGATGCTTCCCACCCTCACTCCATGGGGAAATTGAAAAGAAAAGCGTTGCATGATAATCTCCTGACACAATTTTCCATCTCCAACTTAAAGTGAGGATGAAAGTGAACCTTAGTGTACAAATATTAGACTTGAGGAGGGATAGCAATGTTTTCTTTTACCATTTTTGCAAAGTAGCCAGTGGGGCCACTTGTGAAGATCATCAACTGGTTAAAAGCCATTTTAGGTAGGATCTCTGGCTGGTCCTGCCAGATTTTTAATCTCAATATTGCTGCCCCTAAAATTATTAGGGGTGAACATTTTTGCCCTACCTCTATATTCACAGGTGCTAACATAAGGCTATCATTGAAAATTTCTTAAGGACTTCTGGCCATTCTGATATTGCACATGGGTTTTTCCAAGTGAAGAGTCTAATTATTTTTTATGAACTGGCATTTACTTGTCCCAAATTGTAGTGTTAATGGTGATAAATTGTTCGTTGTATGGATCACATGTGCAAATAACAACGCAAAAGATTGAATAAACAAGTGAACCATCAAATTTCACAACTAAACTCAAGGACTTGCAAGGGAATTAAACCCCTAAAATTGGCCATTCCAACACAAGTGACCTACAAAATCAAGCCAACATATGTCATACATTTACAACTTCAAAAGACCCAACAAAGAAAAACCACTGCAATTGAATTCTAGAGAGTGGGCAAACCATTCTAGTAGAATGGAAACCAAGCTATATGGTTTGTAAAGCAATCACCGAATTCAATAAAAATAGAAAAATAAGCCATCAAGTTTCTACATTTGCAAAAACAAACATAGGAAACTCGCGAAACACCCTAACCATCATGAAAATATCAATGATGTGCTCTTCTCCATTACACAATGCATTTTGCACATGGGAAATTTTGCAAAATATAAAACCATTGTGCAAACATGTGAACGACAAGTAAAAAATAAGTAATGAACCTATTGCAAAACTTCGACTATATAAAAGCCAAAGTAAAGAAATATTTTTTGTCTTCCACACTACCTACTATTTGCACCATGACTAACTCATCCAATTTCACATACTCGAAGAAGCTAGAAATTAGTATCTAAGATGTTGTCACAAGGCACCACCCTATGGTGAAAAGATTAGTGTCAAAATGCAATGTCATACATGTAATTATATTTGACTTCCTTGTAAGCTTTAATATGTTTTGTTGGCAATCAAAATCACTAACCTTCAACAACTCAAAGGCCTTTCTTTCCTAGGCATCCACCCATTGGATTTTTCCATAGCAAAGTGCAACTTTGATAACATCAAGGTGTTTGGCAAATGATGCATAAAAATCTAAATGCAACCAATATTGGGGATACATAATCCCAAGAACATCCATGACATCATATGCTAGAAACAAAGTTTCCAATTCTCAAATCAAAGCTTATCCAATCCTTGCCAAAACACACATAGTTCATGGATTTGCATGAACACAAAAACCTAAAAACTATAAGAAAAATACACAAAACAAGTTGAAAATTGGAAAAAAGATGAACTTTGAAGCACATAAAGTTGCAAGCTTTTTCCTTTGAACTAATTTTTCATCAAAGATTCAACAACAAACACAACTTCAATCACAAATGATGGCAACATGGTCTCCAAATCTCAATGCAATGTTCAACCATGTTGGCCATTCAACTAAAATGCCAAATGCTAAACTCCAAAATTCAAGTTAGGTATCCACCACATGTAAATGCACTCCTATTTGAATTCCATTAAAAATTTGAAGGTTTAAAAGTTGTTAGCAATGAACTTGAACTTTGGATTACAATACATATTGTAAATGTCACCTTGACATAAACTCAATTATTTCATTAACAAATTTTAAGGGTTTTTTTCCCAAATGTTTTTAATATTCTTTTTCATTTAGTGTTAGTCTTCTTTCACAATGCCTCCACAACTCCCACAAAGTTACAAATTCAAATACTTTTATTTCAATAAGAACCCTATTGTTGTTGGGCCTCTTGTCATTCTTGATCCAAATGTAGTTTTTTTGTCTCATGGTCGTCTTGCATTTTCCCTTCCATTATTTTTTCCAAGTAGTTCTTATCTTTCATTTACAAATCTAAATCTAAAACATAACAAAAATGTTGTTACATCATTGAATGAATCACTTTGCCCCCCTAAAGAAGGTCTATTCATCTATTCAAATCCAATAGCCAAAAAATAAAATTATGACTCCATTAGAAAGTTTGAACAATCTTGGGTTGCAAAATTTCCATAGGTTGAGTTGTGTTTAGGGGTAGATGGCAACTTGCACATTGTCAAATGCAAATCTGTAGCTAACCATGTTGAATAGAAGGAAAAATTGCTTGTTTTTAAGAAGGATTCTTTTTGTACACACATAAGGCACAAGAAGCTTAAGAAGAAAATAAGATCTAAAGTGAAGAAAGGGGAATAGTATTCAAAGTGTGTAAGCATGCCAAAAAAATCAAAAGCTTGTTCCTGAACCCATTATTTGAATTTTTGGTAGTGTTGAAAAACAATAAAGAACACTAAATTGTACTTCAAGTTAAACAATGGTAGAATTCGTGCATTAAAAGATGATGTGGGCAACCATAGCTATACGTGGGGGTTGCCCCTTATGTTGGTTTGAGTTATGATTAAATATCTACATTTGACAACCAATCTTGGTTATATGTCCATAGTTATATGGTTGATAATTGGGTAAGAATCCCAATTTCCATTTCTCTGGACCAAATGTTAGAAGGATCAAGGTCTAATAATTTAACAAAGGTTATTATGGAAATGGTGATGATAGGTGGTGGTTTGCCACAAGCGAAAATTGCTAAGAAGTTCATTTACTTTGGGGTGGATGGTGCCAATGTTTTTCGAGGCACCAAGACTAGTGTCACAAGGCAAATCCGTGACAATTGTGCTCCTCATTGAATAAGGGTCCATTGTATGCATTGTCACATTAATAATAATGTAAATCTTGTTGGGTTTTCCTTTGGTGATGTGGCTTGAAAATTTGTTACAAACCTTGCATTCATATTTTGCACATTCACCTAAAAAACACTTGGAGTTCACAAAGCTAATTGAGTTCATAGAAAAAAAGGGGAACAAGATTCTTTGAAATGTGAAAATGAGATCGATCTTGATGTTCAACCTTGCTAAACAAGTGATTGTAGAATGCAAAAGTTTGCTAGTCAAGATGGTGTTGAATAACCCTATAAACTAACAAACCAAATTGAATTATGAACACTTTTCTGACCTCAATTTTGAGTTTATTGCAATAATTCAAATTTACAATAAATGAAAATGGACAAAAGAGAATCTAGAATAAAATTTTCAAAATTCACTAATTAGAGAATTGGATTATTGTACCAACTTTGAAATTGCACTAGAAATGAGAATGGAAAAAAAAAAAATCTTCAAAAATACCTCAAGACTTACAAATGAAATAATTGGAGATATTACAACAACTCTAAAATTGTCCTAAATGAGAATGAACAGAAGATATTTTGGAAAACCCTTCAAGACTTCAACATATAGAAGGTACATCAAAATTATGCAATGCATGAAAGCCAACATGGATGATAGAACATATAAGTTTGAAACTTTGAAAACAAGAATTTCACAAAGCTTCAAAGCACAATACTTGAATGCCCAAATTGGTTGTAGCAACATAACTCTAGCATACCTTTAATTGTTCAATGGTTATCTAACTTAAGCACAAAATTTTGCAAACTTTTGAAAGGAAATCACAATGAATCAAAATCATTGGCAAACTTGAAAAAATCATGAAATGTGGATGCTCATTATGATACTTTGTTGTGAAGCATTGACAATGGACCTTAGAACCTTAAATAAAAAGTTCAATATAATGACACTCATGATTTGGTGACTATGAAGCACCTTTGACGAAACTAGCTACAAAGCAAATTGGTGAGAAGAGGGGAGCAACTAACTTGGGAAAGTATGTGCTATAATTTAGAAACAAACTCAATTTCAAAGGTGTTAGATTTTGCACACAATGATGAAGGACATCAAGTGAACTAAGGTTTAAGGTTCTCATGAACAAACTCATTTGATGGCTTTGATATGGTGTTTTCATGAGATTAACAACCTTAGGTTTGGCCATATGGTGAAATCCTCCAAGGCTTAAGGGTTAGGAGTGATGAATTGATGTTTAAAAGAAACAATTTTTTAGCCATCACATTTGATAAGTGGATTTTTTTAATGATTTTATCATTTTTCACCTTTTTTTTCCTTTATATTAATGGATGCCCCTTTTTGAAAATTGGAAAAATGGTGATAAAACACCAAGGAAATAAACATTAACAAATAGGTTACTATATTATAGTCCAATTTTTGGGTGAGTACCCCCACCCTACCCAACAACAACGAATTCATGTCGTAGCTAGAGGTACGTGATGGTAACATGAAACTAAACTTAAACTTGCAGGTAACTACCACATGAACATCACCCAAGCATGCAACATATGGCATGATGTAATTTCATGCTACTACTTTCATGGAAGAGTAATAAGCTAGTAGAATGCATGTTCCCTATCTATTTTGAAGATGTAGTCTAGATCAAAACATCACCATCACCCTAGCCATTCCTACATGTTTTATCGATAATTTGGCCTTTGATTAAAAAATTAATCTAGATCATTTGTTTGCTGCATGCTTCATTTTCTACTATACTAAAACTCTAGAAACTCCTTCTCCCCTCCTAGTTTCAATATTTTTTATCAACTCCACTTTTCTTTTTGTCCATTTTTATTTGCTCTATTTTTTTGGTCATAATACTACACATAGACACACAAACATAGTTTATTTCCAAGGTTTGCCATCAATGGTGATGTCATGATGAAATCCAAATGATCCTTCGCACAAACAAACAACCCTTAAAATTGTCTAAACAATTATTCTTCATTTCACTTATCCTTTGCATTAGGTTTCAAAGGTCCACAAGGATGTAAAAGATGAAAGGGGGTGGGCCATAGATATTGTATTGAAGTAGATCAAAAAAGGAAATGTGAATAGTCACACATAGGCAGTACAAATGTAGGCGAGGAGATGGGGATGCTAAGATTGTATAGGAGTAGGGGCAAGAACAAGATGGATCAAGTACAAGCTAAAACATATGTGCAAGGTAACGAATGCAAAGTTAGAATCCAGTTTTTAGAAATTACTACCATTTTAGGGCTCGACGGTTTTCATGTTCGAAGTTGATGCGCCCTAGATTGAGGAAAAAGTACAAGATCATGCCAAAAAAAAACTTGAATTTGCAATAATACCAATCGTTTGAAGAAGTGGTGAAAAAATTGAATCTAAATTCCCCCATAGTGGATCCTTAAATCGCTTCTTTCAAATCCTTTAATTATATAATTTCTTGTATTGTGTCTTAAAGATTTTTGCATGATTGTAGCATGGCGGCCCTTATCAACCTCATTCAAATTACGTAAGTAAGTAAGTAGGTTAAAAATGCTTATAGTTTACAGTTTAAAGTTCAGGGTTTCATTAGATAATGTGTATATGCATGGCAAACCTTATAGTTTAACTGATATTAAAATGCCAACAGGTATCATAGCAAGATTCCAATATCATGATGACTTATATAGACCATCATGAAACATTTCTGCCCCCTCACTTGATGATTCACATCACATCTACTTTGCTTCATCCAATTTCTTCACTTGCACCTAGTTTGTCCTCACATTTCACACCTTGTCTATTTCATCAACCATGGACTATTCCTCAATCATTTATACATACATTAGGGGCTTATCCATCCCATAAGTAATGTCTGCATGTTCATTGTCTTAGTTTGGTAACTTATACAACAATAATATGTTTAACATGTCGCCAAACACCATACACTGCACATAGGCAATTGGATGAAAATCGTTCAAGGAATACCACACATGATGAAAAAGGCTTAATCCTTACTATAGTTCCTTTTTACCCTATATTTTGATCCCCATAAAAAATAATGAATTGAAAGTTGTCAAAAAAATTAAAAGGATTATATTTTAAACCATTACAATTCTAAATTGCATCATAATCATCCATAAATGTGTCTTTACATGGTAAAAAAGACTAGGTAAAAAAGACAAAAAAGGATGACATGTGATAAGATTTTGGTACACCTTAAAGAATTTGCAAACCAATCATCAGCTTCTGAGGTGCTAATGCCCTCAACATTACTGTCTTCTCCTCCTTTAGCTTGGACATGGATTGCATCATTAAATATCATCAATGTGTTCCATCTTGGTTTACCACACCCCCATTCATACCATCATATTCCATATGCTTTCTATGTTGAAGTTTAACATGCGTTGCACATCCCTTTAATTTGGTTGATTGTCAATCCATCCAACACAATAGCTTGACATGCATTTTTGCTCTTCCATTCCTATTGTTTATCTTTTCCATTAGAGAAAGGTGGTGAAAAAGGCCATTAAGAGAGTTGTGCCCGTTTGTTCAATACATGGCAACAAACGTAGAAACATTGGGAACATATGATTAAAGCATAAACATTGGCTTCCTAAAGATTTTCAGAAATGGCATCATATCTTATTACACTTCCATCAACACGATTGTGTTACACACAAGCACATGTTCATGTAGGGTAATGTGCTTGAATAGTGCATGCATTAGCCCCCAGCACTCATAGAGCCCCATCAACTGAGTCCATTGTGGCTCTTCACCATCTTCATCCATTGACTAAAGTTGACCTACCCCTTTTTGTTAATGATTTCCATTTAGAGACAAATCTTGTTTTGGATAGCAAAACATTTATTTTTCCTTTGACACGTTCACCACATCCTTCAAATATGGTGTATGAGCTTTTGCAAGATTACATTGTCCTTAATGACTCTACTAATGGTTTTTTTTTTTTTTTAAATATGTGAACACATCATTCGTGGTCATGTTTTTCCATCAATATCACACTTGCTTATTGCATTGCAATTATTGGCTTTGTAGAAACAGACTAAAGGCGTTCGACCCATCGTGATTGGAAAGGTGATTTGTCAATTGGTTGCCCACACATTAACTATTCAATTCAAGGATACATTTGTAAAACATTTTAATCCACACCAGGTTGGGTTGGCAACACCAAGTGGGTGTGAAACAGTGGCTCATAGGGTTAAAGTTATGTTAGATCTACATCTAAAGTGGATGGTATTATAGGTGGATGTTCAAAACACATTTAATTCAGTATCTCGAATAGTTGTTTTTCAAAAGTTACAATCTTGCATTACCAACACCTTGGATCAACTTTTCCCATTTGTTCATTGATTTTACACATGCATCACAAATTTAACATTTCGCTACTTAAAAATGGAATTATGTAACATTAGTTCATTCATAACTTGTATGATTTACACATTAATATCCTACATTGAAAGCACAACACAAATTTATTGAAAGATGTGAAATCCATGTGACAATCGTTCATTCATAGGTTCGTACTTCATTTGTCAACACATTTATTTATGTGTTAGACATGTTTTCAATGCATGATATTTGTATGTAAAATGTATGAACCTATGAATGAATGAACTTCTCACAGTTTTCATTATAAATTCTTTACATGTTAATTGTGATTTGCCCATTTCCACTATTTCTCAAAGGCTTCTAAATGCAAGGATTTCATAGTCATTTCATCTGTGTCCGGTACATGATAAGGGATCCTTTGGGAGGAATGTTGTTTACACACTTTCATCTTCGTGTTTTTCGTCTTACTGCAACAACCCACCTTACTATGTTTTTCCCTCATTGGTGAATGATTCACACATAGTTGGTCCTACCTTGAATGTTGTACTTGTTTTTTTGCAATTATAAGAGGAGTTTACAACATTAGAACTTTCAATGTAGTCTATGAAATGTGTAGCCTAGTTTCCATAAGGGTTAAACCAATCTATATCACTTATTTTAGGTTTTCTTACACCTAAGTCCAATCTTTGTATTTTAAATGCTTAAGTGGGTTCTTTGCCATTTGTGGAGTTTGGCTTCGTATTATAAGTGTTTTAGGACGACTTCAACACAATTACTAACCTTTCTATGTTTATAGATCCTTAGGCAACTTTTGTGATGTTTTCATTTTGTTATGCCCAATGACCGAACTACCTACAACATACTGTATTTTCATCACTAGGTATCTTGCAACATTACATTAAGTTTGATGTTCATACCATAGTTATGTTGGAAAAGTTATTAGGTTCAAGATCTTTTGGCACCATAGTGGGCCATTTGGTTCGTCATCAAATCATTCTTCATGTTTTTTCAAGGGGCTTAGGCCTTCCTTCAATGGTCCAACATGTTGCCCTCACCTTTTTTGAATGTTGGGTTTTAATCACTCTTGCGCTAATCTTTCATTTCCAACAAGATGATCACCCTACTCTTTTTGATCTAGTGGCACATGTAAAAGCGAGTATTTATCCTTTTCAAGTAGCACTACAAGATACTTGTGTGACATTACGTAAGGTCATCCGATCACATGGCTTGCCTTTTGAGAGTCTAGTGGTGCAATCTAATCTTCAAATGCGGTTTTTTTTTATGGATTAACCACACAAGCAAAAATTTACTTCGTTTTTAGCAAACGTTCCTTCAGATGTTGTGCGAACACATCTTCACTCCTATATAATTCTAACAACAAGGGCTTGTTTATTAACTCATCCTAACACCTTTTCATTTTGTTTGTCTTCAACCCATTTCCTTACAATATTACGTATTTGTTTTGGTATACCACATCCTATGGTTGCACATCTTTCACAATGTTAGTGGGATCATACCATCGATGATTTGGGTATTCATTTGTTATGTTGCCCATGCAAAAGTGAACACATTACAACCCATGATATGCTTCAAAGTATTGTTGTAATTATCATGTCAAAAAATGGAACTCACGTACAAAGAAAAGTTTCCCACCTTTTCCCCCACCATACACAAAGACAAATGGATATCATCATCACTAGAAATGATTTTTGAACCTTGATTAGCGAATGTTATCATTACCAATCCAACTCATACAAATTTGGTGTAACATGTTTCGATGATGACATGCATGCAACAACAATTACTATTCAAGATAAGGCACAATCCTACATAGGGTGAATGCCAATAGATGATTTCATTCTCCTTGCCATATAGACCTATGGTTGTCTCCATCCTCATTTTGATTCCTTTTTTACTTCTTATGTACATGCTAGTATAACTCGCCATCAGCATACCTCCTTGGTACCTTTGATGTTTATATCTTATTATAGGTAACAAGTACCGATAGCCTTCCAACATGCGCAAGCCATCATGATTTTTCAACGAGTTGCCACATTCAATCACAATTCTTCATGTCTTCTACACATACCAGCTAACTAATTTGTGGCAAAGGATGCCCTTTTAAAATTAGGTTTTCTACTTCATTATTGTTGTTTTGATTGTTTTGATTTTCTTTTCATGTGTTTACATTTGTGTTTATATGCCTTGTACTTTTTGTGGATGGATTTCCATCCTTCTTTTTATATATACAAGGTTTTACTTAATTTCAAACAAGCAAGCTCCAACATCCTTGTCAAATATTTTGCATATTGTTTTTCACCAAGTCCACATTGCCAACTTGCCAAGTTGACTTCAATTTGCAAGTTGTGCAAATGCCCTTTAAACTATACAAAACCAAACATTTTCAAAGACTACCCATTGCCTAAAATTCATTCTTTGTTGTCCGAACATATTTTTTTTTTCAAAGGGTTGGGGACTTCAATTAGTCAACTATGCACATACATAGTGTATGTACATAGGCTACCTTCCCACATACAATCACCATCTATGTCAAGTTGAACCAATATTCAAAAGCTACCTAATGAAGGCCTCATACATTGCCTAGGTGGGTGGGTAGTTCAATGGGCAAGTAGGACAAGTGCCTACTTGTAGACAAGTAGCTTAGGTGGGTAAGTATGTGAGAAGGTGGGAAGGCAAGCAAGCACATAGGTATCATAATGAGGTATGTCATTTAGGAAAGTAGGTAACATAAGCAAGCATGTAGATAAGAAGGTAGGTACCCTAGGTAGATATGTAGGTAGGTACCATAAGGAGTTCCATGGCCTAAAAGGGTGGGTAACGTAGGCAAGAAAATAGATAAAAAAGTTGGTACCTTAGGTAAGTATGTAGATAGGTAGGTGAGTAGGTAGCTTAGATAGGCATGTAGGTAGGTGGGTAGACAACCTACATATGTAGGTCGATAGACAACCTAAATATGTGGGTGGGTATGTAATTTATGTAGGTAGGTAGTTAGGTAAGTACACAAAGGAAGTTGGTAAGTAGCTGGGTACATAGGTAACTGCCGAAGAAGTCAAAATATTCCTTATATTAGTACATTAATACTGCAAACCTTATCTGCATACAGACATGATTAAAAAACTCTCTAGAGCACGGTCTATGGAGGCCCAACAGGCAACCCACACAAAGTTAAAGAAGCGGACTGTAAAGTATCCAACAAAAGATATGCATTTTAGATCAGTGAGTCAGAATCAAAGGTGAAAAATAAATCCCAAGGTGGCCATTAGGTTGCAAAGTGGTGCGCATGAAGACAAAACATAGCAGATTTTGAGAAGCCACACAAGAAGCTAAAAAAGAAAATTGTAAAATATCCAACAAAAAGGTGGGCGTTTAGATCTGTAGGTCAAAATCAAAGTTGAAAAGTAAACTCCAAGATGCCCATTACAATGTTGGGCGGAAACTTAGGAAGTTCCTGAGACTAAGCAATACTTGCATATTGGAAAAAGGATAGGAATTTTATATTAGTGTGTCAAAGTCAAAGGTGAATATATTAAACTCAAAGGTGAATTTTTGCCGCAAACCCTGCAAAACTTGTGGTTTGATCTCTGGAACATCTTAGGGTTATCCATTCGGTTAGTTTCCCTTTCAATTTTGGCTAACTGTTCTAAAGTTCCTATCCTCTTTGGATATTTGACAGTCCCTTGTAACTTGAGGCTTGTTCACAGGAATTTCATAATTTTTCTCCTCATACTTGTAACTTGTGATCCTATTGGCTGAGAGTCAATAATTGGACCCATGGCCTTTAGATGAGGGTTCAAGACCAAAAATTGGCCAATTGAAGCTATAAAAAAAAAGAGCTCAAAGGAGAGCTCCTGATTTGGAGAATGAAGGTGAAAGCTAGGGTCCAACTTGCTTCAAATCAATTTGCTTCAAATGAGTCCAAATTGGTTCCTAAGAATTTGAACCCTGGACCCCATCTGGTGGGCCTAAGTATCCAGATGGGCCAGGAATGTTAAATAGTAGTAGGTCAAAGCCAAAGGCTAAAACTAAACATAAATCATGAACATTATGGTGCAAAGTCCACACATGTGCGGCTTGTGATCAGAAAAAATGTCAAATTCAAGTTGCAAACCTGCAGGAAGTTGCAATTTGAGATTCCACAAAGTATTCAAACACCATAGACAGACACCAACCAAAAAAGTCTTGTTAGTGAAAAGGAGACCCAACCTCAAGGTGCACATGATGGCAAAAGTATAAGGTAAGAAGCCCAATGCCAGGGGCTTTACTTGAATAAGGCCCATGCAAGATAGGGCCAACTGCGGGCCCAATTCAGGTAACACCCCATGGCTGAGTGCCATACTTAGCATAAAGACCAGCTCAAAAGTTTTCTTTCTTCCAAAAAATCAGAAAAAATATGCATCATGTTTCAGAAAACAGAATGCCCACTCTGGCAGGCATTAAAAATTTTGGAGGACCCACAAGCAGCAGAGGAAAAAGTCTGCTGAGTAAATTCCTTCAAATTACAGTGACAAAATCTCAGCAGGTCTTCAGGCCCGAGCTAACATCTACACCTCCATAGTCAATCCTAAGTGGTACTTATCCATATCAATTGTCTGAGGAGCAAACGAGGCCAGTGTTCTTAAGAAGAATGTAATCAGTTTTGGTGTCCTATTCTTGTACTTTTTAAAGTTTTTTTCTTAGGTGGAACAGGAACTTCACTTTGACCTAAAAGGAGTGCTGCCAAGCGAGAACAGAAAGTGCCCTAATAGTGAGGTCACTATTGGTTCACTACACCATGAACATGATTAACAAAGGAGATTAGGTAGGGAATGTAATCTATTCTTCAAAATGGAGGTGTTTTGTTTGTTTTGGTTCCTGTTTTGCAAGCTATGAATGTTTAATTAATGAATGTAGTATGGGAGTGCTAGCACTTGGTTTACTGTTAGTTCTTGGTGTTGTGTGGTGTGGGCAATTCATCTTATCATTGTTTTTGCTTTCTCTTAATGATGGATGTGGTAGTTGTTAAAGATTATTTGGTTAAGCAAATTCTGTTGAAGCAGGAGGTGTGAGGAGGAGAGAAGATTGAAGGAGGTAGTTTTTGATCCTCAACAATTTTGGGTTTTTTCAAGAAAGAGATGCTAAGTGTTCTTTATTTTCTTGTTCTTTCTGTGATTTTGCTCCAAGTAGAAGATTTTTCTCCCAAGCACATTATGTTTTTGTCAAGAATTAATTAGGTTTTTTGAAGGACTTTGGCTGCATCTCTAGAATTTGAGAGTCTCTAGACAAATTATTTAATGAAATCATAGGTGTGGTAGTGATGGAAGTGATGAAAGGTACTAAAGAATGTTTAAAGGAGTAGGGCATTGGCAAGTCATATCTACTGGAAATCTAATAATGTTTTATCACTAGCTTGTCTATGAATTGGGATGTTGAGAATGTTTGAGTGCGTGTTTTGTCATTTTTCAAAATCAAGAGTGTGTATGATTAGTGTCCTTAGTCCTATTGCAATTTGGGAAAATCCGTTTGGGAATTGGGATTAGAAACATCTTTGGGGAATGTCACATTTTGGAGATGTCTTGAGGAAAACAAATGTGGAGAAATTTTTGTGGAAATTGTGTCTAATTTTTTATTTTTGAATGGGGAAATATTATTATTAAAAATTGGGGTAGGGGATGTTGTACCCACCAGGCTTGATGACTCCAAGATGTGTAAAGAGAAAATTCCAAAGTGAGATTTCATCCATCACCATCCATCTCTTGATTAATTTGGATGTCACATGATTAGAAGGAAACAAGGATTCAATCATCTTTCTGATTAGTTATATTTGTTTTTTTTTAAAATATTTATAATCACATTGTTTTTTCCAAGCACGTCATCATGGTCTTTCTTGGTTTTGCATAGTGCTTATTTTTTTGTTATATCACTTGTAGTTCCACCAATTGCACTTTGTTTTGCAATCTTGAGTGAGGATCACTCTAATGATGTGAATCAATTGTGGAAAACACTAGTTATGCCCAACACAACTTGTAAAACCCACTTGATAGAATGACATTATGCTTTACCAAGCTCCACATAGTTTTAGCTAGAACCAAGCTACTAGGGCCTAGTAGAGCCCATTTCAAGGTACATTTAAAGTAGGTGGTGCAAGTTATATTCCCCAATTATTTTAGCAAAACATTAAATTAGTGCAACTAGCTAGTTAAAATCTAAAACATTACAACTTAAGGTCTTTTATGGCATATTCTTAAATATAAAGTTGGACGAGGGATATTGAACTTAGTACTTCTAGAATGGATAGGCCTAGTTACTTATGGATGTAGATTAATTTGAAAACAATATATATTTTGTGTTCTCTAGCTTTATCTTTAGGAAACTCCCCCCCTTTGTCCCTTAGTTTTTTGGGTTGTTTGTAAGGCTTACTTGGGAGATCTAATTTTCAAAAGAAGATGTTAACACTATCTAAAGAGCTTTGTTCAGCACAAAAAATGGTCAATAATTCTTAACCCTGCACAAAACCACTTGGTTTTATCATAGGGTTGATTGCTTTGACCTTGCTTTTATTTATACAAATATATTAATGTTGTTCATAAGCAAAATCTATGCTGTTGGTTAGTATGTTTATTGAAAGGTTTTGGTTTGAATTTGGTGGGGAATAACAAAACATGCAAAACAAAGAATTGCTTGGTGTGGTTATGTGTAAAAACATGTAAGGTGTAAAAGGACAAGTTTGAAAATGCACCAAATAGAGCTCGTTAAAACATATTTAACATATCACATTCTCTAGCACATACATAACTATTATTTAACACTAATCTATATCTAGTTTGTCATCATTGATTTTTTAGTCCATTTAATGTAGGGTAAAACCCAAGGTGGGGGCTACGGAATACTAAAAGAAATAGATAGGACATGACTCTAGGGTCAAGCCAAAATGACTAACCCTATTTCAAGATGCCAAAACATCATTCTAACCTTGGGCCAAAACATGTTTTTGCTTGAGATAAAACTTCTTGGCCTAGGTTTTAACACTAATCCAAAACACTGATCTTTGACTCACATTGTTCTTGTTTATATGGCCTAAGGTTACTTCACATTGGGCCCTAGGATATTTGATTTAACATGCTTGCAAAATAAGTGGCTCAGGGTGTTCATGGGGATCTTATGCTTATAAGTAAATATAAAACCCCTCCCCTTGTTAAGGAGTAGGTGTAAAAATACTCGCTTCATGATCTATATATGTTTAGGTTGGTGATAATGTTCCTTTCATGCTTTAAGATGGGTAAATCCCACAGATTAGTGACATTCCAAAATGCATGGATAAACTTTGTTATCACCTTGCTCTTGGCCCCTTATTTTGGGAATGCCCCTTACAAAATATAAAAAGATCCAAACTAGTATCTTGTGGCCTAGATGAATTCATTTGTCTTAGGGTTGAACCCTATGACATACATTTAATAAAGTGTTGTCAAAAGGCAACAACCAGGGCTAAGGACATTGGTCCTTACACCTTAGGGTTTGAAGTCCTAGGACTTCACATTTGTGCAAGGCTAGAACTTCAAGGCCCAAACGGCTTAGAACGTGAGAACTTGAAGGCTGGTAGAAGTGTAAGACATTAGGGTACAAGGGATTGAGACATGAAATAATAAAATCCTATTAAGACATGAAGGCGCAAGGGGCTAAGACATGAAGGTTCAAGGGCCTAAAACATGAGAGCCTTACAGACATTAAGACTTTGAAAGGCTACATTATTTTACAAGTTGGGCCTTTCTTTTTGGTTGTGGAGTTTGTGAATAAGAATTTTATGTGTTGGGGAATGAGATGTGTGGAACTTCTAGGCCATCGGTGAGCAATGTCTTTTGATTTTTTTGGAAAAATTTCGCCAAATTTTGACCTGAAAAATATGATTTCAACCTATACAAAGGATTTTTAATTTTAAAAATGGCCCAAATTCGTCAGATTTTGAAGAAGAAAAATTCCAAATTTTCAGAATTTTATGATAAGTTCCAATGGGTAGCCAAAAATATAGAAGGATTCTGGGTTTTTTCTACTTTCATATCTAGTATGCAGCCAAATCTGGCTAAAGGCTCCTATGGATGATTCCCACTTCAGCTACATCACAAAATTGAAAAAAGAAACCCTGCTGGTGAGATATTCTAACAGACATCCCAAGTCAAGGATCCTAGGCCATTGTTAAAGGTCACGCAAATCCAAAAGTCCCTCTACTTTTTTTAAGAGAAATATTCACATTTACTCCAAATAAAGTAAGAAATTTCTGGAAATTTCTCTGCTTTTTGTTTATGTTTTGCTTTCATGCATGATCAGTCACCCAAGGATGCTGCTACGCATTTGGAAACGGGACTCTCATCTTTAAATCTTATCCATCCCCAAGTCTAATATTTGTACATGAAGATCAATCAGGATATCCGCACATGAGTCATCTTCACTTTCAGTTGGAGGTGGGAAACTCTGTCAGGTGGGTACCATGACTTCGAAAATATCCCTCAATTTTGGGTATTACAAACTTTTCCTAAATTACAAATGTACTCAGCAGTTTACGAGGGTGAAATTTAAGAAATTTTTTAAAAAAACTTTTGAACCTAAAGAGGGACTTCCCTTAACACAAAACCTGACAATCAAAAATGAAACTAATGGAATTTTATTTCATTGTGTCTAGCTATTGCATGTGTGAGCCCACAAACATTTAATGAAATCATTTCACAACCTAAAGTGTGTATCACAATTCTCTCTCTCTTCTATTCCATCTTTGTATTGCTGAAACATTAGTCCACAATTCATCTCAATCACATGATCTTCAAATCATGGTTCCAATTTCAAATTACATTCATCTTCTATCATCACTTTGTGTATGATCACACAAGTTGCAAGAATATGTGACACAAAGTGTCTCTGTCATTATTGACTAGGATTTTGCACTATGATAAACTGACTTACAAAATGCCAACACAATGTTTCACACCCTTTCCAAAAACCTCTTGAGCTTGAGCAAAATGCTTGTGCTTCTCCCCTTGAAGCTTATGGATCTTCTGTACAAAGCAACGTCATACTGGGTAAATGCCATCCACAAGCAAATACTAATGGAGTATATGTTGCCACACTTCAAATTCCAAACCTACATCAAGCCCATAGCAACCTCACACAACACACCAGAAATCAACAGACTAATATCTTGGATGTTTAAATCATTATTCTTGCCATGCAAACCAAATGACAATTTCATATCTATAGACTCTAGTCCATGATCACTTCCAATACCATTGGAGCGTGTTTCTTTTTGTCAAAAAAAAAGCCCTTGCCAAGCAATTGATTCATTCTTTCAACGGCAGTGCATACAATCCATGGTTATGAATATCCTTCACAAACCCATGCCATGATTATACACATTTGCTTCTCCAAACTGCCTCTTGGAGGCAACCAAAAATATTTTTCTTCAAAACTCTCTCTCACAACCCTCACAAATTGCTTCTAGGTTAGAATTGCAATGCTTTCTCCAAGGTGACATTACATTTGGGGAACACCCCACTTTTTTTTCTTTTTTCTTTTTCCATGTGATACCCAACAGATACCCTTCGAGTCTGGCAAGAAAACATGAAAAAGACAAAATACCCACTAGAGTGGGCTTTTAACTTTTCAAGAATGCCCCATCCTTTGGTGAAGAAAAAGTTCCACTTGGTAACATGTTCTACGAATACACTACAAAAATAATTCTGTGGGTGATTTATGATATTGGAATTTGGTACTGCAGGCAGCAGGACCTTTTCTCTTCAATGTTATATTATTTGTGCCAAACATATGTGTTAACTATCCTAATCCATGTGTAGGTTGGTACACTTAAGCAGCGGTGCTATTTGTTGTGGTGAAATTTTGCAACTCAGCCAAAACAAAACAAATCAAAAAATGAAAATTTTGTGCTTTTGAAGGAAAATTTTCAACATTTTTAAAAATAAAAATAACTAGATTAGCCACATTTAGATGTAGGCAATTCCTGGGTCACTACTCAAAGGAACACTTTTGTAAAAAAATGCTACAACTCACCCAGGACAGTTGCCACTGTATGCTAATTAATGCTGGCGATCCTTGCCAGTGTACCTGCTTGAGGAGATTGAAAAACAAAAAACCCTGGTTATCATGTGTGTAGGTTTGAAGATGGTTTTTCTTTCTGTCACATACTATACAGGACAGTTGCCACTGATGTTCTTGATGGGATTACAGGATGTGAAAAGTCTTGTATGCGGATGTTACTTGGCTCATAATACTAACACTCGTAAGATCAAGTACTTTAAGAATACTGGAGATAGATGGAAATTTTAGTGTAATATCTTTTCCCAAAGATCTATTTCCAAAAAAACACCAGTCCCATGTTATGATAATATTTGACCTACCTGAGTTATTACAAATTGTGATAATTTCCTATCTTAATTAGGGTTTAAGGATCCAAAGGGCCCTGATTGAATTCAACTTTTTTCTTCACTAGGGGGCCAATGTTTGCACCCTGTCTACAAATCCAGTGCAACTCATGTGCAAAACTTTTCTGAAATCACCATATTTAAACAATAGGTTCCACATTGCCAAAATATACTTACTGCCACAGTGTAAGTCTCTTGCATTATAAATGGCTGACAAATTGTATTCTTCATCCCGCTCTAAAGGAGTAGGCAAAGCATCCCTCCCCTTTTCTAGCAGGGACCTTTGTGAATATAAGGTACCTTCCAATTACACTACAAAAATTCTCCTACCACTTTAACTGTGCCTTCCCAGGGCAGATGCTAGAGAGGTAAAACACATACTGATCTTAAAACCCATTGTTTCAGGGAGCAACACAAATACCCAAATGGGCAGCCATAATGACCAATTAAACAGTAAGCATTACCTTACATATCTGAAACAGAATCAAAAACTTCAATACATCCCTCTAAATTTGAGTAAATTTTGAAATGACTGTGAGGATGACCCAATCCACTTAGGTCAGTCAATAAACATCAAGTATAAACTCAGGGGATGCACCAGCCCTGCCCCCTGAAACTGAGACCAATGCATTTCTCAAAGTGTTCCAATGTTGTTGATGAATCGATGCAATGATTGTACAAAACAAATCCTGACTAGATACCCTTGGATACAGTTCAGCTGCCAAATGAAACAGAGCCTGAAATAACCAGGCTGTGTCCATGAGAAACTAAGTTTCAGATATTTTTCACTAGGTCTTTGAGGTGGTGGCCTGAAAATGGTGATCATGTCACATCAATCCTAATTGGTTCACAACCAACATTGCAATTGCATATTATCTCAGACCAGAGCAAGAATTTCAGCTGGAATCACAACATTAACCCATGCCTAATTACTGTACAACTTTGCTTGGCATATATACACATCTGTTTCCGTAGATAGGAAGCAGATGTCTGCCTTATGCACAGACACCAATTTTTTATACAAACCCTCCAAACCTAGGACTCTGCCATGACAGGCTGATGGGCTGTGGCAGCTGCAGTGCACTGATGTTGGCGAGCAGTTACTACATCAGCATAGTGATGCAGGCGGTGGGTGGCCATTGGAGAGAGCAAGAGTGGTGGTTGGAGAGGTAAAGATTCTGCCTCCACCACCAGGAAGTAAAAAAGTGCCACTGCCTTGGAATATGCTACAGCCGCATTTGTTGTATTGCCCATCAGCTCCTCCACCTACCCCAGTACCTTTCCTGTCAGATACATGCTACAAAAAGTTGTATCAACCTCTACAAAGCCAATGAGACTCACAGTAACCAATGTAGATAGTCAGAAAGGAGACTTACTGCCGCAGCTCTCCCCACTGCTAGTGCTGTTTGAAAAATGAGCTCCATCGCATCCGGCATCTCCACACTAGCTGCCATCCAGTCACCATTTTCCCTCCATCATCTTCAGGCCATAAGAACCTTATTCTATGTTGTGTCTAATCAACAGTAATTTTCAAACCCCTGGACTGTCCAAGTGAAGCATCTGAAATGTATTTCTCCAACAAGAATAGCCTGGAGCCAAGTTGTAGAAGTTACTCCTAAAATGCAGCTACAGGTGTTTGAGGCTACAAGTAAATCAGAAAGACTGCAAAAGCAAAGTGATGGAATAACCATCAACGGTATTGATATGTGATGCCAGAAACTCAGCACGCTCAACAGCAAATGCAAATTCCTGCTCCATCAGAGAGCAAGCATTTGCTGCTGAGATTTCATCATTGCCAGCCTCATTCAGGCTGAAGTTCCTCCCACCTTCACCAACAGCCTCTGCCCAGGCCTGGCACACCCGTAGAGCTTCCTTCCATATGGCTAAGCATACCAGTTGTAGTGAGAATGATTCCAAAGCTTGCCTTGCCTCCAACTGCACGCTTCCATCACGCCATATATTGGTTCCCGCTAGACGATAAAAGCTCCATTCCACCTTTTGCCTTCAGAACATAGACATGACATGGCCCTACCTTGGACTCTACACCTACATGCAGTGAGGTATAGCTGTGATGAAAGCACATTTGGGCATGGGAAACATCAAACCTTCTCATTGGCCAGCTCAGCGACAAGTCGGGCACATCGCTGTAAGGAGGATAGACGGTTAGATGGATGCAAGGAAGGTCCCTCTAAGGCATCTCCTGCAGAGTCCTGTGAGCTATGTAACAGGACTGAGCCATTGCTAGCTCCACTTCCAACCCCGCCCCCTGATCCTGTTGTGCCCATAAATGGACCACTTGCTGTTTTCTGAGACACTTTTCCTGGATACTGGCTTACACCCGAGGTACTCAGTGACATAGTGAGATTATCTGGAGCCGATACTAGCACATACTCTTGTTCTAATGTCTCAATTGAGTCCACCAACACCCCTGTTAAACATGTATACACCATATTCAGGGCACGAATCACTTTCAGGCAACACCAACCTGCAAACCAAAGACATCAAAAACTATGCTAGTGCCCAACACACAACAGCAATACACCTCTGTTGGAAGAGACTGGCTGGCCACAGCCATTGTCCACATCACACATCATTGCAATTTCCTCAGGTACTGGAGATTTACCCTTTGATTTGTCATCACAGTGGTCCCTGGAGCCAACACCCAATCTGGAGGGAGGTGAGGCACCCAGGGAGGCCCTGGACCTGCCAGTTGGAGGAAGCAGGAAGCTGCTGGATGGTGATGCCAAGAATAGCAGTGGCTTTGATGTTGATGCTGCACCCTCTACAACACCTTGCTGTTCATCATCCAGCAGAAATGGAAAGCAGTCCTCCTGGGAGTTCCCACTTGCTTCAGCAGTAGCTGCAGAGTTGCTGCTTGTTGGCTGCAAATCATGGCCTGTCACTGACTTGGGCCTGAAGGAAGAAATCAAATTGTCAGCAAGACTTTTGTAACGGCCAGCTCTCTGTTAGTCCCAGACACTCACAGAAAGATATGAACATGTTGAGCAGATGACTCTGTACCTTCAATGGATGCACAGAGGTGAAAAACTCACCGTAACGATTCCATGAAGTTGTGGTTGAAAAATTCCTCAAAAGACAAGCGTTCAACTGTGGAGCATCCACACAATATTACCAATCACCTCAACCATCCTGGCGACTGATGACTCCAGACAAAGGACTGAACTCTGACATCTCTTCATTGGAATACATAACCACGGAGAATTTAACCACCTATACCCCAGACTTCACAGCACAGCAGATGTACCTGGATTGCGGCGCAGTAATTTGCGACACATGTCAATGCCGTCAGGATGTAGTTGAGTCATCACTGACTCTGGGAAACGCACCTCATTTGTTTTCATGATATTTTGCAAGAGCTGGTACATAACAATGAACATAATACATGTCATTACATTGTCCCAATAAGCCTGTTGTTAGTCCTCCAGATAAAAGTCAGATGATCAACTGTTGTTATTGGGTAGGGACCCCTACAGTTCCTGAATATTATAGAATAAGAAAAGAAAAACAGCAAGCAATAAAACAAAGTGAAGACGATGGATGGGAAATGGAAAACCACCTGAACATGGTTGTTTCCACTAAAAGGAGGACGGCCTGTCACCAACTGATACAGAATGGCACCCACACTCCACAGATCTGCCTGAATTCATCCATAACAAGCCCATCCCATTACATGCCTTGTCAAAGACTGAACATTGAGCATTTCCCTACTCTGCATACCCAAATTCAAGGCAGCAGAAGCAGAACCCACACAAAGACAGTACCAAAGGGAATACCTTGGCATCATATTTCTGTGACTGCAATATCTCAGGAGCCATGTATAATGGTGACCCACACAGAGTTTCTGCCATACCCTGTGGCTGCAGTAACCTATCCACAGAGCCAGTCACGCCAACATCAAGTTACTGCCTGATGCCTAAAACTTCTCAAGTTATTTCAAAATCAACAAGAATGCTGAGGGGCAGTCCAAGGCAGATGACAGTGACATTACCATTAATGCATGTTTCCCTAATTCCCACTGGGCCAACCCCATCTGTTGAGAGATAAACTATAATCTTGTGAACAAACACTAAGTTCACATGTCAAGGAAATGGACTACACATTGCAAAAAAATGCCTGTAGAAAGCTCATACTAACATCCCCAACTGAATTGGCAATGAGTGAGGGAAAGGCACTGTAAGACACACAGAGAGCAAGAGACACCCTAGATTTCTGTTTGAAAAGAGCCACAGGAGGCAGCCTTCAGCACCTCTCCAAGATCTCTATACCCTAAACTCTCTGCTGGTTGTTACTCTGTCTGAACTGACACAAGGCACAGACCCTGGTCCCATGTTAACTAGCACAAAATCTACAACAAATGCATGCACATTCCCATCTTGACTAGCAGAAACTGTACAACAAACGCATGCACATTCCCATCTTAAGCAATGCATTTGGACAAGTCAAATGCTGGATTGAAAAAGCTGGAGCAGTATTGACCTGGCAAACCCAAAATCTGCAATCTTCAGCATAGCATTACTGTCATTGGTAGATAGAAGGAGATTCTGCAAAACAGCCCAACTTTCCAAATGACCAATGCATAAAGAAGATGGCAGTGAGATTCAAGTCAAAAAAAGCAAACATTCTGACTAAAGGGGCTGAATTTGAGCTTGGCCTCAAATAAAAATAGCGGACAACTTGAGAGTTGCATTAACATAATTAGACTCAGGCCTCTAGTATATTAAGCCACAATCTCAATTCGCATATATATAACCCACCACTAATAGTATCTTGCATCCAGACCAGTTCAGTAGGTAAACCTGTTCTGACTAATTTCAATTAGAGGAAAGAGGAACAAGCACATTGCATTAACAGAGCACAAACCTAACCTGAGGCTTGAGGTCACGGTGTATCAAGTTGTTGTTGCGCAACACTTGAAGCCCAGCTCCTACAGAAATGATTATCCCCAAGAAGAATCTCATAAATGGAAACAACGTAAAGATCTCTCACCAGAAAGAGTACAGAAAAGAGACATGTGACCCAGTTCATCTTGAAAGCTTTGGATCCACACACCTGACTCACAAGTATTCAGCTAAATGGTATCTCAAAGAAGTAAATTACCCACTACTCACAGCAAGACCTTTAGTTCAACATGCCTTCTCATTCTCTGAAATGGTTGCAAATATGCATTGGACAGGTTAAAATGTGCTGCTTTCCTTGATAAGGTCACAACCCCCTACCTAACTGGCGCATAAAGTGCCGGGCGGTTGCTTCAGAAACCCTGCCATACCGCTGGATGTATGCTGCCAAATCACCTCCAGCACAATACTCCAACACAAGGTATATTCGATTTGGAGCCTTGCAAATACCATCATCAATTCCAACCCAACAGAGCACACATCAATTTCTCCTGCATATAAGTCTTTAGACTTATCAATATGATGCAAAGAACAACAGAGAAGCAACCTAGGACCTTTTCCTGCATGCATCCCAACAAAGGCAGACCTTCATAGAATAGCAGGAATCAAAAGTAAGCTTTGAACACCCCACAAAGGTAGACCAGCATCCAACAAAATTGTAATGAGATGCTGCAGAGCACAACAGTAAAGAATCCAAAACCAATGCAAACACTAGCTTCACATGATCAGATAAAGAGGTCAAAAATGGAACTGGCATATGGTCCATGCAGCTCTTTCTTTGTGCCCTCATCTGCATCCAGTAAGCATGCCAGATTTGCTCTTGACTACCATGACTAGTAGACTAGTTGCAGATGAGGCCTTGGCAGACAAATCCTGGATTTCCCAGAGAATAGAATCAGCAGACAATACCTCCACCAGAAACCCTGTGACTGCAGAATTTGACACCCCTTCAAACAGAAACCCTAACTCCAAAAGCTACACAGAGGAACAGCAGGAAATTCCTCCGTAATCTTACACATACACTGGCTGATGTCCTAGAAAACATCCACGAGCTCTAAATAATCCACAGCCTCACGGGATTCCTCATGAATTTCCTTTCAAATTTGCAACCCAAAGAAAGCCCCTTGACGGTGAAATAGAGACTATTAGGTTACTTCGTCATGTTTGTATCGAGCTTTCTGCTGCTCTCTTGCTAGGACATACGAAGTAGTTTATATGGGAAAATTGCGACAGTTGCACATAACCAGATGCATAAAATTCCAAACCCTATTCGTTTTTCCACAGCAAGGGAAGCAGAACCACGGGCTGCTGCTAACCTCAACAATGTCATGAAGACGGATGATGTTGGGGTGGTCGGTTCGACGTAGGATGGCTATCTCGGACCGCAAACTCTCCTGCAGCTTCTTGTTCAACCGCTCTGTGATGATCTCCTTGATAGCCACGTGAAATTCCAGCTGCTGCTTATGGTGCGCCTTCCAGACCACGGCAAACGAGCCCGCCCCGATCTGCTCCGTCACCACATAATCCCCAATCACCCGCGCACTCGACATGATTACACCATACAGCCTCTCTCTCTCTCTCTCTCTCTCTCTCTCTCTCTCTCTCCGTCACTACCTCTCCTCCGTCACTCAATTTTGGCCGCGTTTCTTTATCGTTTCTTTTGGTTCCAAGCTCAAAAAACTGGTTTTCTGCTGCTTTATAATTGATGCACAGTATGCCCAATGCTTTGTTTCTGCATCATGGAGCGCTTGCGAGCAGGAAACGCGAAGAGACCGTCGAGGCAAAAAAGCGTTTGGTCGACCCTGTGTTTTGTTTTCCCCATGCAACACGCCTCCAAAAGCCGACTGGCAAGGACGCCTGTGTCCGTCCTCCGGCCGTTTCAGGCGCCGCAATCGGCGAGCGACTTCGGCAGATCGGGGGGCCATGTGCGGCACCGTGAAACGTCTTGCGGTGATTACCGTTGATTTGGGAAATCCAAATCCCATCTTTCAATCGTGAACGTTAGAAGTTTTCCAGATTTAGGCCCCTCATTTCCTCAGCTAAAATCGTGTCGGCGACCGTCACTAAAAAGCGCAACAGTTAAGCACTAGGACGTAGGTTTTTTTTTTTTTTGGGGTTTTTTGTTAAGAGGGGCACCCAATCGCTGCTGACCGCAACAATGGAGTGTTTCTCACTCAAGGAATTTAGCTCATCTCTATCTATTAAGCAAAATAACCAAGTCTACCTTGTTTTATGTAGGGTAAAGCCCCAGGGCAGGGAAATTCCCAAAATAAGCCGGCCCCCCAAAGGCCCGGGGCTGGTTATTTTGGGAATGCCCCCGTCCAAGGGCCTTACCTGGCGTTAAAACTGTGGCAGTAATTCTGTTTAAACATTTACTGTGATACCCGGTGAGAACCAGGCAGGTACCCTCCACGTACCGCAGTTTCTAAAAACTAATTTTTATACCTGGTGGATATCCTTCTGGTACCCACCAGGTATGAGAGTTAAAAAAAAAGAAAAAAAAATTACCATGGGTTTTTCAAAAAATGACATGCCCATGCCCAAAATGTAAAGTGAAAGGAAAGCCCACAGACATACATCGTGAAGCTCATGAACGTGCATCCTAAAGCCCCCCATGAACGTACATCATTTAAAGCCCACTGATGTGCATCAACTTTCACAAAGCCTATTGGACTTTTTTTCTTATGTTGATACCCATCGGGTATCACAAGACGAAAAAATGAAATTCAAGCCAGTTTTTACTTTTTACACCACGTAAAGCCCTCAGGCTGAGGCTATTACCAAAATTTGGGCTCCCCTTGGCGCCTGCCTCAGGGGCCCTTATTCTGGTAAAGCCCCCACCCCACAGGCTTCAGTAAATCCTCAATTTTTTGAAAATTCAATATCAATTAGTACATCTTTACAGAAATGTTATTTTTTCAATTTTGTGATGTTGCTCAAGAGGTGATCATCCATATGAATATTTAACCAAATTTGAGGATATTCAAAATATGAAAGTAGAAAAATATTATGCACCCATTCATGTCATAGGCTATTGTGGTGATTTTTTTATGAATGTTTTTGGTTTTTTGACATTTCTTCTTCTTTTTTTTTAAACTTGGAATTTGTTACATATTTTCAATACATTTTTCACAAAATTGGTAGGTGCCAAAAAAATCGCTGGTTCACATTTGGGCCAATGGAAGGACTCTTTTGCTTCCCTCAAAACAAAATGTCCACTTGCAACATTTTTTCAGGGAGGGGTTGTCCGTGTTGAGTTTAGTACCATAGTCCACGTTTTGTTATCTTCTTGTGTGGGGTTGTCGGTGGACCACTTTCCTTACCTACATGGGTTACGATAGTCTCTTACTTACATGCCATCATACCTGGGTAGATTACTTCATGGTACCCCAAGGTGTTTTAGTACATAAGTACACAGATTTAAAAACCATGGTCCATTGGATGCCATACTACTTGGGCCCAAAGGTATTCCCTAAATAGATGTGAAAATTTAGTATCATAGTTCCATGGATGGCATCACACTTAGGTGGATTACTTGAGCCAAACGTGTTCACAAATAATTATAAGGAAGGCTTTTTCTTAAGGGATTACCTCATGCAAATGTGAGCTAGACAAGGGTGGAGCCCCAGTCTGACTCACCTCACGTAGCCCTCCCTTGCCTAAAGATTGTTCCTTGTTTGATCTGATTTGGATTGTTTCTAGATCATTCCAATCGGCCACAAGATCATAATCCATGTATGTAACCTGTTACACATAGCAATTGTGCCTTGTAAATTAAACCTAGACAAAACCTCTCAGCTCAAAAGCTTTATGCACACACATACATCACTTGACTAGCATAGTCTTTTAGATGCCATCATACTTTGCTGGATTACTTGGGCCAAACCTATTCATTACCTATAAGAATTCACCAGCAATGTCCTTCAGATGTGCTGGATTACTTGTGCCAAACGTGTTCAGTAAGAACCAGAATTTACTAACAAAGTCCTTTAGATGGCACATCATAGTTGGGTTGGATTACATGGGCCCAAGCCCAACTTGGGTTCAAACCCCTAAAAGACGTAGCTTGCAAGGATTCGCTGGTGCAAAGAAAAGATCTTTTGGTCTGTCAGGTTGTTTCAAAAGATGGAGATCACGGGTTCATGGGCCCCCGCCCCCTCCAACATTCACATTTGGTCTTCGTTTGGCTAAGTGTTGTTCTTTATAACAACAATTCTAGAAGTTCAAAGATTTGGATTATAGCCCACTCATGTTTATGCTTTATGACTTGTGCTCATTGTTTTATTGAGTTTTGATGCTTGAAAAGTTAGGAGAATGGTGAAGGAAACTACAAAAATCAAGGGAAAAGATAAGGAAAAGAAAGGACCTAGTTAGTGGATGTAAAGAATCAAACAAATTTAATTGTCTACGAAACTAAAAAGGAGTTGGGCAATAAAATAACAAATTCAATAAGGAGAAAGTGGAAGCAAAGTTGAAGGATATGAAAATGCCATTGCAAGAAGAACACAAACCATCAAGGATGCATTAGCCTACCTCGACTCCAATGGAGAAAGTTATGCAAATAGGACAATCTTTGTATAATCAAGGAGGTGGTGGAGGCAACAATGGACCTAATAAAATAAGGGGTTACCTAATAATGCAACCCTTGGAGTTGTTGATGTCATTGATTAAAACGCACATGTCAACATGATGTGGTGCACGATTCTCTAAACAATCAGCACAATTGTTTTACATAGAAGTGCAAAGAAAAACACAAACTCATTTATCTTTTGTTACAAGGAGCAAATTTCGAACCTAACACCAAGTTGATGCAACAACTATTTTCCATTAGTTTACTTCTATGCACATACTACAATCTTTTTTATTTTAAACAAAAACAACCACCAACATTTGGCGAACCCTATCATAAAACCACATAGGTGCCAAGCAAGGATCTACTTTGATCCTCATGAAGTTCCATGGGGTTGTTTAGCATCTTCCATGCAAAGAGCTTCCGAATCAATACAACAAGACACACATCATATACATTTTTTTTTGGGTCAATGTGACTACTCAAAAAAACAAAGAAGATGGTCATAATTTTTCATAATGAGGAGTCAACTTTTTTAAATGAAATTTGAAGGATCAAAACATGTATGAATGAAATGGTTTTTGTATCATTGAAAAGATTTCATTAAGAGCTATAATGTGGTGGATTTGTAGTGCCAAAAAAAAAGGTGTCATTCTTAAGAGATATGGTTGTTTGAAGGTCAGGTTAAAAATGCACAAATGGTTATGCATCACTTGACATGCCATTTGGAAGGGCATGTTTAATTGAGGATTTTTCCATGGCAATATAATCCTATAATGATGGTCGAAAAATTAATGATGCAACATGTTCAAATCAAATACATTTTCCAAGAATTAAAAACACCCAAAGTCATGGATCAATTTTGGCAAATAGTTATCAATCACTTTATGTGCCATTTGGAAGGGCAAATATCATTTGATTGAAGATTTTTCATGGAATTCATAATCCTATAAGGATGGTCAAAAGATAATGGTGCCACATGTTCATATCAAATGCATTTCTCAAGAATTAAAAGCATTAAAAATCATGAAACATTAGAAAAGGTTTTTTTTTTAATTGCCAAATTTATATATATGGTTCCAAAAGGCAACCAAAAATATATATACGAATGTTAAAAAAAAATTCATGTTTTGCTAATAACCAATTTTGACTAAATTGGCTTATGGATGATCACAACTTCAACTACACCACAAAATTGAAAAAACATATTGTACCTTGTTGAATGATCAAGGATAGGAATTTGATGTTAACAAAGTATGTGAACAATTTATTTTCTTGAGTTTTTCACTTTATCAGTTGAAAGTCCAATTTCCCAATGGTAACCTTATTCTCCTAAATTTAATACAATTTACATTACAAATAAAAGGGTATGATCACAATTGTTGGGCCAAAGTTAGTTTAACTCAATTTTGATTAGGAAGGGTAGGACAACTAAGGAAGTTTTAAGGTTAACCAAAAGGTCTAATGGGTTAAGTTAGTGCATATGGCCTTATCCCAATAAAACTAGATGGGTGGGTGGCCTAGTTAGGATAAAGGGAGGAGTAGGTTAGCTAGATTAGAATAAGGTTGAATGCGTTTTCCTTGTTTAGCCTAGCCAAACCTGCTAGATAAGGAGGTGTAGATGAGGGAGTGTGTTTCCTAGAAACTTTTAACAATTAAGGTTAAAGAAGGAAAGTGATGATGGTGTTTCCATGGAGCTATGAAAAGAGAGAGTTGTTGTTGACCTTTCTTCCTTCTTGCTAAATGCGCGGGACATGAAGGGGTGTGATGAAGGAAGAATGATGATGATGTTTGTAAGGATGGGGAGTGGTGCTTTGGGGCATCATGAGAGGTTGAAAGAGGTGGGGCAGGAAGGAAGTTGGAGTATCATGAAGAAACAAGCTTCTCAAGAAGCAATTTAGTCAACATACATCCTAGAAATTGGAGGTAAGATCCTCAAGTAGTGGGGTGGCAATTGCTCAAATGGATGTGCTCTCTATGTATGATGACTAGAAGCGAATGGGAGGAAATGAAGAAGAGGTACCTAAACTTGTTGCCAAAATAAGGAAATAGGAGTAGAAAAAAATTGATCTGCTTGGGGTTGTAGTTGGCCTAAGAGCAAAAAAAAGATGGGTTACCCTTTTGTAAAAACAAGAAAAATCATGAATTAGGGGCAAGTTGTCCCATAGAAAGAGTTTGTGAAAGGGATGTTTTATGTAAGGTAGAAGCTTTTGAGGTGTGGATAGTTGTAGAATTAGGAGGTGTGACAAAGGAAGGCCGTACGAAGGCCAATACTAGAAAATAGTTAGAAACAAGACTTGGGAATACTTGAACTATAAGCAATGCATTATACCCTTTTTCTTGAAGATGTGAAAATTATGTGTTCAAAAACTTGTTGGTTGCATGAAAATTGATGTTTGTGGGAGGGGTATGACTATATTAAGATTGTAGTTGATTAAATGAGTTGAAGGGGCTAGTAGAGAAAAACGAGTTTGTTATCCACAATAGATAGGAAAAAGGAATTATAATCAAAAAGACTAAAAGAAAGATAGTGATTAGAAGAAAAAATAAGGGTGTTGTCTGTAGTAAACAAGAAAAGGAAACTATAACTAAAAGAGAAGGAAAAGAGTTGCTAAAAGAATAAGGTGGCTTGGAATTAGTTGGAAATGTATTAGGGCAAAACTAAGAAGTAGGGGAATAGAAGTTGAATGATAAGCTATGATTCCCCTCTTTGACAATATCCAAAAGGGTAAGGGGGAATGACCCAAGTTAAGGTGTTAATGATGCATTAACTTTGTGTTTAATAATAGTCAAACGAACCAAACAATGACAAAGGATTCAACCACAAATGGGCCCTATTTTAACATTTTGATTTTTTATAAAAAAGGATTTTTCAAAAGATTTTTTTTACAACATTTAAAAAAATATATCAACAAGCCCCCAAATAAATTACATTATTTGTGTTAACTATTTTTGAATAAATATGAATTTTCTAAAAATTTACAAAATTTGCCAAATTATTTTGAAAAATGATCATAATTTCAAATCATGTTAAAATATGATAACTATTTTAAGCTTTAGTTTTTTATATCATAAGTCAAATCTTTGTTCATATGTCATACACATTATGACCCATTTACATCTAACAAATGACTCTTGAAATTTGAAATTTTTGAAATGATATTTTTAATTTTTAAAAATTTCAAGTACCACGTTTTTTCAATTATGAGTGCTTTTCATATGTGGATGGTAGACTATTGTCATTTCAATTTTTTTCCCAACAAATTTTTTTTATTAAGAGAATCTTTAACCTAATGTTTTATAAAATTGATTTTGGGGTGTTCAAGTTCAAAAGTCCTTTATTGAAACCAAAGCTCAATTTGTTAAATTAAATGATTTTTTTTAATTCCTTAACATTCATATAAATCATTTAACAAAAATTTCCTTAATCAACATGACATTAAAATGACATGTCATAAATATGTTTTAAAAAATTGACAATTTTTTAATCGTTCGACATGGTTTTTGGTTCAATTGACTATGATCGCACCCAAAAATACATAAGGATTTCAATGACAAGTGAATAAATGAGCAAACTATATATATATATGATGCAAACTTTACTTACATATAAACAAAAATCTTTTTATAATAAGTTAAGATATGGTGTTAAAATTTGATATGAAGCTTTACAATTTAAACTACACTATAGATACCAAATTGTGTTTCAAAAAGTCATGTGGAAAAACCAAATAAAAAAAAATTCATGCAAAATGAAAGTTAATTAACACTTGATGCAAATATTGCCTAAGTGGATTAATTTTTTTAACATGTGAAATCTGAAACTTTTGAAACATTTTATAACATACAAACTTCCCCTGGTAACCCAACTTTTTAAACTTTGGAAAAGTTCTAAAATTTTACACATTTTTTTAGTTCATTTTGAAACTTATGAAACTTCTTAAACATGGGTGCAAATTTTTTAAGGTGTACCAAAATCTTGTCGTAATGTCACCTTTTTTCGTCTTTTTTACTTGATCATTTTTTACCATGTAAAGACACATTTATGAATGATTATGATGGAATCTAGAATTATAATAGTCTAAAATATAGTCATTTTGAAAATTTTGACAACTTTTGATTCATTATTTTTTATGAGGATCAAAATATAGGGTAAAAAAGGACTATAATAAATATTAGGCCCTTTTCATCGTGTGTGGTACACCTTAAAGGATTTTCACCCACATGGCAAGATTAAATTTCATCAAATGAATGCAATGGATCACAACATTGCAAGAACTTGAAGTGTAAATTTAAAAATTAAATCAAGTGAATTTTTTTTTTAATTCATATATAAAACAACAAATGAATTTGAAATATTAAACTTATAAAAATCAAAAGAAAAAATAACAAAAAACAAGTAGTGAAAAGAAAAACAATAAAAATTAGTACTCGCAAAGATGGACAAGTAATGAAGTTCAAAATTTTTAAAAAGATACAAATTTGAAATGGCAAAGTTATAACAATCAAAATAACAAATAACAAAAAGTAAGTAGTGAAAAAAATAAGCAATAAAAATTAATAAATAAAGATGAACAAACAATGAAGTTCACATAAAAAAATAACATACAAATTTGAAATACTAAACTTACAACAATCAAAATAAGAAATTAACAAAACAAGCAATAAAAATGAACAAATAAGAAACAACTCAACCACTTAATCAACAATCGTAACAAAAACATAAATTAGCAAGCAAAATAGCAAACAAGGAAAACAACAAATAAACCAAAAAATTTAGCAAAACTAACAAGATAAACAACTTGCCAAGAAAATAACAAACAAACAAAGCCAAGAAAAAATAACAAACAATTAAAGAATCAAAAGTGAAACAATAAGTAAACAAAATCAACAAACAAATCAACATGGACAAAAAATTGAAATTTGAATTCTATAAACTTGAGTATTATGTTTCAACACCTTAATTACAATGTGGTACTCCAAACTTATATTTAAAAACCCACTTGAAGCATGGATCTTAAACATGTCAATGTTTCAAACATGACACCATATTTCATATGTTGGCATAACGCAACTATATTATCAAGTGCTTTAAGAATCATGGAGGTATTTCTAACTAGTCACTCAAATAACATCAGGGAAGGTATAATTACATGTTGTAGCACATTGTATCATCAACATATTGAATCCCTTAGCATGTTCAATTAAAATTTCAAGGTAAGTGCAAGTATTGCACATTTTGGTAAACATAATGTAGGTTTGTAAAATAAAGGAATATTATAAAATATGCAATGTTGATAAGTAATTTATGTTGATGATTACTACAAGTATTATGATGAATAAATATTTTTTCAAGGACTTCTTTAAAAACATTTCATTACAATATAACTTGCATCACAATGCCGTCTTTTACCATGTATTTGAGCTATGAAATCATTTGCAATGTTGACATTAAAGTGTCATTAAAAAATATCATCGTTTGATTCAAACACCTTTCAAACCACATGTTAAATTACATTACTATTATTATTATTTTTACCATGGATACCCTTAATATTGACCTTTTCATATTAAAGAAACCAATTTTATCATAACAACTAACCTTTAAACGATGAGGCAAACATTTACATCCATTTTTGAACTTTAAAATCACCGTTTTTTACAACCATTAGATAAAAACTCTCAAAGATCCTTGATCTTTACCTTAAATGATGAGATTGGGTAGGTTGTAAACAAGAAAAAAGCCATGGGACAAATTTGGATGGAATTTTATGGCAAACTATACAAGGTTCCAATAAAAACACAAGAAGTTGAATAATTAGGGGGTAGAATGTTAAGTTCAATGCCATAAAAGCTCATGGATCAAATGAAAAAAACTTTAGCTGCACATATTTCAAATAAACAATTAGAAGGAGTAGCTAAAACCTTGGCTAAGTATAAGACCTTGAAACTAGATGGGATCCTTGTAAAATTCTATCACAGCTTTTGATACCTAATTGGATCATATTTTTACAAGATGTTACAATGGACCATGGAAGAAGGGAAGTTACCTAATGGGGTCAACATTGGCCTCATCACCTTAATTTTCAAATTTGGAAATAGTGATAAGTTAAGTAACTAGCAACCTATCACTAAATTTAACTTACAAAATCATTGTAAAGGCCCTCCAACTTCAATTATAACCCCATTTGCTAAAGATTATAAACAATGATGAAACAACCTTTCTATCACTAAGATTCATTTTGGACAATGTGTTTTTACCACATGAAACAATTGATTGGGCAAAAAGATCCAACCAACCTTTGGTGTTATTGAAAATAAATTTTGCCAAGGCCTACAATAAGGTCAATTGGGTTTTATTTTATTTAATGCCATCGAAAGATTGAGGATGCCTTAAGAATTTGTCAACTTTGTTAGCCTTATAATAAAGGATGCAAAGGCAATAGTGTGTTTCAATGGGAACATTGCACCTTATTTCCATGTAAAGGTGTAAAGTGAGGCTACCCTTCAACACCTTATCTTTTTTTGATACTAAGGGAGATTTTTAATATGATGTTCAAGGAAGTAGTGAAAACAAGAAAGGTAAGAAGGATCAAGCTACCTAACTCAAACATCCAACACTATATTTTGATATGCAAATGACACAATAGTCATTGTGTTAGGGATGGAGGATAACTTTCATAATGTGATGGGCATCTTCAAGATCTCAAGGTTAGAACTCAACTAGGAAAAAATGTTATGTTTTGGTGCACCAAAAGGTAGCCCAAGCCTAGTTCGGTTAACAAATTCACATGCTAATGGATTCCAAAAAAATAATTTTCTAAGTTTCTAGGTGTTCCTTTTGGAATCGACTTGGAGACAAAGGACATGGATGAGTTTCTTATAGATCATTTAAAAAAGAAATTGAAATATTAGTCTTTAGTCCACCTACCCCTTGTTGGTAAAACCTTTGTTGTAAATTTAATGTTAATGTCTTCATTGTGTTTCTTCATCTTTGTTTGGGGGATCAAAAAAGACTTTCAAATAAGGTAAGGTATTATTACATAACTTCTTATGGGGAGGTGGTGAACTCACCACAATAGCCAAAATTTGTTGGGATGATGTGTGTGCACCAAGGATGGTGGGTGGCCTAGGTATTTAGAATCCATGAAAGGTTTTGGTAGTTTAGTGGTTCATGCATTCCCTTGAACCTAGATATTCTAATTTGAATATTTGATTTAGGTACAAGTCGAAACATTGTTTTCCTTTAAAAAACAAAAGGTGGGCACCAAACATTCAATAGGTTTTTGTCGATAACCTTACCCAACTAGTGATTCCAATATATGGGGTAAAATAATGAAGGCTTCAAAGGTGATGGTTAAGAAGATGAGTTTTTCCCCCTTGTTGCTTACAAATTTTATTAAAAATGTTGACATTTGGTGGGATTTAAATTATAGAGGAAGCAACTTTGGAATTTCAATTTTATGGGCATAAAAATTACATAAAAATGGACTAAGGTGTATTGTAGACATGTGAAACTAGCACAAAAAAATTCTTACAATGGAAAACAACAAAAAGGTGAATCATAACCAAGTATAAACTTCATGATCCTTGTTAAGAAAAATGTAAAGTAACCATAAACTAAACATGAACATATTAAATTTTTAAATATTATTTATTTAAAAGGTTAATATGAGCACATCCTTTAAATTTATATCAATGATACTAAAAAATCACACATTTAAAATAGAATTAAGTAGATTTTTCAAAAATGTTAGTATAATTTCTTTTAGTTTGCAAGTTGTTTAAACAAACAAAATAAGCAAATAAATAGATGAAATATTGGATTTTTCTACTTTATTGGTTAATTCCATTTAACATTTACTTATGCATTTTCAATTTCCAAGGTAAAAGTAATAATATATCAAATTTTTAATGTAAAAGGTATTTTTGAACACAATTCCACAACTAATTGACTTATTTTTAATACAAATGTTTTTCAAACTTTGTATACAACATACTATAAATTCAATATTTAGCACCATGATGCTTTCACAATGATTGAAAAAGTTTTGATCCTACTTTCTTGCATTTATCTATAAAAATATGATTATAATTTTTCAAACTATTTGTTGTGTATAATTGATTGCACTTTCATGCAAAAGTCAAGTTTGCCTTTAATAGTGATGAAAAATGCTTATGGTAATGACAAATTGCAAACATACCTAATTGTTGGTCAATTGAACTTTTACAATAAAAAAACCATACAAACTTAAATGAATGGTTGGGTATATATGAAAACATTTTTAATGACTAACCATGATGCACACGTAAACTCCTTGATAGACTCAATTGCGAATCTAAATTTGAAAACAATAGAAGGATAAGGAGTTGAGAACGTTCCTTAGTTCATAACGCTTTGGGGGTAGAGGGGGGTGCTGGAGCTCTGGGATGGGGACTAGGAAAAGTATCAAACAATTCAATTATTCACATGGACTTGCACAAACCAAACAACAAGTTGGTTAGTGCATAGTTGAAACGTTTTTGGTGCATGGACGAACCATGACCAAACACGAACTCATAAGTCTCATAAGACTCACCACAACTCGAACTTGGGGGAAGCCACCACCTCCTCCCTTATAGTATTCTTTGTGCTTGACCACAGGGCTAGCACCCAAATGTCATTTTGTCCCAGGACCCCTAAGTGGGAGTCCTAAAATTCCCAAAATTAGGATTCCCGCGACTTTGGACGTTCATAACTTTGTGTGCAAACCCTTGATTGAGGTGAGGTGTAAAGCAAAGTTGTATCCCTTGTTGAAAGCCTTCCAACGGTATGTGGCATGCCACCTAAACACAAGGAAATTGAGGCGATTTCTGATTTTTAGTGGTTGAAAGTCAAATTGGCAATTTGAGTGATGGTCTTTTTCTTGGCCATAACTTGTGTTTTAAGTACTCAAATGGGGCATGTAATCCCATTTTAAACATCTACGTTCCAAGAGCTTTTCAATGATATAACAAACTCTCCAACCCAATGAGTTTTGACCCCTGCAATTGCCCTTTGAAAATTTGGAAGTCCATTTGGACTCCAATTCCCAAAGTGGGAGTTCATTTGGGAATGTGGGGGTTCATTCCTTTAGACTTTCTTGCACTCATGGGAACATGAAATGTGACTCTTGGCTCACTTTTGGCCTGCAACTTTGTAAGCCTTTGCCTTGGTCGCGAACCCAAGGCTAAGGTTGCGACAAACCAAGTGTAGTCTTCTACAACATTTAAGGGTTCATACCCATTTGCAAAAAACATATAAAAACATTTGACATACCCAAGGAAGTCCATGTGTTTGTAGTGGGCAAGTGATGCACCCCCAAACTCTTTAATAGACTCAACTATGAATCCAAGGTGAAAACAACGGAAATACAAGGAGTTGGGGTACGCTCCCTGGCTTGCAGCAATTCGAGGGTAAAGGGGCATGCTAAAGCTCTAGGATGGGATTAAGACGAATGACAACTGCATCAATTATTTACATGAACATGTATAAACTAAAAAACAAGTTGGTTAGTGCATAGTTGGAGCACCTTTGGTGCACAAATGTCACAACCCTAACCTTGGGCTCGTGATCAAGGCAAGGGCTTGCAAGGTTGCGAGCATTCACATTCCCAAAGGAGTTTCCACTTTGGGAGTTAGAATCCCAGTGGACTCCCAAATGTTCAGAGAGTAATTGTAAGGGTCAAAACCCAATGGATCGAAAAGTTCTTTATACCATTGGAAAACTATTGAGACGTAGATGTCTAAAATGGGCTCGCATCACCAATTTGGGCATAAAAAACACAAGTTATGGCCAAAAGAAAGGTCGGGAGCCAAATTGGCAGTTTGACTCCCGACCACTAAAAGTCAAGAATCACCTCGATTTTCTTGTGTGCAAGTCACGTGCGAGATACTATTGAAAAGCTATGTGCGAGATACTGTTGAAAAGCTATCGACGAGGGCTATAACTTTGTTTTAGACCTCATTTCAATTGGAGGTCTACACACAAAGTTATGGGGCCCCAAAGTTGTGGGAGACCCAATTTTGGCAATTTCAGGACTCCCACTTAGGAGTCCCGGGACAAAAAGCCATTTGGATGTGGGCCTCGTGGAGAGGCACAGAGTATGCTATAAGGGGGAAGGTGGTGGCTTCCCCCAAGTTTGGGCCATGGTGAGTTTTATGAATCCAAGTTTGCCCATGGCTCGTCCTAGCACCAAAAGTGTTCCAATTATGCGCTAACCACCTCGTGTTCATTTTGTGCAGGCCTGTGTGAGTAATTGATGCTTGTCACTCTTCCTAATCCCATCCCGGAGCTCTAGCATGCCCTTCTACTCCTCAAAGTGCTGTGAGCCAAGGAGTGTGCTTCGACTTTTTGCTTTTCTGATGTTTTCAATTTGGACTCACATTTGAGTCTAGTAAAGAACTTGGGATGCATCAACAGACAAGCCTTGGGCAAACACGGACTCATAAAATTCACCATGGCCCGAACTTGGGGGAAACCACTACCTTCCCCCTTACAGTATTCTTTGTGCCTGGCCATGGGGCCAACACCCAAACGTCATTTTGTCCCGGGACTCCCAAGTTGGAAGTCCTGAAATTCCCAAAATTCCCAACATTCAAACTCCCGCAACTTTGGAGGCCCATACTTTGGAGATTTTCAATGGTATATGAAACTTTTCAATCCAATGAATTTTGATCCTTGTAATTGCCCTCTGAAAATTTGAAAGTCCATTGGGACTCCAACTCCCAAAGTGGGAGTTCATTTGGGAATGTGGGGGTTCATTCCTTCACACTTTTTTACACTTTAAGGATCATGAAATGTGACTCCCGGGCTTCACCTGTGGTCGTGCCTTTGTAAGCCCTTACCTTGGTCACGAGCCCAAGGTTAAGGTTGTAACAATAAAATTTTGAGGATATTATAATAGACCCAATTTACATTACAATGCAAGGTAAGGTTTAGAGCATGCAAGTGGTGGGAATTATAAAATGTTCCAATAGACCACCTTTCATGTTCTTCAATGGGATTATTGTTAAATTAAATTTCAACCCAAAATGTTAGGAATGGGGGTCACATGTGCATGTAGATCAAAAGTAGGTTTAGGACTGAAAATCGTATGTTTATTACATAACTATGAAAATATATGTTCTTGTTTGCACAAATGTTCTCTCACCTTTCTATTTTCTATGTATAATTAATATGCCACACCATTTTTTTACTATGGACTTCACACACACATAAATTATGCCATAAAATTTGCACTCACATAACAACTTATTTTCATCAAGTGAAAGTGTTTTGAAAGGTCACAAACACTCACTTATATATTAACCAAAAGGAAACTGAACAAGAAATTTCTTAAAATCTACACATTACATGGTTCACCATGTGATTCAACATGCGCATTCATGTGATAAAAACTATTCCACATAAATTATCATGTGTGAATCCATGCACAATAATGTGGCAAGACTTTTCCACATGAATTACCATGTCAAAGTCATGCACATTAATTGAAATTATGACCAAACCATAATTATATTATGAAATCCAACCACTAAGTAAATTACCAAATTGGCACTAAGATTCATCCAAAGGAAGTTTCATCATTGTGGCAATGAGTAAGGTTGTTACTTTTAGCTCAATGGGTAAGAAGGCCTCCATCCCATAATTTGAACGAAAAGGTGAATACCATGTGGCAATTTTGTATGTGATGTTGTAAACCCACATAACATGGTGGATTTTGAGATCCTAATCACAAATGTTTACATGAACTTTAGCCTTTTTTACAAGTATGGGTCATAATGTCCTATTGGTCTTTTTTATTAAGCCATTGGTGTTAAGCTTATACATAGTGTTAAACCTATGTTTCATTGCAAGGTGTGTTAACAAAATTTTCACAACCTCATTCAAAAATCGAGGACCATTATTAAAAACAATTTGAATGATGTCCCAAATTGGGTAAAAATTTGTTCATACAAAAATCATGTTATTTTTTATTTCAATGAGGACTTTAAGGCATGTACTTTTGTAAACTTTGTGAGGTAGTTTATGGCAACCACAATGAATCAATGCCTTCTCCTAGTCGCTAGCAATGGCCCCATTAAATCAACTCCCCATTTTTCAAAAGGTTCCAAAGGTGAAAAAGGATGTAAAGGGCCATTCATAATAGACCTTTGTGCATAAACTTGACATACATCATAACTTTTGCAATAATCATGGGAATCCTTGAAGAGGGTAGGCTAGTAATAACTTGCTTGCAAAAAATTTCTATTATGATTTGTTTTGCAAAGTGGCCTCTATAAAACCCATCATGAAATTCATATGAAAGATGTGAGGTTTCACCCTTTCCAATGGCTTGTTGCAAAACACCATCCCTTCTTTGGAAGTAAAAGTAATCCCCTATTATCGAATAATTTTGACTCTTGTGCACAATTTGTGTTCACACCACCTTTGTGGTTCCACCTAAAAACCTCATGCCATCTAAATATTAAATGATTTTTCGATATATCTTAAGCGCCTCTTTTACATTAATGGTCATTATTATTACATCTAGAAAGTCATCATCCTCTAAAAGATCACCCACTCCTTCATATGCCTTTGTAAGGCTATCAACATTGCCATGTGGGTGAAAATCATTTAAAGTGTACCACATAGGACGAAAAAGGCCTATTTTTTATTGCAATCCATTTTCACCTTATATTTTGATCCCCATAAAAAAAATAAAAATCAAAAGTTGTCAAAATTTTTAGAAGGACTATATTTAAATTACTACAATTCTAGATTCCATCATAATCATCCACAAATGTGTCTTTACATGATAAAAAAATATTAGGTTAAAAAGATAGAAAAGGTTGATGTTGTGACAAGATTTTGGTACACTTTAAAAAAATTGCACCCATGTTGCCTTCCTAGGTGATGGACAATGTCAAAGTCAAATTCTTCTATTAACAACAACCATTTAACAAGTCGACCACTTGGGTTGAACTTAGTAACCAAGTAGGTTAAAACCTTGTGATCTGTCATAATTTTGGCCTTATAACCCAACAAGTAATGGTAAAACTTTTTAAGAGAGAAAATAACTAAATGACCTTTTTATTTAATCATAGTATAATTTTTTTATGTTAAAGTTAATTGTGTGCTAGCAAAATGAATGGGATGGTCATGCTCATTTTCGTCCAATTGGGATATTGTGTTCCCCATCGTTTCTCCAAATGCATCACAATATACTAAAAATGGTATGTTCCAATCTAGAGTTTGAAAAATTGGTGCAACTTGAAGAATTAATTTGAATTGTTCAAATGCATGCTTTGACATTTCATCCTCCATTGGTGTAGGTGTATCTTCTTGTAAAATTGTGTCAAAATACATGCTTTAGCTACAAACATGTGTATGAATTTTTGATAAAACCCACCATCCCCCAAAAACCTTGGAAGGCTTTCTTTGTGATGGGGAAGGGAAGCTTTGAAATCTTATCGAACTTTTTGGGATCTATGATTACCCCATCCTTTGACACAATGTGTCTGACCATCTTCTTTTCTGAAAAACTAATTGTGGTTTTCTCAAGGTTCAAAATCACTCTTAGACCATCTAGCGTTGAAAGACTAACTCAAATTTGAGAAGGCCAGAAGCTTTCTCACTATAAACTCCAAAGTCATCAATGAAAATTCATAGAAAAAGGGTAACAATGGTTCGAATTTTTTTTCATCAAATGTTAAAATGCCTCTGGAACATTATACAAACCAAAGGGCATTATTATGTAACAAAATGTTCCCCATGGTGTGGTGAATGTGGTCTTCAATTGATCATTTGGAACAATTTTCATTTGGTGGTAGCCTTTGTACCCATTTCCAAATGTGTACATTTTATGCTTTACTACCTTTTCCAAATTTTTTTCACAAAATGACAAAGGGTTTTGGTCTTCTTTAAATACCTTGTTTAAAAATTTGTAATTGACACATACCTTTAGATTGCCATTTTTCTTTAACACCAATACCACAAGAGAAACCCATTCAATTATCTCCACATGTCTAATGAACCTTACCTCCAACAACTTGTCAAGTTCTTCTTTCACCATTACAATGTATCTTGGATTCCACCTCCTTTGCTTAGTTTTAACTGGTTTGGCATTTGGTAACAACTTAATTTTGTGTTGTTCCATGGTAACCTCCTCAAGGTCCTTATAGCTAAAAGCAAACATATGGATATATTTACGTAATAAATCTTCATATTGTCTTTTTTCCTCATGGCAAAGGTCTGGTCCCAATTGAATCTTGTTCACATGTTCCACAATTTTTCTTTCTATCAACACATGTGGAGTTGATTAATAATTATCCCTTTGAATTCCTTGATCTACTTAAGACAAAGCTCCAACCTTGGGGATTGTTTCCAAAGCATATAACCCCACTTCCTTTTCATTGGAATCATCTATGTAAATCCCTTCAGAACTAAAGTTTTGGTTTATTTTTTTATTCATCATCATATTCATTTGTTCTTCAAGAATTCTTCACAAAATTTGTAAATGGAACTTTCTATCAGTTAGGATGAACTCTAATGGTTATGTATCCTTCACCCTAATAGCTCTTTACATGTGATTTTATTAACGATGGTTTATTTCATATCATTGGGTAAGCCCCATTTTCCTCCAGTATCACATGGAAATCCACAATGGTGGAAACCTTCATTATAGTGATGGCAACACTACTAATTACTCTTTTTATTTTAACAACCCATTTGTTAGCCATTTTTAGGGTTACTAAAGCCGATCTATTAATTTTCAACCTTCAATACCTCATTCTAGGAATTGTCATCACATTGACTCCTCCCCTCCATCCATCAACATTCCACATAACATTGATCCATTACATTGCACATCAATGATTAGATCACATTCATGCTTAGATGCTATGGCATTCAAAGGTGTGGGTACCTTTGAAACTTTAAATGTTAATGAACCTTTCCTTAATTCCCTTTGAACTAATGGCACCATTACCACCAATTATCTAATGGTGATGTCTACCTTCTATGATCCCACATCCTTCACTACTGAATAAGGACTAGAATTTTAAAAATTGGAAAGTCTTAGAATCCAAACCTTTGTTTTCAATTTTGTTTTTCTTTTGATGCTCTCACCATTTCCTTGAACTTCTTGACGTTTATGTTAGGATGAGTAGTGTCTTCCATTGGTTGTTTAGTTTGGGCCATGACATCAACCACATCTTGAGGAATTTTGAAGCTTTTTTTCCAAACCCATCAAAGCCTTTTTTCGCCCTTCATTCATCGACTCAATTAAATGTACTTAAGTTTTGCCTTTCTTTTCTCCAAAAAACCTTTGAGTAAAAGAATTCACATTTTTTCTAGTAAGCAAATTTGGACTTTTTTTGAATAATGTCCCATCTCTTGACATTTGTAATATTGAATTATTGACAAGTCCTCTTCCAAGTTTCTATTCTTATTAGCCTTTAATTGTAGTAGATGGAGGTTTAACTAGTTCATTAGATTTATCATTTGCTCCATGGCCAATTCCATGCAAAAGTTCAATTTTGGATGCTTTTGTGGTTGTAATTCAGTCAAGAACTATACTGCTTTTGCCATGGATTGCACAATTAGTCACGAAACTTCTTCCATGTTTTCCTCTTTTTTTTCAGCCACCTCCATTGATTCATTAAACATCTTCACTTATTCATATTTCATTTGTCGTCGCAGCTCCGACAACAAACTAATGGTGAAATGCTCTAGCACCAATGCATTAATTCCAACAAAAATTAGATCAAGTCCTTCATGGCTTTATGCCCTAAAACACCTCTGAAGTTTATTTTATAATGTCATTGTTTTCTCCTTGTACTTTTTCACTTAATTCAAGTATTAAGTTTTGGTAAACATTCTTCATAGGAAATTCATAGGGGCTTTAGTTATGTCATTTCATAATCCCTTCAATGTCTTTATATGTTGCTCAAACCAATGTGATGCTATACCTTTTAAGAATTTAAGAAAGAAATTAAACCATTTTATAACTATTTTAAGCCCAGTACCAATACAAGCTCTCTTCTATTCCTTTAAAAATACTTCAAGGTTTTCATCCTTGTTTCCCTTAACAACTAGAATAACCATGTTGATTATTTTTTTCATTTTTTTAAAAAAAGATAAAAAACACACAAAATTTATTAATTCCTTTTAATTAATTATCATTTAGCTTTCAAAATCTCTTTTCATGAATCGGAAAACTTCCAATGGCTCAAATTGCATTCGTAATAAAATTTTTCTTATCCTCTCAGTGTAACTCTCTAAAAAGACCAAACATTTCTAACCCTATAATTATCTTATTTAAATGCTTAAATTGAAAGATAACATGTACAAAATCACGACCATCATGAGTATCACTGACACCTCCATTCCACATGACATAAAAATTATTGGTTATGGCATAATCTAGAATTGCATCCTTCTTGTTAAGCCAAATGAATAAATGTTGTCCTAGTGGGATCACCCTTTGGTGCTGTTTCGCAAGTTCAGGTTCAGGTTGAAATTTAGATTATTCCCATCATCTATGTAATTATGATGCTAGCACTCTTGGTTCACCTATAATTTTAGGCTTTTTAATAGGTCTTTCAACAAGTCTTTCAATAGGTGAACTTAGCCTAATAATTCTTAATGTTAGTGATGGGGTTTGTTGCCTATTTTCTAGAAACTATGTGCCAAGGGAATCAAAAGCCTCTCTTAATGTTGACATTAATGTTTTATTTAAAACAATAATCTTAGAAATAAAACATATATTTATTTTCTTTCTTTTTAAAAACCTATAACATTTTTTACATTAGAAACAAAAAACTTTCAAAGTTTCAACAAGGTCCAACAAGTGTGAACTTATTTATGAATGCCTACTATTCTTTGCAAATTTTGTATCTACATTCTCTTGTATGGCTTAACATGCACCATTTTCTTTCCTTTTTTTGAATGTAGCTTTTCTTTGCGAGACTTTTCAAATTCCAACAAATTTAACTCTAGTTTGTGTTTAGGATTACACATCAAATCCAAAAGTAAACTTGGGGTCAAATATAATGGTTCATGTTTATGGTCTTCATGATCCTACTTTATGCATTTAATTATGCACCAAATTCGGCTTAACTTGCCTTTCGTAATTTCCATTGCTATAAGTTGAATATCCTTAACCCATGTTGTCACTTTTGTCCATGATTCGGGAATAAACAAGTCACCTTACATTTAACATTTTAAAACAAAACAAATAGTTTGTTCTTTTTTACCAAAATTTTGACAACATAACTAAGTTTCACAACATGAAGAACATAGATTCGGGTCTTGATTACAAAACCAAAAGATGTAGAATAAAAAATGGGTTTAGGATTGAAACTATGTATGTTTATTACATAGTTATGGAAATTTATGTTCTTGTTTGCACAAATATTCTCTCACCTTTTTATTTTTATGTATAATTAGTGTGCCATGCCATTCTCCTACCATGGATTTCACACATAGGTTCATTCATCGTTGGGGTAACAAAAAACATAAAAAAAACTTAAGGACTTTTTAAACCCACTTTTTACAAATAACATATACATGAAACAAATTTACAAGAGAAAAACTAAATAATCCAATATAAAATAATTCATGTGTTAATGGTGATTTGTCACATTCATACATAATTATGTATGAATATTTTGGTTTAATGCCAAAAACACAGAAAATCTTAGAAAATCCCAAAATGAGTTCTAATGGACAACCAAACATGTTTTTTGGCAAGATTATTTCCTGCACATGTGATTTGCATTTAAAGAAAAATATTTTGAATCCATTAAACATAATTGTTTTATCAAATGGTTTAAAAAATGATCCCTTTGCCTTGCAACCCTTTCCTTTAAAATTTCAAAACTTTGAAATTTTTGTTTGATTTGGTTTTTCATCAAGTTCATCCAATGAACATGTACTTTCATGAAAGGGGGCATGCTTTTGTTGTATAAATTTTTTGAAATCAATTGTATGGCTTTATGCATTCCTTTTGATTCCTTTTTAAAAAATGTACTTTAAACACTTGATTATTTTAGTTTACAAGACTCAAAATGACATTTACATAGGATCCAAATTATCTAAAATATTTTTATTAATTTAAAAAAAATCATTTTATCTATTGGCATACAACAATCCACTACAATTAAGTAATGTAAAATAAACAAAAATCCAAAATTGTCCTTTGTAGTCCTTTTTAAGTTAGACATTCTTTTTTGGTACCCAAATCATGAATGAACCCACACACATAAACTATGTCAAAACTTTTCAAGACTAAAATCTTAAATCCCTTCAGAATTCTATTCCATAAAACTTTGCACTCATACAACAACTTGTTTTCATTAAGTGGAGGTGTTTCCAAAGGTCATAAACACCCATTTATATTTTAACCAAAAAGGAATTAAATAAGAAATTTCGTAAAGTCTATGCATCACATGGCTCCCAATGTGATTCAACATGCACATTAATGTGACAAAGATTTTTCACATGAATTATCATATGTGAATCAATGCACATTAATGTGACAAAGACTTTTTACATGAATTATTATGTGTGAATCAATAAACATTAATGTTGCAAACATTTTTCACATGAATTATCATGTGTGAATCAATACACATTAATGTGACAAAAAAATTTCACATGAATTATTATGTGAAAATCATGCACATTAATTAATATTATGACCAAACCATAATTATATTGTGAAATCCAAGCACCAAGTAAATTACCAAACTTAACCCATAGGTAATTACATAAGTAATAATTTAATTACATCAAGTTACATGCCCTCATGGAATACATGGTTAAGATAGGGAAGAACCTAATCAATGATTGATAGACTTTAACCAAGACGATACCAAAGAAATGGAACCCAATCCACTCTCAAGATCTCAAACCAAATTGGCACGATCTTTGGTTGAAAATCAGAACAAAAAAAATGCATGATTCATTTGGCCCCTATGGCAAAAAAACCTCTTATAATCAACAAATGGAAAGCAAAGGCAAATCCAAGGATTGAGGTAAATCGCTATCGTGCAATCAAAACACATCAAAAACCATTTAAAACATATTTTGAAAATGTGAGAAAATGTGAAAGGCTTGGTTATGGGCATTCACATTTTTGCATCAATTGAGATTTCCCCCAACATAAAAAAGCAATGGAAAGGCCTATTCATGGAACATTACCTATCCAACAAGACGTTCTTGAAGAAAGTAAAATGTTGTTGGTCAACATGGACATTACTCTATGGGGTTATTATTTGGTTGGATAGAGAGGAATCACCTATGTTTCAACAATCATAGATGGCTTGATAAGAAACAAAATAAATGTATTGTAACCTAGGGTCAACAATTTTCTTAATTTTCAAAAAATGATTTTTTTAAAAAAATCGAAATTAAAATCTTTCTCTCATCTATTATAATATTCTAATATGAAGAATGACATTATTTTAGAGTGTCGCCTATGATAATTATGATGATTTTCAACATGTCAACATTATTTTTACAAATTTTCATTTCATTATTTTGTGGATTATTTAATAACAAAACAAACCTTAGGGTAAGGTATTTGGGAGGGCCTAGTGGATTATGGTAGGCTAGAGTGGGCTACGACCTTGAATGAGATTGCAAGGTCACCCACTACTTAGCAAGCCTTCCTTAAGGAATTGAATGAGACTTGGTGCGCACGTCATGCTATTTGTGCTAGAGATGGCCATAAAGTTCAGTGGTCTTCCCACATGCCTAGAAAATGTGACTTTTATTGGTAGAGATGATTGTCGGCTGGCCAGGGTTTGCCCCCCTGGTGGGCTTTGTATTCCTTTCCTCTTTGCAATGGAATCTGTCCATTCGTGTTTTAAAATTTCAAAAAATAAAGTCACCACAAGTTTGAAAAAAAAACTCTATTTCCAAAAACATTAGGCTCCAGAATCAGATCAGGGGTTTTTAAGGTAGGGGGATTGGCAAGCCTCCAAAAGAGGACTTAGCCAAATTTGGCTACAGGACAGAGAGCAAAGAGGAAATGTTTGGAAATGTCCCTGTAATCTAGGGACCTCATAGAAGCTCTGGTCTAAATCTGGTGAATTGAGCTTTTGTCTCCACCAAATGTGGTGACTTTGTGCAGTTTTTTCCCAAAAAAAACTCCTTAGTAGGATTCAAAGCCCCACTCCTTTTGTTGTTAACAAGTGATGAAATTTGGCCCAAAAACACTGCTCTAGATGTCTCATGAAGATAGTTACTTCAAGGGCATTTGATATGCTAATCTATTATTTTTCAAGTGGGCTTTACCCATAACATTTGGATTCCAAGGGGTGACCTGTATCACACCAATCCAACAATATCATGTCTGGGGACATTGGGGGATCAGGGGGAGAACATGCTACAATCAGCACCAATGTGGATGGGACCATTTGATAATAGAGCTAAGTAAGCCTTTCCACGGAGGCGATTGGTGTAGTTATGATGAATTTGGGAAGTGCCAGTTGTCTTGGCGAATTACATGATGCCTCAGGCCATGAGGCCAACATTACTATGGATTGGTGATTGACATAGTTATGATGAATTTGGGAAGATGCCTCATTTCTACTTTCTACCCTTTGTCTAGGGTAATCGTATGATGCCTAAGGCCAGAGGCCAACAATACTATGGATTGGTGATTGGCATAGTTATTATGAATTTGGGAAGATGCCTCCTTTATGCTCTCTACCCTTTGTCTAGGGTAAATCATGTGATGCCTAAGGCCACCGGGCCAAATTATGGATAAAGGCATCAAATGTTGTTTGAATTAGTTCCAAATAAATTAAAAAATTGTTTAACATGCTTTTCCTATGTAGATTATGTACACCTAACCACACATATGATGCACACTTTTATGGGTTTCTTGCATGTTACTTTTTTTCTCATCTACCTTGTATATTTTATTTAATTGTGCTGTAATTGGGTAGAATAAGGAGAAGGGTTTTTCTTTTAGTGCACATACACAACCTATGAATGCTTGTGAAAGGAAAAATTGGTTGTGATGTATTGGAGGTATTTGATGTACATTTCTTAATCCCAAAAAATGTGGGGAAGGTGTGGACAATGTTAGGTTTAAGCTATTAGGGATATAGATGCACAAACGATGTGTAGCCATTTATTTTGGTGGAGTAAAATATTTTGTGCATCACCAAAATTGATGGTCTTTAAACATTCCTATTGATTTGACATTAGTTTCAACCTTAAAAAACTCCATGTAAGCAGATCTTTAAAACACCCACCTTAACGATGCATAAAGCCTGAGGCCTTGAGGGCATAAACCGATAATTATAATCTGCAAAACAGAAACTTTATTTCCTATATATTAAGGTCGTAGGCCCTATTTTTTAATATATTATATCAAAGATTGTATTTCTGATACCCTAACGCCTAAACTTTATGACCAATGTCCAACTTACTTTTACCCACAAACCTCACACCTTAAAAACCCCAACTTTAAATGTTTACAACTTTGATTATCGATAAATGATGAAGTACAAGGTATAAGTTGTAGCACATAAGGTTAAGGTTGAAAAGCATAAGATCTAACAATTGAGTTGTAGAGGATTTTGATACACGACATGTAGTTTAAGGTTTAAGATCGAGGGTATAAGAAACATTTGATATAAGACATGGAGTTTTAAGGTTTCAAATTGAAGGCATAAGAATTAGGCTTTGAATATAAGATGTCAGGGTTAGGGTCTATGTTATTGCATTCAAATTTGGGGATAAGAAATAAAATTTGTGGACTTTTAAGGCACATGGTTTAGTGGATAGGATTTAGGCTTGTGCATTTAAGTTATACAATACAGGGTTAAGGGTGTAGGACTTAGATATAAGATGTACATAATACATGGGTTTAGGGTTTAAGATTTTAAGTTGTGCCAAAGAAAACTTTGGATACAGGGCAACAGGCAAAAGGTTAGGGATTTAGGCATATAATATAAGGGACAAGGTTAAGGTTCCACCTGGATTAATCCTGAGAAAATTTGTGCTTTTCTGTTGGAAAACTGTCCAGTAATGGAATGCAAGGTTGGTGCGAACTATTTCAATTTACTTGACATGTAAAGGTAAACCAGAATTTATATAACATATGTACAAGTGCAGCATATTGGCAAATGAGGAATGGCACCTAAATTATGCACCTTGCATTGCAGACATAAAGCACAAATACGGTCTACTTCTTGATTACAACTTAAAACAATCCATAAGAAACAATTCGTACTGAATGTGAAAGCCTCATTCTGACATCTAATACAGAAACATTATCATCAGCTTCATAAGAACTGAACCCATGACAATTAACTCTTGTGAGAATTGAGAAATCTCCATACTCACCATCAGTAAAGCCAGAACAAGTTTAAAAGCTTTTCCTTGAGGCGAAAGAAAAACTTCCAGATATAAGGAATTATATAGGCAGGAAAAAGAGACAACATGAAAGGGTTGAACTAAACTGAAGAAACATAAACTAGTATGAAAAAAGTGAGAGTCTCTCACTTGTTCAGGGACCATAATCATGTATGATAGCAATTTGTATGTCACAACTCCCTCCTGATTTCATCAGCTGCCTACAGTAGGTATAGGTTGATGCAACCACTAACCTGTGAACTGCATTTTAGTTGCAAGTCCAGATGCAACAAGAAAACTCAGCCATGATATTGGCTAGCAACTAACAACAGACAATGTGAAAACATAGAGAAAAGTAGCGGAGAAAAAACAAAATAGCACTCAATAAGAAGAAAAAATCATAGAATAACAGACAAAAAGGGGTAAGTCAAAGAGAACCAAGTGAGCACACAACAGCACCCCACATGAATTTTTGCCATCACACAAATGTGGCATCTGCAGCCAAAGCAATAGATATTGATGAAATTGCAGACAAACCCTCCACAACAACAATTTGAAGGTAGCACAACAATGATTGCAGCCATAACCTTATGAGACTCACTCACAAAGCGTCTAAACATCACCACCTTGATCACAAATAGCAATGATGTACTGCCATAACCACCTGATGACTTCATCAGCTCCTTACAGAGTGTGTAGTATGTACACATCCACCCAGAATCTGGGCAAACCAGATTTCAAAATCTGTGCCTTGATTTTCTGTCACATTTTCGGAAGCCACAAAAAGACTCAGGCATGATGTTGGCTAGCACTAAGAGACATAGCTAAAGGAAAGAAGTCAATAGTATCCTCTTTCAAGCTGCAACATGCTTGAAACAAGAGCAGACATAGGAATTCATGCAGCTGGACAAGCCTCACATCATACAGGAATGTTGAAACATACCCAACTTTACTAATCCATGCTGAAGTTCCTTTTTACCTTGGTTCAATCCACAAGGTGACAGGAATGTATGAACAAATGACTAAATGAGGGTGAATTCTTCTAGAAAAGAGTGAATGTTTAGAGGATGAGTCTACAACTACTTCACTTGAGTAGCTGTAGTGAGGTTGAAGACCAAACCCTCTGTGTTGATATAGCACCATTTTACCCTCTCAATTCTTCCCTGGATACAATGACTTCAGCAAACAGGGGGCTATGGAGTGCTTTCATATTATTTAGTAGAGAAACCAACAACCCAGCACTACATTTGAACATCACACTCCTATCTTGCATCAAACTTCCAACCATTCATCCTGAGAACAGATCATGACTGGTTACAGACTAGCAAAAAAGCTCACAAGAGCTTCCAATTGATACAGATAAACCTAGCAAGCACTGAACAGTTCAACTCAAAACACACAACAGACACAAAGCATTACTCCAACTCCATCTTAACATAACCGTAAATCTCCTTTGCCAGTTCAAAGAACAGCTATTTTGCAGCTCAAATTTCTCATAATTCAATTGGGATCAGCAACTAATGCGGAATCTCTTGCTGTATGACCAGATCCACGAATCCGTGAACCACACTTCGAGTTTCTTCTGCAATCTCCTATGATTTATTCTGTAAGAAGCCACATTATGTTGCAAAAAAATGAGGCAGGTAAGACAACAGTCCAAGTGAGGAAGACGAATGATACAATTACAAATCTGTTACCAGAGATTTGAGACTTTGAAGAATTGTGAAGCAGAAGAGGTTGCTCTCACACTTACAGTTTTGTGTTGACAACCATCCAGAAATGTTGGTGCACAACCCGTCCATGAGCCTAGGTTCCATCAGGTACCACAGGCATAACCAAACACCACATCTCGAGGGGACCTGAAGTGATCAGAAAACTTTGAAGACATTTTGATGATTGTAAACATCAGGATATCAGATTCTGTTTTTTTTGTTTCCATCATCTCACATTGCTCATCATGTGAATTCAGTTGTCTATTAGGACAAGAATAATGGGCAACAAGAAGATTTAACGCCACAACCCCCCGGCTCTCATAGTACTCAAAGGCGGAAGCACCAAAAACATTTAAGAGAAGAGATCAAAGAGCTGATAAGGCAAGAAACTTGAGCTCTACAATCAGTTCCCTGAAATGATCCTCATCACCAAAAACCGCAACACCTTTTGTGCTTTTCTGTACAAACATCTTTCAAGCTCCATGAAGCCATTGTTCAAGATCCATGAAGCAGCATCTTTCAAGCTTCATGAAGCAATTGTTCAAGATCCATAAAGCAAATTGCTCAAGATACATGAAGCAGCATCTTTCACGCTACATGAAGAAATTGTTCAAGATCCATAAACTGAAGCCCTCGCTCTCAAAAAAAAGGGCCTTACGTTGCAGCACAAGGCTCTCTTTTCACAAGAAAAGATCGTCAAAAACAGCAACAACACCCAAGAGGGCTGCCAAAAAACAATTCAAAAGAAAAGAAAAAAGTTGCCAATCTTTTTCAAGGGAATGCCAGGCGATGGCTGCACAGCATAGCACCACCTCTTGCACCTTGGAATGAATATTGGTCACTACTGCTGTCATCAAGACTATTGTTGACAGGCGAGAAATTTTGCTTCTCGACTCCACACCAAAGTGCAAGAGAGTGATATGAGACAGGCTCCAAATAGTTCTTCTCCGCTTGCTGATTGCGGCGGCGCCATAATCACCTTCTAGGGTTTCCAGAAGAATCGATGCAACTTTTTTTCCCGTTTAGTACAGTGACCGGATTCACGTCCGGGTTCAGAGGCAAGTCAATAATACACTTTCCGTGACCCAAGCTTCGTAAGTAGGAGATAAAGGAAATACACATCAGAGGCACGAGAGAGATAGAGAAGCAGCGAAGAGAACTTGTTGGAGTTGCTGATCAAGAGAAAGGAGCGTGAGGCGTAGACTCCTTGAAGCAAAGTGAGGCTTTTGGCAAGCTTGCCTTGTACACAGCCTCTTCGGTGTCTTTTTGTGTGCGTATGTGTTTTGCAACAAAAGTTTGATCATGGTTCAAGATATTTGGTTGCAATCTCAACTCTTTTTTGTTGTCGTTTTCTTTTTGGTTTCTTCCAGTTCTTTTGCTGATGATTCGGTTTTGTGTTGTCGTGGGTTGCAACTCTCAGGAGGCATGGTGTGTGTGTGTCTCTCTCTCTTTTGCTAGCTTGTCTACTTCTGCGTTGGGTTGTTTGCTGTAGTTCTGAATCCGTCCATAGTCTAGCACAGTCGCAAACTCTGCCAGCTTGATATCAAGCTGGGAGTTTGTGGTGCTCTCCAGCAATCCCCAGCTTCATATGTGGTGCTGAGAGTTTTCTGACTGCGATCGCCGGATCTAGAGTTGGAAGGCGTTGCCTTCTGTGTTGTTACTTCGGTCTGGTTGTCCACCCTCCTTAAAAGCGTTGTTTGTGGAAGCTTGCTTCATTCTACCATTGAATCTGTGTAAAAGGCAGAGCAGAGATTATTCTACCCGTTTTTCTTCCCAGGCCAAGATGCGAAGATGCGACTGGATGCTTCTGTCACGTGCAGCATGGGTCATGGGTGTTGCCAGAAGCATATGGGTTGCACTATATTGCATATGTAGTGTCTAAAGTGCTCATTTGTCTCTCTTGCAGAATGGCTAAGAATTACCCAACAGTGAGTGCTGAGTATACCACTGCTGTGGAGAAGGCTCGTCGCAAACTGCGAGGCTTGATTGCTGGTATGTTGATCGTCCTACTGTTGATGACTCCGGTATGTTATCTTCTGCTAGAATTCACAGAGACCATTACTGGTAATGATGAGAGAAGCCTGCAAAGTCTCTATGACCTTGTAAGAACCTAATCATGTGGTGGTAGGATTACCTTGTGGAAGTGTATGTTCCATCTAATATGTAGATCTCAGGACCATAAGTTGGTAGTGTGTTTTTAGCAGAATGCAGTTTTGCGGCTCATGGGATTGTCAAATTTTGTTGCAATTTTGAGACAAGTCTGAGTGAGAGTCATTTCCCCTTTGCAAGCTTTTGAAGATTGAAGAGACAGAAATCTTGCTTGTTCTTTACCTTTGTCACAAGTTAGAGCCTACCTCAATCGTTTGTGTTTAGAAGTTTTCTGATTGATTTTGTGCTGATTGGTGGTGTTGCAAAACATCATCACCGTGAACTGCAGGTAACCCAACTCCCTAAGGATCTTAATGCTTCATGCAGATGGAAATGCAAATTTTGTGACCATTAAGGAGCCTCGTCACGAGCTACTTTGATGTTGGTCTGATTTTTATTTTTGGTTCCATTGTTCTTGTGATGTGCAGAAAAGAATATTGCTCCTATCATTTTGCGTCTTGCGTAAGTTACTTTCTGATCTTGTCACTCTGTACCATTTCAATTCTAGTGGGTTAAGGTGTTGAAGTTCACTTCTTGGTTTGAACTTGTGTGTCCTAAAGTCCTTGATGTTAAGACTTTTAATTGTTTCTATGGTTATTGTTGAACATTCTAATGCTTATAGTTGCAGCATGGCAGCTTCAGGATTTGGAGGGTTCCATTGTTTTTCTTCCTTGGATATCTGATTACCTCTACTTGTCTCCTTAGAATATGCCAATTGAGTGGTAGGATACCACTGTTGCTCTTGGGAACAGGTGGCATGGTGCTGGTACCTATGACTACAAGACCAAGACTGGAGGTCCAAAAGGAACTATAAGGAATGCAGAGGAGCTTGCCCATGGGGCCAATGCTGGCCTTGACATTGCGGTGAAGCTTCTTCAGCCCATCAAGGACCAATTTCCAATCATCACATATGCTGATTTTTACCAGGTGCCCTTTTTCTCAAATACAGTCAAATGTTCTCTTCAAAGTCAAGTTCTACATCTGGCCATGGAGATTTCTCTGCAATGTTAGGAATATGTTTGCCTGGACTTTGAGCAAATTCTTGTGTACTCATCAACACCAACCATTGGTAGCTGATGACGTCAGTGAGAAGTAATGGTGACCAGTAACTGACATTCATGATGAAGGTGATAGTCTGATGCTTTGTGAGGGACGCCCACAAGGTTATGACCACAATTTCTTTTGACATGTTCATTTGGGTTTCACTGGAACTAAGCTTTAGAAAGTATTATTATGGTATTTTCTCTGCGTTCTCTTATGTATGGTCAGACTTAGGTTTCAGACACGAGTTTCCTGATGGTCATGATCCACAATCAAATGCTAGTCTTTGCAAGGCAGATTCTGCATGCAATTTAGAGTTTTGAAGGTGGAGTTACTCAGTGTGGTCTAGGCTTTTCTCTTTCAGCTTGCAGGTGTTGTTGCAGTCGAGATCACTGGTGGTCCTACTATCCCCTTCCACCCAGGAAGAGAGGTATTGATTTTGACCTTTGCTATGCCTGGAATTCATTGACACTATTGTAGGTATTCCAGTGCTCCTATCTCAGAACTTTACTTGCAGATATGAATGTGGTGGATGTAGACCCTGGTTTCTCTTTTTCTAGCTTCTTGTAGAATTTCTTGGCTTCAAACTGCCTGTTCCTGAAGCCTGAGATTGTCTTTTCCACCCTTGAGTTAAAACACAATTTTGGAGATTAAACACACCTATGTTGTTCTGAAATCTGTGAAAGACAGCCTTGTGATTTCTTGTTGTTGGCTGTTGATCACTTGTTGTATGTACTTATTGGATACAATGGCCTGGGGTTTCAGGATGCGCCAGTAGTTCCAGTCGAAGGTCGGCTTCCTGATGCCACCAAAGGTACAGATTAGCAACCCTGTCAGTCATATTGTTCTCTCAGTCTACCCTTGTATTTGTATTCCTTGTCTGCCCTCTGATGCTTTTGTGTGCAAGACACTTTCTGGATAGGAAGAGATTGATTAATGAAGAAGTCTTTGTTCCATCTTTTGCATCACCACTCATTGCATATAGGGGATTTTGGTTCAAAGGCAGATAATTATTCATGAATGTCAATATGTTCCTTTTTTGCCTTCATTTACAGCTGAAGACTGCTCATCTATCAACCGCACTCAAAGGTCTCATCTCTGATTATTTGGTCTGTAGGTGTGGATCATCTTCGCAATGTGTTCAATGATGGGATGGGTCTGACTGATCTGGATATTGTGACTCTCTCTGGAGCTCACACTCTGGTATGCTCCAAGTTCTTGCTGAAATTGAGGTGTGCCATTGAGATTTGTCTGTAGATATGAGTCAGTATTTTCAACAGTCAACTGATTTCTCACAGGGCATTCTCCTCTGTGGATGCACAGCATGCACTCCTGTGCACACGCTTTGATGAGATTATGCACTTAAAATGCATGTCTTGGGTAATGCAATTCTGGACTTCATTTCCTCATTGATCTCTGACCCTTCAGTTGAATGTAACAGGGTAGATGCCACAAGGAACGGTCAGGCTTTGAGGGTGCATGGACTCCAAACCCTCTCCAGTTTGACAACACTTATTTCACGTGAGTGATGGCTTTTCATTTCTAAGGTGCTTGAGATGAAGGTTTAAGTGTTAAAGGGTATTTAAAAGAGGTCTTCTCAATCTAAGTTGCTGGATGCTTTTGAACTTTGGACCTTTCATGATCAAGCACAGGAATGAGATGCATACGGTGTATGAGGATTCACAAAATAACCCAAGTTTTGTAGGCAACTGGGTAGTAGTAGGTAAATTCTCCTTAGTTGTCTCTTGCTGCTCATGGTTTTGATAAGGAACTGCTGATTTTGTCAGAGAATTGCTGTCTGGAGAGAAGGAAGGTTTAATCCAGCTTCCATCTGATAAGGCACTTCTTGAGGATCCTGTCACGCGTGAGCTGGTTGAGCTGTATGCCAAGGTTAGCTGGGCACCGTCTCTCCTTTCTCACAATTTGAACCATTGTGGATGCATTGATGGATCATGGAGTGGGACCTGTTCCTTCATTAAACCTCTTGTTAACCTTTTTCTGTTACAGGATGAGGATAAGTTTTTTGAGGACTACACCATTTCACACTTGAAGTTATCTGAGCTTGGGTATTCTTTTCACCTCCTTCACAAATAATACTCTACTCTGTACTAGTTGATGAGCATGAAACATCTGACATTGTACACTAGTCTTCATTGTGGGGTTATGGCAGCTAGTTACTGCCATTTATGGTCTGATACTTTGCATTCCATATTTAAGGTTATGGCCATACTCTTTGTTATGTTGATTTTGGTTTTACTGTTACTGACATAATGGGTATCCTTGAAAGTATAAGAGTTGAAATTTCCTCTGCAGGTGCATAGATGTGTATAGTATAGTTTTCATCCTATTCATAAGAGGTAGTCAATTAAACAGTATTATGTGTGGCTTCAATGAATCATAACTCTTAGGGTAGCATGTCTTTAGAAATTGAAGAAATGGTTATCAGAAATCAAATGGTTTGGATTGCCAGATGAATGAACAGACTGTTTTGTGTGTAACTGTGATCTCAGGTTTGCTGAGGCTTGAACAGCTGAAATGGTTACTACACAACTTGGATCTTATCTACTGGAGGCTTAGGGAGCATTTAGAGGAAATCAGCTTTTGGTTGCCACTGCCATCAGTGCTATCCATTTGATGATTCTTTTACAGATTTGGGGGATCTACTTATGATCTTCATATTTGCTATGTAATTTCGTATGAAGAGCCCTGGACTCTGCATTATAATATCATTATTATAATACACCTAGTGTTTATTTAACACTACTATTCTTGAAGTTTTGTTGAAGAGTTTTCCACGACAATTGTGACACATGAAGCAGCCATCATGAGAGAAGGAGACACTTACTAAAGCTCTGAGTTGTGCAGTGAAATCATCAGTGTCTGTGCTTAGCTCAGGGATTGGATGGGCCCCTTGAGGAATTAATCAAACTACTTGACAAGTTACTCTCTCCATTGGTGCGGGGAAAATGTTTTCTAAAGTTTGAACAGACAGAGGTCTATAGAACCATTTTCTAATCAGATAATTGTTGAATTATATGAACATCTACATATCTGTGGTGGACACAATAGTATACTGTTTGAATACATAAAATTATCACTCTCTTGTGCCAGCTTGAAAGTTGCATTATGATTATAGGTCATGAAAAATTATGATAGGATGTACAATGTACAATCTATAAATATGGTTTGAAAATCTCTGGTAATGAAAAATTGGATACAACCTCCTTTCTCCAAATACAGATAAAACTTTCAAGAATGGGAGTCCTTGAAAAAATTAAAAAACCACCTATCATCAACTTTTTGGAAAAGGTATTTTGGATGTACTTAAAGGAGAATGGGATAAGCCAATGTCCAAAACAGGCTTTCCTTTAGTACTTCCAACTTGAGGAAGGATTGAAAAAAATTAAAAGGAGTCATACGGGATGAACTCAAATCTCCATTATTTTCAAGTAACAAAATGTATAAAATATTGTGTCTATTGCCACATCCAAAATCTTAGTATTGGAAACTAAGAAATGTCAATGACCAAGGAATTGGCACCAAGGCAAACTTCAGTTTATCAAACACACCACATATTCTTACAACCCTAGTTTAAACCACAACACCAAGACATTCCAAAGGAAAATGAAACACTCAATTGCCCAAAGGGGAAATGTTTGGAAGTCAAAGGGAAACACTCCCAAGATTGTTAGTACATACAACATGTCACTCTAAGGAGTGGGGTTCCCAAATGTTAAAGATCGAAATATGGAAGAATAAAATCTCTTTTCAATTGAAGATTTTTCATCTCAATGCAAAATCATAATGATAATTATAAATTTAAAGGTTTAAAAAATCTATGACAACTACTAGAAAGTGCCTTCACATTCCCGAACGAGGTTGTTTGCTAAAATATAGAATCATTCAAATATTTGAGACAAACAACCTGTCTCAATGTGTCTTGTGCATTTAGCATGTGATTTGGAAGTGAATGAAATTTAATTGTGAAGCTTGACATGACATTAGAAAGCTTGCAACAGAGGTGATGAGAAAAATGGCCTCCCATGCCCAATTTGGTTGCATTTCCTAAGAGTTTTAAGAGGCTCAAAATTTGCAAGATGTTGAATTTTGAAACTAGATTTGGGAATCTCTTGATTTTCATTTTCATGTAGTTTTCATGGAAGCTACATAGATACATAAACAAATTCCACTATTGCAAGATAAAAAATCATCATTCATACCACTCAACGAGCTTGGGTGTGTCACATGGTATTAGAGCTCTAAAGAAGTTTGATTTGAGTACAAACACACACTTCAGTAGAAAGGTTGAAGAACACAAACAAAAGTTGTGTGAGGTGGGTGCCACTTGAACTTGTGGCAAAATAGTCTCGAGATTACAATGGTATTCATGTGTAGGTAATTTGAAATGAATCATGTGATGACCATGGTCACCAAGGACAGTCATTGCATGAACATGAATGTGAAAATTGAGAGGAAACGCTTATGTGTGAACCTAGTGAGACTTGCAATGAGTCACAATACACAAGTCATGAAGGTTATTCAAAAAGGATTCTCATGATGAGCATGATGATCAAGGCATGTCATCTTTTTGACATGATCACAAGAAAACACTCATGCACGCATGGGGCCAATGAAAGTGGAACATTCACTCAAAGTGACGTGAAGTGTTGGGCTCCAATTTCCCATGAACAACCGTGCATTTTCCCCATTCCACATCAAATTTGCCTCCCCCAAGTTTGGACATTACGATCCAAAAAATGTGAACGTTATGTGGCAAATTCATGGCAACTGGGAATGGAACACCCACGTCATGGACATTAGTTCTGTCAAGAGCTTTCCATTCGTTGAGACAACAAGTGAGAAGCTTTCACTAATCACAAAACAAAACCCTGCAGCGTGTCATGACAGGTCAATGACCACCAAAATACATACAGAAATTTAAAAACGTAGAAAGGCATCCTTGACTTAAATCACACATGATAAGCATGTGTAAAAAAATATAGACCTGGGAAAACAAATGGAGTTCATGTAAAGAAGGAAGAGGCTTTACTGGCTGTGGACAACCATAAAAAATGAAAGCTTCAAACTGTTACATGGAAAGAGGAGCAGCAGAATTCACCAGTGCAAATTTAGTTCATTTAAGACATAACACTAAAGACATTTGCTGGATCATTTTCAGGGTGACAATTCAGATCCAATTGAAGCACAGCAGGAACTGTACGAAGCAGAAGTTACAAGTGCAAAATTCGAAGTATCAAGTTTGTAAGATACTTGCTCCTAATGTGTAAAAGCTCTTCACAATAATGTTCTCTTGTTTTTCGCGAGATAGCCATGTTATTATGAGTATGAGTGATGTCCTGTGAATTTGGGCAATTTTACATTGAGGGTATTTTCTCTTCTGAGAATCCAGGGCCTCATTTAGGATTAGGCTTTTTGATTGTCAGCTCAGCCCGCAAATGCAATACACTATCTTGGAAATATGCAGAGTCTTCTGAAATGAAATGCTGCCAGTTCATCCCAAAAAGGTTTCTGTACCCTACTGCCTTGCCACCAGTAAAAACATAGCTCCCTTTTGATTTCACCATGAACTCCCAAGTTGGTTTTGTTCGGGCAGCAAATTCATAGTCCACTGCAAAGCTCATAGACCCCTTCTCCTGTAAACAAAACAGATAATCGACTTCCACTTCAGGGCTCACAGTCTTCCACAAAAGATGCACAAATTGAAGTTACGATAAAGTTGTCTCTTTGAACAAGACAGTTGACAAGCCAATCTCCTTACTAACCACAAACTGATTATACATATTTGCCAGGGCATGACTCAGCAAGCATAGGAGCACAGCACCTCCATGTAAAGGGTCATAAGGTAAAAGAATCCAATGTATTGAGAGGTGATGATTGTGCAGTGTGCAATTCTACAACGTTCAATGTTTCTTCTATCATGCCACAAATTGTCCAAACTGTTTTAGGTTGCTGTAAAGGACCAGGTCACAGAACAAGTAGCACACAAAGGTCCCTATATCAAACTTATAATCTTTTACTTAACCCACCAGTCTAACCTATGTGATTTACAGAAATTAAATGCAGTCAGATACAATATATGTCATCTGACACAAACACTTGAAAAACATTGATGTAATAGTGGAACTAATGAGTCAGAAACAGAATTAAGAGAGAAAGATCCTGTAACCATGCAAGAAGAGGAAACAGCAAAATTACAATTGAAAAGCAGGGCAACAACAGCAGGACCACCAAGAGCAGAGGAGACATGCACATCCTTGATATCTTGCTATGCCCAAGACACCTCCAAGCAGGGGAAAGAAGAAAAAATATTACACACCTGCATTCCTAGGAAAAGCCCAAAGCATTTGCATTGGCCCTGTTGATCCAGATTGCAATGGGCAGAGAGAAAGAAGCCTTGACCACCCAAGTGAAATGCTTGGGAATAAACACGGCCTTGTGGATAAAGAGCACGGCACTCATCGATTTTGAGATCAAAGAAGACAAGACACTGCTGATATGGAGCATCAAATTCCACCACTTTAACAGGCCTGTATTTATATGCTCTCTCACAATAACGCTTATGCAGAGTCTCCTCCAGTGCAAGCTGGCGTTGCCGATGTGGTGGTTCTGCACGAAAAAAGAGAGCCTCCAGAACCAGTTTGGATGCCAGCTCATGCTCAAAGTCTGCACAGTTGAGGACTTTCCTGAGTTTTCGACTTGACATCATTGGAAACCGGATGAGGCAGACTATTCTGGAACCAAGGACTTCTCGCCGTTCTTCAAGTTTGGAATAATGCTGGCGTGCCCACCTCAATGCAAAATCATAGACAGCATCCTCACTTGGTACTTGTAGGTCGTCACTTGAAAGAACTGCTTCAAAACCCGCCAATGGAAGACCCATTACATCATCACTAAACCTGCATCCATCCCATCACAGTACAGTATCAACATATAACCCTCAAACCTCACTACAACTCCAATAAACAACTTAAAATGATATGGTCTTCTGACATCCATGACACACTTGACAACCCTACATCATTCCTCCAACCAAAGTAGTCATGGTAAATAAAAAACCCTACCTTGTAATATCTTTGTACCGAGAAGCCAAGTAGGAGCGAGCTGCATCTGTTAGGGGTTGTATGGCATCTGCAAGGAGAACACTAGAAGGAAGATCCAAATATAGCAATGCAGATTCTGCTGTCATAGGCATATTCCGAAGCAAGCGACCGCAATATCGCATACAGGATGCAACCTCATACTTATCTGCAGCCATTAAAACATCAAGCACAGAGGAGGGTGTGTTGGCATGAACCCGCCCACTGTACATGAACTGCAGCAAATCCATCAATGGCACCTCCTCTGCAACCCATCAAATTTATCAGGAAAACCCACATCAAAGACCTTGCATCACAAAACTAGGATTGACAACAAGATATTCAGAAGTAACATTCCAATCAGGAAGCTTGCACTAGAGTTTTAATTTGATAAGTCTTCACACCAAAGAATGAATCTGGATTGGCAAACTTTTCAATTGCAGCTTAACAGTTGCTCATTTGTCGTCTTCAAACTAACAAGTTACCAAACTACTCACCGATTTCAATGCTCTAGTAATTCTGTATGAGGAAAAAAGCGTTCTTTGCCAACAAGGACTGGAAGGTGTAAGCCTGCTTAAACAATTAAGAGGCCCATTTGGCAGGAGAAAACCCACCTGAAGGAGCAATCCGTAGTGTCACACCCCGTTGTTCCGATTCCCGCATCCCGTTTGAGAACATCTTAATCCACCAGATTCAACCCATTACAGTCAGCACATAAAACTGACAATCTCAATCAAGAGTTTGACAACAATTGTTTGGACCAATTAATATCTCGACAAACAAGCAGGGGCATGACTGAGGGACAAAACATTCTATGATATAAGAACGAAAGCAATGCCAGCCAGCCAGTACAAAGGCTGCAATAATAGCCTTCACATGCTTGCTTTAAAACCTCAGTCTGCATACCTTATAAAAGTAAGGGCTTTTGGCAGCAAGAATTGCTGAGCTTATGTACACAGACTTGCTTCTGAGTACAGTTGCCGTATCCATGTTCCATGACCCAAAACTTCCAGTTCCATCATCTACTGAGACCCCAACCCTGACATCAGTTACACATCCAAGTCTAACTGTTCTTCATGTGTACTAAAAAAATGTAGAATTGAGAATCCAGCGATTGCCTTATGAACATAAGCACTCTCTTTACTGACAGATTTAATAGAACCCTAGAAAGAAATGTCTGCATAAATACTCTCTGAATATCAATTGCCTTCTAGAGGATGCCCACTGACCCAGATTTTCTCATTCAAACAATTTTTAAGGAACAAGAGAACCTCCAGGGCTTGAAAACATGCCACTGCCTCCACATGGCTCTTCCTTCATAGCAACACCTTCTTCTTCAGCGTCATGGGTTGCTACATCATCATCATTAACAAACATGACCTGCTCTTCTTGTCCCTCCACTGATTGTGCCTCTGAAATTTTGCCCAGCAGCTTTGATACACCCTCCACAACTGAACCATCCCATGAGACAAAACCTCTTCAAAAGAGCTCTCTGCCAAATTTGTTACACAAACTCCTTGCAGTAAAATTGGCAGGTATGACCACTTCCTGCAAGAACATTGCCTATTCCAACCGCCCAATCTTCATTGGAAGGAAGATACTAAAATAAACCATCCTCAATAGCTGGGATCATTCAAGCAAAGAAAGAGAGAGATGTTCAACTGATCTTACAAGACAAATTCCTCAATGGATGTAAATGGAGTAAGGCACTCAAAGCTTGGAGCAAATTGGCTTACAACCATGCAAAATAACATGGAGGTCAGTGGAAATGATATGGCACGAAACTAAACATTGTGGGAGAAAAAGCTTGAAAATTTGCTGAACTGCTTGGAATCTGCATGGTAGTAGCAGCTTCAGTGCAAAACGCACAATGAACTTTAGGGGTTGAACTGGCCTATTCTTGAATGCCCATACTCCTCACAACAAGTAGAGGCTAACATTTGATCCAGATATCCACTACCACTCTCAACAGACTAACTGTAGCCTTCAATCTCTTGCTAAGAAGATAAACTGGGACATCCTGTGCATCACTGGATTTTACTTGTGTGGTATATATTTGGTGACTAGGGAAAGGGAGAAGGAGCATACCTGCTTCTGTATTGTGGTCTGCTCGCCGCCGTTTCTTCTGCCTTGCACAAGAGCTTTCTGCATCGAACTTCTCAGGAACTGCAAGAATATCTATCTGAAGCACCCTATCCGAGAAATTGCTGTCATTGAATGCAAATGTAAAGGTCACAGGTGCTGATGCACCCCCACTACTGCATCCCTCATGATCCATAGGCCCTTTTTTATTCTTTATGCCAGCAGGAAAATCTTAAACCTCTGCCTAACATGCCATGTACTCAGCTCTTTCAGATGTTGAACATTGACTTCTGGCACCCTGTCGGAAAGCTTTGCCCATCTCGACACTTCCTTCGCCTGTCAAATTTCAGATTCCAAATATGTTACTGGAGCACATTGTTCATCACAAGTTCCAGATAACACACTTGCATACTCCAGACACATATCATTGTGAACCAACTTCTTGACCTTCCACCATTGCTGGATAGACATATATCCATGAGATTGCAGAGAAAGATCCACATTAGCAATCTGAAATTCACTGTTATGCCAAAACCTGGAAAACAAAAACTGGCACAATGAGAATGAATGTGGTCATGATATTGCGAGTGTAACTCACAAACTATCAGACCATTGCCATTATCAATGAATAGTAGTAACTAGTGCAATTACTACACACTGACTTCATCGGCTCCCACCGGTGGATGTAGGTAAGTGTACAAGAATCTACCAAAATTTCAGGCAAACAACTAGACAAATGTTTGTGTCCTGAGTTTCTTTCACATATCCAGAAGCAATACCCCACACTCTCACAGCATGATTCAGCTAAAAACAGCTTTCCCACATCAAAAAGCACATAATAGATTGCCCCACAGTGCATGTAGGGAAACCTCTTGCACCACTACAGGATAACAAGGAATGGCTTCTATCCCCTGATCCTGCACGATTCTTGAAAACAGATAACCTAAAAACATAGACAACATGAGCAACAGAAAAGAAAAGGGGAAAAATACACTTCCTAGAGAACACGAAACAAGCAGCCACTGTGCTATCTAGTGTGTTCATGACCACAGGTTTTCTTCCGCAGAGAGTTCTACCTAAAAACAAAAAGCCACCATGAACAACAGAGAACAATCATGCCATGGCATCGTCATCACAAGCTTAACGCAAACCCTACAAGCTTCCTCTCAAGGACGAGAAATATCAAACCCTAGACACCGATACAAAACACAAAACTGACATTCATTTCCAAGAAGATGACCGAATAGTAGGCGCGGCGAATAGAGAAGAGGAGGAGGACGGCCTGGTATCACAAAAAACTAGCAAGAACGACGCAGCATTGTTGGTGATGATGAGAGAGAGAGAGAGAGCGGGGGGGGGAAAGTTTAACGGCAGAACACAAACCTTGTTCACTCATAGTGAGAACCTCACATCACGGCTGCAATTCTTGAGAGGGTGGGGGCGATGATGCTGATGACGCATGCATTCATTTGTGCAGTTCGTCAAGCCGCCATTCCCCTTTTTTCTTCACAATGCTTTTCACTGCTTCTTCTTCTTCTTCTTCTTCTGGTTCTCGCGAGCGTTTGGCGAAAAAACCCTTTCCCGCGATGAGGATGCACAAGAAGCGAAAGGACCTTTACTTTGCTTTCCTTGCGTGTATGATTGGGGCTCTCAAAAGCTGGAACCCCCAAAAAACAAACAAATAGGAGGTGGGCACTGGGAGGGGGAGGCGGAAGGGCGAGGGTGGGCAGGGGGGGGGGGGGGGGGGCAACAAATGGGGGCCTGGGAAACAACAAAGGTTGGGCGGCACCGCAAACCGAACCCGGGTATCAAAAGAAAAACGG
>Ga0116231_10000545_pt1 | contig 67080 bp, 66 predicted proteins | sample S1TSphgellanicum_2_FD_89695 | JGI IMG/M metagenome (GOLD analysis project Ga0116231, IMG submission 89695) | Host-associated microbial communities from peat moss isolated from Minnesota, USA - S1T2_Fd - Sphagnum magellanicum MG | ecosystem: Host-associated > Plants > Peat moss > Unclassified... | reverse complement strand
CTGACCCTTTTATATCGTGCATGGTCGAGGCCGAAACCGGCTTAGCGATTGAGGCCTTCGGGCTCGTGGACCAGACGGGACAGAACAAGTCGGCCGCTCGCGTCATAGCGCAGCACGATGACCCAGGTATAGATCCCTGAAGGCCAGGCAGGAGCGCCGATCAGCGTCGCTGGATCAGCGCCAAGCGCGCTCAGAAGGTTTGGGATCTGTCCGTGATGCCAGGCGATCAAGGTAGTGCGACCCGCAGGCTGGTGCGCCAGCCAGGCGGCCAACTCATGGACCTGCTTGTCGGCGAAGGGCTGCTCCAGCGCCAAGCCTGAGGCTTTTGCGAGGGGCTCAAGGGTCAGGCGCGGACGCGCGCTCTTTTGGGTATCTGAGGTCGCAACCAGGGCGTCGAGATGAACGGGCGCGCCGTCGAGCTCAAAATGCCTGAAATACTCGGCATAGGCCTTCGCGCGGCGCTCGCCTTCAGCGGTCAAGCCCGCGCCGTCGTCAGGCTTCTCCGCGTGGCGGACGATAAGTAGGGTGGCGTTGGCAAGGCCCGTCGTCGCCGGGGTGGCGTTGGGCGCCTGGGCCGCCAGGGGACTGGCCGTAAGCAGGCCCAAACCCAGGGCTGATCCCAAGACAGCCGTGATCAGGTTTCGCCGGGAAGCGAACCGGTTCATTGATCGCCCTCGCGCGTCTGCTTCCTCCAAAGCGCAGCATACTCGCCGCCGGCCGAGACCAGGGCTGAATGAGCGCCACGTTCTACGATACGGCCGTTTTTTAACACCAATATCTCATCCGCGTCGGCGACGGTCGACAGACGGTGGGCGACGACCAGGGTGGTGCGCCCAGCCTTGGCGCGCCGCAGGGTCGCCTGAATGGCCGCTTCGGTACGGCTATCGAGGGAGGAAGTCGCTTCGTCCAGGATCAGGATGCGTGGATTGGCGATCAGCGCGCGCGCGAGACCGACCCTTTGACGTTCGCCGCCGGAGAGCTTGAGCCCGCGCTCCCCCACCTTGGTGTCCAAACCGTCAGGCAGGCTCCGGATGAAGCCGCCAAGCTCTGCAGCTTCCGCCGCCGCCCAGACGTCGACGTCAGACGCGCCCGGCCGCCCGAAGGCGATATTGGCGCCCAGAGTGTCATTGAACAGGGCCACATCTTGCGGCACCAGGCTGATGGCGCGGCGCAGCGAGGCCTGGGTCACGGCGCGGGCGTCCAGGTCGTCGATCAGCACCGCACCGTTCTGCGGATCGAGCAGGCGCAGCGCCAGTTTCACCAGGGTGGACTTGCCCGCTCCTGACGGGCCGACGATGGCGACGGTTGAGCCCGGCCGGACCGTGAAGGAAACGTCCAGCAGCCCCTCTACCCGCGCCGAATGGCGGAACGAAACGCCTTCAAAGCGCACCTTGCCGCCGCGACGGTCGCCGATGGCCGGAAGGTCGATTGCGTCCGGGGCGTCCGCTATTCCCGGCGCCTGGCTCCGCAGAGCCAGCATCGCCTCCATGTCGATGGTCGACTGACGGATCTCGCGATAGGCGAAGCCGAGGATGTTGAGCGGCTGGTATAGCGAGGTGAGGATCAGGATGGAGGCGGTGATGTCTCCAGGCCCCATCCGCCCTGCCGCCACCTGAACGCCCGCCAGAAGCGTCATCACCAGAAGGCCGGCGCTCATCACCACCGCCTGGATGATGTTGAGCAGGGCCAGAGAGACATTGGCTGTCTCCGACGCCTGAGCGTAGGTCTTTAGCGCCGCATCATAGTCCGCCGCCGCGCGCGCTTCGGCCCCGAACGCCTTCACCGTCTCATAGTTGATAAGGGCGTCCACCGCTCGGGCGGATACGGCCGCGTCGGCGTCATTCAGCACCCGCCTATGGCCGATCCGCCAGTCGGAGATGGCGAAGGTGAGGATGCCGTAGATGACCACCGTGAACACCGCCGTCGCACCGAAACGCCAGTCGTAGGCCTTGGCGAGAACGCCTGCTGCGAACACGAGGGCGAGGGCTGTCGGAGCGAGGTTGAATACGAGGATACGAAGCAGGAAATCCACCGCCCGCGCGCCGCGATCGACGGTGCGGGCCAAGCCGCCGGTGCGTTTGGTCTGGTGGAAGTCCAAGGAGAGCGAAAGGGCGTGGGCAAAGGTTTCTGCCGCAGCACGACGTTGCGCGGCCTGGCCCACGGGTCCAAACACAATGTCGCGGATCTGCGGCGCGATGGCTGAACCCAGTCGCATGACCGACCAACCCACCGCCAGGCCGGCGAAGCTCCAGCCGAGACCCGACACCAGGCTCGTCTGAGCGCTATGCGCCGTGATCGTGGTCGCGACGTGTCTTCCGATCTGATGGACATGGGATCCCGCCAGCCGGTTCACCGCCACGCCGAGAAACAAGGGCGCCAGAACATCCGTGATCTTGGATCCGAAGGTCAGCACCAGCGCGAACGTGAGCCGCCAGCCGAGGCCAGGCGCTTTCGAGCGCAGCACAAGCGTCGAAAGATCGACCATGGTCCGCAACAGCCCAAGGCGGTGGGCCGAGGGCGCCTCCATCGGCGTCGCGTCGGCGCGCGACGGGGATGACGCGCGAATATTCATCGTCCCGTCGGCGTTGCGGCCGCCGACGCCGACGCATTGTCAAACACCAGGGTCGACTGCCCACCCCCGCCCGGCAGCTGCCAGCTCACCCTCCAGCCGCCCGGACTTCGCGTCGCCGCAAAGGGTTGATCAGGCGCAAGGCTCGCCTCTGCGACCTCCACGGACTGGTCAATGGCGAGGCCTTGCGGCGTATCCACTCGGATCTCGTGACTGCCTGGCGCGACCGTGCGAACGACGGCGAGGACCGCGAACCTGCCCTGGGCGTCCGCGTCGGTCGCGCCGACGGTTCCGCCGTCCACGGTAAGGCGGACACGCGACTTCGGCGGGGCGAAACCGCCCACTGCAGCGCCGCCGCCGTCAAAATCGAAGGTAATGAGCTGCAGTCGATGCGGCTGTCCGTGACCGGCGGGAAGGCTGGCGAAGCCTGCGCGGAGGGTTAGTCCAGCCGGCCCCGGCGCCGGCATAACAGCGATTGCGCCTTCGCCGCGCACGACACGCATCTGAAGTTCGGCCTCGATCGCATAAAGCCGCGGCGTGTCAGCAGGCGGCAAGGTCAAGACCCAATGCCCATCATCACTCGCCAGGACGCTCGCTCCACCGCCGCCCGGCGCGCGCAGGCGAACCAAGGCGCCGGCCGGCGCATGGCCCAAGAGCTTTACGGCGCCATCCTCCTGCCGTTCGGCCGCCGCGAGGGTTGGCGCAGCCAGATAGGCTCCAGTCTGATCGACGGGAGCGCGGCTCGGCCGGCTCTGTCCGCCGCAAGCGCTCAGCGCCACGGCTGCCCACACGGCGCAAAGGACGGCGCTGCGACTTGACCCCGACTCGTTCATCCGGTGTTAGATCGGCGCAATCACGCTAAGCTGCAAGGCGGCGGCGGTTTTCGAAGGATAGCAATTCATGGCGATCGGTACAGCGGGCGCGGCTAGGCGCGCCAGCCTGTCGGTCTGCTTGTTCTGCGGGTCGTCTAACTCGGCGCGTTCAGAATACCTCCAAGCGGCCGAGGCGTTCGGAAACCAGCTTGCTGCCGACGGCGTGCGACTGGTCTATGGAGGCGGCGGGATCGGCTTGATGGGCGCTGCGGCGCGTTCAGCCCATGCAGCCGGCGGTCAGGTTCTGGGCGTGATGCCCGAATTTCTGCGCCGGCACGAAGTGGTCTTCGACGCCGTGGAGACGGTGGTCGTAGCCAATATGCACGAGCGCAAGATGCGGATGTTCGAAGAATCCGACGGATTCGCCATCTTCCCAGGCGGTATAGGAACCCTCGAAGAAGTGATCGAATTGATGTCCTGGCGCAGGCTTGATCTGCACCGAAAGCCGATCGTGTTTCTGAACATAAACCGGTTCTGGGAGCCGCTTTACACCCTCATGGATCATCTGATCGCCGAACGTTTGATTCCGCCTTGGATGCCCGACACCTGGGCCTCGGTTGAGCGCGTGGACGAGGTCCTGCCCGCGCTGACGAGACTGCGCGATCGGGGGCCGGCTGGGCCTGGGTTCTTCGGCTATTCGGAGCATGGGGTGGCGGAAAAGGGATAAGGCGCGCGGATGAAGGGCGCCTCAGTCGTCCCGATGCACGCGTTCACGCCGTTCATGCCGTTCCTGAGCTTCAAGACTGAGGGTCGCGATCGGACGGGCTTCCAGCCGGGCGAGGCTTATGGGCTCTCCGGTGTCCTCGCAATAGCCATAAGACCCGTCTTCCACGCGCCTTAGGGCCTCTTCGATCTTGGAAATCAACTTCCGCTGACGATCACGGGTCCGGAGTTCCAGAGCCCGATCGGTTTCTGAAGAGGCCCGATCAGCCAAATCTGGATGATTCTCTGTCTCGGCCTGAAGGTGCCCAAGGGTCTCACGCGATTCGCGAAGGATATCTTCCTTCCAACTCAGGAGCTTTCGCCTGAAATACTCGAGCTGCCGTTCATTCATAAACGGCTCATCGTCACTCGGACGATACGACTCCGGAAGCTCCGGGTACTCTACTGCCGCAACAACAGCTGTGGCCGCCTGCATCGACGCCCTCACACTATGCGTTTCTTACGCCCCCAATAGGCGCGGGCCTTATAACACCAAGTAACGGGAGATCAACGCGCGGCAGATTGTCAGGCCGCGAAATCCTTCGCCTTTCGCGCCATCTCGTCCTTGGCGAGCTCCACAGCCGCACGGGTCTCCACCTCGTCAAGCACCGATTCGAGTCCCATATCCTCGGTCTGATCGCGTAGATCGCGTGTCAGGGACTGCAGGCGATCCAGGGCGCCCCGAGCGTCGCCGCCCTCCTCGAGCAGGGCGAGCTTGGTCTGATCGAGGGCGTCAAGAAGGCCGCCGGCGCGCCTTATGGCCCGCTTGCGCCGTTCCATCGGGCCTGGGGTCTCCTGGAGCGCCAGCAAAACGTCAAGCGTGGTCAAGGCCGACGTCCCGGCGACAGCGCCGGACGCTGCGCTTTCGCGGGCGCCCTCGCTCGCCTGAGGCGCGAAGCCCTCCGCCGCCGGGCGGGCCGAGCGCTGGGCAGCGCTGGCCGCCGCCGTCGGCCCCGTTCCGTTCACTTTCATAGGTACGCAACACAGGTCATGGCGGCAGTTTTTGCTGGCGAGCCTTGCGACATGGTTAACGGCGCCGGGTAATTCCTGCCGCGGCGGGACGCCGCGCCAGCCGCCAGCCCTTGTGATTCAACGATTTCGTCCTCGATCTGCTCTGGCATGAAGCTCGCAAAGGCAGGGTTGCTCAATGGGCGGGGCTGCATGCGTAATTTCGTAAACCTAGTTCTTAGCGTCGTCTTGCTCGCCGTGGCCGTCCAGCCCGCCGCAGCGCGTTCACGCATCAAGGATATCGTCAGCTTTGAAGGCGTGCGCGACAACCAGCTGGTCGGATACGGCCTTGTCGTCGGTCTAAACGGCACAGGCGATTCGCTCAGAAACATTCCTTTCACCCAGCAGAGCCTTCAATCGATGTTGGAGCGCCTGGGCGTCAACACGCGCGCCGCGACCAATATAGACACCAAGAACGTCGCCGCCGTCATGGTGACGGCCACTCTGCCGCCGTTCGCGGGGCCCGGGGCGCGGGTCGATGTCAGTGTTTCGGCCATGGGCGACGCCAAGAGCCTTCTCGGCGGCACCCTTGTGATGACCTCGCTTCAGGGCCCGGATGGCGAGATCTACGCAGTGGCGCAGGGCACAGTGCAAACCGGCGCCATATCCGCATCGGGGGCTTCGGGCAGCTCGATTACCCGCGGCGTCCCCACAGCCGGCCGGATCTCAGACGGGGCCATTGTCGAGCGTCAGATCGGCTATGAAATGGCTAAGGCGGGGAAGATGCACCTGACCCTCAGAAATCCTGATTTCAACACGGCCAAGAGCATCGCCCTAGCCATAGACGCAAAATACCCGGGCGGCGCCGTCGCTGAGAACGGGTCGTCCGTGGTGATCACCACCCCCGCCAATATGACCCTGGTCGATTTTGTAATCTCGGTCGAAGACCTCTTGGTCGATCCTGACGAAGTCGCCAAAGTGGTGATCGACGAGGTCTCAGGCGTCATCGTCATGGGTCAGGACGTACGGATCTCTACGGTCGCCATAGCCCAGGGCAACCTCACGATTTCAGTCCAGGAGAGACCGCAGGTCAGCCAGCCGGCGCCCTTCAGCCAAGGTCAGACTAAGGTCGTCCCCAACTCCCAGGTTAAGGTGGACGAGGAAAAGGGCAAGAAGCTGATCATGCTGGATTCGGGCGCTTCCCTCGCCAGCCTGGTCAAGGGGCTCAACGCCCTTGGGGTGTCGCCCCGCGATATGATTTCAATCCTGCAAGCGATCAAACGCGCCGGCGCTCTTCAAGCCGATGTAGAGGTGATGTGACGATGGAACTCTCGACGCCCGTCCTGCCGACCGCCCTGCTGAAACCCCTGCCTCAGCCCGCCGGTCCATCGTCATTCAAGGGCATGGATGAAGCGACCAAGCGCACGCAGATCGACGCCAAGGCCAAGGAGTACGAACAGAGCTTCTTATCTATTATGTTCGGTCAGATGTTCGAAGGGTCGACACGGACTCTGTTCGGCGGGGGTCAAGGCGAGGAGGCGTTCACCGGCTTTCTCACTGATGCGTTGGCGAAGTCAGTGGAGCAACACGGCGGGGTTGGTTTGGCCAAGAGCCTATCGGCTGAGATGCTCAAGCTACAGGGGCTGGCGCCGAAACCTACCGCAAGACCCAAGACCGGCTCAAGCGGCGCGCCGCTGGTCCCGTCAAGCCAGCGCCCCATATCGTCGCTAGCGCCGACAGTCAGACCCAGCCTGGACCTCGCCGCATGAGTTTGTTCGCCGTAGACGCTGAAGACAGGGTCACCCAACTGATCCATCTCACTGAGCGACTGACTGCGCGTCTTAGAGAGGAGACCCGGGCCTTTGAAGATCATCGTCCTCAGGACGCCGCACCGGGCGTGGCGGAGACCGCACGGCTGGCCAACCTCTACCGGCACGAGGCGGCACGGGTGAAGCTTCGACCGGAGATGATTTCTGGCGCCGCCCCCGAAACTCGCCGGAGACTGCTGCGCGCGACCGAAGCCTTCGAGGCCGTGCTCGCCCGCCACGGCCGTGCGGTGAACGCCGCCCTGATCATCTCCGAAGGCCTGGTCCGCGCCATCGCCGAGGAAATCGCCAAGACCCGGTCGCGCGCGACTGGCTATGGCCCCGCCGCGCGTGTCGCTCCGTCAAACGCCGCGGCGATCGCGGTGAATCGCCGCGCCTGAACCGCCGCGCCTGAACCGCCGCGCCTGAACCGCCGCGAAGGTCATCGCCGGGCCGCCGTGCGTCGAGCAAGGACCCACGGATTGGCGCGGGCGAGCGCCCCCTATGCGCTCGAGGGGCTCAGCGCCTCAAGGCGTCTAAGGCTGGCGCCCCCTCCTCTTCAGACACCTTAGGCGCGCCAGGCGCGGCGCCCGCCATCTCGGCCGAGAACGGCGCTTGGAGCAAACATCGATCGGCCGCGTAACACCCTCGACGCGAGGCGCGCTTGAGCTGCTGCAGGGCCTCGTGCGGACTCAAGGCTCAAGCGAGCAGACAGGAGGGCTCCTTTGACGCTCGAGGGCCCGCGCACCTCTCGTCTTATCCACGCCTGCACGCCAGCCGCAGCAAACGTCCCTGGCGCACGCAAATCGTTCTTGTTATGTTCGATTTCGGGAGGCGCGGATGGTTGAAGGAAGAATCGACTGGGCTGGACTGGGCTTTATCGCCGTCGGCAGCCACGATGCGGCCCTGTTCAAGGCGCCCGGCCTTTATGGCTTCGCGCGCCGTGAATGGAACGGCGAGCGCACCTTGCTTTATATCGGCGCCGCGGACGTGATCGCGGTCGACGCTGCGCCAGGGGTACAGCGTTGGACCCACGCCCTGGGACTTGGCATGAATGAACTTCACATCTGCCTCAGTCTCGGCGAGCGCATCGACCGGTTGGTGATGAAGGACCGTATTGTGCGAAGGGCGGAGCCGATCCTGAACGTTATCGAGCGCGCAGCGCCGCCCCTCAATCGGGCGCGCGCGTAACGGGAAGTCTTCGGACATCACTCTGCCTTCGGGGTTATCCCTGGGGCGGGCCCCGACGGTTCAGGCCGGGAGACAGCGCCAGACAAGGCTGAATCCGCGCCGGCCTTGAGGCCGACGCGGGGCGGCGGCAGCCCTGGGTTCTTTTTTTGTTCTTGCTGCATCTGCGGTTTGGCGTACTAAGTTAAAAGGCTTGCCCGGCCGCGGCGGTTGGGGTCCCAGCATGACCGACGTGAGCATGACCAACGCTCTATCCCCTTACGGGGCCATCAAGGTGCGCGGGGCGCGCGAACACAATCTCAAGGGGGTTGATGTCGACATCCCGCGCGGCAAGCTTGTGGTGTTGACCGGTTTGTCGGGCTCGGGAAAATCCTCGCTCGCTTTCGACACCATCTACGCCGAAGGCCAGCGTCGCTATGTGGAGAGCCTGTCCGCATATGCGCGCCAGTTTCTGGAGCTGATGGGCAAACCCGATGTGGACCTGATCGAGGGTCTCTCGCCTGCCATCTCCATCGAGCAGAAGACCACGTCCAAGAACCCCCGCTCGACCGTGGGCACCGTGACAGAGATCAACGACTACATGCGTCTTTTGTGGGCGCGGGTGGGCGTGCCTTATTCGCCGGCCACGGGACTGCCGATCGAAAGCCAGACGGTGAGCCAAATGGTGGACAAGATCGCCGCCCTGCCCGATGGCGAACGGCTGGTTCTGCTGGCGCCTGTTGTGCGCGACCGGAAGGGTGAATATCGGAAAGAAATCGCAGAGTGGCAGCGCGCCGGCTTTCAACGGCTCAAGATCGATGGGCAGTTTTATCCAATCGAAGACGCGCCCACGCTTGATAAGAAGTTCAAACACGACATCGACATTGTGGTCGATCGCATCATTACCCGGGCAGGCCAGGATACTCGCCTGGCCGATAGTCTCCAGACGGCCCTCTCCTTGGCCGATGGCATCGCCGTCGCCGAATGGGCCGACATCAAGGCGGGCGAAACCGAGCCACGGCGGATGCTGTTCTCCGAGCGGTTCGCCTGTCCGGTTTCTGGGTTCACGATCAGCGAGATAGAACCGCGGCTATTTTCGTTCAACGCGCCGGCCGGCGCCTGCCCGGCCTGCGACGGCCTTGGCCAGAAGTTGACGTTTGATGCCGACATGGTCGTTCCAGACAAGGACAAGACCTTGCACAAGGGCGCTGTCGCGCCATGGTCGCGCGGCCCCTCCCCGCTCTACACACAAACCCTGCAGGCGCTGGCGCGTCACTATGGGTTCTCGATGGACCAGCCCTGGTTTCAACTGCCTGAGGACGCTCGGAGGGTTGTGCTCTATGGCACCGGTGCGGAGAAGGTGAAGTTCGTCTATGACGATCAGGCGCGCAAGTATGAGGTCACCAAACCCTTTGAAGGGGTCCTGCCCAATCTCGAACGGCGCTGGAAGGAAACCGATTCCGCATGGGTCCGCGAAGAGCTTGGTCGCTATCAGTCTGAGACGCCTTGCGAGGTCTGCCACGGTCTGCGTCTGAAGCCCGAGGCGCTGGCGGTCCGCGTGGGCGGCATGAACATCGGCGAGGCTTCGACCCTATCGATTCGCACAGCGATGGAGTGGTTTTCCGGGCTCGAGCCCAGCCTGACGCCTCAACAAAGCGAGATTGCGCGAAGGATTCTCAAGGAGATCAATGATCGACTTCGGTTCCTCGTCGAGGTCGGCCTCGACTATCTGACCCTGTCGCGGGCGTCAGGCACTCTGTCCGGCGGCGAAAGCCAGCGTATCCGTTTGGCCAGCCAGATCGGCTCAGGTCTGACGGGGGTTCTCTATGTCCTCGACGAGCCGTCGATCGGCCTGCACCAGCGCGACAATACCCGGCTGCTGACGTCACTGAAGGGGCTGCGGGATCTCGGCAACTCGGTCCTGGTTGTCGAGCATGACGAGGAAGCCATCCTCACGGCCGATCATGTGATCGACATGGGCCCACGGGCGGGCGTGCATGGCGGGGAGGTCATAGCCGAAGGGACGCCCGCTGAAATCATGGCCGAACCCAAGAGCCTGACTGGACAATACCTGACCGGGGCAAGAGAGATTGCGGTGCCCCGTCACCGCCGTCCGATCGGCAAAAAGTCCCTGACGGTCGTGGGCGCTCGGGGGAATAATCTTAAGTCCGTGACCGGCGCAATTCCAGTCGGGGTGTTCACCTGCATCACGGGGGTTTCGGGCGGCGGAAAATCCACCTTTACCATCGAGACCCTCTACAAGGCCGCGGCCCGGCGGCTGAACAACGCGTCAGATGCGCCCGCGCCCCACGATCGGATCGAAGGCCTTGAGAATTTTGACAAGGTGATCGACATCGACCAGTCGCCGATCGGTCGCACGCCGCGTTCCAACCCCGCGACCTACACAGGCGCCTTCGGTCCGATCCGCGACTGGTTCGCCGGTCTGCCGGAGTCTAAGGCGCGCGGCTATGGACCGGGCCGCTTCAGTTTCAACGTCAAGGGCGGCCGCTGCGAGGCCTGCCAGGGAGACGGGGTGATCAAGATCGAGATGCACTTCCTGCCCGACGTCTATGTCACCTGCGACGTCTGTCACGGCAAGCGCTACAATCGTGAAACTCTCGAGATATTTTATCGCGGCAAGACCATCGCAGACGTGCTCGATATGACCGTCGAGGAGGCCGCCGAATTCTTCAAGGCCGTCCCTCCGATCCGCGACAAGATGGAGACTCTGAAGCAGGTCGGGCTCACCTACATCAAGGTGGGCCAGCAGGCGACCACCCTGTCGGGCGGCGAGGCTCAACGGGTCAAGCTGTCGAAGGAGCTGTCACGGCGCGCCACAGGCCGCACCCTCTATATCCTTGATGAGCCGACCACGGGCCTACATTTTGAAGACACGCGCAAACTGCTCGAGGTGCTTCATGAGCTGGTCGCTCAGGGCAATACGGTCGTGGTGATCGAACACAATCTTGACGTGGTGAAAACGGCGGATTGGCTGCTCGACTTCGGTCCCGAGGGGGGCGACGGGGGTGGTCAAATCGTGGCGATCGGCACGCCTGAGCAGGTCGCGGGCAACCCAGACAGCTGGACCGGCCGATACCTTGCCGAGGTGTTGCAGCGCCACGCCGCGCGGGCCCTCACGGCGGCGGCGGGCGATACTAGCAAGCCCCAACGCGACAAGAAGCGGGCCTGAGCCGACCTCAGAGAAAGGACAGGTTCACTGAACCTCAGCTCCGCTTAGCGTCCCCCAATCTAAGGACGGGCTCGGCTCGGCGAGGACAGGGGCGCTTGCACCCGGATCCGAGCAGGGCGCAGGAGCCAAGCGGCGGGGCGCTCAGGGGGCGATACCTGTCGCTAAAACGTCCCCTCAGGCGGCCCCCTTAAGCCCTAGGTCCATGGCGATCCCGTCGTCGCCCCGGCGGCCGCAGGCGGGCTCGCGCGGCCGCCGATCTGACGATATGCCGAGGCGATGGGCGCCGTCACGACGATGCTGAGGAGCGCGTTGAGAAGGCTGCTGACGACGAAAACGGCGAGGGAGACCGGCGACGCGAGGTCGCGGAGGCTGTTCAAAACGGCCGGACCGGCCGGCGCGCCGGCAAGCTTCATCGCGACGCTGACAGGGACGCTCACGGCGAGATACAGCACACCGGCAATGCATATCGCAATCGCATAGGCGCCGAGCAGGGGCCAAAAGCGCCCCTTGGTGAGAGCCCAGGCGCGTAGGAAGCTGATCCGGTCATCGGCTAGGGTCATCGCGGGCGCTAGCGACAGGCGGACCGCCGGATAGGCAAGCGCCGCGATAACCAAGAGCAGCACCACGACGCCCAGAACGCCCGAGGATAGCGCGCCGCCGAGAAGACCCCGAAGAATGCCCAACGCGAGCTGGGACACGATTGAGACCAAGAAGCAGTAGCCAATGACGGCAAGGCTGACGAGGAGCGCGAGACCCAGCTGACGAAGTTCGTCGATCGACAGGCGAAGATAACCGAACCGAGACTGCGCCGGTCGAAGCACGGCGCGCAACATCGCCGTAGACAACACCATCTGCAGCAGCAGCGTGATCGCCGCGAACAGGGTCAGCGGAACGGCCGCTTGGCCGAACAGGCTTATGAAGTGTTGGCTGATCGTGGTGTCCGTGGGTTGAGCGACGGCAGCGGCGTATGCGCTCTGCATCTCTGGAAGCAGGGCGTTCATGCGCTGAAATGGACCTAAGGAGGACAGGGCGATCTGCAACAAAGCGGACGCTGCGTAGGCCGCCCACCACCACACGAGCGCAACCGGCCGTTCGCGGCTGATGCGAAGCCCCTCGAGCGCCGCCTCGGTGGGGGAGAACTCACTCATTATTTCAGCTCCGTGATCTCCACGAAGCGGTGAGCGGGTTCGTCGCCCTGCGCAAGAGGCGCAGACGCTAGACGCGGGCTCACGCTCTCGGATTCGGCTGGCCCAGCCTTCACCAAAGCCGCTGACGCCAGCGCTGTTTCGGACGCGACAGGCCGCGCCGGCCCGCGCGGCAGGACAGAATGGGGCCAAAGCGACAGAGGGGCCGGATCGCCCGCTTCAGGCGGATCTCCACGGGCGCTCGCAGCGATCCTGGGCGTACTCTCGGTGCGCTGGACCGGTTTCAGCTCAGGCTCAACGCCTGGGCCGGCGTGCTCTGGAAGATCCTCAAGGCGCGAGGGTGGGAGATCAGAACCGGCGTCAACGCAGGCGGCCTCGGCCTCATGGCGGGTTGTGACCCCTTCGGCGGCGAACGGCGTGGACGGCGATGCATCCTCGCCTGGACCGTTCGAGTCCGCCGGCGCCGGGTTTTCAGAAACCGGCGGCGGCGCATCGGCCGCCCAGACGCCTGCCGCGGAACGGTCGGGCGTCTCTAATCGCCGGAACGCGGCGGTGATCACGCCCACCAGAAGCGGCGCTATCACCGCAGCGGCCAAACCACCCAAGAGCACACCCGCGCCGATGGCTTCGGGAAGGGGCCAGGTCTTCGGCCTGAGGGCGTCGTTTTCGACCCAGGTCAGGACATAGACGCTGAGAAAGCCGAACAAGAGCGGCGCTATGGCCAGGCCTAACGCTAGCGCGATGGTCCAGCCTGATCGTCTCGCCGGCTCCCAGCCCGCAAAGGGTTCAATACTCTCGTGTTCTGTGGAGTACGCCCATCCAAGGGTCAGACGCCCGATGCGCGGCGCCATCGCGCCGATGAACAAAAGCCAAATCGGAACGGAGGCAAGCCCCCAGGCGCTGACATGGCCTAGGGGACCAAGGCCGATCTGCGCGTGGGACCCGAAGACCACAGCCATCACGCCCATCACGGCGAGAACCGGGACAACCGACAGGCCGATCAAGAAGGCTATGACGACGCCCACCGCGAGCATGCGCCATTCGACCCCGTTCCACTGCAGGCCGCCAAAGCGACGCCCGGCGGCAGGCTTGCCGCCGATAGCGACGCGGTAAAGGCCGCCATAGAGGGGGACGTAGACGATCATGAGGCCATAGGCGAGAAGGCCGAAGACACCCGGCCTCCACGCTGAAGACGAGGCGAATCCATTGAGGAACTGCAGGGTATGGCCAAGGGTGACCAAAAGGATCGCGAGCCAGCAGGCGCGCCACCCGTCGCGCGAAAAATCCGACGCCTCGGCCATCAGGTCCGAAACGGTCAACCGGGGCGCTGAGCGCTCTGCCACGTCCTTGCCCTCTTCCTCCCGCCCCGCCCTGACTGAGGCCGCCTAGTCCCTCTGAGTCTTGCGCGCACGGCGGTTCAAGGCAATGGCGCTCACCGCTCAGTTGAGCGTTTCTGTAGGGTGGACCGTTCCGGTCAATTTTAGGTAAGCATAGGCGCAAACCCCTGCGGTCAGCGGCGTCTGCACAAATCCGACCACAAGGCCATAGGCGACCCAAACTCCGGGGCCGGCGAGAGAGCCCGCCGCCAGTCGGCCCACGGCGTTCAACACTACCGCCGGCGCGGCTATAATAAAGAGCGCAACGAACAGCGGCGGGGCGGCGCCGCGCGTCAGCTTCCATGTGGAGAAAACTTGTACCTGCTGGCGATCGACGGTCGCCGCCGTGGACAGGACCAACCGAACACAGGCCCAGAGAAGGACGCACATTGCGACCAGAAAAACGGCCGACGCGGCGATGCCGGAGGGCGAGTCTAGGAAGCCGCCGCTGGACCTCGCCGCCAGACCGCTCACGGCAGCCACGATAATCGCGGTGAGCAGAGTCAAGAACACTGCGCCGAGCGCGGCCAGACCCACGAACAGGCCGATCAAAAGCAAGGCGGCGAGAAGGCGGGTCTCAATGCGTGTCCATTGTAGCCCGCCTGGACCGGGCGCGTACGCCGCCTCGCCGGGATGGATGTCCGCCAGCGCAATGCGCATCATTGCGCCGTAGGCGAGCACAGATACCAGAAGGTCGATGGGCGAGAGCGCCAGCGGCCAGAACCGCGCCAGGCCGAAGGCTGGGCTCAGCGCCATGGCCAAGAGGGCCAAGCCCAGCAGAGGCGCCCAGGCCCCGATCAAAACGGGCTTCCACAGGCGGACGGCCCCCCGCAGGGTCTCTCCAGTCGCTAGTCGTATCGACGTCATGAAACCTCGTCAGGCGCTCCCTCGCGTCCCTGAGTTTGGATCGCAAGACATTTTTTCAACGCGGCGGGACGGGTATGGTGGCGCCCATGGCGTCTCCTCTTCTTTCTAACGATTCTTTCGCGGCCCAAGGCAAGGCTTCGGTTCACGTGATCGGCGGCGGTCTTGCCGGCTGCGAATGCGCCTGGCAGATCGCCGCCGCCGGGGTTTCGGTCGTCCTACACGAAATGCGCCCCGAAGTTACGACCCCGGCCCACCAGACCGCGGATCTGGCGGAACTGGTATGTTCCAACTCGTTCCGCTCTGACGACTGGGCGCACAATGCAGTCGGCCTCCTCCATGAGGAAATGCGCCGCTGCGGATCTTTGATCCTGAACGCCGCCGATCAGAGCCAGGTCCCGGCAGGCGCAGCCCTCGCCGTCGACCGACAGGGGTTTTCGCGCCGCGTCACCGCTGCGATCACGGGCCATCCGCTCATCGCCCTTAAGCGCGGCGAGGTGGCCGGTCTGCCGCCAGCGGATTGGTCAAGCGTAGTGATCGCGACTGGCCCCCTCACCTCGCCGGCCCTCAGCGCCGCGCTTCTTGCTCGAACGGGCGAGGACGCCCTCGCCTTTTTCGACGCCATCGCCCCGATCGTCCTGACCGACACCATCGACATGACGCGCGCCTGGCGTCAGTCGCGCTACGACAAAGCCGGCCCGGGGGGCGATGTAGCGGCCTACATCAACTGCCCCTTGGACAAGGTCCAGTACGATACATTTGTGCAGGCCCTGCTCGACGGCCCCAAGTCGGAATTCAAGGACTGGGAGCGGACCCCCTATTTCGACGGCTGCCTACCGATCGAGGTGATGGCGGAGCGCGGCCGCGAAACCTTAAGGTTCGGGCCCATGAAACCTATTGGCCTCACCAACCCCCACGCGCCCGATAACAAACCCTACGCTGTGGTTCAGCTTCGTCAGGACAATGCACTTGGCACACTGTTCAACATGGTCGGCTTCCAGACCAAGTTGAAGCACGGGGCGCAAACCGAGATCTTCCGGACCATCCCTGGCCTCGAAAAGGCGGTGTTCGCCCGTCTGGGCGGCCTGCACCGGAATAGCTTCATCAACTCGCCCAAGCTCCTAGACGCGCAACTTCGTCTGAAAGCGGAGCCGCGGCTCCGCTTCGCCGGTCAGTTGACCGGCGTCGAAGGCTATGTGGAGAGCGCCGCCATCGGGCTGGTCGCCGGACGGCTCGCCGCCGCTGAAGCGCTTGGCCGCACCCTGTCGCCGCCGCCGCCGACCACCGCGATGGGCGCCTTGCTCGCCCATATCACCGGGGGACACCTTGACGGGCGCGCAGGGGCGTTTCAGCCCATGAACATTAACTACGGCCTCCTGCCGCCCATGGACCCGCCCACCCGCGACGAAAAAGGGCGCAGGTTGAACCCAGCCGAACGCGGGCGCGCAAAAAAAAACGCCATGAGCGCCCGGGCCCTTGATGACCTCCTTGACTGGCTGGCCGCAGAAGACCGAAGCGTTGCCGCATGAAACACCTCTTGGCCCTGATCGCAGGTGTGGTCCCGATCGTGATTTTGTCGGCCTGCGCCAGCCCAGAGCCTCAGACTGCGCTTCATGTCGCCATGGAGCGGGACGCGCGGCGAGAAGGCTTCCGGCGCCTCGGCGTCCTTACCGACGACTACTACTACTGCTACCCGCTGACCCACGAGGTGATCCGCGTTCCCAAGGGCTTTGAAACCGACTTTGCTTCCATTCCTTATCTCGCAGCCGGCTTCATCGATCCGATGGGAGACAATATGGAGGCGGCGGTGATCCACGATTATCTCTACGCCGTAGGGGAACCTGGGCAGCGTGAGAAGGCCGACACCATCCTGCTCGACGCCCTCGAGCAGCACCATGTCGACCCGATCCGCCGCAAGCTGATGTACGAGGCGGTTCGGCTCGGCGGCGCGAAGAACTACGGCGCCCCTAGCGAGTGGCGTTTCGTCGACCCTGAGACAGAAAAGCCGATCAGACCGCCCCCCAAGCCGAAGAGCGCAATCGTCGCCCAGCTCAAACAATGCGCGGACCTGAAGGGCGCGACCTTCATAAAACTTCGCGCAGCAGCGGCCTTGCCTCGCCTCTAGAGGCGCCCGCTCGCCATCGCCCAGGTGATCCTCAGTCGTTTCTCAAGCGCGCTCGGCTGGCCGCCTTTGGCGTAGGCTCTGGCGAGGGTTGCGTGCGCGACGGCAGGAAAGGCCGACACTGAAAGAGACCGAAGGCTCCGATTTGCCGCCGCAAGACCTTCCGGCGCCGCCGGCAAGGCAAGGGCCGCGTGGCGCACTGGGGCCTCGGGCGAGGATGGATCGAGCAGGCGGGCGGCGGCGAGCATAAGGGTGAATTTGGCCTCATCCCCGGCGGGGGGGTCGTGAAGGGCTACGAGCCGCGCATCGATCGTCTGGACCAACAGGGTACGTAGCGCGGAGGCCTCGTCCCGTCCGAGGGCGAGGAAGGCCGGATGTTCGCCAGGTCCGCCGCTGGCGAACTCTTCCAGCGCCTCGCTCCACCAGGCCAAGCGTATCTCGCCCGCCAGGGGACTCGTCACTGCGGCTGCGACACGGGCCCATTCCCCATCCAGGGTGTAGAGCGCCACGAGCCTGGCGCGCTTTAGAGGATCGGCGACGAAGCGGCTTGAAAGCCATCGATCAGGATCTCGAACCCGAAGCTCATCGTCCAACAGCCTATAGGACATCGGGTTCACACCCATGCTCTGGCGTCTCTCTCTTTTCCTCGTGCCTAACGCCTCAAGTGGGTTGCGACGAGGTAGACCTCCGAACTGTCCGCCCGGCTCGCCTTGGGCTTGACCTGCTTGACCTCGGCGAATGACGCCCTGAGCAGGCGGATGACGCCCGCTGTCTCGCCACCCTGGAACGCCTTGGTCACGAACGCTCCGCCGGGCCGCAGGTTCGCCACGGCAAAGTCCGTCGCCGCCTCGATCAGGGCGACGATGCGCAGGTGATCGGTCTGGCGATGACCGGAACTGTTGGGCGCCATGTCGGACAGCACAAGATCGGGTGCGCCGCCGATCAGCCCCACGAGGCGTTCGCACACCCAGGCCTCGGTGAAGTCGGCCTTGAGAATTTCCGCCCCTGGAACCGGATCGACGGTCAGAAGATCCACGCCGGCGACTGCGCCGGCGTGGCGCTCGACGGCGATCTGCAGCCAACCGCCCGGGGCGCAACCGAGGTCGATCACACGAGCGCCGGGTTTGAGCAGATGAAACCGATCGTCCATCTCGGTCAGCTTAAATGCGGCGCGCGAGCGATATCCCTTGGCGTGCGCCGCCTTGACGAACGGATCGTTGAGTTGGCGGTTCAGCCATTGCTGAGACGACAGGCTGCGCTTGTCAGCCGTCTTCAGGCGCGCTCCAAATCCGCGGCCGGCCGGATCTCCGCCGCTCGGCGGACGGACCATCCGCCGGCGTCCCTCCTCTTCGGGCGGTCCGCTCATTCTGCGGGCGCAGGCGCTGCGCCCTCTGGGCTGGGCTTTGATCGCCGCCGTCGCCGCCGCCGGCGTTGTCCAGGGCCGGCCTCCGCCATCAACGACAGAAGAATACCTTCACGCAGGCCCCGGTCTGCGACGCGGACGCGGGCGCAGGGCCAGGTGTCTTGAACGGCGCGCAAAATGGCGGCGCCGGCGAGAACCAGGTCCGCACGATCAGGGCCGATACAGGGTTCTGCAGAACGGCCCTCAGGACCAAGGCTGATCAACCGATCGGCTGCAGAGTCGCAATCGCGATCGGTCAGCCAAAGACCATCGACGCGGGAACGCTCGTAACGACGCAAACCAAGGTGCAGGCCTGCAAGGCTGGTGATGGCGCCCGAGGTGCCAATCAAATGCGCCCTGCCAGCATCGAAGACGGGACGGAATCGCGCCGCATCATGAAAGGCGTCGATATGCTCACGAATGTGGGCGACCATCGATTCATACCAGGGACCACTGGCGAGGGGGTCTTCAGGAAACTGCTCCGCCAGGGTGACGACGCCGACCGGAATCGACAGCCAGGCGCCCACCGAAATCGGTCCGTTTCTTGCCGCCTTGAGGTCAACCCAGGAAAGCTCGGTCGAACCGCCTCCGACATCGATCACGAGCGCCGCGTCGAGGCTCCGGTCTATGAGATTGGCGCAGCCAGCCACCGAGAGTTTGGCCTCCTCACGGGGTGAAATCACTGTCAAGCGGATCCCGGTCGTCTCGGCGACCTGTTCGACGAAAGCGGGACCGTTCTCAGCGATGCGGCAGGCCTGGGTTGCGACCGCGCGGACGCGCAATGGACGCCGGCGGCGAATCTTCTCGGCGCAAACGCCCAGAGCCGCCACCGCCCGCTCCATCGCCGCCTCATCGAGGCGGCCGGTGCGCGAGAGCCCGTCTCCGAGCCTGACGATGCGTGAAAACGCCTCCACAACTCGAAATCCATCGCGGGCGGGCGCGGCGATCAGAAGGCGGCAGTTGTTCGTGCCAAGATCAAGGGCCGCATAGCAGGCGGAGTCGGACGCATCCCGGTGGGACCGGTCGGAAGGCGATTGCGAACGCCTCCCGGGCCTCCTCCCGCTCGTGCCCTCAATCATTCACGTCCCAACAATCGATCTTGGCGCCTAAGTCGTGTATTTGACGGCGTCTGGACGCCACACTAACAGGCGCCTGACCCCTTGCGAACCCTCGTCGGGCGCACGGACCCGGCGGCGGGGCTGTACATGGCGTTCACCTCTCGGTCACATGCGTGAAATCATACTGAAAGTCATGGAAGCTCGAATCGCCAAATTCAGCATCGGCCAGGTGGTCAAACACCGGATCTTCCCGTTCCGCGGCGTGATCTTCGATGTCGATCCCCAATTCGCCAACACCGAGGAGTGGTGGAGCTCTATTCCGGAAGAAATTCGCCCGAGAAAAGATCAGCCCTTCTATCACTTACTCGCGGAAAACGACTCCAGCGCCTACGTCGCTTATGTATCCGAACAGAACCTCTTGCCAGACACCAGCGGCGAGCCCGTCGGGCATCCACAGGCTCGGGTGCTGTTCGACGATTTTTCAGACGGTTACTACCATTTGCGCCCGCAGATGGGCCACTGAGCCGGCCCTCGAGCCCGCACAACCTCGTCGTGACGCGCCAAACTGGCCCTAATGTCGAACGCTCGCGTGCAAGTTTGAACCGTTTCGGCCTGAGCCAGGGTGGCGTCAGGTTATGACTGCCGACGCGACCTCTGCGCCTCGGCGCGGCCGCGGACTGGATCCTTTCCCAGCGCTGGACCTGCAGACGCCCTAGGATCATCGTGTCTCGCACGCTCTATGTCCTGGGGGCGAGGACCCGGCTCGACCGCCTGTTAGGCCTCATGGGGTTAGAGGCGCTCGGCCTCAGACGGACCGGGGCGGCCAGCTTCGAACCGGTTCTTTTTTTATTCCACACCCGCTATGGTTCAGTAGTCCTTCCTGAACCGGATCGACAGTCGGGCGTCCCCCTGGGTGCCGACCTGCGAGACAAGGGAAAGATCGCGCCTGACACGCCATTCCACCTGGGCTGAAGGCCCGGTCCGACCCCCGCCTGTGAGTTCAAGATAGACATTCTCAGTCAGATATTTGCCGCCCGAAACCGTCGTCGCCGTAGAGCCCTGGGCCGCGCCAAGGGCCAGACGATCGAGGCCGGCGAACTGACGCAGGTTGCCGATCACGTCAAAGCCGCCGCCGCCCTGAAGAGACGCCAACGACGACGCAAGCTGGGCGGTCTGGCCGGCGGAAAGCTGGGCGGCGGATACGCCGAACAGGACCCGCGCCAAGACCTCGTCCTGCGGAAGTACGGGCGTCGAACTCAGGGTGATCTCGGGCTTGGCCGCAGTTCCCTTGACCTTCACGACGGCGGTCAGGGTCGGATCGTCGCGGGTCGCAGACAGATCAAGCTTGATCTGATCAGGTGTGGTGGCGAGCTTGACGGTGCCGCTGTCGGCAATATCGAAACGCTGGCCGGCAAAGTCATAGGAGCCGCGCACCATGTGAGCTACGCCGGTCAACTCCGGGCGACTAATGAAACCCCCTACATGCGCATCGAGCGAGAGTTCCGCGTTCAGCCCCTTACCCTTCAGGAAGATGCCGCGCGCGGCCTTCAAACTGACATCGAGGGCGAAAACCGGCTCGGCTCCAGGCTTGGCCGGCGGCTTGTCCACCCCAGCTTTCTCGGCTTGGTGCAACTCGACCACCTCGAGGGGCACAACCCCTGTCGGCACCGGAGTGTTGGCGGCGAAGTCGGCGCGGTCGATGGTCAGGGCGCCTGAGAGGCGCGCCTTGCCGTCAGCGTCCCGGGTCAGTGTGACAGCGCCGGAGGCAGACGCCCGGCCGATGTCGTTGTCGATCAGCTGAAACTTTTTCGCCTTGAGGGTAAAGGTTGACGCTCCGCCGCGATCAAGGCTCACCCGACCTTCGCCGGTCAAGCTTCCTCCTCGCGCATCGGCGCCGGAGAACTGGCCGACATTCACCACCGACTGGTTGAAGCTCGTCGACACCGCGAGGTTTTGCAGCGCAAGGCCCGTGGCGACGTCGCGGAACTGTCCCTTAGCGAGGGAGGCTTCCCCGGTGGGCGCGGGGTCGGCGATGGTCCCGCCAAATGTGGCGTGGGCAGACACCTGTCCGGACAGACTACGCTCGCCGCCCGCGAAGAGGTCCCATAGGGGTCGGATCTCACCCTCGGCGGTGAAGGTTCCGCTCACCGGCTTGGTCCGGTCGACCGCGATGCGGAAAGGCTCAGCAGAGGCCTCTGCTGGCAGATTGACGTCGAGGTTGGACTTCAGGCCTTCAGGGTTGGCCGCGTCAGCAACAAGGTGGATCCGCGCCCCGGCGAGCGTCGCCTTCACCCGGCCAGATAGAGCCTCTTTGGCCGGCTCGTCCCGAGATCGCGCTCCCTCGACGTTCAGGTCCATGGTCCCGTCCAATCGGGCGCCCCTGCCCTGCAGCGAAAGCGCCCCCGAGATCGAACCTGTGAGGTCGTCGGTGAAGGCGGTCAGACCGACATTGGCGAGTTGGGCCCTGGCGTCGGCGACGCCGCCAGCCAGGCGTGCGTCGACGTCCGCGCGGCCGCCGCCGATCGCCACATGGAGCCTCATGCCCTGGCCGTCTGGGCCGAACCGGACCTCAGCCGGCGAGGTGGTGGTGTAGCGCGCCTGACGAAGCTTGCCGCCGCCGGCGAGGGTGACCACCGTCTCGCGACCGCCGGCATAGACCCCCTGACCGTTGAACGACCAGACCAGAGGATCAAACCCGTCCGCGCTCGCTTGGAACGGCAGTTGAGACAGAGGTCCAAACGCCCTCAACTTGAGGGTCCGCACGGGCGCTGGAAGGTCCGGCGAGGATAGCCCCTGGCCGCTGAGCTCCACCTGGGCCTGAGCCCCGCCCGGTCGATCGACCAACTTCAGCAGGCCGCTGACATGGCCCGTGGTCAAGAACGCTCCTGGACCTGCGCTCACGGTCAGATTGGCCGTCGACGGCGCGCCGTTGCGTAAGGCCAAGGCGCCCGAGAGCTTGATCCCGCCAGCGTCAGCGACCATGTCGGTAAGGTCAAGCCCGCCTTGGACGACGTGGAAGGCGGTTTTCAGGCTGGCGCGCCCGTACTTGGCCGTCGATCCCTCGAGCGCGCCGACACCGTCGAGGCCTTCCGGAACCTTGACAAGGGCAAGGGTCAGCTTAGCCGGCGTCACCACGAGCCGATCGAGATCTACGGAGGCCAGATCAGCGACGAGATCGGCGCGGGGTTCTGACAGGCTGCCGGTGATTTTGCCGACGCCCTTGGCCAGGCCGTCCACCTCCACAGGCCCTGCGGCAAACGGACCTTTGGCGGTCCAGTCGACGTCAAAGTCGAGGCTCGCTTTGTCTCCAAGGACGCCTTTGCCCGACGCTTGCAGCGCACCGCCGGCAAGGTCCGCCTTATCAATCGTCAGTCGACCCTCGCCCCATGCGCCGACGGCGCTGAGGTGGGGCTGGGGCCCGAGGTAGCGGTCCAGCTCCGCAAGACCGGTCGCGAAGTCTGCGCCCTTGACATCAATGTTGAGGGCCCAGCGCTGCGCGCCTTTCTCCTGCGAGGCGGTCCAGGCGCCGGTGACCGACCCATGGGCGTCGGCGTGTATCGGGCCAAGGTTGGTGATCTTAAGGGCGCCCTTGAAGGAGAGCGCGCCAAACAGGCCCTGTCCCCCGATTGCGGTGACCGAGACGCCGGATCCCTTAAGATCGGCGGACCGGATCAGATACCGTCCGTCGGGCAACAGCGACAGATCGATCTTGGCCTGCGGTTGGGGCCCGATCAAAGGGCCGATCGGTCCCCCGCCCTCAGCGCCTGCACCCTGCACGTCGAGCTGAACCCGCCATTCGCGATTGGCGCGGGTGATGCTCGCCGGTCCACTCAGCCGCGCGACCGTCTCGCCGTTCTGTTCGAGCCTCTCCGCCCCAAGAGCGCCCTTGATCACAAAGTCCTCAAAACCGCCGGTCATCACGCCCTGCAGGCGGACCGGGCCGATTTTCGGGGTCGAGATCCACCGCGAGAAATCCTTGACCGCAAGGCTGACCCCCAGCCCCTGGGCCCGGCGGGTCTTCCAGCTAACGGGCCCGTCGAGGGAAAGCTCGCCCCCTTCAGCCACCAGGGTCGCGCGCGCCGTATAAAGCTCGCCCTTGGCCGGCGCCAAGGTTCCGTCGACCGTCGCCTCCGGACCAAGCCGATCCGCAAAATATCGGGTCAAGCGGGAGGCTGCGAGATTCACTCGACCGTGTATGACAGCGCCCGCCGACGACCAACGCGCGCTGACGTCGAGCGGCGTCTCGGCGCCGGAAACGACCCGGGCTTGGAGATGCCCTTCAAGACCGGTCCCGTCGGCGTCAGAGTGAAGGTCAAGATGGCGGTCGGCCGGAAGCCCCATGGCCCCGGCAAGCGCTCCGCCGGCCGCTTCGACGGCGTCGGCCTTGAGATGAATGCGATTGCGACCACCGAGGTCAGCCTGAAGATCCAAGCCATCGCCCCGATGCAACAGACTGCGTGCGGCGATATTGGCGCGCGCCTCGCCGCTCCGGCGCAGGACCAGCTTGGCTTTAACATCCCAAACGCCGCGCTGGACACTGAAGTTTGGGTCAGTCTCGAGGCGCACCCTCAAATCGTCCAGCACCACCGTTAAGGGCAGCTTGGATGGAGGCGACGGCGGCTGTTTGATCAGCACCGGCGCACGAAACACCCGCAGGTCCTCGGCCCACAGTCGCCCGACATGGAGCCGGCGCGCGAGAAGCTCGCCCGCGTCCCAGATCACCGTGACATGGCGGGCCCTGGTCCAGCCGCCCTTGGAGTCGTCGATCTCGACCGAGTCGAGGGTGAAGGCGCTGAAAACATCGCCCCTCAGTCCTGAGAGGTAGAGCTTTCCCACGGGTCCGAGCTTCACCCCGTTCACCAGCCGTAAGATCAGGGCGCGTCCTGGGCCGGTATCGGCGCCATACCGGATCACCACGCCGCTCAGCAGCATTAGGGCGACGAGGCCCGTGGCGATCCCGAACAACCACCGCCCAAGAAGACGCCGCGAGCGTTTGGGCGGCCGCGGCTCAGGCGCGACCGGCCCGACTTGGGATAAAGCCTTCGTCTCGGTCAAAAGCTTTGTCCGATCGAGATGTAGATCTGGAAGGGCTGTTCGCTGATTCCCTTGTTGTTGGGATTCATCAATGGAAAGGCCAGGTCGGCCCGGATGGGGGCAAAACCGAGGTTGTAGCGAAAGCCGACCCCCACCGAGGCGTCAGTGTGTCGGAAATCCGGCTGAATCTGCGTACCGACCGAGCCTGTATCAAAGAAGAGCACCCCGCCGAGCGTGTTGGTGAAGCTATGGCGCACCTCTACCGATCCCTCGACCAGGGATAGCCCTCCAACGGGGGTATTGTCCGCATAGTGCGGGCCGACCGATTGGTAAACATAGCCCCGCACCGATCCGCCGCCGCCCGCATAGAACCGGTCCGGCGCTGGAACTGCCGGAAGCCGGCCGCCGATGATTGAGCCGATATGCCCACGGAAGGCCAGGACCGTGTCTGAGAGGAGATCCAGCGGCAGATAATAGGTCGCTTCCGCCTGAGCCTTCACATAGGGAAGCTGCTCATCGCCTTCGATCTGGGTCGGCTCGATCCGGGCGTCGATCTTATAGCCGGCGTGCGGATCGAGGGGATTGTCGGATCGGTCGAGGGCGAAGGCGCCCAGAAGGCGAAGGGTCAGGATGTTGATGACGCCCGTCTCCTTGTCGTTCACCTGGCTTTCGGTGATCGACGCGCCGCCCGTGATGAAGGAGGTCTTTCCATAGCGCTGGGTTATATCGGTGCTGATCCGCCCACCCGTCTCCACATAGGCGTTGGTGACCGACTGGAAAAAGGCCGGTTCAACATTGAGGGTCCGGCCGGGCGCGGTGAAGTCGGGCAAGGCGAGCTTGACGCCGACCAGACTGCCAAGATCGTTGGTGTTGGCGAGGCTTGCGTAGCGCGCCTCATAGGTCAGGGTGTCGCCATAGCCAAACGGGTTATAGGTCGAGAGCCGGATGTCGATGTCGGCGCCTTCCGTGGTCGAATAGCCGGCCCCGAACTCGAAGCTGTGCCGCGAGCGGTCGGCGAGGCTTACGACAACGGGCGTCAGACCATCCGGATTGGGCGAGGGCGCGAGGGCCACGGTGACGGATTCGTAGACCTGGGTATCCAACAGCCGGCGCTCTAGCTCGGCCAGCTTGGCGGGGGCATAGGTCTCGCCCACCTTCCAGGGCGTCAACCTCGCCAGCCAGGCCCGCTTGGTGCGCCCCTTGATCTCCATCTTCAGCCCGTCAAGCTTGACCAGCTTGCCGGTTGCGATCTCGAAAACCACGTGCATGGTTTGATCAAGGTGCTCGACGGTGACCTGCCGGTCGGCGGCTTTTGCGTTGGCGAAACCGTGTTCTTGCACGGCCGCGACCACCCGACCCTCGGCGGCCAAAACGTCTGCGGCGCGCGCAGGCGCGCCCGGCTTGAGCGCGAGCGCCTTGACCACGGCGTTTTGAACCTCAGCCGGGGGCGCAGCGCCGACCCAGCGGACCTCCGGCGCGAGGATGTGGGTGCGTGGTCCCACGTCGATCTTGACGACCGGCTGGGGACGATCGCCTTCGCCGATGTCGGGGGTGACCGTGTAATCATAATAACCTTCCGAGCGCAGGAGCGCGGTCGCGCTGTCGGCGGCCTGGCGTGAGCGCCGGCGTGCGTCGAGCCGATTGGAGGGCGCGGTCTTCTCGTCGCCAATGGCGACCTCTAGGGCCTGGAGCAGGCCACGGTCTTCCACGCCCTGCACGATCGCCCGCCGTTCCGCCGCATGCAGCTGAAAGGCAGCCATCAGAACGGCGGCGGCGGCCGCAAAGGCGAGGCCTGGTCGTCCCAAGCGGAAGTCCTATCCAAACACGTCGGCTGGCCGACCGACGCGGTCCAGGAATTCACCGGTTTAGTCGCACGGCCTTCGGCTGTCACCGTTAGCGCTTGTTCCGAAGGCGATTTTCGGGCGGCGTGTCAGGTGCGCGACGCAATGACGCGATCTGCACAATGCTCGATGGCGACCTTCGGCCCGCCCACGGCGACAAGGATCGAATGCGCCGGCGCCAGAACCGTTTTGGTCTATGAACGCGTCTGCGCCCTGATCCCGACCTTATTCCCGTTGAGCCCCTCGGCGCTGGGGCTTATGACGCCGCGCGAGGAGCACCCATGTCAGACGTCGAAACCCGCCTTGCCGCCCTTGGCGTGATCCTGCCGCCCCCCGGCGCGCCCGTGGCCAATTATGTACCGTTCGTGCAATCCGGCTCCCTGGTTCACATATCCGGTCAGGTCTCACGCGACGCAAACGGCGGCATTACCGGCGTCGTCGGCGAGGCGGTGGATCTGGAGACGGCGAAGGGCGGCGCAAGACTTTGCGGACTCAATCTGATCGCACAGATGAAAGCCGCCTGCGACGGGGACCTCGACCGGGTCGTGCGGGTGGTCAAGCTCGGCGGCTTCGTCCAGGCAGGCCCGTCCTTCTTCGAGATTCCCCAGGTGGTCAACGGGTGCTCGGACCTGATGGTCGCCGCCTTTGGCGACCGGGGCCGACATGCGCGCTCCGCGGTCGGCGTCTACCGTCTGCCGATGAACTTTTCGGTCGAGGTCGATGCGGTGGTGGAGATCCGGTGAAGCCCGAGCCGGTTTCTGCTTCGGCGTCAGAAGCTTGGCGGCTGTTGCGCGCCGCGCCGATTGCGCATCGGGGCCTATGGAGCGCAAAGGGGGCGCCTGAGAATTCCCTTACGGCGTTCGAGGCCGCCGCCGAGGCCGGATACGGCGTCGAACTGGACGTACGACTTTCCGCCGATGGCGAAGTCATGGTGTTCCACGACGATAGACTTGAGCGCATGGTGGGCCGGCAGGGACGGCTCTGTGATTATACCGCCGCCGAGCTTCGCGCGATGCGCCTGAAGGATACGCGAGACCCTGTGCCAACCCTTGGTCAGGTGTTTGACCTTATCGACGGCGCCGCCCTTATCCATATCGAACTGAAGACGCGCCCCGGGGAGGAGGGTCCGCTGGACGAAGCCGTCGCCGCCCTTGTCGACGGCTACGCCGGGCCGCTCGCCGTCATCGGGTTTAACCCGCAATCCCACCTTTGGTGGGCCCGGCGTCGCCCAGGCACGCTTCGCGGCCTGACCATCCGCGACGCGGAAAGCCTGGTTGAAAACATAAAGATCGGCCGCCCTCACTTTCTTGCCGTTTCGACGGACGTCTTGATGGGCGAGCCGACCCGGCGCGCCCGGGACGCCGGCTTACCGATCCTGGCCTGGACCATACGCTCAGAGATCCAGCGCGCCGAGCTGGCTCCGCTTTATGACAACCTGATCTTTGAAGGATTTATGGCGTGACCGGGTTGAAGCCGCACGCGCGCGTTCACGCCTCGGTCCAGGAGATCGGCAAGTCGGCTTGGGACGCCTGCAACGGCGCCTCGGATTACGGGCGCAACCCGTTTACCTCATTCGATTTTCTGTCTGCCCTTGAGGACTCAGGCTGTGTCTCTGCGCGCACGGGTTGGTCGCCCCGCCACCTGAGCGTCGAGGACGAGATCGGCCGTATTGTTGGGGTTATGCCGCTCTACCTGAAGAGCCATAGCCAAGGGGAATATGTGTTCGACCATGCCTGGGCTGACGCCTATGAACGGGCAGGCGGGCGTTATTATCCGAAGCTGCAATGCGCGGCGCCATTTTCGCCGGTGACCGGACCTAGACTGATCAGCCTTGAGAGCGGCCCTCGCGAAGCGACCGAGAGCAGACTCCTCAGTGGAGCTGTGGCGCTTTGCGATCAGATCGGCGCCTCGTCGCTTCATGTGACCTTCCCGCTTGAGGACCAATGGCGACGGATGGGGGAAAAGGGTCTTTTGCTGCGGGAGGACCAACAGTTCCACTGGGAAAACGCCGGATACGAAACCTTCGACGATTTCCTCTCAGCCCTCTCGTCAGGCCGGCGCAAGACCATTCGGCGCGAGCGACGAGAGTCTCAGGCAGGCCTTGAGATTCATGCGCTGAACGGTTCAGATCTCAAGGATGAGCACTGGGATGCTTTTTATGCCTTCTACATGGACACGGGCGGCCGCAAGTGGGGCCGCCCTTATTTGAACCGCACCTTTTTTGCGATGCTCGGGGAGCGAATGGCCGAGCGCGTGCTGCTTGTCATGGCCAAGCGTGATGGCCGATGGATCGCGGGCGCTCTTAACCTGATCGGCGACCACACCCTTTATGGCCGCAATTGGGGCTGCCTTGAGGAGGTGCCCTTCCTGCATTTTGAACTCTGCTATTATCAGGCCATCGAGCAGGCGATCCTGCGCGGACTGAAACGGGTCGAGGCGGGCGCCCAGGGCCAGCACAAGCTCGCGCGCGGATACCTCCCCACTCCGGTCTATTCGGCTCACTTCATCGCTGATCCCGCCCTTCGCGAGCCCGTGCGCCGCTATCTTGATCAAGAGCGGCCTGCGGTTGAGCGCGAGATGGCGTATCTGGCGGCGGAGTTTAGTCCGTTCCGCGAGGGCTAGCTTTTTTCCCAGCTCGTCTTCAGGAGGGTCCGAACGCCCGGGTCGACGTCCGCGGGACTGTTTAACGTCAGGACGGATTTCAGCCGTTCAGACCAACCCTCATTGGGCTTGGCCGCCGTCAGGCGCGGATCCGCGTCAGCGCTCTCAACAACGCCGAGCCGAGCGCCGCCCTTCACCGGCCTTAGGGCGGCGAACTGATAATTGCGCGACCAGGCGGAGTAACCCTTACGCTGGCCTACGACCAGGCCGGGAAAGTCTTTCACAACCGCCTCTATCGCCTCCAAAAGGGCGCGTTGGCCTGGGTCCTTCCACAGCGCGGCTCTCAGGGCTTCAGGCTCGCTCCATGTCGGCTCAACCGATGCAAACGCCTCGCCCAGCACATAAGAAGCGCGGTTCTGGAGAAGACCGTGCTCGGCCTTGAACCAGGCTAGGCGGGCGCGGCTGCCGGTCTCTGGACAGGTTCTGGCGATTGACACCCACTCAGCGAGGGACTTTCCCGTCTCGCGCTCGAGCCCTTCACGCACCGAGGCGAACCATTTGCGCTGTTGCGGCGTCAAACTGTCGAGACGGGTTTTAGGCATGTTCCCCTGCCCCTTGGCGATTGCTAAAGCCTCGTCTGAGACCGGAGAACCCCATGAGCCTCGAGGGCGCTTACGACGAGCAGAATATCTTCGCAAAGATCCTACGCGGCCAGGCGCCGGCGGTAAAGATTTACGAGGACCATGACGTTCTGGCCTTCATGGATGTTTTTCCGCAGTCGCCCGGGCATTGCCTGGTGGTCTCCAAGACGTCGAGAGCGCGAAATCTGCTCGACGTGGAGCCGCAGGTTCTATGCCGGCTCATGACCGATGTTCAGCGCATCGCCAGAGCTACGGTCGCGGCGCTTAAGCCGGACGGGGTGGTGATAACCCAGTTCAACGGCGCTCCCGCAGGACAAACCGTCTTTCACCTCCATGTTCACATCATTCCGCGCTGGGCCGATCAACCGCTCAAAGGGCACAGCCACGGCCAGATGGCCGACCGGGCCGAACTGCAAAGTCTCGCCGAACAGATCGCCGCAAAGATGGTTTGATCCGCGTGGCCTCGAGGTCGACGCCAGCGCCAGGCCCCGTCGGCGCGCCCTCCGCGGCGCTACCGGCGAGGGGCCGGCAAACGGGACGGGGGCTCGGATGCGCGGTCATCAGGCTTAAGACGCGCCGACGCCCTACGCCAAAACAATGCTTTTGGAACGATGTCGGTACGGCCTAACCGTCAGCCAAAGCGGCAGCCTCTGCGATCGCCCGGATTTTCAACTGCACCTGTTCAACCACTTGATCGGCACGGCGCTCGCGCGTCTCGGATTTCTTGGCTTCGGCGACGAAGCGCGAGAGGTCGCGATGAAGGCTGGGCGGGGATTTAGACCAGGCGCTGGCGAACTCCGGGTCGGCAGCCAACCGCAGAGCGATTTCTGGAGGCGTGGGCTCCTGAGCGGGCGCGAGCTTCACCATGGCCGTATCTCCCATATCGACGCCGGCCGCTCGGTGGAGCGGCGCCCCGAGATCGATCAACATCCGTTCGCCACCGCTCCAAGGCTTAAGCGAACGCCTAAAACACCAAACCGATCCAAGACACCGATGTCAGGCGCCAACGCCACGTCCCCGACTGTGCTGCAAAGCCGATCGGGGCCTAAGCCCTCATCCAGAGTGGGCGCGCGATCGGCGCGCGCCCGAAGGCGCTCGCCGCCGCGTCGCGCGTGACCTTTGACGACCTCAGGCCAGAGCCGGCTCGCCCGAATCTTCCGATAGATCCGTGTCGGGGTGAACCTCGATCTCGCCGGGCCGGGTTTCAGGCGAGCGCGCGTCAATATCAAACGCAAGCTTACCGTCTTTGAGCTCAACCTTGACATGGCCGCCTCGGACCAAGCGCCCGAACAGGATCTCATCCGCCAAGGGCTTTTTGATGTGCTCCTGGATGACGCGGGCCAGGGGACGCGCGCCGAACAATTCATCATAGCCGTTCTTGGCCAGCCAGTCCGCGGCCTCGTCGGAGAGCTCGATCGTCACATTACGGTCGGCGAGCTGAGCTTCGAGCTGGATGACAAACTTCTGCACCACGTTCTTGATGGTTTCGGGCGCGAGGGGCTTGAAGGTGACGATCGCATCAAGTCGGTTTCTGAACTCGGGCGTGAACAGACGGGTTATGGCTTGCTCATCCGCATCTGTAACCCGCCCGCGTCCGAAACCGATTGAAGCCTTGTTGTTGTCCGACGCCCCAGCGTTGGTGGTCATGATCAGGACGACATTACGGAAGTCGACCTTCTTGCCGTTGGAGTCGGTCAGGGTGCCGTGGTCCATCACCTGAAGCAGGATATTGAACACATCCGGGTGCGCCTTCTCTATCTCGTCAAGAAGAACCACCGCATGTTTGTGTTGGTCGACAGCGTCGGTCAGCTGGCCGCCCTGGTCGTGACCTACATACCCCGGAGGCGCCCCGATCAGCCGTGAGACGGTGTGCCGCTCCATGTATTCGGACATGTCGAAGCGCAAAAGCTCTATTCCGAGGGTGGACGCCAGTTGGCGCGCCACTTCGGTCTTGCCGACGCCTGTCGGGCCCGAGAACAGATAACAGCCGATCGGTTTTTCGCCTTCGCGCAGGCCCGCGCGCGACAGCTTCATCGATGCAGAGAGGGCATGGATCGCTTCGTCCTGGCCATAGACCGCACGCTGCAGATCGCTCTCCAAGCTGCGCAGAGCCTCGGTATCGGACTTGGAAACCGACTTCGCGGGGATCCGGGCCATCTTGGAGATGACGATCTCGATCTCCTTTGCGCCAATCTTCTTGCGGCGCTTGGCTTCAGGCAACAACATCTGACTGGCCCCGGCCTCGTCGATTACATCGATCGCCTTGTCAGGCAACTTACGATCGGTGATGTACTTGGCTGAAAGCTCTACCGCTGTCTTGATCGCTTCATCGGTGTACTTAAGCTTGTGGAAGTCTTCATAGTAAGTCTTGAGGCCGCGCAAGATTTTAATGGTGTCGTCGAGAGAAGGCTCCACGACGTCGATCTTTTGGAATCGACGGACAAGGGCCCGGTCCTTCTCGAAGTGCTGGCGGAATTCCTTATAGGTGGTCGAGCCCATGCACTTGAGCGTTCCTGAAGCCAGGGCAGGTTTCAAAAGATTAGAAGCGTCCATCGCCCCGCCGGACGTGGCGCCCGCCCCGATGACCGTGTGGATCTCATCGATGAAAAGGATGGCGTTCGGATGGGTCTCCAACTCCTTCACCACCTGCTTGACCCGCTCCTCGAAGTCGCCGCGATAGCGTGTGCCGGCCAGCAGACTTCCCATGTCGAGCGAAAAGATCACCGCGCCCGTCAGGACCTCCGGCACCTCTCCGTTGACGATCTTACGGGCTAAGCCTTCGGCGATCGCGGTCTTGCCGACTCCAGGGTCGCCGACCAACAGAGGATTGTTCTTATTGCGCCGGCAGAGGACCTGGATGCAGCGTTCAACCTCGGCATGGCGGCCGATGAGCGGATCAACCTTGCCCTGCTTGGCCTTCTCGTTAAGATTGACGCAGTAGGCCTCGAGCGCCTCTCCGCCCGTCTTTGCGTTCGGCTTGTCTTCGCCCTCCTCAGTCGCGCCCTTGACCGCGCGGGGTTCGGAGGCGCCCGCCTTCTTGGCGATGCCGTGAGCGATGAAGTTGACCGCGTCATAGCGGGTCATGTCCTGCTCCTGCAGGAAGAAGGCGGCGTGGCTTTCGCGCTCGGAGAAGACCGCAACCAAAACATTGGCTCCGCTCACTTCGTCGCGACCGGAGGACTGAACGTGAATGAGGGCCCGCTGCAGCACGCGGTTGAAGCCCGCGGTCGGCTTTGCGTCCTCGCCATCCTCCACCACGAGCGAACGAAGTTCGGTATCGAGGTAATTGACCAGGGACTTCTTGAGCGCGGCCAGGTCGACGGAGCACGCCCGCATAACCGCGCCCGCATCATCGTCGTCGGTCAGGGCGAGCAACAAATGCTCAAGGGTTGCGTACTCGTGCTTGCGCTGGTTCGCGTAAGCCGCGGCGCGGTGCAGGGTCTCCTGAAGATTGCGCGAGAATGACGGCAAGTGAGACCTCTCAATCTTTTTCCATAGTGCACTGAAGTGGGTGCTGGTTGCGCCTCGCTGCGTCGATTACCTGCGCAACCTTGGTTTCGGCGACTTCAAAAGTGAAAACGCCGCAAACTCCGACGCCGTGCTGATGTACGTGCAACATAATTCGCGTGGCGTCCTCACGAGACTTATTGAAGAACCTCTCCAACACGTAGACAACGAACTCCATCGGCGTGTAATCATCATTCAACAACAGAACACGGTAAAGCGAAGGCTTTTGCGTCTTCGGCTTTACTTGCGTAATTACAGCCGATCCGACGCCGTTTCCTTGATTGCCCGGCTTTCGCTCGGCCATCTACCAAATCCCTGGAACGCCGACCGACACGCGACGCAGCTCAATTAGATAGGCCGCAAGCCGGATTTGGCTAGCCCTGCTGAAACGCCCGCGACGTTTGGCCGTGGATGGTTACGCATCAGGCGCCTGGCGCCGAAACTGCGCTCACCCGCAGGGTGAGGCGAGCCAGTCAACCGATGCCCCATGGGGATGAACGCGCGCAAGAAGCCGCTCCTCGCCGCCCGGCCAAAGGGTGAGTCGAACCTCCATAGGGCCTGCGACTTTCTGCGCCGGCTCCATGCGGAGCCATCCGAACGGCGCGGTTCTTGAGGCCAGAGCGCCGCCTGCGGCGATCGCCGCAAGGATCCGCGCCTGGGTCTCCGCGGGCGGGTACTGGATAAAAACCGAGTGATAAATGATCGTGGCCGAGCCTGGAGCAGGGTCTGAGTGCGCTTCCATCCAGTCCGCGGCGTCGGCGCGCATGGGCGCGCCGCCGGTTTCCCGTTTCAACGCGATTGCGCGGCGAAGCCGGTCGAGCCGGTCGGCCTGGTCGGCCCAGACATAGCTTTGCAGACGTAACGCCAGGTCTTCGTCGCGCACGTCGATGGGGTTCTGGTCACAGCCGAGCCGCTCGATCACCTCAATCTGGGGGCGCGGCGGGACGCCGCCGCTCCACTCGCCAAAAAGCTGTAGGGGAGAGTGCGGATCACCCCACGACGTGGTGTCGCTAAAACGATAGCCGAATCGGTCCCAATTCATGTTGAGCCCGGCCGAAGCGCCAAGCTCAAGACAGCGAAGCGGCAGTCCGGTCTCCGCTGCAGCCGTCAGAAAACCGCCGACCAGACAAAGCGACCGGGCCACCTCGTTGGTTTGCGGCGGCAAGGCCATGAAGCTCTCAACTATGGCCCTGTGCGATTCGGCGGCCCCGGCCATCGCCGCCGCCAGGGCCTTAGGATTGGGGGCGTGGACCTCTGGGGGATAAAGCTCAGCCAAGGCCGCGGCGGTGTCGCTGAGCACGAGGTAATGGAGCGCGCCCATCAGGCGCAGAAGCACGGCGTCGACAAAGACCTGCTTTAGGGAGACCTCGGCCCATGGCTCAAAAATGCGATCATAAGGACCGCCATCGCCTAGGCCCTCTGACATCTGCTCGAGCACCAGAGCCGAAAACGGCGAGCCGTTCGCCCTGCAAAACGCGGCCTGGCGAGGGATACAATCTCGAAGCGATGAATATCGGGTCATGCACGAGCCTTTACGCTCGAGCATCTCAGAAAAATAGATTGATGAAAGCGCTCAACCTAAAGGCCTGAACGCCTTCTGGCGTTCGAAGAAAAGGCCCGGAACCTCAGGGTTCCGGGCCAGTTTTGCGCTGAGCTGGGAGGAGTGCTCAGCGCGCGGCTTGGAAGGTCTCCATCATCGCCGTAGCCCGCTCATTCAGGGGGCGCAGGCTGTCCTTGACGGTCGACGAAACGGTCTCGGTGGCGCGGTTCAATTCCGCCATGTAGGTCTCAAGCGCGGACTTGGCGAAAGCGGTCTGCAATTCGACGGCTTCCTGCACCGAGCGGGCGCTGGTCAGAGCCTTCGCGGCCTCGACCTGACGCTCCATCGCGGCCTTGGAGAAGGCCATCGCCTGAGCGCCGAGCGATTCGGCGCCCTTGGTGGCGGCCGTCGCGCTGGCGACCATGGCTTCGAGATTCTTTTTTGAGTGAGCGTTCAGCTCATTGAGGTTCGCGAGGGACTTTTCGACATTGTCCTTGAAGGCCTGCGCGCCGGCGGCGGTGTAATGCTCGGCGGAGACCTTCAGCTTGTCAGTGGCGGACTTCACGGTTTCGGCGGCGGCCATGGGATGTCTCCAATTACGGCTCTAAGGCCGTATTGTCATGAAAGGACGGATCGCGGAGGGGGCGCGACGTCGGCAATATGTCGCAGTGCAGCATCATCGTCAAGGATAAAATTGTGCGCTGCACAAAATCGTCAACTGCCTGATTTGCAGGCGTTATGGCTAAGCTCGTCCTGCGACGAAAGGGGTTACAGTTAGCGATCCGCCCTCAATTGTTTACCTTGGTGAAAGAGTCGATAAGCGACTCTCTATGCTTGTTTCCTGGCGGCTTCGCCGGCCGCGCCTCTTTATCGACGGACGCTTCTCATGGTCGAGCCCGCCCGCCGCGTGTTTCAGGGTCTGATCGCGCTGCTCACCAGTCTGGTCCTGGCGATAGGTCCTGCGACCCCTGCAAGCGCTCAAGGCCTGTTTGGGCAGCCGCGTTACGCCGCCATCGTCGTCGACGCTGCAACGGGCGAGGTCCTCTACGCCAAACGCGCCGACGCTCAGCGATTTCCAGCGTCTATCACAAAGATCATGACCCTCTACTTGGCCTTCGAAGCCATGGCGACGGGGCGCCTTTCGCCCAACGACAAGGTGATCATGTCGCCCCATGCGTCTATGCAGGCTCCGTCCAAACTCGGCCTGCGTCCGGGTGAAGGGGTGACCCTCGACATGGCGCTGCAGGCGATTGCGGTGAAATCAGCCAACGATATGGCCGTGGCGGTCGCCGAGCGGATCGGCGGGTCTGAAGATCGCTTTGCTCAGCTGATGACCCTGCGCGCCCAGGAACTTGGAATGACCAATACCCACTTCGCCAACGCGTCGGGCCTACCTAACCCTCACAACGTGTCCACGGCGCGCGATATCGCTATCCTCAGCCGGGCCGTTATGCGCGACTATCCGCAGTATTACGGGTATTTCGGCGAGCGCGCCTTTGTTTTTCGGGGCCGCATCGAACAGAACCACAATCACCTGTTGCAGAAAATGCCGGGCGTAGACGGCCTTAAGACCGGCTACATCGGCGCCTCGGGCTTTAATCTCGCCGCCTCAGGCGTCCGCGACGGTCATCGGCTCATCGCCGTGGTTCTGGGAGGCTCCTCGACCGCCTCGCGCGATGAAAACGTCGAGGTGCTTCTGAATGCGGGCTTTGAAGTCATGCACAAACGGGCGCTCGGCCAACGGATAACCCTAGCCTCCATCGCCGAGCCCGAGGACAACGGCCCCATCCAACGGCCCTCCGCCGAAGAAGGCGACGGCGATCAGGAGGGCGTGCAGGTCGAATTGGCGGACTCGCTTCGCGGGCCCCAGGGCCTGCCTGGCGAGCTTGCCCATGCACGCTCCAACGGCGCTGTCGAGCGCGTGGTCAGCGACGGTCTGCCTGATCGCGACTGCAGCCGCAGGATCAGTCATGTGAAGAAGGGCCATGGCCGGCACGCGCGAAGGGTGCGCGTCGTGGTCAACACCTGCCGCGCACGATCCGGGGTAACACTCGCCAAATTTGAGGTGGACTGCCGGCGCCTGCGGGGCTCAAAGCGCCGCGCCTGTTTGCGCCATGACCTTCATGAGTTAGGCGAGACACGGATGGCGGCCGCAGCCACGGGCGCAGCCGCCGACCCCTGCATGAAGAGACGTGGCCGCGCCAAACGCCTCTGCGAGCGGAGCTCAGTGCGCCATCGCCACGAACTGGCCGCCAAAGATACCCCCGAGCCTCTGCCTCCAGCCGTCAAGGGGCCGCCGGCGCGTGTCCAGGATAAGGCCGATAGCGGTTATCTGATCCAGGTCGGCGCTTATAAGACCCGTTCAGACGCAAAGGCGCAGATCGACCGGCTCTCAGGCCGCGTCGGAGGCGCGGGCGAGGTGCAAAGCGGCGGGGGCGGGTATCGCGCCAGGTTCACCGGCCTTAGCGCTTCCGAAGCCAAGGCCGCCTGTCACAAGCTTTCTGCGGGCGGCCAACATTGCCTGGTGATGAGCGCGTCATAGACGCTCAAGACCCGAGCCCCGCCCCGCCCCGCCCTCATCTGACTGACCATGGCCACGGAGTTCCTGTTCTGATCGAGCCCGTGCGCTATAGGGCGGAGGGCTCCAGCGTCGGCCTCGTCGCTGATATAGGCGGAACCAATGCGCGCTTCGCCTACGCCGAGGTCGACAGGGGCGGCGCCGTTCGTCTCAGCGAGCCCGTGAGCCTTAAGGCGCTCGACTACCCCGGGATTGAGGCCGCGGCTCAGGGTTTCTTCAACCGCGCAGGGCAGCGGCCGTTGCAGTTCGCAGCGGCGGCCTGCGCCGGGCCCGTCATCAGCGGCGAAGCCGAGATGACGAACCTCGATTGGAGGATCAGCGCCAGATCCTTCGCGACATTTCTGGGGCTTGGGGAGGCTCTGTTGCTCAACGATCTTGCCGCCCTTGCCTGGGCGGCGCCGGCCCTGGGCAGCGCCGACCTGGTGGAGATCGGCGCTTCAACACCCCGATGCGCCGCGCCCGGCGCACCAATTTTGGTTTTCAACGCGGGCACGGGCTGCAATGCGTCTGTCTTTATTCCGAACGAGATCGGACAACCGTTGGTGCTCGCCGGCGAATGCGGCCACACCAGCTTTGCCCCTTCTGACGAGACGGAAATCGAGATCTGGCGCTGGCTCGCCGGGCGTTTTGGCCATGTGTCGCAAGAGCGCCTTTTGTCCGGCCCCGGGCTGGTGAACCTCTACGCGGCGCTGGCCGACATCGCGAACACCCAGGCCCTTATCACGACACCCATAGAGGTCGCGCGCCGCGCGGCGGCGGGGGACGCGCTTGCAGGCGCCGCGCTGGACAGGTTCTGCCGTATCCTGGGCGCCGTGGCGGGGGATTTCGCCCTCTCGTTTGGCGCACGGGGCGGCGTGTTGATCTCGGGCGGCATAGCCCCGACCCTGCTGGACTGGCTAGGCCGAGGCGGCTTCCGAGGGGCGTTCGAGGCCAAGGGCCGCTTCAGCGCCTATACCGCCGCTATCCCGACCTCCGTGATCACACGACCTTTTGCGACCTTGCGCGGGGCCGTTGAGGCCGCGCTCGCGATCGGCGCGGTCTAGTCCACGCCGGTCCAACGCGAAGGCTCAGCCTCGCTGCACCTCGCCCATGCCTGGGGAGGCGCCGCAACACGCAGCGGCCCCGCGCGCAGACCTAAAGACATGGGCAGCGCCGGAGGTCAGATCTCGCCGCTTTGCCTTGAGCTCTCTATGATCGCCATAGAGAAGGCTTCGTGCGCCGTGGTCGGCATCCGGATTGCGCGCGCGCGGGCAACCTCCATTCACCGGGCCGTAACCGCCCTATGCCATTCAAAATTCGTGATCATCGGCGAAGGGGCGCGCGTTTGCGCCCTCACAAGCGCCGTCTGGACACGTGCACGAGGACGGCGCAGCCGAAGGCTGCGGCGATATTGCAGAGGGGCGCTCCAGACGATGGAGTATCTTAGAGCTTACCCACCTCGCGCCTCCGGGACGAGGGCGGCGTCCGGCGTGGCCTTTCGGCTCTGTCCTGTCGCTCGCCATGGGATCAGGATCGAAAGCGCCTTAGCGTGAGCCTCGCAGGCGACAGGGTCACTGGCGAAGGCGCAGGCGCGCCGTCGATCAAAGCCCGCTTGGCGGGTCCAGCGGCGACAAGGCTTTCACCGCGCGCAGGGGCCGTTTTGGTCCTTTTCGGGGCCGGGGTTCTGATTTCCGCCTTCCTGGCCTTCTGTCTCACTCAATGGCTGCCCGACCAGATGTCGGTTCGCCTGTTCGGCCATGTAGCGACCCTCCGATCGATCCACGCGCGGCTGGCCAGCCGCCTTGTTGTTGTCGTGCTGATCCTCCCGTTGGCCTTGACCATAGAATTCGCCGCTGTCGGCTGGTCACGCAGCTCTATCCGAGACCTTCTCGTGTCCCGCTCGCCGACCATCAAGACCGACCTCGCCATCTTCGCCCTCGGCCAGACCCAGGTTCTCGACGTCGTTGGGCGCGTGATGATGCTGGGCCTTGGAATGATCTCGGCCCTCTGGGTTCGCGACAGACTGCGTGAGATGACGGGATTTTGGATCGACCCGAGCGCCCTGCCCTTGCCGGTTCAGGTCCTCGTTTACTTCTTCGCCTATTCCTTTTTCGATTACTGGACTCACAGGATCAGTCACACGCCGCTGATCTGGCCGCTCCATCGCTACCATCACTCCGCGGCAGAATTCTGTACGCTGACGTCCGATCGGCAGCATCCCGCATCTTTTGTCGGCCTCTTTCTGATCAACATTCCTATGGCTTTGCTCGGCGCGTCGCCCGCCGTGATGGTCTATGTGGTCTGTCTTGTGAACGCGTTCGGTTATCTTGAGCATTCCAAGATGACCGGTGACTGGGGAGTGATCGGCCGGTGGGCGATCCAGGCCCCGCTTCATCATCGATTGCATCACAAACTGAGCGTGGATGAGCCCGCTGGCCACTACAGCATGGTTCCCCTTTGGGACCGCATGTTCGGCACCTGGCGCGGCGCTCCTGCGCCCGATATCACTATCGGGGTGTCTCGCCCGTATCGGCACGGGTACTGGGTTTTGGCAGATCTGCTTCGGGACTATGTCGACTTTTTGCGCGGCCTCTTCGGCCGACCGGCAGAGCTTTAGCGGGCTCGGATAGGAACGCCACGTCAGTTTCGGTCGGCTCCCGCTCAAACCCCGAAGCCGATCAGGCGCAAACGCCGGGCGGCTCGCACCCGGTGAAAGATCCTGCCGCCTGTGCGCCCCTGATCGCTCGAGCGGCTTGCCTGTAGACCTGCGCCCGCAGGAACGTCGGCATCGACGGGTCCAATCAGGACGAAAGGGCTTGGCAGAGCGGCGACCATATGGCCAAGATGTTAAATTGAATTCAGTTCAATGCGGAGTTAGGCTGTGGGCGCCCTAAGAGCTGGCACGCCAGAACGATTGATTGAGGCCGCGCAGGCGGAGCTGATTCAGGGAAACGGCGCCCTTGAAATGCAGGCCGTTGCAAAGCGGGCGAAGGTCTCGGTCGGTTTGGCCTACCACCACTTCGGTTCAAAGGCCGGCTTGATCGCAGCGGTCGTGCAAGGGTTCTACGACCGCCTCGAAGAGGTCGCCTTCAATCCGGCGACCCTCGCTTCCACCGATTGGGCCTGTCAGGAGAAACAACGCCTCGCCACCTATATTGCATTTTACTACGATCATCCCCTGGCGCCGGTGATGGTCGGCCAGCTCAGTCGCGCCCCCGAGGTGCTGGATGTCGAGCTCGCTTTTACAAATCGCCAACTGATCGCCGGCGCCAACAATCTTAGGATAGGGCGGCATCAGGGCGTTATCGCCAGAAGCGTCGACCCTCGTCTGACGATTGCTTTGATGATCGGAGGCGTGCGTCAGGCTTTGATGGAGGCTCTCACTCAGCGCCAGAGACCCGACCGAAGCGTACTTACAGAGCGGATTTGGATCTTTATTTCCGGCGCGCTCCGCCTGCCCCCCGGTTCGGGGTGTGCGCTCAGCGATCCCGTCCTATAGGCGGCGTCCGCGATGGCGAACCCACATGAATTCCACGTCCCAAAGTCCGCCTACGCCAAGGAGGACCTGCTCAAATCCGGACTCGGCGGCTATTTCGGTCCGGGCAACGCGCAGCTTCCCCTGCCGCCCATGCTGATGATGGACCGGATCACGGAGATTAGCCTTGATGGCGGGGATTTCGCAAAAGGCCATGTCGTCGGAGAGTCGGATATAACGCCGGATCTGTGGTTCTTCGATTGCCACTTCCGCAACGACCCGGTCATGCCCGGTTGCCTTGGACTGGATGCGATGTGGCAGGTGGTCGGCTTCTGGCTGGGCTGGTCGGGATCGCCTGGAAAAGGCCGGGCGCTTGGGGTCGGCGAAGTGCGGTTCCGCGGCGATGTAACGCCCGCCACCCAGCGTGTGCGCTACGAGGTCAGTCTTCGCCAGGTCAGGCGCGGAAAACTCGTTCTTGGAATAGCGCGGGGAAGGCTGATTGCAGACGAAACCTGCATCTATACGGCAGATGACCTCAGGGTCGGCCTTGTCGCCTCTGATGACCGCGAGCGGATGCGGCAGACTGATCCCTGAGCAATACTTGCTCGGCGCGCCCACGCCCTCTCTGTCCGCAACCGCCGACCGTTTGGACGATATTCCGCGTCACAGGGGCGAGGAGGACGCCTCAGCGCCGCGGCGGCGGATCCGAACGCGCCGGTCCAGGCGACGGGCGACAGACTTAACGCGAGGCCCTGCCCCCCTTTGACTCCAGACCGGCGAAAGTCCTGCATGTCGAGGGCATGAACCCAAGCGGGATCACGTCACTGAAGGCGGATCAGGGCGGCTTGGCGATCGCGCTTAAGACGGCGAGGCGCTCTCGATCTGGCGCGCCACCGGCAGTCTTAAGGCCTCTCCCAAAAGCGCCTGCAACACCGGCGTCGTGGGGTAAGGATGGCCCCGGTACTGACGAAAGCCCTCGGCGAACTCGACGCCAAAGGTTCGGCCACGCCGACGACACCATCCTTCCATCGCCGCAAGGTGGTCGCCGATGCCGTGCTGTTTGGCGACCCAGTGATCCTGGCTGACGTGCTGCGCCAGCATGCGCCGCTTGTCGTCCATCACAGTGGCGATGTCGGCGCCGAAATCGGGGTCGACCGGCGTCCCGGCGCGATCACGCCCGCCGATCGGGTCCATCAGATAGAGGTGTGGGATCGCGCCGAGCGGTGGGCTCGGTCCGGTGACAAAGTTCGCGACAGGTGCAGCGAAACAGGCGTCGCGGACCAAAAGGCTCACCGCCTCGTGGTCAGGGTGGTAGTCGGCTGGCGAAGGCGCGAGGACGATGTCGGGCGCTTCGGACCGGACAAGCTCAGTGATCAAACGGCGGGTGGGGTCATCGTTGAAAACGGACAGGTCAGGCGCCCCGACGCAGCGATATCGTGCGCCGATCACAGCAGCGGCGGCCGCGCCTTCGCTGCGCCGGAGGCGCGCGGTCTCTGCCGCACCCTGCAGCATGGACCCGCCCTCGCCTGCTGTAACCGTAACGATCGATATAGCGCATCCCCTGCGCGCCAAAAGCGCCAGGGCGCCAGCCGCTAAGGTTTCAATATCGTCGGGGTGGGCGTGGATGGCGAGAATGGCGGTCATCGGGTGGCGGCGCTCCGAGGATTGTCATGCCCGAGGCGGCGGGCGACGTCGAGCCCGCTCGAGCTCCGCCTCCCATGCCTGCCCGATCGCGCTTGCGCTGCGAAACAGCCTAGCTGAACACGGCGCCCGCGCGCACTGTGAACACCCCAAGAAAGCTCGCATTAAGAGCGCTCGCCAATTGGTCCTCGGCAATCAGTTCCAGGTCGTCAAAACTCGGTAGGATTTCGCTGGGATCGTCCGCCTTGCTCACCCAATTGCTCCAGCCGAAGCTGTCGTTCGGCCCATCGCTGTAGGCCAATAGCGCTGCGCGCCTCTGGTTCTCGCGGCCCCAAAGCTGAACCTGCGAGCCGCCGTGCTGCTCCAGCCAGGTGTAAATCGCCTCAAGGCGGGTATCGGTCGCGGCAAGCGCCAGGCTGATCGCCATAGTCAGGTCCTTTCATCGGATCTTGCACTCAGGCGACTGGACATTGGGGCGTAAACCGGAATGTCCAGGCCTTGGTTTTGGCTGTGTCGACGCTTTCGTCCGACAGCGGGTCTATAGCCTATGGGCTAGCCGAGGTGGATATCCTTTTGTCGCGTTTCGTCGGCCCCGTCGTCCTTCCTGAGCCGGACGAAGACGAGGGTGGAGAGGAGGGTGAAGGCGCCGAGAACGAGGAAGGCCTCGTGCAGGCCGCTCGTAATCGCCGCGGGTTTGGCGCCCTCTGAGCTCGGAACAAACAGCACGGTCGTCAATCCGGCCGCCGCTACGCCGAAACTGATCGATAGCTGCTGAAGCGTGCTGGCGATGGAGCTTGCGCTGCTGGCGTCGGCTTGAGGCACGTCGGCGTAAACCAGCGTATTCATGCTCGTGTATTGGGTCGAGGTCAGCGCGCCATAAACGAAGGCCTGAATGACAATCAGCCAGATCGGCGTGCCAGGCCGGATCGTGGCGAACACCATAAGTAAAAGGCCAAGGATCACCGTGTTTGAGATCAGAACGGTCCTATAGCCGAGGCGCCCGAGCAGCCTTGGCATGATGACCTTGGTGCTCATAGCAGCGGCCGCCTGCGGCATGATCAGAAGCCCGGACTGAATCGGCGTCAGGCCAAGGCCTACCTGGTAGAGCAAAGGCAGCAAAAAGGGGACGCCGCCGATCCCGAGGCGCGTGATGAAGCTGCCGCTGACCGCAGAGGCGAAGGTCCTGATCCGAAAAAGCCCGAGCTTCAACAAGGGATAGGGGGCCTTCAACGCATGCAGGCCATACCCAAAGATGAGCGCTAAGGACAGAGCGAGAAGACCCAGCACCTCGGCAGGGCGCAGCGTGTGCTCTCCAAAGATCTCCAAGACATAAGACAAAAGCGCGATGCCAGAGCCGAACAGGATAAGGCCAAGCGCATCCAGCGGCTTTCTATCGGCCCCGCCGTAGTCAGGAAGGTGCAGGTAAACCAGGACAAGTCCAACCAGGCCGACCGGAAGGTTCAGAAAGAAGATCATCCGCCAATGCAGGTAACCGACGATCAGGCCGCCCGCGAGCGGGCCCAACATCGGGCCAATCAGTCCAGGGATAGCGACAAAGCTCATGGCTTGGATCAGCTCTGATTTCGCAAAGGTGCGCACAAGGGTGAGCCGACCGACGGGCACCATCATCGCCCCGCCAAAGCCTTGGAGGATCCGGCAGGCGACGAGCAGGTGGATGTTGGGGGCCAGGCCGCAAAGAAGGGACCCCAGAGTGAACAGGCCAATGGCCGAAGCAAACACCCGGCGGGTTCCAAACCTGTCGGCCATCCATCCACTGATCGGAATGAACACGGCAAGGCTCAGTGTGTAGCTGGCCAGCACTGATTTCATGCTGAGCACACCTACGCCGAGGGCGCGGGAAATCACCGGCGTCGCCGTGTTAAGGATGGTCGTGTCGAGCGACTCCATGAAAAACGCGACGGCCACAAGCCAGGGAAGCATCCGTTTTACGGCGGGCCCCGGATCGCTGGACGGCGACGTGTCCTTTGCCAATTCTGAACTCCTCGTCCGCCGCGTCCAGGCTATTGGGGCCCGGCGCGCCATCCCGGCAAACGCGGACTGGCGTAAATCATCCATAGACGCGCGATAAATTCCAAGACGGATCCGAGGCGCTATTAGCGCGCCGGGGCCCATCGGCGCGGTTCAGAGATTGAAGCCGCCGGTCGCCTCAAGGCGCTGTCCGGTTAGCCAGCGCGCGTCTTCACTGCAGAGCAGGGTCGCCAACCCCCCAATGTCATGGGGCTCAGCCAGTCGGCCCATCGGCGTTTGCGCGATGATCATCTCTTGAGCTTTGGGATTGCTACGGATCGCCGCGCCGTTGAAGTCGGTCGGCACCCCGCCGGGCGCCACGGTGTTCGACCGGATGCCGCGAGGTCCGTATTCCTTGGCGACATACCGCGAGAACACCTCCACCGCGCCTTTGCAGGCGGCGTAGAGGCCGTAGCCGGGCACGTTATAGCGGTCCGCCGCCGCGGTGATGAAGACGACGCCGCCCCCGTCGTTCATGATCCTGAGGGCCTTCTGGGTAAGGAAGACGACGCCTTTGAAATGAACGTTGGCGAAGGTGTCGAAATCGCTCTCCTTCAATTGGTCGATCGGGATGGCTCTTCCGATGCCCGCGTTGTTGATCAGGAAATCGATGCCTTCAGCGCCGCCGAAGGCGTTGGCAAGGGCGAATTTCACCTGATCGACGAACCCGTCGATCGCCGCAAAATCCGCTAGATCAAAACGCAGCGCCACCGCCGTTCGACCCAGCGCTCGAATCGCCTCGGCGACACGCTCGCCTTCCTGCGGATGGGTGTTGAAGGTGAGAACGACATCCAGGCCCTGCCGAGCAAGCGAGAGGGCGATATCCTCGCCAAGGCCACGATTTGCGCCGGTTACGAGCGCGATCTTGTTGGTCCGGTTTGAAGCCATGCGCTAAATTCCCTTGGAGGGTGGAGCGTTGTGTTTTTGCTGAAAACGCCCCTAGGCTGATCCGCCGCTGAGCCCCTCAAGGGGTCCAGATTAAGCACCCCCGCGTCAAGAGCTTCGTACGCGCATGGTCCTGGCGGAGCGCCTCAAGCGCCCCGCAGCAAAACCTCTAGGGGCCAAGGCCTCCAGGGAGACGGCGATCCTCAGGCACAGGCCTCTAAGGCTCGCGCCAAAGGGCCTCGACCGCGGCGAGATCCTGCACGATGTGGCCGAGGGATTTGTAGACGGTGATCTGATCTGGGGACTGACGGCCCTCGACCCTGCCCCCGAGGACCTCCCCGATCTCCGCAACCACATGAGCGTCGTCGATCAGTCCAGCAGCCTTAGCCCGCAGAAACTCCGCACCCTGGGCCAGAACACCCTCGCGGCTGTCCACGATGAAACGGCTGTTGACCACAAGCTCGTGGTCCGCCTCCACCGGCCCGGCAAAGCTTGATCCGACGAGGTTTACATGGGTCCCGGCTTTGACCCACCTGCCGAAAAGAATGGGTTCTGCAGACGCTGTAAGCGTACAGATCATATCCGCATCCTTCACAGCCGCCTCGGCGCTCTCGGCGCTGGCGACATCGAGGTCAAGCTCGTCCGACATCCTGGCTGCGAACGCCTCTGCGCGTTCCGCTGAACGGCCCCACACCCTGATCCGCGAAAGCGTCCGGACCCTCGACACGGCCCGGGCATGGGTCGCCGCCTGTTCGCCATAGCCAAAAAGGGCCAGGCGGTGCGCGTCAGGCCGCGCCAGAGCGTCCGTCGCGACAGCGCTGGCGGCGGCGGTGCGGATCGCCGTGATCTCAGCAGCGTCGGCGATGCAGGCCGGGGCCCCGGTCTTAGGATCGAAGAGCACCACGACGCCCTGGTGGGATGGGCGTCCGGTGGAAAGGCTGTCCGGGTAGACCCCAAGGAGCTTGGCCCCGAACGGCTGATCCGGCCCGAGGCCGCCTGGCATGACTCCGAACATGCGTCCTTCGCCGAGCGAGAGGATTGAGCGCAGCAATTGCTGGGTCCGGCCGGCGGAAAAGGCGATCATCGCCTCACGCACGAGCGGAATGCACCGCTCGTAAGTGAGCCGCTCTTTGACCTCGGCCCCATCAATGATCCGCATCAAACCCTCTTTTCCTGTCTTGCCGCCCGCGCCCAAAGGTTTAGCCGCCTCGGGAGCGGGCTTTGATCGTGACCCTATGGGAGGCTTGGGGTAAAGGGAGCTTACGACGACGACGGCGCAGTCGAGGCCACGATCCAAGTCTCGACCAAAGGCCGCGGCGACGCCTTCCGGTCTGGCTTGCGGCGTCCCGACCAGAGTCGAGAGGGGCCAGAGGCTGTCTGGATTTCGCAGTCAGGCCGGGCGCACAGGTCGGCCGCGGGCGGGCTGAGGCCCTGACTAAACCCATACCTATCCGCCCTTCAGAACCATGGGCAGGCCAGCCGCCACGAAGACGACACAGTCCGCCGCGGCCGCAACCGCCTGGTTCATGCGTCCGGCGGCGTCGCGAAAGCGCCGGCCGAGGGGGGTTTGGGGGACGATGCCCAGTCCGACCTCGTTGGAGACGAGGATCACTTCTCCCCCCGCCAGCGCCCCGATCAGACGTTCGGTCTCCTTCACAGGATCACCCTCTACGTGCATCACGTTGGAAAGCCAAAGCGTGAGGCAATCAACCACGGCCACCTCGTCAGCGGCGAGGCTGTCCAGCGCCTCCGCAAGGGCCAGAGGCGCTTCGATCGTGCGCCACGCCGCGCCGCGCTCCTGTTTGTGGAGTGCAATCCGTTCCGCCATCTCCTCGTCCAACGCCTCTGCCGTGGCGATCATAACCGGCCGGCCCGGCCACAACTGCGCGCGCGTCAACGCCAGAGTGGTCTTGCCCGAACGTGCGCCGCCAAGGATCAGGGTGGTCGCCATGTTCACACCGCGTTGACGCCCTCATGCGGCGCAGCTAAGCCTAGCGCCGCGATAGGTTCCCCGGAAGGGGATGAAAAGGGAACTCGGGTGTGAAACCCGGGCTGCCCCCGCAACTGTAAGCGGCGAGCCTGTCCGTCACATGCCACTGGGCCGTCCTTTGGGATGGCCTGGGAAGGCGACGGACCCCGGCTATGACCCGCGAGCCAGGAGACCTGCCTGCCGCAGCTGTCTTCCGAGCGGCCGGGGTGCGCCGAGCGGACGGGTTACGTCTCCCGATGACGGCAAGTCCGCCGCGACCTCGCGGGGTGGACGGCTGCGTTTGCGGCCGGATGCTCCACGAGACCGCGGCTCGTCGTCAATTCGGAGCCTATGATGGATTATCGCCCCAGGTTTCTTGCCGCCTCGGCCTATCTGATCGCAACGGCCGTCTCAGGATTCGCCGCCGCCGAGACCCCGCCCAGCGCGCCTGCGCCCACGCCCGATGTCGCAGGGTCGACGGCCGCCAACGCCAGTGGCGACATTGTGGTCGTGGCGAACCGTTCTGAGCTCGCTTTGGACAAGGTGGGTGTTTCGACGACGGTTCTCAGTCTGCCGCAGATCCAGGCCGATCAAGAATTGGTGGTTTCCGACATTCTCGCCCGCGAGCCCGGCATATCGGTCGCCCGCAACGGCGGCGTCGGCGAGACAACTTCCTTTTTCATCCGCGGCGCAGAGAGCGAGCAGACCCTTGTGATGATCGACGGCGTCAGGCTCGACGACCCGTCCGCTCCAGGCGGGGGCTTCGATTTCGGCAACCTGCTGGTCGGCGACATTTCGCGCATCGAGGTGCTGCGCGGCCCGCAGTCGACCCTTTACGGCAGCCAGGCCATCGGCGGCGTGGTCAACATCGTCACCGCCGATCCGACCCGGCCCCTGCAGGGCGGCGCCCAGGTGGAGGGCGGGACTTACGACACCCTCTACGGCAAAGCGTCGCTGGGCGGCAAGCAGGGCGCCTGGACTTGGCAGATGGCGGCGAACTATTATTCCACGGTCGGCGTCTCGGCCTTCGATGAGCGGCTCGGGGGCGAGGAACCCGACGGCTATCATAACGTGGGCGTCACCACCCGCCTCGGCTATGAGATCACCCCGGACGTGTCGATCGATCTGCGCGGAATCTACCTTCAGGCGCGTAGCAAGTTCGATGGCTATGATACGCCGAGCTACACTTTCGGCGACGACAACGAGTGGGGCGCGACGCGCGAAAGCATCGCCTACGCCGGTTTGAACTTCGGCCTGTTCGACGACAGACTGAAGAACCGAGTGGCGGCCCAGTACACTCTGACCCAGCGCGACGATTATGACCCGGACGAGCTGCCCCTGACCAAGACCTTCGACGGCCGGGGCATCAACAGTCGGTTCGAGTACGAGGGCGCCTATGCGATCGCCCAGGGCTGGTCCGGTGTGTTCGGCGCAGAGAGCACGCGGGAGTCGATCACTACCTCCTCGCCGGCGTACGATCTGCCGGGCCTACCGCCGACCAAGGCCTATGACACCATCAACTCCGGCTATGGCCAGTTGCAGGCCGAGCCGATTCATGGGCTGAACCTCACCGCCGGCGTCCGCTACGACGACCACTCCACCTTTGGCGGCCACGCGGTCGGCCATGCCAGCGCCGCCTGGTCGCCGAACGACGGCCAGACCATCCTGCGCACCAGCTGGGGCCAGGGCTTCAAGGCCCCGACCGTCTATGAACTCTTCTCCGCCTACGGCAATACCGGGCTTAAGCCGGAGCAGGCCAACGGCTGGGACGGGGGCGTGGAGCAGAAGTTCTGGAGCGGCCGCGCCGATCTGCAGCTCACCTACTTCAGCCGAACCACGAGAGACCTGATCGAGTTCGTCGACTGCATCAGCATCACCGCGCCGCACTGCGCCAACGGCTATGGCTTCTACGACAACGTGGAGAAGGCGCAAGCCCAGGGCGTAGAACTCAGCGGCTCGATCCGCGCGCTGCGCAGCTTGGACATCACCGTCAACTACACCTACCTCGACGACCGCAACCGCTCGCCCGGGACCGACTTCAACAACCTCCTCGCCAGGCGTCCAGCCAATACCGCCAACCTAACCGCGACGTACATTTGGCCGGTGAAGCTAACGACCGCCCTGGCCGTGCGCTATGCGGGCAAGAGCTATGACGATGACGACAACACCCTGATCCTGAAAAGCTACAGCCTGGTCGATCTGCGAGCCTCCTATCCCCTGGGTCACGGCCTTGAGGCCTACGGGCGGATCGAGAACCTGTTCAACAAGGCCTATGAGACCGCCTACCAGTACGGCTCGCTGCGGCGCGGCTACTATGGCGGGCTGCGGGTGAGCTTCTAGTGTCGGGGCCGGTCGAAAAGGTCTTCCAGGGACACGGCGGCCGGCTGCAGGCGGCCATGCGGGCGTGGCCGCAGGCGCCCCGGCCATGGGCGGACCTTTCCACCGGCATCAACCCGTGGCCCTATCCCGCGCCTCGCGCCTCCGCCTGGGCGCGGAGCCGGCTGCCGGACCCGGACGCGATCGCCGGCCTCGAGGCCGCCGCCGCTCAGGCCTTTGGCGTTGCGGACCCCGCGCGTGTATTGGCCACCGCCGGCGCGGAAGCCGGGCTGCGCCTCCTGCCCCGTTCGCTCGACGGCGAAACAGTGTGGGTCAAGTCGCCCACCTACGCCAGCCACGCCGCCGTCTGGAATGAGGCCGGCCGGCGGCTTCTGGCTGGGCCGGATGGCGCGGACATCCAGGTGCTGGTCAATCCCAACAACCCGGACGGCTCCCTGGAGACCGCAGGCGCGCTGATCGAACGCGCCGACGCCCTCGCACGGCGAGGGGGCTGGCTTGTGGTGGATGAGAGCTTCGTCGAGACCGCCCCCTTGGCCACCGTCGCGCCGACTGGGCATCCGCGAGCCCTGATCCTACGATCCTTCGGTAAGTTCTACGGCCTAGCGGGCCTGCGCCTGGGCTTCCTGGTCGGCGATCCTGCCGTGATCCAGCGCCTACGCGGCCTTCAGGGCGACTGGCCTATCTCCGCCGACGCCCTCGCCGCGGGTTTGGCGGCTTACGCCGATCCGGGCTGGACCGAAGCGACCCGCCGGCGGCTGGCGCGCCACGCCGATCGGCTCGATACGACCCTGGTTCGCGCCGGGCTGGAGGTGATCGGCGGCACCAGCCTATTCCGACTGGCGAGGACCGCGGATGCGGGGCGGCGGTTCGACGCCCTGTGCTCAGCGGGCGTGCTCACCCGACCGTTCCTGGATCACCCGGACTGGTTACGCTTTGGTCTCCCAGGCGTTGCGGCCCACAGGCGCCTCGCCGCGGCTCTCAGGAGGACAGTGTGAGCGAGGGACCGGCCCGTCTGAAATTCAAATTTGGCCTCGTCCTAAGGTGGGAGCCCGAGGTGAACCTCGACCCAATCGGGCGGCAAAACCAGAGCCAAGGTCGGCGCACAACGCCGGCTGCCTCCTTCGATAACGCCGCTGCGCCCCCTCTTCGGGGCGCCGAACCATGGTCGGCTGCCCCACCCGTCGTCATGCTGAGCCGCGCTCAAAGAGCGCGTATCGACGCCCGTAGAGCGGCCAGCACCCTAGGTTCGCCCCATGCCTCGAGGCTCCGCTTCAGCACACACCTGAGGCGAAGGTTCGGCGGCGGCTCAAAGGACTGGAGAAGTATGCCATGAGCGACAGTCAGGAAGACGCCGAGCGCAATGCGGCGCACGCCGCGGCGATGAAGGCGCTAAAGGCCGAGCGCGACGCCATGATGGCCGAGATGCGCGAAGGCTCGGGCCTACTGATGGTCCATACGGGCGACGGCAAGGGCAAGAGCACCGCCGCCTTCGGCATGCTGGCCCGCGCCCTCGGCTGGGGCCAAAAGGTGGCGGTGGTGCAGTTCATCAAGGGCAAGTGGATCACCGGCGAGCGCCAGTTCTTTCGCCGCTTCGAGGACCAGGTGCAGTTCCATATCATGGGTGAGGGCTTCACCTGGGAGACCCAGGACCGGACCCGCGACATCGCCGCCGCCGAGGCGGCCTGGAGCACCGTGCGTGTCCTGCTCGCCGATCCGGACATTCATCTGCTGGTGCTCGATGAACTCAATATCGCGCTGCGCTACGACTACCTCGACATCGGCACAGTTATCTCCGACCTGCGGGCGCGGCGGCCCGATCTGCATGTCTGCGTCACCGGCCGCAACGCCCACCCCGACCTGATCAGCGCCGCCGATCTGGTGACGGAGATGACCCTGGTCAAGCACCCGTTCCAGCAGGGGATCAAGGCCCAGCGCGGGATTGACTTCTGATGCTGCCGACGCTCACCCGTCGTAACGCTCTGGCGGGCCTGGCGACCAGCGCTGGCGCACCGTCCGGCGCGGAGCCACATCGCATAGTTTCGTTGAATCCCTGCCTCGACGTCATCCTTGTGCATGTGGCTGACCAGCACCAGATCGCGGCGCTCAGCCACTATTCTCACCAGCCCACGGAAACCAGCCTCGGCGGCCGCGGCCTTAGCTTCCCCATCACCTATGAAAGCGCCGAAGAGATCGTGGCCCTGCGCCCTGACCTGGTGCTGGCTGCGGGTCATTCAGCCCTCGCCACCCGCGAGGCGCTGAAGCAGCTCGACATCCGAGTGGAGACCTTCGGCGTACCGCTCAGCGTGGCTCAGAGTCTCAAGCAGGTCGCCCGGATCGCCGCCCTCGTCCATAGACCGCAAAGGGGTGCGGCCCTGGTCGCCGCCATCAACACCGCCTTGACTAAGGCCGCGCCCGGACCGGGCGCACGGCCGCTGAGCGCCTTGGTGTTCGAGGCCGGGGGATTGGTTTCGGCGCCCCACACCCTGGTGGACGAACTCCTGACCCGCTGCGGCTTCCAAAACGCCGCCCTGCGCTACGGCGTGGTGCGCACCGCCGACGTACCGCTGGAGCTGGTGCTGGCCGATCCGCCCGAGGTGCTGCTCGCCGCCGAGGCCGAACCCGGAGCGCCCACTTGGGCCGACCGCATCGTCCAGCATCCGGCGCTGGCCCGCGTAGGGCGCCAGATGTTCCGCGCCAGCTTTCCCCAGCACCTGACGTTTTGCGGCGGTCCCACCATCATCGAAGCGGCGGAGACCCTCGCCGACATCCGGCGCCGCGCGCTGGCGGCGCACGTGTGATGCGACGCCAGATGCTGATCTTCCTGGCCTTCGCCGCCCTGCTGGTCGCCTTGTCCGGGCTGAGCTTGATGGTCGGTCGCGTCTGGGCGCCGTGGTCGGCCTGGACCGACCGTTCCGACCCGCGCTGGGCCATCGTCTTCGACCTTCGGCTGCCGCGGACCCTTCTGGGCTTGATGGTGGGCGCCGTGCTCGGCCTCGCCGGCGCCGCGATGCAGGGCTATACGCGCAATCCCCTGGCCGATCCTGGCGCGCTCGGCGTGTCATCCATGGCGGCGCTGGGCGCGGTTATGACGCTCTATCTTGGGGCGGGCGCCGGCGCGCCCTGGGTGATCTCCGCCGCCGCGATGGCCATGGCCTTCCTCGCCGTCGTGCTCCTCCTGCTGTTTGCAGGCCTGGGTTCGGGTCTGGTCACCTTCGTGCTCGCGGGTGTAATCCTTCAGACCCTGGCCGCCGCCGGCGTGGCGCTCGCCCTGTCCCTCGCGCCCAACCCCTGGGCGGTGAACGAAATCGTCAACTGGCTGATGGGCTCGCTTGCCGATCGTAGCATGGACGACGCACGGTTCGCCGCGCCGTTTATGGCGGTGGGCGCAGGGCTGATTTTCCTCACCGCGCGCGCCTTGGACGCACTCACAATGGGCGAGACCACGGCGCGCTCTCTCGGCGTGGACCTCCGGGTCACCCAGCTTCTCCTCGCGGTGGGTCTGGCCTTGACCACAGGCGCCAGCGTCGCCGTGACCGGGGTGATCAGCTTTGTCGGCTTAATCGTTCCGCATCTGGTGCGACCCCTGGTTGGCGGGAGGCCGGGCGCCCTGCTGCTGCCGAGCGCGCTCGCCGGCGCGGTGCTGGTGCTGACCGCCGACATCCTGGTCCGGCTGACGCCCGCAGCGCACGAGGTGAAACTTGGCGTCGCCATGGCTGCGCTCGGCGCCCCCTTCTTCTTCGCCCTCCTCGTCACCCTCCGCCGCAGGTTGGCCTGAAATGCTGTGCGCCGCCGACCTCAGCCTATCCCTGTCGGGCCGCACCATCCTCGACCGGATCACGCTCGAGATTCCCAAAGGCGCCGTCACCGCGGTGATCGGCCCGAACGGCGCCGGAAAGTCCACCCTGCTTGCTTGCCTGGCCGGGCTGAGGCGGCCCGACAGCGGTCAGGCGATGCTCGATGGCGAGCCGGTGTTGACGCTCGACCCGCGCCTGCGCGCGCGCCGCCTCGCCTTCATGGAACAGGCGCCCGAAGTGGCGTGGCCTGTGACGGTGCGCACCCTGGTCGGCCTCGGCCGAAGCCCCTTCACCGGCGCGCGTGGTCCGGGCGCCGACGATGAGGCCGCCATCACCGAAGCGATGGCGCGGACCGGTGTCGAACCCTTCGCCGAGCGGATCGTGAGCACCCTCTCAGGCGGCGAGCGCGCCCGCGTGCTGATCGCCCGGGCCCTGGCGGGCCGGCCGGCTTGGCTGCTGGCCGACGAGCCCCTGACTGGCCTCGACATAGGCCATCAGCTCGACACCCTGACCCTGTTCCGCCGCCTGGCCGCCGACGGCGCCGGCGTGATCGCCACGCTTCACGACCTGACCCTGGCCGCGCGGCTCGCCGACCGGCTGGTCGTGATGGCGGATGGCCGGGTGGTGGCCTCGGGCGCGCCCACGGACGTGCTCAATCGTGACATGCTCGCAGAGGTCTACGGCATCGATGCAGGCGTCATTGCAAACGAAGGCGGGCTGACCATCGACCTGATCGGTCGGCGTGTCTGAGCGGGCGGCGACAGCCCTGGCGGCCCTCGCCCTGGAAGCGGCGATAGGATATCCGCAGAACACGCCGCACCCGGTCGATGGCTTCGCTGCGGCGATCAACGGCATGGAGCGTCGTTGGAACCGGAGCGAGCACAGCGAGGGCGCGCGGCGGATGATGGGTGTCGCCACCCTGGCGCTGGTCGGCGGCGGCGCGGCCCTAGCCGGGAGGTTCGCGAGTCGGATCCTCCGACCCCGTGGAGCTGGCGGGGCCGCCGTCCTGAGCCTCCTGGCCACGACCGGCCTCGCCCAGCGCAGCCTCTACCTGCACGTCGAGGCCGTACTGCGCGCACTCGAACGCGGCGAGCTTGCCGCCGCGCGCCAGGCGGTCGGGCGCATCGTCGGGCGAGATACCCACGCGCTTGACGACGCCGGCGTGGCCGCCGCCGCCCTGGAGAGCTTGGCGGAGAGCTTCAACGACGGTGTAGTGGCGCCCGCCGTCTGGCTGGCCGCGGCGGGCCTGCCCGGTCTCGCCGCCTACAAGGCGATCAACACGGCCGACAGCCTGATCGGTCACCGCGAACCGCGCTGGAAGCATTTCGGCTGGGCCTCGGCGCGGGCCGACGACGCGATGAACCTGGTCCCGGCGCGGCTGGCCGGCGCCCTGTTGTGCGCGGCAGGCGGCGGGGGATGGCGGGTGATGACGCGCGACGCCGGCAAGCACGCCTCGCCGAACGCGGGCTGGCCCGAGGCGGCCATGGCCGGCGTCCTCGGCGTCCGGCTCGGCGGCCTGGCGACTTACGACGGCGAACCTACCCTGAGGCCCACCTTCGGCGACGGCCCGCCGCCAGGCATTAGGGATCTCAGGCGCGGGCTGAACCTCTACCTTCGGGCCTGCGGACTGCTCTGGCTGGCGATGGGAGCCGCGGCATGGCGGCGCTGATGATCCAAGGCTGCGGCTCGGATGTGGGTAAATCGACGCTGGTCGCCGGCCTCTGCCGGCTGTTCACCGACCGGGGCCTGCGCGTGCGCCCGTTCAAGCCGCAGAACATGAGCAATAACGCGGCGGTGACCGCGGACGGCGGAGAGATCGGCCGCGCCCAGGCCCTGCAGGCGCAGGCCTGCCGCACGCAGGCGACGGTGCATATGAACCCGGTGCTGCTGAAACCGCAGAGCGATATCGGCGCCCAAGTTGTGGTGCGCGGGGTGGTCGACGGCGCGCTCAGCGCCCGCGACTTTCAGACGCGCAAGGCGGCCCTGCTCGGCCTCGCCGTCGAGAGCTTCCAGAGCCTACAACGCGAGGCCGACCTGGTATTGGTCGAAGGGGCCGGCAGCCCGGCAGAGATCAACCTCCGCGCCGGCGATATCGCCAACATGGGGTTCGCCCACGCCGCCGACCTGCCCGTAGCGCTGGTTGGCGACATCGACCGAGGGCATGTGATCGCCGCCCTGGTCGGCGCCCATACCGTGCTGGACCCGGCCGACCGCGACCGGATCCAGGGCTTTTTGATCAACAAGTTCCGCGGCGATCCCGGCCTGTTCGACGCCGGCCGTCGCGAGATCACGGCGCGGACCGGCTGGCCGGACCTTGGCATGGCGCCCTGGCTCGCCGCGGCGCGCGCCCTGCCGGCGGAGGACGCGGTGGTGCTAGAGCAGCGCTCGGGACCGCGTGAGGGCCGGGTGAAGGTCTGCGCCTTGCTTTTCCCAAGCATCGCCAATTTCGACGATTTCGATCCTTTGCAACGCGAGCCCGGCGTCGACTTTCACTTCGTGACGCCCGGACGAGCCATCGCCGGCGACGTAGACCTGCTGATCTTGCCGGGCGCCAAATCCACCCTGGCCGATCTCGCATTCTTGCGCCGGCAGGGCTGGGATATCGACATCTCCGCCCACGTTCGAAGAGGCGGTCGGGTGCTTGGGATCTGCGGCGGGTTTCAGATGCTCGGTCGCTGCGTGTCTGATCCTGAAGGCGCCGATGGACCCGCCGGAACAGAGCAGGGTTTGGGTCTTCTGGATGTCGAAACCATCATGACCGGGGCCAAGACGCTCCGCCCCGTCAGAGGCCAATTCATCGACGGCGCGGCTGACTTCACCGGCTACGAGATCCATCTTGGTGTGACCACCGGAAAAGGCCTTGGTCGGCCGCTCCTAAGGTTCGAAAGCGGCGCCACGGACGGAGCGGTTTCTGCAAATGGTCGAATCGCCGGCGCCTATGTCCACGGGCTGTTCGACGCCGCCACGGCAAGAGCAGCCCTATTGGCCCCGCTCGGCGTTCAGTCCACGCTCGAAGATCATTCCAGCGCTGTGGATACTCTGCTTGACGACTTAGCGGCAAGCCTGGAGCGGTCGCTCGACATCGACGCCATCGCAAGGATCGCCGGTCTATGAGCTTCGTCATCCCCCATCTTCCCGTGCTGGACGCCGATCTCGCTGTCCGTTTGAGCGCAAGGATTGCGGGCAAGGCCAAGCCGCCGGGATCGTTGGGCCAGATTGAAGTCCTGGCTGAGCAGGTCGGCTTGATCCAGAACACCGAGACTCCGCATGTTGAGCGCGCGGAAGCCTACGTTTTTGCGGGCGACCACGGGATGAACACCGAAGGGGTATCGGCCTATCCCTCCTCCATAACCACCGCCATGGCCGCAACCTTCCTGGCCGGCAGGGCGAGCGTCAATGCGTTCGCCAAAGCCTGCGGGGTGGAGGTAAGGGTCGTCGACGCGGGGGTGGACGGCGAACTTCCCGAGCATCCCTCTCTGATCAATGCCAAGGTCCGCAAAGGCTCGCGCAATGCCGCGCGCGAGCCAGCCCTGACGGCCGATGAGGTCGCCGAAGCTCTGGCGCGTGGAGCAGAGATCGCGGGCGGCTCGACCGCCGAGGTGATCGTCATCGGCGAGATGGGGATTGGGAACACCGCATCGGCCGCTCTGATCATGCACCGGCTGGCGCCGGCTCGGCTCGACGACTGCATCGGCCTCGGCGCTGGTCACGACGCCGAAGGCCTGGCGCGCAAGTCCGAGGTCCTGTCACGGGCCGCGAAGCGAAGCGACGCCATCGGGCCGCTCGACGTGCTTGCCGACTTCGGCGGCTTGGAGATCGCGATGATGACCGGCGCCTTTCTCGGCGGCGCGGCGTCTCGAAAGATCATGATCGTGGACGGCTTCATATCGAGCGCCGCCGCGCTGATAGCCGTTCGGCTGGCGCCGGATCTCGAACGTCGCCTGGTCTACGCGCACGCCTCGGCCGAACGGGGTCATCGCCTGCTGCTGAAAGCCTTGAATGCGGCCCCGCTCCTGCGCCTGGATATGCGGCTCGGCGAAGGGAGCGGGGGCGTGCTCGCTGTTCCGATCGTACGGGCGGCAGCCTGGCTGATGACGGAAACCGCGTCCCTGGAGGACGTCGTCTCAGGCGCCGTGGCCCGATGATCCAGCAGGCGCGTCTTTTTCTTTGCGCGCTTCAATTCCTGACGCGATTGCCAACGCCTGAGCTCAAGACCTTCCAGCCGGAGTGGATCTCGAGGGCCGCGCCCTACTACCCGGTGGTCGGCTGGATCGTCGGCGGTCTATCCGCCGCCATTTTCTACGGTGCGACCGTTGTCTGGAGCCCGCTCGTCAGCGCGGTTCTGGCGGTCGCAGTCGGCTTTCTGATCACGGGCGGCTTTCACGAAGACGGGCTCGCAGACACGGCTGACGGGCTCGGCGGCGGCCAGACCTCGGCGCGGCGGCTGGAGATCATGAAGGACAGCCGCATCGGGACCTTCGGGGCGCTGTCGCTCTGGACGGTCCTGACCCTGAAGGTCGCCGCGCTCTCGACGCTTGCCCCGCTAAGGGGCGCAATGACGCTCATCGCCGCGCACGGCGCCGCGCGAGCCGCCTCCGTGGTGGTGATGGCGGCTCTGCCTTACGCAGGCGATCCGACCACGGCGAAGTTGAAACCCTCGCCGACAGGGGTGCGACGCGATGAGGCGATCATCGCAGTCATCGTCGGATGGGCGCCGCTGGCGCTCTTGGCCCCGAGCTACGCCGTGGCGGGTCTCCTGCTCACCCTTGTCGGCGCAGGGACGCTGGCGATCGCCGCTCGGCGATACATCGGCGGCTGGACCGGCGATATCCTTGGCGCGGTGGAGCAGGTGGCGGAAGCCGCCCTTCTCCTCGGTTTCGCGGCAGGGGCCTTCACCCGATGACCCTGGTCATCTGCCCCCTCAACCGGTTGCAGGGCCAGATCGCCTGCGAGCCGCCGGCCAGGATCGTCTCCCTGCTGGCCCCCGCCCAGGCGACACCGGATCTGCCGCCTGTCCCACGCCTGGCCCTCGCCTTCCACGACATCGATGCGCCGCGGCCGGGCCTTGTCGCGCCTGACCGCGCGATGATCCAGGCGCTGCTAGCCTTCGCGGCCGACTGGCGCGAGCCGGCGCCGATGCTGCTGCACTGCTGGATGGGGATCAGCCGTTCCACGGCCGCCGCCTTGATCATCGCCTGCGCTCTCCGCCCGAACCGCAGCGAGACCGAAGCTGCCGCCGCCCTCCGCGCCGCCGCCCCGACGGCGACTCCCAACTCCTTGATGATTGCATTGGCCGACGACCTGCTGGGCCGCGAGGGCCGGCTGATCACCGCTGCGGGCGCGATAGGACGAGGCGTGGAAGCGGATGTCGGCGAGGTGTTTCGGCTGAGGGTTCGGTCGGCCTAGACCGTATGTTCGAGCAATCACCGCCGCGGAAAACATCTAAGAGTATCGAATGCAGATCGTAGGCTGCAGCTCATGGTCCGCGAGGATAATATGACCGCTCTTGCGTACTACGAGCGGCTTGGGCTGGAACGCCAAGCAGTCATAATCCTCGGAAGACGAGTTGTTTGACAGGCGGGATCGGCCGCGTCGCACATGACCCCGCTGTGTGTCGCGTCCCGCGGGTCAGACTTGAGGCATTCTCAGACACCCGCCCTGGGGGCGAGGCCTGCGTCGTGCGCGGCGGGCGTCCAAGAATCCTCAACCTTCTAAGTCCTCGGTGATGTCCGCTAGCGGGTAGCCCAGCAAGGGTCTAGTCACTGGAGTGGGTCTACATTCCGGTGCCGGCCCTTAGCCGACTCAACCCTTATAAGCCTCTTCGACCAGACATATCAGCTCCTAAGAGAGCGCAGCGTACACTGGACGTCGTCTGTCTGCACACCCAGGTCAAGATCGACAATGCCTTACGGCCAAGCTAGAGCCTAGTTCCTGCTGCTGGCAGGTGGGATTGACGAAATGACCACGGACGTTCTGAGGCCAGCTTGGCCACGGTTCACCACTTTTTATGCGGCGTCCGTCGCTCTCTTCATCTTTTACGGGTTCAGCCACACGGTTGGCGGGGCGTTGCTCCGCCCTGAGAGACCACCCCCGCTAGTCCTCTATTTCCACGTGCTGCTGTCGAGCCTCTGGCTCATTCTGTTCGTAACGCAGACCGCTTTGGTGGGGGCTGGGCATACCCGGCTTCACCGTCGTTTGGGTCCTTGGGTTGTCGGCCTCGGCGTGGCGCTTGTCGGGGTCGGTTTGGTCACAGTCATTGTCATGCGGCAGCGCGCCATTGCGGAGCACGGCGCAAGTGTGCGTGCTATCGCCTTTCTCAGTATTCCCCTGTTCGGCAGCCTCATGTCGTTCGCCATTCCGTTCCTCGCCGCTGCGGCACTACGCAAGCGACCAGACTGGCACCGTCCACTCATGCTGATCGCGACCACGTCGATGACCTCGGCGGCCCAGGTCCGAATTCCCTGGCTCGAGGGCTCCCCAATTCCATTCCTCATCCCGTTGATCACCGTCGGTCTGATGATCCTCGCTGCGACTCATGATGTCATTAGTAGGCGCCAGGTTGCCCCAGGATGGCTCGTCGGCATCCCAGGCTGCATACTCATCCAGTGCGCGGCGGTATATCTCGTCGTCGCAGCGCCGAAACTATGGATTGACGCGGCGACCTTCATCCTACGCACCTTGTGACCCTGCAAAACGCCCCGCCCGGCAGGCGGATGTCACCGCCTGAACCAGAAAAACACACGATCGTCATCGCCGCCTGCGCCAGGTCCGCGATGCACTTACTAGGTCCGCATTCCACCGATTGTGTTGAAAAAGGCCGGTTGAAGCTCTGATTCACTCCTGTTCAGGCAGGAGATCGCGGCGATGATGGGGGATCGGAAGGTCGACCAAGCGGCGCTGTTCTACGCGTTCTCGCTGGAGCGGCATGTGCCGGCGGACCACAAGCTGCGGTCTATCGATCGGTTCGTCGATCTCGATGGATTGAGGGCGCATGTGGCGCCGCTTTACAGCGCCATCGGCCGCCCTTCGATCGATCCGGAGCTGCTGATCCGGATGCTGCTCGTGGGCTATTGCTTCGGCATCCGGTCCGAGCGACGACTGTGCGAGGAGGTCCATCTGAACCTCGGCTATCGCTGGTTCTGCCGCCTGGGCCTAGACGGCGATGTGCCCGATCACTCCACCTTCTCAAAGAACCGCCACGGCCGCTTCCGGGACTGTGATCTGCTGCGCCAGTTGTTCGAGACCGTGGTCAGCCGCTGCATGACTGAGGGTCTGGTGGGCGGCGAAGGCTTTGCGGTGGACGCCAGCCTGATCAAGGCCGACGCCAACCGCCAACGCGGTATGCCTGGCGACGAAGGGCTGCCGCCGGAAGCAGCAAGTCGGGCGATCAGCGAGTATCTGGCGGTGCTGGACGACGCCGCCTTCGGAGGCGCGACGCCGGTCGTCCCGAAGTTTATCTCGCCCGCCGATCCTGCGGCGCGCTGGACCGCGGCGGATCACAGCCCCGCCTACTTCGCCTACGCCACCAACTACCTGATCGACCTGCAGCACGCCGTTATCGTCGATGTGGAAGCCACCACGGCGGTGCGCCAGGCAGAGGTCGGGGCGGCCAGGACCATGATCGAGCGGGTCAAAGTGCGCCATGATCTGTGGCCAGAGCGTCTTGCGGCTGACGCCGCCTACGGCTCGGCGCCGATGCTGGACTGGCTGGTCCACGAACAGGGGATCGAGCCGCATATCCCGATGTTCGACAAATCCAAACGGGAGGATGGGACTTTCTCGCGCAGCGACTTCACCTACGATCACGCCAGTGACGCCTACACCTGCCCCGCGGGCAAACGGCTGCAGCCGCGCCGCCGTGCCTTCAAAACACCGAGGGCCAATGCGCCGCCTGACGACACCATCCGCTACCGCGCTGCCAAGGCGGACTGCGACGTCTGTCCTCTGAAGCCTCGCTGCTCGCCCAACACGCCGGCCCGCAAGGTGACACGCTCGATCTACGAAGGCGCCAGGGACTTCGCCCGCGATATCGCCAAAACCGACGCCTACGTCACCTCCAGGCGCGAGCGGAAGAAGGTCGAGATGCTGTTCGCGCACCTCAAACGCATCCTCAAGCTCGACCGACTACGCCTTCGAGGTCCATGCGGCGCCAAAGACGAGTTCCTCCTCGCCGCCACCGCCCAGAACCTACGCAAACTCGCCAAGCTGATCCCACCTCCAGCCCCGGCGCCGGCCTGACAGAGAAGACGCCCCAGTGCCGCCGCAACGGCCGCCGGGTCAACAGCCGCCTTCTTCAACACAATCCGCCCTAAGCCGACTTTCGGAGCACGTCGATCTTCGGACATTCCGCACCCGCTCGAGCCGTGCCAGAGAGCGCTACGAAGCCTTGCTCCGCTTTGAGCATAAGCGTATATCCAATTTGGATATACGAAACCCTGGAAGCATGGCCAGAACCACGCTGTTTTATTCAAACCGTAGCCAGGCTGTCCGGCTTCCGAAGGACGTAGCCTTTCCGGACGGGGTCCAGGCCGTCGTGATCCGACGCGATGGCCGGCGACGCGTCATCGTCCCCGCCGATGCGGTCTGGGATGACTTTTTCGAGACGCCCGGCCTTGATCTTGGAGAGCGTAACCAACCGAAAACGCAAGAGCGCGACCCTCTCTAATGCTGCGCTACATGCTCGAGACCAACCTGTGCATCCGCGTGCTCAGGGACAAACCGCCGGCCGCTCGGGACCGTTTCAACCGTGAGGCGGACGGCCTGTGCATCTCGAGCGTCGTTCTCATGGAGCTGTTTTACGGTGCGGAAAAGTCAGCCCGTCCAGAGCATCATCGGCGGGCGATCGAGGACTTCGCCGCGCGGCTCGATATCTTGGCGTTCGATGCGCCCGCCGCCGCGCACGCCGCCGAGATCCGAGCCGACCTCGAGCGTCGCGGCCAGCCGATTGGGGCGTATGACCTGCAAATCGCCGGTCACGCGCGCAGTCAAGGCTTGACTGTGGTTACCGGCAATGTTGCCGAGTTCCGACGCGTCGATGGCCTAAGATCCGAGGACTGGCTCACCGAAAGCTGAACGCAAGAGAGGGAGGCCGCGGTGGTGAGGCGCGGTTTTACGGCGACATCGACGCGACACCGGCGGCTGTTGCGGCCATGATCAAGAAGCTGGCGAAGCTCGAAGTGAAGCTTCACTACGAGGCGGGGCCTACGGGCTATGAGCTTCATCGCCGGATCACCACGGCAGGACATGCATGCATAGGGGTGGCGCCTTCGCTCATTCCCCAGCGTGCGGGCGATCGGGTGAAGACCAACCGGCGGGAGGCCTTGAGCTTGGGCGAAGCTGCGTAGGGCCGGCGAACTGACGGCGGTGTGGAAGCCGGACAGGGCCCATGAGGCGATGCGAGATCTGGTGCGCGCTCGCGAGGCGGCCTCGAGCGCGCTTAAGACTGCCCATCAGCCCGGAAAAAAGTGCCGGCATGACGGAATAGGCGGTGATAGCGTAAACCCGCCGATCGGTGCACAGCGAAGGGACGCCAGGCGACACCCCGAATCTATCCGCCAGGCCAGGCCTTGACGCTTAGTTCCATATTCTGACCGCTATGACACGGCAAGCTGGTCCCTTGGCAGAGGGCCGGATGACGCAAAGGTGGTCTGGCTCACCGCCGCAGCACCTCAGCCGAGCGCCGGGTCTCCCAGCCCAGCCGCTCGAGTTCGGGGGTATCGCCTTCGGCGGCGGGATAACCGAGGCAGAAGTAGCCGATCAGCGTCCAATGGTCCGGCACGTCGAGGATAACGGCCATCGCGGCTGGCTCGATGATCGACACCCACCCCAGCCCCAGGCCCTCGGCGCGCGCCGCCAGCCATAAGGTGTGAACCGCCATCACCGCCGAGTAGCGGGTGGTTTCCGGCATGCTTGCCCGGCCAAGGCCGTGACCCTGCTCCGGATCAGGGTCGCAATAGACCGCGAAATGGACAGGCGCCGTATCGAGGCCCGCAAGTTTCAGCGCCGCATAGTCGGAGGCCCGGTCCGGCGACTGACCGGCGAGCGCCCGACGATTGGTTTTCTCAAAATGTTGTTGGACTGCAGAACGGCGTTCGAGTTGATCGACCAAGATAAATCGCCACGGCTGACTGAGTCCCACGGAGGGCGCCAGGGCCGCCGCCGCAAACACGGCCTCGAGCAGGGGCTCTGCGACCGGATCAGGCCTGAATCGCCGTACGTCCCGCCGCCAGGCGAATAGCTCGCCAAGCCGCTGTCGGAACTCAAGATCGAACACGGGTGGTTGGCGCACGGCCAAGGGCTGTGAAAGCATGGCTCTTTATGCCCGCAGGCGCGAGCGGCGCCATCACAGAATCTCGTCCTCAGCCGTGGACCAACGGCCTCGCCGTCCTTCCGATCGTGTCGAGCTCGGTGAGCGCGTCAGCCGAAAGGGATATCTCCGCCGCCTTGAGGTTCTCGCGGAGGTGAATAACCGACGAGGTGCCGGGAATAAGAAGGATGTTCGGCGATCGGTGCAGAAGCCAGGCCAGCGCAACCTGCATGGGGGTCCGACCCAGAGTTTCGGCCACCTTAGACAGGGTTGAGGACTGCAGCGGGGTGAACCCACCGAGGGGGAAGAAGGGCACATAGGCTATGCCAAGCGTATTGAGCTCGTCGATCAGAAGGTCATCGTCGCGGTGCGCAAGATTATACTGGTTCTGGACGCAAACGACCGGGGCTATGGAGCGCGCCTGTTTGACCTGTGCAGAGGTCACATTGCTGAGGCCAAGGTGACGGATCAGGCCCTCAGCCTGCAACGCGGCAAGAGCGCTGAAGGGTTCGGCGATGGAAGCTTCGCTCGGCGCATGGATTGCGCCCATGACGCGCAAGTTACGACGTCGAGGATCTGAATCCCCAGATTCTCGAGATTGTCGTGCACCGCCCGCGCGAGGTCCGCGGCGCTCTGCGCCGGGTTCCATGAGGCGTCTGCGCCCCGAACAGCACCGACTTTGGTGACGATAACCAGATCATCCGGATAGGGGTGAAGCGCGCTTCGGATCAATTGATTGGTGACATGCGGCCCGTAGAAGTCGCTGGTGTCGATGTGGTCGACACCACTGGCGATCGCCTCGCGCAAGACAGCAAGAGCTGCAGCTTCGTCCTTGGGCGGCCCGAACACGCCCGGGCCAGCGAGCTGCATGGCGCCGTATCCCATTCGCTTTACCGCACGGTCTGCGAGCGGGAAGGTTCCTGCCTGGCTGATATCGGTCATGAAGATCTCCAAAAAACGAGTTGAGGCCGATATGGGGATGAGCCGCACGCTCGATAATCCACTATAATCGGCACGGGGTGTTCGGCAGGATGGACAATGGCTCTGGAGCTGAACGATCTTGCCGCCTTTGTCGCCGTGGCGAAGGCTGGCGGATTTCGCGACGGGGGCCGATTAACCGGCGTTTCCGCGTCCGGCCTGAGCGAGGCCGTCCGGCGGCTCGAGACACGGTTGAATGTGCGGCTTTTGAACCGCACCACCCGGAGTATTTCACCCACCGAGGCCGGCGCCCGGCTCTTGGAGCGGCTCGCGCCGGCGCTAAGCGAGATTGAGGCGGCGATCGATGTGGTGAACGCCTTCCGCGACCGGCCGGCCGGGACGCTCAGGCTGAACGTGCCGGCGAGCGTCGCGCGTCTGGTGCTTCCCCCGATCGTGCCCCCTTTTCTAAAGGCCTATCGCGAGATCCGCATGGAGGTGATCGTCGAGGACGGCTTCGTCGACATCCTAGCCGCAGGCTGCGACGCGGGGATACGGTATGACGAGCGGCTGGAGCAGGACATGATCGCGGTGCCGATCGGACCCCGAGTGCAGCGCTTCGCCACCGCGGCCTCACCAGAATATCTGGCCGCCCACGGTGCGCCGGAACACCCGCGCGACCTCTTGGACCACGCCTGTCTGCGTGGCCAGTTCGCCAGCGGAGTCGTACCGGTCTGGGAATTCGAACGCGACGGCGACGTCGTAAGAGTCGATCCAACGGGCCCCTTGCTGGTGCGCCTGGGCGCGGCGGTCGACCTGGCCGTGGACGCAGCGATCAACGGGCTCGGGGTCATTCACCTGTTCGAAGATTGGCTCCGTCCTGCCCTTGACGACGGACGTCTCGTTGCGGTGCTGGAGCCCTGGCGGCAGACGTTCTCAGGTCCTTTCCTCTACTATCCCGGCCGCCGCCACGTGCCGGCTCCGCTGAGGGCGTTCATCGATTTCTTGAAACGCCAGGACCTCTCAGCCGCTCCCTAACGCTTGAGGGATCAAGGCCTACAGATCCTCTGCTTCAGGACGCCGGGCCTCGCGCGGTTCCGCTGAGCCGGCGCAAGCGCTCCGGCTTACCAACATCCCGAAGCGGTAGGGCGATGCAGGCGGTTCCAGTCAACCCCGAGCTCGGAGCGCTCGCCAGGCGTCCGCCAAGGCTGCCCTGTGTTCAACGCCGGCGATATCGATCAGCGCCTCAGCGCGCCGGTCGAGGTCTAGGCCCTTAAGGTCGGCATATCCATGTTCGGTCGCGACGGTGTCGACCTCAGTACGCGCCAGAGACACCGTGGGCGCATTCAGGCGGGGGACAATCCGCGAAATCCGACCGGCGCCGGCGGTTGACGGCAGGGCGACGATTGATCGCCCTCCAGGGCTCGCGCGGGCGATGCGGGCAAAATCTGGCGCGCCGCCGCAGCCGCTGATCCAGCGGCCGGCGCGCCATTCCAGATTGACCTGGCCGAACAGGTCCACCTCCAGGGCGGAGTTGATGGCGATGAAGGGCGCGGCGCTCGAGGCATCGGGCCGGTGGGTGGTGAAGACATCGGCGAAGGCCACCTGGTCCTGCCGATCGAGCCAGGCGAGGAGTTCATCGCCGCCGTAGGCGATTCCGGCCAGATGGCCGGCGTCGGTCATCGCGCCAGCCTTCCAGGCGGCAAGAACCCCGTCGGTGATCAGACCTGAGCGCAGTCGCAAACCCCTGTGCTGATGCAAGGCGCGCCATACGGCGGACGGCGCTGCGCCGATGCCCGTTTCGACCACAGCGCCATCCGGGACCAGACCCGCTACGATCTGCGCCAGGGCTAGGGTCTCGGCGTTCGGGGCGGGATCGCTGAAGGTTGGGACCTTCGCCTCGACCTCCACTGCGCCGTCGAGGCCGGACAGGGCGATGGTCGGCGACACGCTCGGCCGCGGCATGGCCAGGTTCAGCACCCCGATCCGGGCCTTGGCCGAGCGGGCGGCGATCGGACCAAAGTCGGCCGCGACGCCGAAACTCGAGACCCCATCCTGCGGGACCGTCAGGTGAAGGACGGCGAGATCGAGTTGCATGCTCGCCAGATAGTCCGCCGTGCCTGAATAGGCGAGCGGCAGCACGTGCACCCTGCCCGCGGCAAACGAGGCGCTCAACGCGTCCGACATCATGAAGACGCGAAGCTGAACCCGAGGATGCAGTCCCGCATAGTCAAAGCTATTGATCCCCGGGATCAAGCCGCTCACCAAAGTCACCCCGTCCAGCCGCTCGCGGTGGGCGATCAGAAGATCGCGGACAGGGCCAAGTTCGCCGACACCCCCTGGAAGGTAGACCGTGGCCCCTGGCCGAAGGTGGTCGAGGATAGCCTCGAGGCTGATCCGCGCCGGGTTCACGCGCGTTCGAAGATCGCCGCCAGGCCCTGGCCGCCGCCTATGCACATGGTCTCAAGGCCGTAGCGTGCGTCGCGCCGCCTAAGCTCGCGCAGCAGGTTGGCCAAGATGCGCCCTCCAGTGGCGCCGATCGGATGGCCAAGGGAGATGCCCGAGCCGTTCACGTTCAGGATATCATGGCGCGTGTCGTCCTCAGACCAGCCCCAGCCCTTGAGCACGGCCAGCACCTGGGGGGCGAACGCCTCATTGAGTTCAACCACATCTATGTCGTCCCACCCCATGCCCGTGCGAGAGAAGAGCCGCTCGACGGCGGGGACGGGGCCGATGCCCATGCGCGCCGGATCACAGCCGGCCGCGGCCCAGCCGACGAACCAGCCCAT